>Ga0163144_10003648_pt1 | contig 35028 bp, 30 predicted proteins | sample OliLak19BULKMAT1_FD_123175 | JGI IMG/M metagenome (GOLD analysis project Ga0163144, IMG submission 123175) | Freshwater microbial mat bacterial communities from Lake Vanda, McMurdo Dry Valleys, Antarctica - Oligotrophic Lake LV.19.BULKMAT1 | ecosystem: Environmental > Aquatic > Freshwater >...
AGCCCCGACGAAGCACTCGGCAACCACCTCGCGATGTACGAGGTCGAGGCCGCGGATCGTCCGTTCAATCCGAAGCTGCACGAGTTCTTCCGTGGTGGCTATCGCGGGCCATACGCGGACATCGAGCAGGAGCGACCGCCGTGGGCCTGGATCGCACCCGCAGGCTTCGACATGCCGGTCGGCACGGTCGTCGATCTGCGCCTCGCCGCATCGCCGCGCGGCGAGTCGTTCGTGCGCCTCAATCGCGCGGGCGGTGTCGAGGGGCCGCCGTGGGATCTACTGATGAAGTCGCGCGAGCTCGTCGTGCAGCACACGAGCGACCCGAGCAAGGACATCGTGATCCCCGTCGACGTGAAGCACGACGGCTACCGCATCCGCTTCGTGCCGCCGGATCCGGAGTGGTCGGACTTCCGCAAGCTCGCGACGATGACCGGCTACAAGCCGACGCCGTTCGTTCGCGTGCGCGACGTCGACTTCGTCGGCGAGGTCCACGGCGACGCTCGGCTCGGGTCGGAGTTCGCGGGTCGTCGCGCCATCGTCGCGCAGCACGTGCTCGCCGAGCCGCAGGGACCGTACGGTGAGTACTTGCCGTACGCACCGCATCCGATGGAGCTGGTCGCCGCGGGCATGCGCGGGCCGGTCCTCGCGCGCGATGGTGCGGGTCGCATCGCGGGCCGACTCGACGACGGCGCAACACCGTGGACCGGCGACGTCGTCGCGATTGCGATGATCGTACTCGGGCTCGGCGGCATCATCGGTTGGACGACCGCGCTCGCGGGCGCCGAGGGCCGGTCACGGACGATGCTCGGCATCGCGATCGCCGTCGCGGCGGCGTTCGGTGGCGCGACGCCTTGGCTCGCCGCACAGTCGGTGGCTGCGATCGCGACGGCGATCGGCGTCGCTGCAGCAGCGGTGCTCATCGCCACGAACCTCGCACGCATCGCCCAAGCGGCGCGATCCAAGCGCTGACTCACTCGGCGAGCAGCTCGTCGATCTCTTCGGCGATCGTCTCGCCGCTGACGCGCCCTTGGTGGACGCGGCGGAGCTTGCCGTTGCGATCGAAGATTGCCGTGTGCGGGATCGGTCCGACGCCGAACGCCCGCGTCATCGAGCCGTCGTCGACGGCGATCGGGAAGTCGAGCCCCTTCGCGTCGCGGTAGCGACGGCTCATCGCCATCGCCTGCTTCGCGCTCGCCCCTCCCCCCTCGCGATTGACCGCGACGATGCGGACCTGCGCCGGGTCGTAGCGCGGCGCCATCTCGTCGAGATCGTCGAGCTCGTCGCGGCAGTACGGGCACCACGTCGCCCAGAACGTCACGACGTGGACGCGACCGACGAGATCGGCGTTCGTGAGCTCGCCACCATCGACGAGCACCGCGCGGAACTCCGGGACGTCGCCACCGGGTGCGAGTGGGCCGAGGTGGTCGAATCGACGGATCCCGACGCTCGCATCGACGATCGCGGCCGCAGCGACGACGCCACACAGTACGAGCCCGGCGATCCGACGCGCGTGCATCATGTCGCCGCCTTTGCCCGCGGCGGGACGGCCGGCTTCACGTAGAGTGCGAGGGCGAGTGCCGCGACGCCGGCGATCACGTCGGGCGCCCACGACGCGAGCGCGCGCAGCATCCCGGCGTTCTCCAACATGTGCAGCACCGGACCGAGCAGGAGCATCGGCACCAGGCAGGTGCCGGCGCGATGCGCTCGCCCGGTCCCGAGCGCGAGCTCGACGACGAACGTCGCGACGAACGGAGGCAGAAGCGAGATCGCGACGTCGGCGACGCCGCCGAACACAGCATCGAAGCTGCGCAGCGCACCGACGCGCGCCGCAACCTGGAACAGATCGATCACGTGCACCCCGAGCAACCACACCAGCAACGCCCACGTGCCGTCGCGGCGGCCGTCGTCCTCACCGAGCGCGGCGACCGTTCGCCGCGGTGCGACGAGCATGCCGCCGCTGCGGTCGATCCACTGCAGCACGCCGTTCACTTGCGCTGTTCCATGCGCCGGCGCGCCGCGGTGGCGAGCGCCGACGGGATGTTCTTCGAGAACGCGACCTTCTTGATGTCGTGCTGGTGCAGCCGCGTCATGAAGCCCATCGCGAGCGCCATCGGCGTCTTCGGATTGAGCACGAGGTTGAGCTGCACCGAGTACAGCTTGGTCCACTCGCGGCGCTTCGCGATGTACGAGATGACGTCGCGGGCGAGCGTACGGTTCGCCGAGTAGGCGACGACTTCGTTGTCGTTCACCTTCGGCGACTTGATCGCGCTCATGCACACGGCCTTGTTGCTGTCGCGAATGAGCACGAAGCGCTCGAAGTTGGTGCCGAGCAGCGCGAGCCGGATCTTCTCCATCGGCTTGAGCTTCGAGATCAGGAAGAAGCGTCCCTCACCCCCGGTCGCCGCGTCGGCGAGGGCCGCAGCCGCGGCCTGCAGGCCCGCGGGCACACCCTCCTCGTCGAAGGGCAGCGACAGGACGTCCGTCGCGGTCTGCCCGAACAACCCCTCGAGATCCAGGTCGCCGGTGTTGTCGGCGAACACACCGTCGAGATCGAGCGCGTCCTCCGAGCCGGCCGCCTGGAACTTGTCGATCACGCGCGAGTGGGTCTCGGCGACGCCGGTGCTCGCGGCGCGCTTGAACACCTCGTCACGCTCGGGATCCGCCGTCGACTCGACGAGCGCCGCGCGGATCTCGTCCATGTTCGGCAGCCGCAGCTCGATGCCCTCGCGGACGGCGAGCTCGAGCATGCGATGCACGACGCTCATGCGGCAGTTCGGGTTCTGGTACAGCGACTCGACGATCGCCGGGTGCCGCATCCATCGCTCTTGGTTGTCGGCGAGTGTGTCGCAGACCGACTCGGGACAGATGCGTGCGAGGCCCGACAGCGTCTCGTCGGCGACGTTGCGATGACGGACCACGCGCTCGAGCGCGTCGATGTTGCGCGGCAGGCGACGACCGATGAAGTCGAGCACGCCCTGGGGAAGGTTCGGATCGTCGAGCGCACCGCCGAGGATCGGCGGCGGCAAGCCTTCGACCGTCTTCGCCGCGACGGTCGCGAGGTCGGGGTCGTTCGTGACCCAGATCTGGTACAGCGCGACGAGCAGATCACGCGGCGGCAGCGGAGCGAGACCGCGCGCGACAATGCCCCGCAGTGGCGCTGGCGCTTCGGGGCCGATGACACGCCACGCGCCGGGTCCGGCTTCTGCCTGCTCGAGCGCTTTGTGTGTGTACGCCACGCGGGATCACTTGCTGCGATTGCGCGCGTGGATGATGCGCAGACCCTGCAGCACCAACGCGTCGTCGACGAGATCGATCGAGCGGGTGTGCGCGGCCATCGTGGTCGCGAAGCCGCCGGTCGCGATGACGCGGACCGGGAAGTCGACCTCGTCGCGGATCCGGCTGATGAGTCCCTCGACGAGACCGAGGTAGCCGTTGACGAGGCCGGACTGGATCGCGCCGACGGTGTTGCGACCAATCACGCGATCGGGCTTCGCAGTGTCGACCCGCGGCAGCTTCGCTGCCCGTGCGAACAGAGCGTCCGCGCTGATGCCGATGCCCGGTGCGATCGCACCACCGAGATACTCGGGCGCCGGCGATACGACATCGAAAGTCGTCGCGGTGCCGAAGTCGACGACGATCACGCCGACCTTCGCACCGTCGACGGTGCCATGACGTTCGTGCGCCGCGACGGCGGTCACGATGCGATCGGCGCCGACATCCTGCGGCGGGTCATAGCGGATCGGCATGCCCGTGCGTACGCCCGGACCGACGACGAGCGGCTCGAGCTTCGCGTAGTGCACCAATGCCTCGCGCACGGGCGTGAGCGCCGGTGGCACCACGCACGCAATCACCGCGTGGTGCACGTCGCGAAACGCGAAGCCGGCGAGATCGAGGCCCTGGCGCAGCGCGATCGCGACCTCGTCTCGCGTCCATCCGTGCCGCGTCGACAGCCGCAGCTCACAGCGCAGCTCATCGTCTGCGAACACACCGAACGTCGTGTGCGAGTTGCCGATATCGACGGCGAGTAGCATCGGGACCTTTCCGAAGATACCTCGACCGGCGGCCATCTGCTACCGTTCGGGCCGTGGTCTCACGCGATCCGCACCGCCGTGCCGTCGCCGAGACCGGCCGCGCAGGCGATTCGCTCACCTCGGGCACCGCGACGACCGCGGGTGGCTCCACGCTCGCCGGGCGCACGCTCGGCCTGCTGGTCGCGTTCCGCCGCACCGCATTGCCCGGCGCGACGTGGACGGTCCCCGTCGTCTCGATCCTCGGCATCGCAAGCCTCATCTTCGTCGTCTCGTTCTGGCTCGACATCGCGACGAAGCCCGAGCACGCGCACGGCGACGTGTCGATTCCGGCGCTCGTCGGCTCGATTCTCGATCAAGACGTCGACCAGGCCCGCAACACGCTCGGCGGCCTCGGCGAGGTCATGGCGGCGGTCCTCGGCCTCGCGCTGACGGTTTCCAGCATCATCGTGCAGCTCGCGGCGACGCGCTTCACCCCGCACATCACCTCGCTGTTCTTCCGCGCGCGCACGAACCTCATCATCCTCGGCTTCTTCGTCACGTCGAGCGTCTACGTGCTGTGGATCAATTTCTCGGTCGGTGAGCACTACCTGCCGCACTGGGGCGTGCTGTTCTCGATGTTGCTGATGACAGCGAGCCTGCTGCTGCTGTTTCCGTACTTCGCGTACGTGTTCGACTTCCTCGATCCCGAGAAGATCGTCAGTCGCATCATGCAGGACGGACTCGAGGCCGCGTCGCCGGTCGCACGCCGCGGGTACGCGAACACCGACGCCCGCCAGTTCCGCGCCGTCGAGGCCGTCGAGCACCTCGCGAACATCGGGCTCAACGCGCTGCAGCAGAAGGACAAGGGCATCGCCTCGGAGTCGATCGATTCATTGTGCGAGCTCGGCATCCGCTACGGCGAGAGCAAGGCAGCGATGCGGCAGGACTGGCACCGCATTCCCGGGTGGAACCAGCAGAGCTCCGACTTCGTCAGCTTGTCTGACGAGGCGATCGAGGATCTGCGGCGCCGCGCGACGTGGCTCGAGTGGAAGATCCTCCGCCAGTACCAGATGCTGTTCGGCGAGGCGCTCGGGCAGATCAAGGACACCTGCTACCTCATCGCGATCGACACGCGGCGTCTCGGTGAGGCTGCAGGTCGCCGCGGCGACCTGCACGCCCTGGATCTCGCGATCAAGTTCTTCAATACCTACCTGCGCGCGACGATCAATGCGTCGGACATCCGCACGGCGTACAACATCCTGCATCAATATCGGCAGCTCGCGGAGTTTGTCATCGACCAGAGCCACGAGGTGTCGGCCGACCGCGAGGTCCGCGAGCGGCTCGAGCACCGCGCGCTGCAGATCGCCCGCTTCCTCCGCTACTACTCCGCCGTCTCTTATCAGCGCGGGCTCGCGTTCGTGACCGAGGTCATCGCGCACGACATCAGTGCGCTGTGCGAGCGGGCGTTCATGCGCAAGAGTCGCGCGCACGACGAGTTCCTCACCGTGTTCCTCGCGGTCGACGAGCACGCCGAGACCAAAGAGCAGGAGAAGTCGCTGCGCGGCGTCAGGCGAGCACAGATCAAGCTCGCGACCAGCTATCTGTTCCACGGGTCGGAGCCGCTCGCCCAGCGGATCCGCGACGACATGGCCGACGAGCCGCACGAGCGCCTCCGCAGTATCTGGCTCGAGCTCGAGACGCTCGAGAGCCGCGAGTTCTGGGAGGTCAACGACCGCGGCACGAACTTCGACTACCTGCCGCCCGAGCAGAAGAACCAGCTCGAGACCTACTTCGCCTGGTTCCCCGGCCTCGAGCCGATCGCGACGGTCCGCTCACGGATGACGACGTCGTCGATGCTCCCCGAGCCGGCTCGGCCCGCGGCGGCCGCTGACAGATCGGCGAGTCATGGGTGACGGCGACGCGGGCGATCGCTTCGTTCGAGCTCGCGATCGAGCTCAACACCCAGAGCTACGGGCCGGAGCATGAGTCGGTCGGCGAGAACCACCACGCGTTGGGCATCCAGCTCGTCGCGACCGGACGATTCGACGAGGCCCGCGTGCAGCTCGACACGGCACTCACGATCTTGCGCAGCGCGGTCGGGGAGCGCCACCCTTCGGCCGCGGCCGTCGAGGCGGACGTCGCAGAGGTCTGCATGCGCACCGGCGACTTCGCGTGTGCCGATCGCTCGTACGTCAAGGCGCTCGCGGTGTTCGAGGAGATCGATGGTCCCAGCAGCGACATGGCGCTCACGGTGCTGGCCGCGACCGCGACGTTGCGGCAGCACCAAGGCCGGGCCGACGAAGCGCTCGCATTGTTCGAGCTCGCCTACGCGCGCGCCATGACCCGCGCCGATCTGCCGGGCTGGGAGCTCGGTAAAGTCGCCGGCAACCTGGCCGTGGCTCGAGGAACGCAACAGGACTGGGCCGGCGCGCTGGAGTACGCCGTGGTGTCGCGTGATGCGTTCGTCGCATCGCTGGGCGCAGACGTTCCACTGGTCGTCAACGCCGAGACGCTACTGGGCACGATCCAGCGCGAGCTGGGCCAGCTCGACGCGTCGGCGGCATCGCTAGCGCGGGCGGTCGAGCTCGCACACCGAGTCATGGCACCGACGGGGCCCGATCGGATCAACGCCGAGATCGAGCTCGGTCACACCGCCCTCGCGCTCGGCCATCGCGACCGGGCGCTCGCGCTCGCCGAGAACGTCGTGGCCGTCATGACCGACGCCGCCCGGTCGCCGTCGGGCGGCGAAGCCCACTTCTTGATCGCGCGCGCGCTGGGCTCGAAGTCGGAGCGTGGTCGCGCCGCGGCCCGTCGTGCCGCGGAGATCTACGGCGGTCTCCGCCCGGGGTATGAAGCCCAAGCCCAGCTCGCTACGGCATGGCTCGAAGCGCCGACGCAGTAGTTGACGACGTCGCCCGAGCCACCGACTCGAGCCGCGATCACGGCCAGAAGAATGCCCCCACTCGTGGGGCAAGCCGCGCATCAGCGCGTACCGTTTCGCTCCCGCCCTCCGCGGGGGGAAAAGTCAAACGTCTTTCCGGCGGAACCAACCGAAGTCGAGGTTCGCGCCGAAGTACGGTGCAGCCAGCCGGAACTGCGCACCCGACGGCCACGCCTGGCGGCCGACGAAGCGGTAGCCACCGTTGAAGCCGACGCGCATCCAGTCGGTGAGATTGAAGTGCATGAACGCGCCGGGCTCAGCAACGAACAGCTTCACCGACTCGCGACAATCACCCGCGCTGCCACGCTCGCGCTCGTAGATGCACGCGACGCCGACACCGATCATCGACTCGACGCCGATCTCGAAGCGACCACGACGGAACGCAACGATGCCGAGGTCGACACCGCCGTACGCGAGGCCGATCTGATACGACTTGCCGCTCGTGCCCCGAATGGGCGCGCCCAAGCGCTTGGTCATCTGCACGAGCGAGCCGCCGATCGACAGCCGCTTGCCGAGCAAGATGCCGCCGCGGAAGTTCGAGAACACCGAGAGCCGACCCGAGGTCGGCCCCATGCGCCCGCCGAAGCCGCCGTAGCCGCCGACGAAGAACCGCTCGCGCGGCGGCGGCGAGACGTACTGCGGCGGCATCGGACGATCGTGGATCACGACGGTCGTCGTGGTCGTCGTGGTCGCGGCCGGTGCAGCGGGCGACGTCGTCGCGGGCGCGAGCGTCGTCGCGGGGCCGTCGGGACGGAAAGGATCTCGCATCGTCTGCAGCGGCGCGGGGTCGGCCGGTGCGAGGCTGTTCGGCACGACGGTCGCGGGAGCGAGAGCGGGTGACGGCGTCGCGGGAGCTGCCGCCAGAGGCGGGGTGCCGTCGGGCGCCGACGTGACCGCCGGAGCAGTCGTCGCCGCAGGCCCGATCGGGTCCTGCGCGCTCGCAGATCCCATGACCGCGAACACAGCGAGACCCAGCCCGAGGGATCCAAACATCAGTGGGGAGCGTCGGCGCATCACTCGTTCAGTCATCAGCTTGCACCTTCAACCGCGGGTGCGCCAGCCGTTTTGGGACGCTCCTGCACGCACCGTGTCTCGTATCACCCTGTCCCGGTGGTGGGGCCGGTCGTGCACGAAGCGGGATGGAGGCCTACGGTCCCGCCCGCGCCCCCCGGAGCGGGCGGAACCGCGGCCTCACTGGATGTCCCAACCCGAAAGACACCGGGCTCGATTGGCGTTTCCGAACCGCGCACGAAAATTCTACGAGGGCGCTATTTCTTGCCCTTCACGTAGCCCGTGAGCCGCAAGCCGAGGAATAGTCCCTGGCTCGACAGGCGGTCCGTGCGCATGGCGGACGTCGTAGTCGACGCCGAACCCGAGGCCGAGGCGCTCGAGGATCCGGAACTCGTAGCCCAACCCGACGGCGCCACCGAAGCCCGCGCGGAACGGATCGCGCGCCTCGGCGGGAGAGGCAGCGCATGGCGGCCCCCGAACGCCAGCTCTGCGAGCGCTCTTACAGCGCTTGCTCACCGGCCTCGCTTACGGACTCGTCGCGTCGTCCTCGACCGGGAAGTCGAGCGCGACGACGACCGAGGCGTAGATGACCTCTTGGTCGCCGACCGCACGCAGCTCGTGCTCGCTGCCATCGGCCATGATGATCATGTCGCCCGCGCGGTACTCGTTGCCGTGCTCGTCCGCGACGCGGCCCTGCAGCACGAGCGTCCGCTCCTCGCCGACGTGGCGATGGCTCGGGAACACGCTGCCCGGCGCGACGCGGATGAGACCCGCATGCGCTTCACCGAGCGCGGGACCACCGTCGAAGTCGCGGAACGTGCAGCCCGGCACGAGCGATTCCCACTCGGCCTTCGGATCGAGCACCGCATCGATCTCGCGACGCGTGTCGTCCTCGGGCAGATCGAACAGCGCGACGAGACGATCGAGGAACGGCAAGAAGCGATCGCGTCCACCGATGCGCGCCATGAGGCGACCGCGAAGGCTCGGCGTCGGTGCGACGGTCGGCAAGCCGAGACCGAGGAGGTCGAGCACTGCGGGATCGAATTCGTCGTCGTGGTCAGTCATCGCAGCACCTCCCCTCGCTCCATCACGGTTCCCATCAGAGATCTCAGTTTCGTAATCGCAGCAGCGGTTCGCGACTTCACGGTGCCAATCGGTGAGCCCATGCGCTCGGCGATCTCTGACGACGTGAGGCCATGAAAATACGCAAGCTCGAGGACTTCGCGCTGCTCGACGGGTAGCTCGGACAACGCGCGCCGCACCGACTTGCGATCGGGCTCGAGCGTCGGATCGTCGCGCTCGTGATCGACGAGCGGTGAGCTCGGCTCGCCGTCGTCTGCGGGGACCTCGCGGCGAGTCCGTGCCGAGCGCATGCGATCGAGTGCCCGGCTGCGCAGCCGCACCAACATCCAGGTGCGCACGCTCCCGCGGGCAGGGTCGTAGCTCGCGGCGTGTCGCCACACCTCGAGGAAGACGTCGTGGACCAGATCTTCAGCCATGGCGCGGTCCGTCAGGATCTTCTCGGCCATCGTCTGGAGCAGACCGGCGAAACGATCGTAGATGATCGAAATCGCAGTCACCTCGCCGCGCGCTGCCTCGCGTAGCAGCTCGACATCGTCGAGCCCTGCGTTGGGCGCATCAGGCGACACCGACACCATGTGCCGGGGACGGTACGTCACCGCCAGTTCGTCGGTCAATTGCGCCAGCCCAAGCCGTGTCGTCCCCGCTCCTTCCCGGCGATTCGCCGTTCACGATGGTCTACGGCGCACGTCGCGTTTTGGATCGAAGCTCGGTCGAAGGCGGTGCAACCGCCGCGCCGGCTCCATGCGTGCGCGGAGTCAGGCTTCGTCGGGCACGTCGTGGAACCGGAAGAAGGCCCGGTCGTACTTTCGCATCTGCCCGACGTTGGTGACCCGGATACGGCCCTTCACGAAGGCGATCGTCGCGTTCTGCCGGCCGGTCTCCACGGAGAGGAACGTGTCCTCGGACATCGTGATCGTGCACGTCGGCTCGCCTTCGAACGTCTCGCCGACCGTGCACGCGCCGCCGTCGATCGTGACCGTCCAGTGCGGCGTGGCCGACTCGCGGATCTCGAAGTGGAACACGCCCCGGTAGCCGTCGACACGATCGCTTCGCAGTCGCGCGGGCAGCGAGTGGAAGATCGCGGCGACCTCGGCGGGAGTGTCGCGCATCGATGGTCGCGTCACGTGCAGATCCTAGGAGCGGGTGGCCCGCCCGTCTACGGTAATCGCCGCACACCCGATCATGTCGTCGATCCGGCCGGTGGCGCCGCCTCGTACACCAATCGCCCGATCGAGTATCGGGTGGAACGGCACCTCCAGGGTCGTCTCCCGGAAGCGGTCCATCGTCAGCCGGTGACCGGGTCGAGGGCGTATGGGAGTGCGCGCCTCGACCCGGTCACCATTTCTTTTTCAGGGGCAGCGGCCCGCTTCCCCTGGGCGCCGGCCAAGCCGTCGCCGAGACTCCCCGGGAAGGTGCGGCGCGCGGCAGAGTTTTTTGCGGCAGCGAGCGCGCCGGGTAGACTCTCGCGGTCGATGATGTTGCCCGCTGTGATGTCGGTACCCCGGCTCGATCCCGACGACGTCGTGCGGGTTCGCAAGCTCTGCGATGCGATCGTGGAGAGCGCGCGGATCGGTCTCGATGCGACGTTCCTCGTCGAGAGCCTCAACGACAGCACCGCGAACGAACTGTGCGTGGACGACGTGGTGCGCGCCGCGGCGAAGATCGGCACGCAGACGCTCGCGTGCCTCGCGATGAGCCCGCCGACGCCACGCGTCGAAGCGTCGACCGCGGACTGGACGATCGTGATCGATCGCATCCGTACCGAGACGTCGACCGGCTACGAGCGCGCGTGGTGGCTCGAGCTCATCGCGTGCGCGAGCGATCACGAGGACGCGACGGCGCGGGTGCTCGCGGCCGACGGCCGCGCCTCGGCGGAGATCGCCGCCGAGCTGTTCGGCTAGATCACGTCACGTCGGCGCCGAGCCGATCGCGCTCGAAGCACGGGCGATCCGCCGAGCATCGCTCCGGCGCGACGATGTCGTCGTCGGGGCCCCACGCCTGACACGTGCGCAGGCAAGAGAACGGCACCTGTCCGCGCTGCAGCGACGCCTCGATCGCGGCGGGGTCGCCGTCGTGACGCGAGAACGTCTTCCATCGCAGATGTCGACACAGATCCATCACGCACCTCCCACTGGTTCGGCGACAAGTGCTCGCTCTAGCGCATCGGCCACGAGGCCTTCGAGTAGGCCGACCTTGTAGCCGGTCATCGGCAGCGGCGCCGTCCCTTCGCGGGCACGGGCGGCGATCGCAGCGACCGCTTCGGGGCGCGCCGGCGCACCGACGAGCGCGGCCTCGACGTGCTCGAGTCGCAGCGGAACCGGTGCGACGGCACCGACGGCGACCTTCGCCCACGCGATCTTGTCCGCCTCGACACCGATGCGCACCAGCGTCTCGACGAGCGGCCACTCTGCCCGTGCCCGCGACGTGACACGCAGGTACACGGACCGTTCGCCGGGCTTCGGTGCGTCGAGCTCGATGCCACGGAGCACCGCGGCCTCGGGCAACATGTTGTGCCGCGCGGCGTCGCTGCCGTCGCCGTACAGCTCGGCGACCGTCTTCATCGTCGCGCCGATCACGTCGATGCGCGCATCGTAGGCGAGCAGCGCCATGCCGAGCGTCGACGCATGGACCGATACGCACGGCCCGCGATCGAAGCACGCGTGCCACAGGTGATCACCCTTGCGCGCCGAGCAGCTCGAGCCGCCCTTTTTGAAACACTCGCCCTCGGGCGTGCGGTAGTACCAGCACCGCGTATGCTGCAAGAGGTTACCGCCGACCGTCGCGACCGCGCGGATCTGCGGCGTCGCGAGGCCGGCGGCCGCCTGCGCGAGCCCGGGATAGCCAGCGCGCACCTCCTCGTCATCCGCGAGCGCGGCGACGGTGACGAGCGCACCGACCTTCAACGAACCGCTGCCGGCTTCGATCGTGCGCGATTCGGTGACGTCGCGCAGATCGACGATCGCGGGCAGCACGTTCGGCGTGCCTGTGTGCTGCGTCATGCGCCGACGCTCCTGCAGATCGGTGCCGCCAGCGCGGAGCTGACCTTCGCGCGTCGCGGCGTCCGCGAGATCGGGAGAAAAGCTGATCATCGCGCGAGCCCCTCCAGTACGCGGTCGGGGCGAATAGGCAGCACGGTGGGTCGCCACTTGGTCGCGTGGAACACCGCGTTCGCGATCGCGGCCGCCGGTGTGAGCGTGACGAGTTCGCCGAGCCCGACGTTGTGGCCCGGCACCTTCTCGTAGCCATGCTCGTCGAAGTGCACGTGGATCGGCCCGATGTCGCCGATGCCGGGGATGCGATAGTCCTCGAGGCCGGCGGTGAGCAAGAAGCCCGCGCGCGGATCGAGCCGACGTTCCTCGTACAGCGCGTAGCCGATGCCCTGGATCACGCCGCCTTCGGCCTGACTACGCGCGAGCACCGGCGCGACGATGCGGCCGACGCCGATGCCGAGCCAGCTCTCGAGCACGCGGATCTTGCCGAGGCGCGTGTCGACCTCGACCTGCGCGATCTGGATCGATCCCGACACGTACCTCTCGACGGCGAGCCCCTGGATCGGCGGAAAGAAGAAGCCGCCCTTGTCGCGCGGGCGACGGCCGACGACGACCGTCTTGGGCGCAACGGCGAAGAGGTCGGGCCACGCGATGATGCCGCCATTGTGCTTCACGCCCGCGGGCGTCGGCTTCGCGCCGGAGAGTCGCCAGCGACGCATCGCGAGGTCGACCAGCTCGGCCTGGAGCTGATCGCATGCGTCGTCGCACGGCGCGACGATCGACGACGTCGTCCGCGAGCCACCGGCCATCGGACCGTGCACGTACTCGGAATCGCCGACGCGCACGAACACGTCGGCGGGCTTCATGCCGAAGCGCGTCGCGACGCGCGTCGCGATCGTCGTGCGTACACCGTTGCCGATGTCCTGGGTCGAGCTCGATGCCACGAGGCCGTCGGGCGTGCACTCGAGCTGGAGCTGCGCCTTCGGCTCGGCGAACGCGAACCATGCCCCGCACGCGACGCCCACGCCACGACGATAGCGACCGGTCTCGCTGCCGACCGGCGGCCGATCGCGCCACGCCGGGATCGACTCGGCCCATGCATAGAGAGGCTTGCGTGCCGGGTTCGGATCCCAGCGCTTGCGCACGACGAGCGGATCTTCGCCGCGCGCGTGGGCGAGCGCATCGATCGTCTGCTCGAGGGCGAACACTGCCGGCGGGCCGCCGGGGCCGCGGAACGGCTTGCCGGGCGGCGTGTGCGTCACGACGTCGAAGTCGACGAGCGCGCGCGGTGCCTTCGGATAGATGATCCGGAACATGATGCTCGTGACGGTGCCGACCGCGATGCCCGCGGTGCTCGTCGCCTCGGCACGCATGCCGACCATCTCGCCGGCCTTGTCGGTCGCGACCTCGACCTCGAGCGATGCGCCCGGACGGTTGCCGCCGAGCATGATCTCCGCGCGGCGATCGAGCACGTAGCGCACCGGAGCGCCGCACACCCGCGCGAGCTCGACGGCGATGACGGCCTCGGTCTGCAGCGTCGCCTTCGCACCGAAGCCACCACCGACGTGATGCGCGACGACCCGCACCGCACCGCTGGGCAGGTGGTACTTCTGCGCGAGATCCTCGGCCATCGTGTGCACGGCCTGGGTCGACAGGTAAACGAGCAGCTTGCTGTCGCCGTCCCACTTCGCGACCGCGGCGTGGGGCTCGAGCGCGGTGTGGCACTGCACCTGCGTCGTGTACTTGCCGTCGGCGACCACGCCGGTGCTGCGCGCGGTCTCGATCTCGCGCTTCGCCTTGTCGCCGCGCTTGCTGATGAGCTCGAGCGGCCCGCGTCGATTGCCGTCCCAGCGCTCGGGGAGCAGCGGGCCCTCGGTCGCGTTCGGTAGGTTCTTGCGATCACCACGCGGATAGATCGGTGCCGCGCCCGGTGCGGTCGCGGCTTCGATCGTGAGCAGCGCCGGCAGCACGTCGACCTCGAGCTCGACGAGCGAGAGCGCGTGGGCGGCCGTCGCTTCGTCGACCGCCGCGATCGCGAGGATCTCCTGGCCGGCGTGACGTACGAGCCGCGATGGGCCGAGCATGTCGACGACGCCACGCACACCGGGGAGCGCGAGCGCCTTCGACCAGTCGATCTTGCCGAGACGCGCGTGGGCCCATGGCGCGTGCAGGGCCTTCGCGTGCAGCATGCCGGGCAGCTTCACGTCGACGGTGTAGACCGCGGCGCCGGTGACCTTCTCGCGCGCGTCGACGCGTGCGGCCGCTTCGGTCGCGCCGATCTTGCCGGCGCACGCATGCTGCACGGCGCGATAGATCGCCGGATACGATCCGCAGCGACACAGGTGACCGGCGAGCGCGTCGGCCACGTCGTCGCGCGACGGCTCGGTGTTGCCGTGCTCGACAACCCAACGATCATAGAACGCCGCCGCCTCGACGACGAAGCCCGGCGTGCAGTACCCGCACTGCAGCGCGTCCTCGGCCATGAACGCGCGCTGGATCGGATGCAGTGTCTCGCCGCTCGCGAGGCCCTCGATCGTGCGCACGCGCTTGCCGTGCAGCGCGGTCGCGGGCAGCAGGCACGTCGCGACCGGCACGCCGTCGACCGTCATTGCACACGCACCGCACGCGCCGTGACCACAGCCGTGCTTCGCACCGGTGAGCCCGGTATTGCGCACGACCTCGAGCACGCTGTCGTCGGCACCGACCTCGAGCGTCTGCGAAAGGCCGTTGATGGTCGTGTCGACCCGCACGCGGCTCGCCGCCGGCTCGACGGGCGGCATCGCGGTCGGATCGGTCGCGCGCTCGGCCGCGATCTCCGTGCGGCACGCACCCGTGGCAAGTGCCGCACCCACACCGGTGCGAAGGAATCCTCGTCGAGTCGTCGATGCGGTCATGCGGGGTGGGCGCGTATCATCATCCGCCCCCCGGCGCCCTGGCAACTGCTCGGGCGCCGTCAGTCGTCGACAGTCTCGACGGCCCGCTTCTCGGTACGCTTGCGTTCGTTGTGATCGAGCTGGCGCTTGCGCAGCCGCAGGGTGAGCGGCGTGATCTCGACAAGCTCGTCGTCGGCGATGAACGCGAGCGACTGCTCGAGACTCAGCACCCGGAACGGCGTCAAGAACTGCTTCTCGTCGTGGCCGCTGGTGCGGATGTTGGTCAGCTTCTTCGCGATGTTCGGATTGACGATGATGTCGGTGTCGCGGGCGTGGATGCCGACGATCTGCCCGGCGTACACCTTCATCTGCGGGCCGGTGAGCAGCGGCCCGCGATCCTGCAGCCGGTGCAGCGAGTACGTCGACGTCTCGCCGCGCTCGAGCACGATCATCACACCCTGCGCGCGGTTCTTGATGACGCCGCTGAACGCACTGTAGCTGTCGAACAGCGACGAGATGACCCCGGTGCCCTTGGTCTGCGTGAGAAACTCGGAGCGGTAGCCGATGAGCGCGCGAGTCGGCGCGCGGAACTCCATGCGCGTGCGGCCCGGGCCGTCCTCTTCCATCGTGAGCAGCTCGCCGTACTTGCCGATGTGCTCGATCACCGCGCCGGCATACTCGCTGTCGAGCTGCACGAGCACGCGCTCGAACGGCTCGAGCGTGCGGCCGTGCTCTTCGCGAAGGATCACCTTCGGCCGCGCGACGCACATCTCGTAGCCCTCGCGACGCATCGTCTCGATGAGCACCGACAGATGCAGCTCGCCGCGACCGTGGACCTCGAACTCGTCCGGCGAGTCGGTGTCGTAGACGTGCAGCGCGACGTTGCTGCGGACCTCGCGGTACAGCCGCTCGCGGAGCTTGCGGGACGTGACCCACTGGCCCTCGAGGCCGGAGAACGGCCCGTCGTTGGTGCGCATGCGGATCGACAAGGTCGGCGGATCGACCGTGAGCGCCGGGAACACGGTGCGCAGGTCGGGCTGATCGGAGGTCAGCGTATCGCCGACCTGCAGGGTCTCCATGCCGGCGATCGCGACGATGTCGCCGGCGATCGCCTCGGGCAGCTCGAAGCGACGCAGGCCGGAGAAGCCGAGCACCTTGGTCACCCGGAAGATCTCTTCGCAGCTCGCCGCCTTGCCTTCGTCGGCCTCGAGCGGTGGCGGGCGCATCAGCGCGACGCGCTGACCGACGACGAAGCGGCCGCCGGACACGCGACCGATCGCGAGGAAGCCGACATAAGGATCGTGGTGCAGCGTCGTCACCCACATCGCCGGCGGCGCGGCGGGATCGACCTCGGGCGGCGGTACGTGCTCGACGATCATGTCGAGCACCATGCCGATGGTGCTGCGCTCGTCGGCCGGATCCTTCATCGCGTAGCGCTCGCGACCGCTGCCGAACAGCACCGGGAAGTCGAGCTGCGCCTCGCTCGCGCCGAGCGAGACGAGCAGGTCGAACGTGAGATCGACGGCCTTGTGCGGCGACGCAGCGGCGCGGTCGATCTTGTTGACCATGAGCAGCACCGGGAGCCCGCGCTTGACGGCCTTCTCGGTGACGAAGCGGGTCTGCGGCATCGGGCCTTCGACGGCGTCGACGAGCAAGAGCACGCCGTCGACCATGTTGAGCACGCGCTCGACCTCGCCGCCGAAGTCGGCGTGGCCAGGCGTGTCGACGATGTTGATCCGCGTGTTGCCGTGGATCAGTGCGGTCGGCTTGCTCGTGATGGTGATGCCGCGCTCGCGCTCGAGATCACCGGAGTCCATCGCTTGCTCGCGACCGATCTCACTGCGCTCGAACGCGCCGGCGAGCTCGAGCAGCGCGTCGACGAGCGTCGTTTTGCCGTGGTCGACGTGAGCCACGATGGCGACATTGCGGACGTCGGGGCGCGAAGCCATTTCGCGGCGGGTCATACCGGCACGAGCACGGCGTGGCAAGTCGCAGCGGCGTGCGGCCTAGCGGTGAACGCGCCCGCACGACACGAATGTCGCCCCAGACGCAAGTGCTGCATCCGCCGCGACGAGATCGCGCGCTCAGAGTGCGACACAGTAGCTCGGATAGAAGTCGGGCAGCCCCATGTCGAGCGGGGAGGCGCCGTTGAGCCAAAACGGATGGTTGCGGATGAAGTGCAGCGCGGTGCGCAGCGGATCACCGTCGCCGATCGCCGGCAGACCGTGCCCGCCCATGTGCTCGCACCGCAACACGAAGTGTCCGCTGCCCGACAGCTCGCCGACGAGATTCAGCGACGCTGTGTGGAAGTCGACGCCGAGCACGTCGGTCGGACCGCCCCACAGCACGAGCGCCGCGTACGGGCGTGGCGACATCCACGGCCACCACGGACCGACGAACTCGCTCGGATGTCCGCCGGAGATCGTCAGGTTCGCGGCGAAGTGCTGGCCACGCACCGTCGCCAGATACGACGTCCACAAGCCGCCGGCCGAGACGCCGAGCGACGAGACGCAGTTGGTGTTGATCGGAAACTGCTGCGACACGCACGCGTGCAGATCGTCGAACAGCGCGAGGTCGACACCCGACTGTGCGATGTCGAGGGGCGTGTCGGGCCACGTCGCCTCGAACATGCCGGAGTCCTGCGGGATCACGATGATCGATCGCGACGAGTCGGCGAGTGCCTGCGCGCTCACCTGATCGACGAAGTCCATCGCGTTGCCGCTGATGTGGTACCAGGCGAACATCAGCGGATACGTGCCGGTGTCGTCGACGTCGCTCGGCACGATCAACGCGAACTCGCGCGCGAGGCCGCCGGACGCAAAGCCGGTGTTGTAGCCGGGCATCAACATCGGACACGCACCGCCCGAGTACGCCGGTGGTGCGGGCGGCACCGGCGAGCCCATCGGCGGCGCATCCGCGCACAGCCCCGGCTCGAACGGAATCAGCTCGCCGGTGGTGCCGTCGCCGGACTCGTCGCTGCCATCGCTACCGTCGTCGACGTTCGGATCGGTCGCGTCGTCGTCCGTATCGCCCTGTCCCGTGTCGTCGTCGTCGACGCCGTCCGTGCCTTCCCCTTCTTCAGAGCCGCCCGGTATCGTCGCCGTCGGCGAGACCGACGACCCGAGGCTGCCGACCTCGTCACCAGCGTCGTCGCCTGTGTCGCCGCACGACAAACAGGTGCACACGAACACCGATGCGAGGCGCCGAGAGATCCACATGGGGGTGGAGTGAGCACGTCCCGTGCCACGGTTCCCGCGCTCGCGCCGAGGCGCTCGCAGCCGGTATCACCGCGAAGATCGCCTGCGTTGGGCAGTCTGCACAGGCATCTCGCACGAGGTGGGCGATCGAACACAACGTGCCCACGATCACGCACTCGCCAGTCACGATGCAGATCCCGGGATCTCGCCGTAGATCGCCATCGACGCCAGAAAACCCGTCGAGATCGCCACGATCGCGCGCAAATGTAACGACGTCGCCCTCGTCGTTCGCCCTCAGCCAGTCATCCTGACAACAGGAGGCGAAGCTTTGATGCACACGTCGACCAGCGAACAAGAAGCCACGGCCCTGCTGCATGCCGCGGAACGCAGCCTGTTCGACGCCACCTCGCGCCTCGAGCAAGCGCTGGCGGCACTCGGCAAGGGTGGCGCCCAATTGGAAAGGGAAACTCCTGGGCTGCTGGATCAAGTCCGGCTCTACTCGGGGCTGATCCAAGCACGGCTCGATCGGCTCGCGCGGCCGATTACTTCGAAGGCCGCGTAGCGGGTTTCACGAGCCGACCGAGCCACACCACGTGGCGATTCGCTGTGCCGCGACTGCGCGCGCGCACGCACTGCGACGATGGAAACTCCGCGCGCAATGCCTCCGTGAAGCGACCGGTGTCGCTCGCGGACCAGATCGCGACGCATCCTTCCGGGCGCAGCGCTCGGCGAATGCGACGCAATCCTTCGGGGCCGTAGAGCCGCGGGTTACCCCACCCTGCCGTCGTGTCGGGGCCGTTGTCGACGTCGAGCATGATCGCGTCGTATCGACCGTCGGATTGGGCGCTCTTCGCCGCGATCGTGTCGACGACGTCGCCCATCACGACGTGCGCGCGCGGATCGTCGAGCGGGCGACCCGCGAGGTGCGCGAGCTCGTTGCGATTCCACTTCACCGTCGCATCGACCAGCTCCGCGACGTCGACACGCGCGGTCGGTCCGAGCGCATCGAGCACCGCGCGCAAGGTGTAGCCGAGACCGAGCCCGCCGATCAGCACACGAGCATCGGCGCGTGCCGCGAGGCCTTCGCATCCGAGCGTCGCGAGCAGATCCTCCGAGCCGTGATCGTGGCTGCCCATCAGCTCGGCGCCGTCGAGGCGAATCACGAACAGCGCGCCGCGACGATGCAGTGTGAGCTCGCCGTAGCCGGGCACCGTCGCGCAATCGAGTGTCTCCCAGGGGGTCACGGCGCCGGAACGTAGCAGTGCGCCGCGATTTGTTGTCTATGCTCGTGCCCGCCATCGATCCCGACCCATCAGCCGCGAGCCCACGGCCGATCACTGCGGAGGTGATGCGGCTCGCGCTGCCCGCGATCGCGACCGGGCTGCTCGGCACGCTCGTCTTTCTCGCCGATCGGGTGATGCTCGCGCGTTTCCATCAGGACGCACTCGCGAGCATGCAGCTCCAGGGGCCGCTGCTGTGGTCGGTGTCCTCGGTGTTCATGGCCCTGTGCGCCGGCACCGTCGCACTCGTCGCGCGCAGCGTCGGTGCGGGCGACGGCGCGAGAGCACGGGCGGTCGCACGCGCGTCGCTGCGACTCGCGGCGCTGCTCGGCGTCGTAGTCGCGATCGTCGGCGTCGTCTTTCTCGATGCCATCGTCGGGTTCTTCGGTCCGCCCGAGGCGCATCTACGCGCGATGTCGGTCGACTATCTCGGCGTCACGTTCGCGGCGCTGCCGGCAGCGTTCGTCGCGACCGCTGCCGCGATGGTCCTCGGCGGCTCGGGCGACACGAAGACGCCGCTGTTCGCGGGGTTGCTCGCCAACGGCACCAACATCGCGATCAACTGGGTGCTGATCTACGGTCACGATTTCGGCGGCCTCGAGGTCCCGGCGCTCGGCGTACGCGGCGCGGCGATCGGCACCGCGATCGCGTTCATGATCGAGGCGCTGTTCCTGCTCACGGTGCTTGGTCGCGCCGAGCATCGGCTGTGCATCGCCGGCTGGTGGCGCGCGCGAGCGGACGCCGACCACGCCGCGCGGCGCGACATCGTGCGCCTATCGATCCCGGCCGCGCTCGAACGCATCCTCGTGCACACTGGATTCCTCGCGTACGCGAAGGCGATCGCCGGGCTCGGCGCGACGGCGATGGCCGCGAACCAAGCGCTCATCACGATCGAGTCGATCTGCTTCATGTGCGCCGACGGCTTCGGCGTCGCCGCGGCGACCGTGATCGGCCAGGAACTCGGCCGCGGATCGCCGGAGCGTGCGCGCGAGGGTGGGCGCATCGCGATCGGGCTCGCAGTCGTGACGATCACGATCGCCGGCGTTGTCGTGTGGGCGACCGGGCACCTGACGCTTCCGGGCTTCGTGCCGCCCGGCGAAGACGGCACTGCGCTCGTCGCGACCGCCGCCGCCGCGTTGCCGCTGCTCGCGTTCGCCCAGCCCGGCATGTCGGCGGCGATCGTGCTCGCGATGGGATTGCGCGGCGCCGGTGACACGCGCTCGCCCTTGTGGGCTGCCGTCGCGGGCGGGGTCGTGCTCCGCGTCTCGCTCGCGTGGGGCTTCGTGACGTTCACGGATCTCGGCCTCGTCGGCATCTGGTGGGCGAGCCTGATCGACTGGACGGTACGTGCGACATGGCTCGCGATCGTCTTCCGCCGCGGTCGCTGGGCTAGGATTCAGGTGTGATGCGCGGGTTCGTCCGCCCTGAACGTACGGCAGCCGACGAATCGCGCATGTCGATCGCCCAGCTTTGACGATCGTCGCCAGTTTCGTCCTTGTGCACCGCACCTCGCGGGCACCAAGCTCATGGCATGCGGTGGGCAAGCGGGATTTTCGTCCGCGTCGGTGTGGCGTCGCTCGTCACGAGCGTCGGTTGTTACACCGGCGCGAGCAATGACGGCGACGACGATGGCAACGACGAGACGGCCGGCACGGGTGCCGAGACCGGCGCATCGACGACCGGCGAGCCGCTGCCCGAGGACGCGGAGATCGAGATCGCGGTCTCGGGTCTGCGTCGACTCTCGGTCGTCGAGTACCAGCAGACCGTCGCCGACCTGCTCGGCATCGATGCCGAGGCAGCGAAGGAGCTGCTGCCGATCGACACGCTGACGCCGTTCGACAACGACTACACGATCCAGATCGCATCGGAGCCGCTCATCAAGGGCCTCGAGGTGATCGCCGGCGATCTCGCGACGACGATCGTCGAGACCGCGGCGCTGCGCACCGCGATCGTGCCGTGCGCACCGACCGGTCCCGACGACGACGCGTGCTTCCGCGAGTTCATCACGACGTTCGGCCGCCGCGCGCTGCGACGTCCGCTCACACAGGCCGAGGTCGACACCTACGCGGGTCTGCTGTCGTACGCGCTGGACGCCGACGACTTCTGGTTCGGCGTGCAAGCGGGACTGCGCATGTTCCTGCAGCATCCCGAGCTCGTGTATCGCGTCGAGATCGGCGAGCCGGTCCCCGATCATCCCGAGCTGCGTCGGCTCGGCGACTTCGAGCTCGCCGCGCGGCTGTCGTACTTCACGATCGGCAGCACCACGCCCGACTGGCTGCTCGATGCGGCCGAGCAAGGCATGCTCGCCGATAGCGAGAGCATCACGACCGTCGCGCAGACGTTGCTCGCGGACGATCGTGCACGCGCACGGATCGATCGCTTTCACGCGCTGTGGCTGCGCTACGAGCAGCTCAGCGCCGAGGGCATCTACGGCAACATGCGCGACGAGTCCGATGCGCTGGTCGAGCGCATCGTGTTCGACGATCGCACGCGCTGGACCGACATGCTCGAGGCGACCGAGACCTGGGTGACCGCAGATCTCGCCGAGCACTACGGGTTGCCGGCGCCGAACGGCGCTGCCGGCTGGGTGCCGTACGGCGACTCGGGTCGCATGGGCCTTTTGTCCCACGGTTCGTTCTTGTCGGTCGGCGCGAAGTTCGGTGACACGAGCCCGACGCAGCGTGGGCTGCTCGTGCGCACGGCGTTGTTCTGTCAGGAGATCCCGAAGCCGCCCGACGACCTGATGGTCAACGTCGACGAGCCACCGATGGGCGCCGATCCGGATGCGTGCAAGCAGGACCAGTACTACATGTGGCAAGAGCCGGCGTGTCAGACGTGCCACACGTTGATGGATCCGCTCGGCTTCGGGCTCGAGGCGTACGACGCATCCGGAGCGTTCCGCACCGCGCAGGCGAGTCGACCCGAGTGCGCCATCTCGGGCGACGGTCAGTTCTACGGCGGACCGAACGGCGACGTGGCGTTCAACGGGCCCGCAGCGCTCGCGACGATCGCGGTCGAGTCGGGCGAGGTCGAGGCATGCGTCGCGAAGCAGCTCTACCGCTTCGCCGTCGGCCGCCTCGTGCTCGACGAGCACGACGAAGCGCTGCTCGAACGGTTGGTGATGGAGTCCGGCGGCACCGGCGAGCTCGAGATGCTCGGGTTCATCGAGGGCTACGTTTCATCGGATGCGTTCCGCTACCGCCGAGAGGAGGAGGGCCAATGAAACCCACATCCGGAGATCGAACGGGGCGTCGTCGATTCCTTCGCGGCGTCGCCGGCAGCACGCTCGCGCTGCCGTTCCTCGAGTACTTCGGGCCCGCGCATGCGCACGGTGGTGCGGCACCGCAGCGCTACGCATTCATGTTCGCGGGGTTCTCGATCGGCTCGTACGGTGGCGATCGCATCGCGCCGGCGGCCGAGGGTCCGTGGAACGGCACGGTCACGCGCGCGCTGCAGCCGCTCGTCGACTTCGGTGTGTCGGACGTCGTGTCACTCGTGTCGGGGCTCGAGATCCCCGTCGGTGAGACCCCGCCGCTCGCAGGCCGACCGACGCCGTTCCACTCGACGAGTCATCAGGTGCTCACGACCGGCCGCACGTTCGACGTCGAGAACTACGGTGCGCTGCCCGGCGAGTCGTCGGACTGGGTGGCCGCGCGCACGCTCGCCGGCAAGACGCCGTTCCCGGTGCTGACGTACCGCGCGCAGCCGTCATTTTATCGCGTGGATTCCGACGGCGGCAGCGACGGCGTGATCTCGGCGCGCTTGAACGCGAGGGGCCAACTCGAGCAGGTCACACCGGTGACGAGCCCGCGGGTCGCGTTCGAGAGCCTGTTCGCCGGCTTCGTGCCGCCGGATCCGGCCGAGGCACTCACGGCGACACGCATGCTGCAGATGCGCAAGAGCGTCGTGGATCTCGTCGCGGACGACGCGGGCTCGCTGATTGCGAGGCTCGGATCCGCGGACAAGATCCGCATGCAGCGGCACTTCGACGAGCTGCGCGCGCTGGAGAACCAGCTCGACGCGATCGACCCGCCGGACTCGGCGGCCTGCTCGATGTTCGCGCATCCCGGCGACGATCCGCAGATCGGTGACGGCATCGATCCGTCCGGCGGCGGCGACTACAACGACTACTACATGAACGCGAACGGCTACTCGAACGAGGAGCTGCGCGCGACGGTGATGACCGATCTCATCCACATGGCGTTCACCTGCGATCTGTCGCGCGTGGCCTCGTTCATGCTGACGTACGCGCAGTGCTTCATGAACATGTACACGCTGCTCGACATGCCGAGCGACCTCCACGAGGTCACCCACGGCAGCATCGGCGACAACGAGGAGCAGATGCAGGACGCGCTCGCGGACTGTGCCGCGTGGCACGTGAAGCACTTCGCCCGGCTGTGCAGCAAGCTGCGGGATACCGAGTCGCTCGAGGGCACGTCGCTGCTCGACGACACGGCGCTGGTGCTCGCGTTCGAGGGCGGCTGGGGCTTCGATCTCGAGTCGGGGTCGGAATTCAGCCCGCACTCGACGCAGAACATGGTGATGCTCGTCGGCGGTGGCGCGGGCGGGCTGCACGCGACGCCGGGCAAGCATGTTCGCGCGCAGGGCGTGCACCCGAGCGCGGTGCTGAACACGGTGCTGTCGGCGGTCGGTGTCGACGAGACGCTCGGGGATGTACCTGACGAGGTGGACGCGCTGTTCGAGTAGGCGCTCGTCGACGCGACGAGCCGCGCGAGGAACCAGGCGACGTTGCACGCCGTCATTCGCTCTTTTTGCAGAACAGCAATCGATTTCTAATTTGCAAAACGCCGAAAAAACTCATGTTGGTGCCCAACGTCGCGCGATTCGCCAGGTACGCATCAGGTCCGAGGTCAGCCGCCGCAGCCAGGGAATGGCGAGCACGATGAAGTAGACCGGCTTGTTGTCGTAGACACAGGTCCAGCACAGATCGTAGAGGCGACGCGACCGGTAAACGGGCCGGTACATCACGTCGCGCGGGAACTTACCGGGGACGATCGCAGCTTGGTGCGGGAGACTCAGCGCAGCGGCGACGATCACGAAGAGGGTCGGATAGAGCAGCGGTACGAGCAGTGCGCCGACGACCCAGCTGGGCAGGCCCGCCGGCACGACGGCGAGCAGAGCGGCGATTCCGAGGACAGGAAGCCCGAAGACCAAGCCGAGGATCGCGGCGGTCGCGACTGCGAAGGAGGGGTGCTTCATGTGCTTCATGGGTTTGGCGATGCCTCGGGCTCGAGCGGTGACGTGACCACGGGCGACGGCGCGTCGCAGGCCGGGAACATGTCGAGCAGCCGCGTTGCCTCCCGTGCAATCGCGGGGTCCTGCACGACGGACAGCTCTTTCGCGAGTACCCGTGCTCGATCGCGGGCGCCCGCTCGCACGGCGTGACGCATCGCCGCGAGCAGCCAGCGAAGCGCGCAGAGCCGAGCGCCTCACCGAGCGCGCGGGCCGACGTACGGCCGGCGTAGATCGGAATCGATCGCCGCGTGCCCGGACCGTACCCGGTCGCGAATTACTTGCCTTCGCGGATGCCGACGAGCACACCTTGATCGACCGAGTGCGTCGGAACCCCGAACACCGTGGGGACGAAGGCGAGCATCGCCATCGCAACGAGCTGTGCAGGCCGAGGCCTCGATCGGCGCCGGCGGTGCACCATGTCAGGGGCTCGGCGGGGAAGTCGAGATCCGAGAGGCAGTCGCCGACGGAGCTGCAGGCGGCTGCGCACAGGAGCGACGCTGCGAGCGCACGTGCACCAATGCGTGCTGACGGGGTCGGCGTGATCGTGGTGAAGTCGACATGGTCGAAGGTCCCTAGCGAGGGTTGCCGAACATCTCGTTCTGTCGGCGGATCTGCTCCTGCAGCTCCCGCTGACTGCGATTCACGCTTTCTTGAATCGCGCGCGGTGCCTCGCGAACCGCGTCCATGATCGCGTCCTGTCGCTCTTGCCGTTGGCGCTCGTGTTCGGCGTCTTCGTCTCGCTCGAGCTCACGCTCGCGGGCCGCCTCTTTCGCGTACTGCTGTTGTCGCTCACGCTCGAGCTGGGCTTGCTGGCGATCGTACTCGTGCCTGCGCTGCAGGTCGGCATCGCTCCACGTGCGATGGGGCGCGCCGCTGGGATCCACCTCGTCGTAGCTCTCGCAGACGAAGTCCATCATCTCGCCGTTGCAGCCGCTGGCGCGAGGGCGTGAAACTCATCGGGGTGCGTGTCGAGCACGAAGCGGCATCCCCCCGTGTTCGTCGCACGAGGGAAAATGCGCGGACTTGGAACAAGCGTGGACCAGCGAGCGCATGTCGCGAGGGACGTCGTCGCGACCGAGTACGACGCCGCCGATGGCGAAGGATCCGCACCCAACGACGAGCGTGGAGACGGTGAACAGGGCGAAGACGCGGATGTCGATCACGTTGGGTTCTCCTGTGCGTTGACGATGAGATCGACCGCGTGCACGAGGAGCGGCGCGTCAGTTCCGACGCCATCCGTCGCGGAGCTGCAGCGGGATCGCCGGTTGCCCGGGTTGCCTCGGGACCGCACCCTCGTTCACGGGTCGCACGATGTAGTCGTGCGCCGCGGAGATTCCGTCACGTCTCGGCGAACGCGGTGGCGCGCACGTCGGCTGCCCATGCGTCGAGATCGTCGTCGCTCGCGAGCGGGCGCGCGGTGGTTCCGATGTTGCGCAGCGCGTTGAGCAGCACGAGCTTTGCCTTGCGCAGGCGCGAGCGGGCGGTGTTCTCGGGGATCGCGAGCCACTCGCCGAGCTCGGGGCCGGTCATCCGCTCCCAGAAGTACAGCTCGAGGATCACCTGGGCGTCGAAGGGGATCGCGCGTAGGGCCTCGAGCAGGGCTTGCTCGTCACGTTGGCGTCCGAGGAGTGTCGAGGGGCCGGCGCAGAGGTCCCGCACGGAGATCTCGGAGAGGTCGATCGGCGGGCCGCCGCCGCGGTGGCGACCGCGGTAGTGATCGCACAGCAGGTTGTGGGCGATGCCCAGGACCCACGTCTTGAAGGAGGACGCGCCGGAGAAGCGGTCGCGGGCCTCGACCGTGGCGAGGAACGTCCTTTGGATCAATTCCTCGACGTCGCGCTCGGTGCCGACCTTGTTCGCAAAGTAGCGGTGGACCGCGGCGAAGTGGCGCTGGAAGAGCGTGTTGCCGGCGTCCGAGGAGCCGGAGCGCCAGGCGTCGAGGAGCTCGCGGTCGGCGGGGGCCGTGGGGACGTCGGCGGGCATGGGTGTGGCGTGAGGAGAGGTTCGGATGCGGGGGATTCGGTGTCAACGGGGGAAGTCGGCGAGCCGCGTTGTAACACTGGGCGATTTCGCGCGTCGCCCGAGATCGAGGCGTCCTCACTCGCGGCGCGACGGGTTGGTTCGCTCGTGCGACTATTCTCCGCGCATGCCTCCCAATTCTCGCGACCTTACGTTCAAGACGACGATGGTGAACGACCGCGTGCTCGGACCCGCAACGTTCGGCGAGGAGGACCGGACGGAGGAGCCGGATGAAGGTAGCGCACGGAACGCGTCGCAGTTGCCACGCGCGATGTCCCCCATGCCCGGTGAGCTCAGCCAGTGGGCAGCGGTTTCGAAGCACGTGGGTCTGCTAATACCTGGCAGATTCTCGGCGCCGGCGCCGGGTCCGCAGGATGGTTCACATCCATCGCTCACGTCGACGAGAAGTCGTGTCGCGGTGGAGAATCCGGACGGTACATACGATATCCGTGACAGCGTCAACGAGTGGTTTCTCCACGCATTCCCGTGTCAGCGGATCCACGCGATTCATCCGACTGCCGCTCGTACCCGCGGGTTGTATCACGCGCCTTCGGCTTGGGCTTCCGCGGTCGGGCAGGCCGGCACTTGCACACGGTTCAAGGAAAACCTCGTAGTTACCGCACTTCATCTCTGGGAGAGATTGTGCCGACCAGACAATCGAAGCCAGCCGCGAGGCGACGTGTTCGTCGTCTTCGACCACGAGGACGATTCGCCGCCAATCTCCGCTCGCGGATCGGATACAGAGGCGACCGACCGGCCGGACTATGGCGGCTGGGGCCGGACCGTCCGCACGGTGTTCAAGGTGATCGAGGTCAGAGCCTCAGCGGCCGGAAGTAACGGGGAACAGCCCGTGAAGACGTACCTTCCCGAGGAGGACTGGGTAGTATTGAAGATCATGCAACCCTATGGCGAGCGACCTCCGAGCGAACCAGATCCCGTGATTGCGCGGACCTTCAAGACTATCGGTGCGAACCACGACTGGGTGAATGGCTACCACGATACGGAAGACAGATATGTAATGGGCCACCTGACAACGATCGGCCACCCACTCGGTGTCAGCAAGAAGATCGCGGACAAAGGCAAGCCGATCGAATGGAACGGCAGGCTATTTCGGCACAACCTCGACTCCTTCGGCGGAAACTCCGGCTCGCCCATCTTTCGGCCTGCGTCAGGGGGCGAAGAACGCGGCCTCTGGCTCGTCGGAATGAACTTGGGCGGGCGCGAACTCGTGCAACTCGACGGTTACCTCGTTCCGGCGTCGACAGATCCGGACCTCTACGGTGCGACCGAGAACCTCGCGATCGACCTCAGAGCCGTGAAACTGGGCGACATCACGTGATTGGACAACTCGCATGATCCAAAAAAAACTGATCTCAACTCCTTTTGTCGCTGATCAATACACCCAAAGACGCTTTGACTTCAACATGCTCGGGAGAACCGATACATTCTTCGACTACAAGGACGGAGAATCGCTTACTTGGTCGATCGGCGTATCGGACATCGTTGACAGCGACGCAACAAAGTTTGCTGATGTTGAGAGCCATAACGCTTGGTCCTTGCTCGATGGAACTCCGCCGCTCGTCATACCATGCTCCCATCTTCCGTTTGAAGCCGACTTCACGTTCGCCAGGCCCTATAGCACGACCGTGCTCGGCGTCTATTCAGAACTCCAATGGCGCGTGCAGTTGCCGGACAAGACCACCGTTCTCGCGCCTACGTCGCCTGCTCGAGGGCTCGCTGCCTTTGGCAACAGCGTGCACCTGCTTACGCTGCGACTCGTACTTGACCAGGAGAACTACTGGACTCTCGACAAGCCGCGAGATTTGAGCCTTGCCGAAACCCCAGTGGCGCACGCATTCGCAAGTCTCGAATGTTCACAAGTCCGCTCATACTTCACGCAGGACGGGCGCGAGATCAACGCGTGCGAAGCCTGGGTCCTCGAGCGCGCCGGCGCAGACGCCCCCAGGGTGAGTCCCCTTGCAGGGAAGGGGGGCGACGGCGGGCTGCGATACTCACTTGCGAAAATCAAAGGGAAGCTCCGCGCCGCGTTGGTCATCGCGGAGCCAACGAACACCGGCGCGCCGGTCGTGGGCGCGTGCGTGCTAACACCAGAGAAAGACAATGAGGTTCAAGTCGCACGACTCACGGTAGGCCTCGACAAGAAGCAGAATCTGATTCTCAAGGCAATCGACGAACCCGACCTCGACAAACCAACGGGTGCGGCTCGCATTCTCGTGTTGACTGTTGACCACTCGAGCATCGCGGACGTGCGATCCGTGAAACTCGAACTCATCTACACAACACCCACGGCCGAACCCGACAATACCTCCGTAGTAGCCTCCACCTTCGGCGACGCCCTGTACGCATTCTTCCACGACCTCCCGGTCCGCAAGTGCGGGTCGGCGGTCAAGGTGATTGCCACCCTGGATGTGGGGGGTACACTAAGGACGAGCGCCGCGGTTGAGTTGGGGTGAGACCTCGCCGCGGCGCCGTCGCCTCCCCTCCGCCCCCATGCCATCCCCACCCCCCATATCGTCGATCCGTGACCGGGTCGCGGCGCGCCTGTTCGGCCTCCCCCCGCCGGCCGACGTCGCCCCCCCGTCCACGATCGGCCGATTCACCGTCCTTCGTCCGCTCGGCGAAGGCGGCATGGGTGTCGTCTATCTCTGCAGCGACCCGAAGCTCGGTCGCGACGTCGCGATCAAGCTCCTACACCCCGGCCTCGCGATCGAACCCTCGCGGCTACTCCGTGAGGCACAGGCGCTCGCCAAGCTCGCGCATCCGAACGTCGTGCCACTGTTCGAGGTCGGTGATGCGCAACAGCAGACCTTCCTCGCGATGGAATACGTCGACGGCGTATCCTTACGCGATTGGCTTGCCGAGCCCCGCACGTGGCGCGACGTCGTGGAAATGTTCCTCCAAGCAGCTGCGGGCCTCACCGCAGCGCATCGCGCCGGAATCGTCCATCGCGACTTCAAACCGTCGAATCTCCGCGTCGGCAAGGACGGCCGCGTACGCGTCCTCGACTTCGGGCTCGCGCGCGCATCCGGTACCGCGCTCATGCCAGGGACCGCACAAGAGTCCCCGAGCACACCGTCCCCCGCCAGCGATACCACGACGCATTCTGGGACACTCGCCGGAACGCCCGCGTACATGGCACCCGAGCAGATCCGCGGCACGACCGTCGACGCACGCGCGGATCAGTGGAGCTTCTGCGTCGCGTCGTGGGAAGCGCTATACAAAATCCGTCCATTCCACCCCGAGCATTTGCGCGGCCAAGCGCTACCGCCACCGCGTGCGCTCGGCGACAATGGTCCGTACGCGCTGCGAGAGATCCTGCTGCGCGGCCTGTCGCTCGATCCAGCACAGCGGTGGCCGGACATCGCCAGCTTGGCCGAACGTCTCGAGCGCATCCTCGCGAAACACGCCCGTCGGCGCACGATCGGCGCGTTCGCGGTCTCGGGTGTCACCTGCGCGCTGCTTGCTGCCTGGTGGACGCCGGCCAACGCCTGCGACCCCAACGTCGCCGCGATCGATCCCACATGGGGACCAGCCCGGCGCGCGGCGGTTTTCGCGACACTCGAAGCGAACGTCGATCCATCGCTGCGTCCGGTCGCAAGTTGGTGGGCAGACCGCCTCGATGCCCATCGCGACGCGTGGCTCGCCGCCGAGCAACAGGCCTGCCGTTCGGCCACCGACGGGCGGGGCGCCGACGCGGAGGTCCAGCAGTGCCTCGTCCGATCACGCGTCGCGCTCGCGGACCTGGTCGTGACGGCGCTCGACTCCCCCAGTCTTGTGCTCGCGCGCGTCGGGACCGACGTCGGCGCTGCGGCGGCGCTGGACGATCTGCTTGGCGATCCGCTTCGCTGTCTCGGGGCCAAGGCGTCCGGCGCCGCACCAAGCGAAGCCGCTTGGGCACTCGTCGCGTCCGCGCGAGCGAATCTCGCGGCCGGTGATCTCGGACGTGCACGCGATCACGCGCGAACGCTCGCGGACCTCGCGAGGCGCGAGCGCTCGCCACTCGTAGAGATGTTCGCGAGCGAACTCGAAGGCGTTTCCGACGTCCAAGAGGGTTGGACCGAGCGTGGTGTCGCATCGCTACTGCACGCGATCGACATCGCAGAAGCGAACCATGCCGACTTCGACGCGGCGCGCGATTGGATCGCGCTGGTCGACGCCGGTCTGATGCACCTGCACGATGCCGACGTCGCCGCACCATGGCTCGACCGTGCCGACGCCGCCGTCGCGCGAGCAGGCGACGACCCGCTGCAGCGGTTCCAGATCACGCGAGCGCGCGCCGTGCTGGCGTCAATGCGCGACGATGATGCGGCAGCGACCGAGTCCCTGGATCGTGCCGGCCAGCAGCTGGATGCGCTGCTCGAGACGCGCGGCGCCCGGGTAGAACGTCTCGCGCTCGATCGCGGCAACCACGCGCTCTCCCGCGGCCGCATCGACGACGCGCGCGCGCACTTCGATCGAGCGCTTCTGCTGCGGACCGAGCGCGTCGGCGCCGATCACCCGAGCAACGCGGCCGTCGAGATCGCGCTGGGTCGCGCAGCGAAACGCGCGAACGACCCGAAGGTCGCCCGCAGAAACTTCACGCGGGCCGTAGCGCTGCTCGAAGTCGCGTTCGGGGCGAACTCCCCGAGGTTGTCCTCGCCGCTGGCCGGCCTCGCCGAGAGCCAGCTGCTCGGCGGAGACTCCGACGCTGCGGAGGCTACGGCCGTCCGCACCGCAGCGATCCAGGATCGGCTGCCCGCCGTGCATCCCGACCGCGGCGGTGGGCTCGCTCTGCTCGGGATGATCGCCGAGCTCCGTGGCGACAACGAGCGCGCGGCGCAGCGATACCTCGAAGCCGCCGACGCAAAGTCGGGACTCGCGGACGCCGCGTCGCGACTCGAAGCAGTGAACAACGCCGGATGGCACCTCAACAACGTCGGCCGCGTCGCCGAGGCGCGCGCCCAGTACGAGTGGCTCGAGGTCCACACCGGCGAGAGCTCGCAGATGCACGTGCTCGCACTCGCGGGCCTCGGCCGGTCGATGTTCCTCGAGGGTGATGTCGCCGCGGCGACTCGAACACTCGACGTCGCCCTTCGTGCATCGCAGACGCTCGAGCAACCCAACTCGATGCTGGTGCCGGAGATCCGCTGGCATCTCGCGTCCGCGCTGCATTCGGCCGGGCGCGATGCAGATCGTCGCCGCAACCTCGCCGCGCTCGCACTCGCCGACTACCGAACGCACTGGCCCGGGCTGACGAAGACGGTCGCCGAGCTCGAACGGCTCGCGTCACCCGCCCCCCCTGCCGATACCGATTCGCGCCCTCTATCGACCCCGTGATCCGGAGCCAACGCAATGAGCTGCAGCTGCACCAACACCCTCACGAAGAACTACTGGATCATCCACACGACGGGCGGCTTCCAGGTCACTCAGCCCCGCACCGGTGGTCAGGTCGTGACCTCGTGCAGCGGCATGCTGAGTATCAACCTCACGACGCACGACTGCGTCCGCCTGGTGTTCACCCATCAGCCGAGCAATCCTGCGTCGCCCACGATTCAGCCGATCTCGGTGTCCGGCAATTGCCCGTGCGAGGTCGCGAACAGCACTGGTTCTCCGCCCGTCACCTACGAGGCGCGCTTCAAGCCACCCGCAGGCAGTTCGTGCACGTATCTGTGGACGCTCGTCCCCGAACAGCCGCCGTGTCAGATCACGATCGTCGTGTCGAAGTCGTAGTCGTAGTCGTGCCGCGCCGACAACGGAGGCTACGGCGCACTCGGCTACGGCAATCTCAACGACGTCGTCGACGCGGAGACGCCCGCGTTCGTCGGTGACGTCGACGTGGGTGGCTCGACCGCGGAGATCGAAGCCGGCGAGGGCCACACGTGCGTCGTGTTGAACACCGGTCGTGTGAAGTGCTGGGGCTGGGGTGACTTCGGTGTTCTCGGCTAACGGCAACACCACGGACATCGGCGACAACGAAGCGCCGTCGTCGATCGGCACGCTCGATCTGTAGCCCAGCTCGTTGGCCGTGACGGATTCACCCGCGCACGCCACCACTCGATCATGCACGTCACCCTCGTCCTTTTCACCAGGCTCGTCGACATGGCTCCTGGCAACGCGACGAGCGTGCCGTTCGAACCGTCCCATCCGTTCATTCGCGCACTCGAGGTCGCGAGCGTTGCATCGAACGAAGACGCGGAGATGCTCACCTCGTCCACGCAGCGCTCGAACCGGGCGCCTGTCGATCTCACCGCCGAGCCCGATGTCATCGCGCTCTGCCCCGACGGAACCTACGAGTGCGGTGCCGAGTGGTGCACGCCGAACGGAGGCGTCTGCTGTGCTTCGGTCGGCTACCCCGACGGCTACTGCAACTCGGGATCGACGTGCTGTCCCGACGGAACCTGTTCGTCGAGCGGGGCCTGCGACGGTGGCGGTGGCGAGGACGGCGGTGGCGAGGACGGCGGTGGCGAAGACGGTGGTGGCGGTGGCAGCTGCGACTGGGACGCGACCGATTGCGGCGGCGGTTGCTGCCCGAGCGGATCGGTCTGCGGCGCGACCGGATCGGGTCAGTGCTGCGCCGAGGAGACGCCGTACCACTGCCCGAGCGAAGGCGTTTGCTACGAGCTTCCCGGTTCGTGTGGTGGAGGTGGCGGCGCAAGCAGCGGTGGAGGCAGCGGTGGCGCTTCGGACGGTGGCAATGGCGGCAGCGGTTACGTCTGTGCGAGCGCATCGACGCCGACCGGTATCTGCGCTGCGATCGAGTATTGCGTCGACGAGAGCGAGCCTTGCCGGGGCTACTACTCGGCAGACGGACAGCGTTTCGAGTGCAGCAACGCGTGCGACGACTCGAGCCTCGCATCGTGCGCACAGTCGGTCGTCGACTACTGCGAAGGATCAGGCTACGCCGATTCCAGTGGTGTCGACGACAGCGCTACCGGCTGCCGCGTCGCGGAGCCGGCTCGGCCGTGGTTGCCAGCATCGTTCGCGTTCCTGACGTGCGTCCTGCTCCGACGTCGGTGGATCCGCAAGCTGTGATGGCGTCGCTTCACTCGCCTTCGGCCGCGTCCACCGCCGCGGACGCCGCGACCGGCTCGAGCCGGCGCGCGAACAACAGCGACACGATCCGGAACCCTCGCGCGCCCTCGACCGTCGCCTTGTAATCCTGAATCTCCACCTCGTCGCCGACCTTCGGCTGACGACCGAGCAGCTTCAGCACGAGCCCACCGATCGTGTCGATGTCCTGGTGATCGTCGAGCTCCTCGAGACCGAGCGCCTCACCGGCGGGCGCGAGCAGCATCGAGCCCGCGACGCGCAACGAGCCGTCCGACAGCGGCTCGAGCTCGGGCTTCGCGGGCGCGTCGTCGGTCTCGTCGTAGATCTCGCCGACGATCTGCTCGACGATGTCTTCGGCGGTGATGAGACCGGTGAAGCTGTCGTGCTCGTCGAACACCGCGATCATCGGCGATCCGCGGAACAGGTTCAGCCCGCCGAGCGACGACGTCTCGGGCCGACGCTCGATCGGCCGTAACAGCGTCTTCAGATCGCTCGCGCCGCGCAGCTGCGCCTGCAAGAGATCGGCGCGCCGCGCATAGCCGACGACATTGTGCGGATCGCCATCGACGACCGGCAGCCGGCTGAAGCCCTGCTCGTCGGCGATCGCCATGTTCTGCTCCCACGACTTGCTGAGGTCGAGGTAGATGACCTCGCGCGCCGGCGTCATCGCCTCGCGCACCGTGCGATCGGTGAACGCGAGCACGTTGCGCATCAGCCGGAGCTGCTGCGGCTTCAGCTCGCCGGCGGAGTACGCGTAGAACAGCGCCTGACCGATGTCGACGCTCTCCTCGTGGCTCGCGTGCGAGTCCGGGTTGCGGCCGGTGATGCCTTGCACGATCACGTTCGCGAGCGTGTTGCAGGTCTTGATGAACGGCACCGCGAGCCAGCGGAACATCCGCATGAACGGCGCGGTGACGTACAACACCTTGACCGGCACGACGAGCGCGATGCCCTTGGGCACGAGCTCGCCGAACGTCACGTGGAGGATCGCGCCGATGCCCATCGCGAGCGCGGCCGAGTACGCCGCGATCGAGTGGTTCTCGCCCAGCGCGTCGTGGATCGCCGGCTCGAGCGCGAGCGTGAGGCCGAGGCTCGTCAGCGTGATGCCGAACTGGCTCGCCGCGAGCATCGCGTTCATCTCTTTTTTCATGTCGAGCACGACCTGCGCGCCCGAGATGCCGGCGTCGACGTCGCGCTCGAGCTTGTGCAACGGCACCTTCACGAGCGCGAACTCGTAGGCGACGTAGATCGCACAGCCGAGGATGAGACACAGCGAGAGCGTCCACGGGCTCATCGCGGCGAGCGGCGCGAGCACGGC
>Ga0163144_10003651_pt1 | contig 35014 bp, 24 predicted proteins | sample OliLak19BULKMAT1_FD_123175 | JGI IMG/M metagenome (GOLD analysis project Ga0163144, IMG submission 123175) | Freshwater microbial mat bacterial communities from Lake Vanda, McMurdo Dry Valleys, Antarctica - Oligotrophic Lake LV.19.BULKMAT1 | ecosystem: Environmental > Aquatic > Freshwater >...
GCGACGGCGACGGCTTCACGATGGTCGAGGACGGCCGGCCGTATCGCGTGGACATCCTCGCGCTCACCGAAGAGGAGTTCCGCATCCGCAGCCACAATCCCGGTCAGCCGGTGGACATCCGGCTCGTGCCGGCCGGGTTCCCGGGTAACATGGCCCCATGACCCGACGACACGCCCTCACTGCCACGGCTGGCGTGCTGCTGGCCTCCACGCCCGGCCGGACCGCGGCTGCCGCCGACGCGCCCGTGCTGAAGCTGCTCGATGATTTCGCCGCCGCCTGGAATCGCCACGACGTGGACGGCCTGATGGCGTGCATGACCAGCGATTGCGTGTTCGAGGCCGCCGCCGGGCCCGACGTCGCCGGCGCGCGCCATGAAGGCGCCGCCGCCGTGCGCACGGCCTACGCCGCCGTGTTCACCACCTACGCCGACGCGCGCTGGAACAACCCACGGCATTTCGTGGCCGGCGACCGCGCCGTATCGGAATGGACCTTCACCGGCACCACCTCCGCCGGCGCGAAGGTGGAGGTGAACGGCTGCGACATCTTCACGCTCGCGGACGGGAAGATTGCCGTGAAGAACTCGTACCGGAAACAACGCACGGCCTGACCGGCGGGATCGACGGCACTCACTGGCGTCCGCGCGCACCGCGCCGGCGCCCTCAGCGCAAGGGGAACGATGATGATGCGACAGCTGTGCGGCGTGCTGGTGGTGGCAAGCGTGGCTCTGGGGGGCGCGCGTCTCTCGGCGCAGGGACCGATGCGATCGGCCCTGCACGACTACCGCGTGGTCACCGTGGCCGAGGGACTCGTGCAGCCCTGGTCGATCGCCTTCGTGCCCGGCGGCGATCTGCTCATCACCGAGCGGCCTGGCCGCCTGCGCATCGTCCGTGGCGGCAAGCTGCTGCCCACGCCCGTGGCCGGTGTGCCGGAGGTGGCCTACGAGAACCAGGGCGGGCTGCTCGAAGTGGCGCTGCACCCGAACTTCGCCACCAACCGGTTCGTGTATCTCACCTACGCCAAGAAGCGGTCCGATGGCACCGGCAACACCACGGCGCTGGTGCGCGCCACGTTCGAGAAGGACGCGCTCAGCGGCGTGACCCAGCTCTTCGAATCGGTCTCGACCGGCCGCGGCCACTTCGGCGGCAAGATCGCGTTCGACGGCAAGGGCCATCTCTTCCTCACGCTCGGCGATCGTCAGGTGCCGCCCGAGGGCAACCTCGAGGCGCACCCCGCGCAGGATCTCTCGAACCATCACGGCAAGGTGGTGCGCCTGAACGAGGATGGCACGGTGCCGGCCGACAACCCGTTCGTGGGCCGCGCCGGGGCCAAGCCCGAAATCTGGAGCTTCGGTCACCGCAACGTGCAGGGCATCGCGATCGATCCCGCCACCGGCAACGTGTGGACCAACGAGCACGGTCCGCAGGGCGGCGACGAGCTCAACCTCGATCGCGCCGGGAAGAACTACGGCTGGCCGGTGATCGGCTTCGGCGTGAACTACACGACCGGCAAGGCCATCCACGCCGGCACGCACCGCGAGGGCATGGAACAGCCGCTGCACATCTGGGTGCCGTCGATCGGCATCTCGGGCGCGATGTTCTACACCGGCGATCGCTTCCCGCAGTGGAAGGGGCAGCTCTTCACCGGCGGCCTGGCCGGCGAGCAGCTCGGTCGCGTGACCATTGCCGGCGAGAAGGTGCTGGCACGCGAGACGATCCTGCCCGGCCTCGGCCGCATCCGCGATGTGCGGCAGGGCCTCGACGGCTACATCTACCTCATCACCGAAGACGACGACGGCAAGCCGACGCCGGTGGTACGGCTCGAGCCGGTGGACCGCGCCACGTCGCGGTGACGGCGGTCGCAAGCAGCGCGCACATCATGGCGGCCGCACGCCCCTGGGGCACCTTCACCCTTGTTGCCACGCTGGTGGCCTCGGCCGCGGTGGCCCAGGCGCAGCCGGCCACCCTCGGCCGGCCGGCGCTCGACCGCGCCGCGCTCGATGCCGAACTCGGCCGCATCTTCCAGGCCGGCGTCTACGCCGTGCCGCGGTTCGGTCCAGCCCGCTGGCTGCCCGACGGCGCCGGCTACTCCACCGTGGAAGCGGCGGCTGGCGGCGGGGGCACCGACATCGTCCGCTACGACGCGGCCACCGGCACGCGCACGGTGCTCGTGCCCGGTGCGCGGCTGTTGCCGCCGGGCCAGAAGACCGCGCTCGCCATCAGCGACTACGCGTGGTCGAACGACGGCGCGCGGGTTCTGGTGTTCACCAACACGGCGAAGGTCTGGCGTCAGAACACGCGCGGCGACTACTGGGTGCTCGACCTGCAGTCGGGCCGTCTGCGCCAGCTCGGGGCCACGGCGCCGGCCTCATCGCTCATGTTCGCGAAGTTCTCGCCCGACGGCACGCGCGTGGCCTACGTACGCGCCAACAACCTCTACGTGGAGCGGATCGACGACGGCCGCGTCACGCCGCTCACGACCAGCGGCTCCGACACGATAGTCAACGGCACCTCCGACTGGGTCTACGAAGAAGAGCTCGACGTGCGCGACGGCTTCCGCTGGAGCCCCGATGGCCGCCGCATCGCCTTCTGGCAGTTCGACACGGCGGGCGTGGGCATCTTCACGCTGCTCAACAACACCGACAGCCTCTATCCGGTGGCTACGCGCATTCCGTATCCCAAACCCGGCACCGCCAATTCGGCTGCGCGCATTGGCGTGGTGAGCGCCGGCGGCGGCAACACGCGCTGGATGGACACCCCCGGCGACCCGCGCGACACCTACCTGGCGCGCCTCGAGTGGCGCGACCAGGACACGCTCGCGATTCAGCAGCTCAACCGCCTGCAGAATCAGCAGGACCTGCTCAGCGCCGATGCCTCGTCGGGCCGCGTGACGCGCACCTTTCGCGATCGATCCGAGACCTGGCTGGATGTCGTGGACCAGGTGACATGGGTGGATCAGGGACGCGCGTTCTTGTGGACCAGCGAACGCGACGGCTGGCGGCATGTCTACAAGGCGGCGACCGACGGCTCGACGACCACGCTCGTCACCACGTTTTCCGCCGACATCCTGTCGATGGGCGGCGTCGACGCCAGCGACGAGTGGGTCTACGTGATCGCCTCACCCGACAACCCCACGACGCGCTATCTGTATCGGTCGCGCCTCGACGGCACAGGCACGCCCGAGCGCGTGACGCCGGCCTCGCAGCCGGGCACCCACAGCTACCGCATCGCCCCTGGCGCCCGGCTCGCGTTCCACACCTACTCGCGCTTCGACCTGCCGCCCGTGACCGACGTGGTGGAGCTGCCCAGCCACCGCGTGCTGCGCACGCTCACCGACACGAGCGCGCTGCGCAAGACGCTCGAGCCGGTGCTCGCGCCGCCCGTCGAGTTCTTCACGGTCGATGCCAGCGGCGTGACCCTCGACGGCTGGATGCTGAAGCCGTCACACTTCGACCCGGCGCGGAACTACCCGCTCATCACCTTCGTCTACGGCGAGCCCGCGAGCACCACCGCCACCGACGCGTGGCACGGCAACGAGGCGCTGTTCCATCGCGCGCTGGCGGAAGCCGGCTACGTGGTGGTCAGCATGGACAACCGCGGCACGCCGGCCCCCAAGGGCGCGCCCTGGCGCAAGGCGGTCTACGGCGCGGTCGGCGATCTGTCGTCGAAGGATCAAGCCGCGGCGGTGCGGGCGCTGCTGGCCCGGCACGCCTATCTCGACCGCTCGCGGGTCGGCGTGTGGGGGTGGAGCGGCGGCGGCTCGAACACGCTCAACGTGATGTTCCGCTTCCCCGAGGTCTACGCCGTGGGCGTGGCCGTGGCGCCCGTGCCCGACCAGACGCTCTACGACACGATCTACCAGGAACGCTACATGGGCCTGCCCGTGGGCAACGCCGCCGGCTACAAGCTCGGCTCGCCGATTCACTTCGCGGACGGCTTGAAGGGCGACCTGCTCGTCATCCACGGGTCAGGCGACGACAACGTGCATGTGCAAGGCACCGAGCGGCTGGTCAACCGTCTGATCGAACTGGGCAAGCCGTTCGACCTCATGATCTATCCCAACCGCACGCACGCGATTGCCGAGGGCGCGGGCACCACCGTGCACGTCTATCGCAAGATCGCGAAGTACTTCCTCGATCATCTGCCGGCGGGTGCCCGTGAGACGGGCGTGCGGATTCCCGTGCCCCACCCATGAAGGTAGCCATCGTCGGCGGCCCTGGCATCGGCAAGAGCACGCTCGTGCGTCAGCTCGGCGACCTGTACCACAACGGATCGTACGGGGAAGGCGAGCAGGGCGTGTGGGATCCGCGCGTGCTGGCCGACATCGAGGCCGGCCGCAATCCCGTGGGCGTCACCGCCTACTTCGGCGAGCTCTACGACGCCAACTATCGTGACGCCGCCACCCATGACGGCCCCGACAAGGTGATCTTCTTCGAGGGCGCGCGCATCACGCTCGAGGCGCACATTCCGGAGTATCCGGCGGCCAGCCACGACGAACTGCGCCGCGTGCTCGCGATCGGCGACCAGTGGCATCCCGATCGCGTGGTCGTGCTCACCTCCAGCACCGATACGATCGAGAAGCACATCCGCCTGCGCGCGCGGCCCCACGAGCATGCCGAGGAGATGGTGCGCCGCTTCCGTCTCATCGATGCCGAGTTCCAGCGGCTCGCGCCGCACTACCCGAACACGGTCGTCATCAACCGCGACCAGCGCGAGTTCCACGATCGCGACGGCCTGCAGCACATCATCGCATCCGCCGGCCTGCCTCCCTTTCGCGAGGTGCCCTACCGGACGATGCACCGCTACGAACCACGTTGAACCGGGGCCTCGACCCTGGCGTCGTCGTCCCTCAGAGCACCACGAATTCCGACCCCTTCAACCCCGTGCCCAGCCCGCCCTGAGCCTGGGCCAGCGATCCGCCGACCTGCGCGCCGCGATCGCGCCGCTATGGCCTGCGGGCAGGACGTGTTCGGTCGATGGGGGCCCTCTCCTAGGCAGATCGCTTCCCACAATGGGCACGTCGTCGGCATCAGCAGGCTCCTACACGCGGCACGGCTCGTGCAACCGCTCTCGGCGTTGCGTGTCCCCGGCGACCCATGAGACCAGCATGCGCAGACCGATCCCCTCGCACACCCGGCTCGACCTCCACGGGCGCGTAGCGTCGCCGAGCGACCTGCATGTAGCGTGCGACCGGGAGGTGCTGATCGGTGCGGAGGTGGCGTTCCGTGCCGACCGGCTGACCGCGCCGCAGCGCGGCGGCTGGATCCTGTGCGTGTCGACCGACTGCGCTCTCACGCGGCTCACGGGGGTGACGCCGCGCCCACTCGGCTACGAGCTCGACCGCGACGGCGTGCTGGGACTGTTCTTTGCCGGCGACGTGACCAGCGTGCGCCTGACGGTGGCGTCCCGGGAAGAGACCGGCGTGTCGGAGTGGGAATTCTGGATTGACGACGGATGTCTCGATACCGTGCGGATCACGGCGATGGCCTGAGCGAAGCTATGAGCGAGTCCACCCACAACGACGCACCGACCACCGAGATCTACGAGCGGCCCGACGACTACGACCTCGAACACGAGGGCGACGACAGCGACGCGCGCTTCTACGGGCGATTGCTGCGCCGGCTGCACCCGGCCCGCGTCCTGGAGTTCGGCTGCGGTTCCGGGCGGATCACCCTCGCCCTGGCGGCGGCCCTGCCGAACGCGGAGATCGTGGGCGTTGATGCTTCCCGGCCCATGCTCGAGCGCGCCGCTCGCGGCTTGGCCCCTCGGACGCCCGGTGATCGCGACCGCATCACCTATCTCGAGGGGGACATGCGCGAGTGGACGTCGCCCTCCGCCGCGTTCGACGTGGTCGTGATCGCCGGCCGTTCCGCCTCGCACCTGCTGACGCTCGACGATCGCTTGCGCACCTGGCACAACGCCTTTCGTCTGCTGCGGCCTGGCGGGGCGTTCATCCTCGACGTGGCCATGCCAGACCTGGCCACGCTGGCCGAGTCGCAGCGCGTGTGGCCACGGGCCCAGGTCGAGTTCGACTCCGATACCTCCAACGGCTCCAATGAGGGACCGCGGCTGCTGCGCTGCACGGCCACCAGCTATCAGCCGCATGAACAGCGCGCCGACGTGCGCTTTTTCTACGACCGGTTCACGCAGCAGGATGCGGACCGGTTCGTGGGCGACTTTCAGAGCCACATCTACTTCCCGTCCGAGCTGGAACTGCTCTTCACGGTGGGCGGCTTCACGTCGGCTCAGCGCTATGGCGATTACTCGTTTGGGGCCTTCGCCCGGACCTCGCCGTATCTCATCACGATCGCCTTTCGCCCGGAACACGCCGCGGCGCGGCGCGACGCCCTGCCCTCCTGAACTGGCGACTATCGTTGGTTGTAGGCCACTTCGAGCGAGGGCGACAGCAGCGTCTCTCCCCACCCCAGGTGCAGGCTCTTCACGGTGCGCGCGTCGCTCGGTCCAGGCACCGCGGCGGGCAGCACGGCCGCCGTCACCAGCTCCATCGACGCCGCCGTCAGCTCGGGCGCTACCGCGTTGAGGCCGTGCAACGTCCGCGCCTGCCAGCCGGGAGTGGCCGCCGCGCGCCCCCGTTTCGCGGCGTCGACGATCGCGCGTGCCGCAGCGGCGGCGCTCATCGACGTCACCGGCGTGGCGGCCATGGCCGCGAACCAGGTGGCTTCGGCTTCGTGGCGGCCTCGCACCTTGACCTGTCCCACCGAACCCGTGCGCATCAACCCCGGCGTGACGGTCGTCACCCAGACGTGGTCGCCCGCCAGCTCGGCACGCAGGACCTCCGACAATCCGGTCAACGCGAATTTTCCCGCGCAATAGGGTGCGAGATGGGGCACGCCGACCCGCCCGCCAATCGACGAGATATTGACGATATGACCGGGGTGGGCCCGGCGCAGCCAGGGCAGTGCCGCTCTGATGACGTGGAGCGGCGCCCAGAAATGCGTCGCGAGCGACTCTTCGAAGTCGGACACCGCTGCGTTGTCAAACGGCATGGCGGTCATCACGCCCGCGTTGTTGATGACCACGTCGAGGCGCCCGTGACGCTGGATGATGGCATCGACCATCAGCGCGACGGCATCGGGCTGGGTGACATCACAGGCATGCGCGTGGGCCTCAGCGCCATCGGCCCGCAACTCGTCGACGGCGCGGGTGAGTTGGTCCTGGCTTCTGGACACGAGCCACACCACGACGCCGTCGGCACACAACTCGCGAGCCAGGGCGAGCCCGAGGCCACGTGCGCCTCCCGTAATGACGGCCACCCTGCCGCGCCAGGACACCGCCCTTGGCCGACCGGCGCGCGCGAGGCATGCCAGCGCCGTGGCGGCCGCCGCCGCAAGGGCGAGTGACGAGACGAGTCTGCCGGTTCTGGTCATGGGTCGCGGATCCGCCTATGAGGTTCCTGGGCGCATCACGACCTTGATGCACTGATCGTGCTTCTGCTGGAACGTGCGGTACATGGCCGGTGCATCGTCGAGCGTAACCCGGTGCGTGATGACGAACGACGGATCGATGTCGCCGCGTTCGACCCGGCTGAGCAGGTCGGGCAGGTACTTGTGCATATGGGTCTGCCCCATCTTCAGGGTCAGACCCTTGGCAAACGCCGGCCCCAGCGGAAACTTGTCGAGCCACCCGCCGTAGACCCCGGGAATGGAGACCGTGCCGCCTTTGCGACAGGCCGCGATGGCTTGACGCAGCGCGTGCGAGCGGTCGGTCGCCATGAAGGCCGACGTCTTGGCGCGGTCGTACCAGGCGTCGAGTGAGGTGCCGTGGGCTTCGAGCCCGACGGCGTCGATGCAGGCGTCAGGACCCTGGCCGCCGGTCATCGTTCGCAGTTCCTCGAGCACGTCGACGTTCGCATAGTTCAGTACGGCGGCGCCGCTGGCCGACGCGGCCAGCTCTAGTCGTTCGGGCACGCGGTCGATGGCAATCACGCGCTCCGCACCGAGCATGAACGCGCTCTTGATGGCGAACTGACCCACCGGCCCGCAGCCCCACACGGCGATGGTGTCTCCCGGCCGAATCCGGCAGTTCTCCGCGGCCATGTAGCCGGTCGGAAAGATGTCCGAGAGAAAGAGCACCTGCTCGTCGGTGAGTGCGTCCGGCACTGTGATCGGGCCCACGTCGGCAAACGGCACACGCACGTACTCGGCCTGTCCGCCTGGGTAGCCCCCATACATATGCGAGTAGCCGAAGAGTCCAGAGCCAGCATAGCCGCTGATCTTCTCGGCCATCCACGCGTTCGGGTTCGAATTGTCGCAGAGCGACCACATCTCTTCCAGGCAGAAATAACAGCGGCCACACGCAATCGTGAACGGCACCACGACCCGGTCGCCCACGTGCAGGCGCCGGTTTTCGCGTCCCACTTCCACGACTTCGCCCATGAACTCGTGGCCCAGGATGTCGCCGGCGTGCATCGTAGGAATGAAGCCGCCGTAGATGTGCAGGTCGGACCCACAGATGGCTGTGGCCGTGACGCGGATGATGGCATCGCGCCCGTTCAGAATCTGCGGGTCGGGGACATGCTCGACGCGGATGTCGTTCGTGCCGTAGTACCTGACGGCCTTCATTGCCGGCCCGCCGACTTACCAGCCTGAGCCAGTTCGCCGGCTTCGAGGAGTTGCTTCAACCGGCGCAGGTCCTCCCTGAGCGTTTGCGACGGCGCTCGACCCAAGAGCGTCGCCAGCCAGGCACCCACGGTGCCCCCTGAGGGTGCGTACTGCAGGTGCACCGTGACCTGCGTGCTGCGCCCGTTGCGAACGGGGTCGAAGTGGACGGAGCCTGCCGTCACCACATCTGCACCCGGCAGCGAGCGCCAACCCACAACGCTGCCCTCCACCTCGTTGACGATCTCCGCGTCCCAGGTGATCTTGAGGCCGGCTGGGCCGCGCGCCACCCAACGCGAGCGCGTCGCCGATTGCTCGGTCACGCTGTCGAGGTGCTGCATGAACAGCGGAAGATTGGCGAGTGTCCGCCAATACCGATACACCTCGGCCAGGGGACGCTCCAGGCGAACGGCTTCGCGCACGTGGATGCCGCGGTCGCCACCGAGGGCGACGCGCGTATCGTCGCTGCGCGGGGATCCGGTGAGCGCGGGCCAACTGCCGGTCACGCCGCGGTAGAACAGCGGTGCCGATGCCACGGCCAGACAGAGGCCGGCAAGCGACCGGCGGCGAACACCGAGCGCCACCAGGGCCACGCCGCCGCCGATGGCGGCCCAACTCTCCAGATCCGCCAACGAGGGGTCGAAGGCGCCGGTCACGGTCATCGGCCGTCGCCGTCGGCATCGCCCGGCATGGCGCGTTCGACGCGGTGCCACCCGTCACGCACCGCATCGTTGGCGTCGGGCCAGCCCAGGCGCGAATTGGCCTTGGCCTCGTCCCACCCAGATTTCGTCGCGTCTTGGTTCGCCATGGGTTCCTGCTTTCGCGCCAGGCCTTGCACTGCAGTGTCGAGGAGAACGGCGGACGTCGGGTTCACGATAGGCAACGAAGTACCGATGTTGGCCTTTCCGCTAGCCATCGTGAGCGCTGGATCACCCTTGCGCCCTTGCCCCTGGCATCTCGAGCACGCGACCGGCGCCGACGCGCGGCTTCCTTCGCCGGGTGATGACGGTGACCGCGGGAGCCCACGGTCCTTTTGAGGCAGCTCTGAGCATGGCGACCTGGCGTTGCTGCTCCGCCCGCAGACGCTCGCCGCGTCGCGCCAGTTCGACGTCGGGACCGGTGTCGGCGGCGAGGAGCTTGATGACGATGCGTGTGAACAGCGAGCGCATGCGCATTCCCTCCTGTGCGAGATGGTTGCGTAGCATGCTTCGCCGTCCTGCATGAGTCATGCCTATGGCGCTCTCGCGCAGGCACACGCTTTGCTTCCCGAGTTGCATGGAGCAGCCCATGCAGACCTCACGACTGACACGCAATCGTCAAGCGGACGCGCAGCCTCTCATGCCCGGACGATCACGTTCGGTCGACGGCGGCGATACCGTCTTCGGCCAGGGCGACGCGGCCGACTCCGTGTTCTACGTCGTCGACGGCTGGGTGCAACTGTCGATGCTGTCGGTGACCGGCAGGAACGCGATCGTCGCAAGGACTGGCCCCGGCGGCTTCCTCGGCGAGGCCGCGCTACTCGCGTCCTCGTTGCGGGCGCACACCGCCACTGCGATCACTGGCTGCCGGCTCGTGGAGATCGGCGCTCGAGACCTGCCGCGCCTGATCCGGGTCAATTCCGAGGTCGCGAGCCACTTCATCGCACACATGCTGAGGCGCATCGATCGACTCGACGCCGACCTGGCCGATCAGTTGTTCAACTCGGCCAAGCAACGCCTGGCCCGCGCCCTGCTGCTGCTGGCCGCGCCCTCGCCGACCGGTGCATCATGCCGGGCGCATGTGTCGCAGGAAGCGCTGAGCGACATGATTGGCACGACCCGGTCGCGGGTGAACGTCTTCCTGCGCTCGTTCAGGGCCCTGGGTCTGATCGAATACAACGCCGCTGGGCTGACGGTGACACCGGCCTTGCAGACCGTCTGCGGCGCGACCTCAACCCCGTCGCTCCGCAAGGCGGTAACTCAGACCCGGCCTGACCCCGACCTGCGCCCCAGTTGCGGGCGGCAGAGCGAAGGCCCATCCTACCGCCATCAGGTCCGGCAGCACGCGACGGCACCGTAGGGACCGCCCCGCTAGCGCCGCCGCGGTGCGGACACGTCGGGCACGTCCTCGCCGAGCGCCGTGGCGAGGTCGATCTGGTGCTCTTGCTCCTGGCGCAGGATCTCGCGGATCTCCTCGGCGATGGCGTACTCACCGAGCGCCTCGCATTGGATGACACGCTCGCGGTAGGCGCGGATCGTCGTGTTCTCGTTGTCCAGGTCCGCCCGCAACATCGCTTTCGCGTCATCGGTCAGCTTCACAGGCAACGCAGTGGCATTCGGCATGCCGCCCAGGTAGTCGATCTGCTTGGCAATCGTCAGCGCATGCTGCAATTCCTCGCGAGCGTGCACTTCCAGCTCCTTTGCGATGTTCATGTAGACCGCGCCCTTGAGCGCTTGCGAGTAGACGACATAGGCCAGGATGGCCTGGTACTCGCGGGACAGGTCTTCTTGGAGCTTGGCGATCAACTGCTTGCGCGTGACGGTGGTGGTAGTCATGTGTGGATGTCCTGACGGTGGTTGGGGCGCGCGCCGGTCGTTGGTGAGGCCCGCTCGCGCGTTACCGCGGCAGCAAGACGGCCGAATCCAGCCGCACGCGCAGTACCGCGCCCGTGGGCAGTTCGACGTCCTTGCCTTCAGTGGCCACGACCGCGCCGCCACCGCCCACGAGGATGCCAGCGATCGCGCCCTTCACGCCGCCGAAGATGCCACCGAGAATCGCGCCAACGCCCGCGCCTGCGCCAATGCGACCGGCCTCGCCCTTCAAGCCCTCGCTCTCGAGCGCGCCGACGACCGAGCCCCGGATGTCGCGCGTGTCGTTGCCTAGACGCAGCGTGCGGAACTGGACGGTGAGACTGCCCTTGCGATCGGTGCGGCTGGCCGGATCGACCGAGGTGACCGAGCCGGACAGTACCGATCCGGCCGGCACGAGCACCTGGTCGCCCTGGTAGAGGTCCACGAGCGTGGTGGCCTCGACCCGGTCTTCGACGCGCGCCGTCCTCGATGTCAACGTGGTCTGCAGGCGCACGTCGAGTTCGGTGCCGACCGGCAGTTCGTGGGGAGCGCGATCATCGCCGATCTGCTGGCCGAGGCGCGCCGTGAACGTCGTGAGGCGCAGGTCGAGGTCGTAACGGTCCTGGTCCGAGACGCGTTCGCCGCGCCGCGCCTTCACGCGCAGGTAGGCCAGGTCGTCCTGCAGGTCCTTCAGCTCGCTGTCGAGTGCGGCGGATGGCCGGGCGCTGCCGGTCCGCTCCGACCGCGCCACCGCGGCTTGCGCCTGCTCCAGCTTCGCTGCGAGGGCGGCCAGGTCTGGTGCGCTCTGGGCCAACGCCAGCGCGCCGGCCAGCACCCAGGCGCACATCGTGGTCGACGTCCGTATGATCATGCCACTCCCCTTCACGACGTGCGTCTCCCATCGACGCCGGGCGCGACGTCGCCGGCGCGGCGATGCCACGTTCGCATCGTCTGCACCGTGGCGCCGAGCCAGCGCCAGCGCGACGCGGCTGCAGCTGGTGTCGCTGCCGTGGCCGAGGCCGGCAGGCGCGGGCGATCGGGGCCCGCCGGCGGTGAGGTGCCGCGAGCCTGCTGCCACGCTTCTTCCTGCCAACGCTGCACGGCGACGCTGGCGAAGGCGCTCTGGCCAGCCCGAGCGCCGGGGACCCGCACGGCGTCGTCGGGCATGTCGAGGATGACCGCGCGCGCATCGACGGTGACGTAGTCGTCGCGCTCGTCGTCCATGAATTCCCGAAGAGTGGTATCAAATTTGCTCATTGTGGGTGTCCAGCTTCCGTACTCGACGAGTGAGTGGGACGCACACGCTGCCGTTGCAACGTCCGCGCCACGGCGAGCTGGCAACTGCAACTGTGGGCATCCCCCTTGCACCGTCGCCGGCAGTGCCTGCCACGTGGTTCCGTTCCCGCCGCCAATCGCCAACCGTCGCCCCGCCGCTTCGTGATGAGCTGCTCGATCTGGGCCGCCTGCAGGAACACGCGCGCGCCCTGGCCGCCCGCTTTGCGGTAGACCCGCGACCGCTCAGCCGGCCGCGCATCCTGGCCCGACTCGATGACAACGCGCGGGCGCTGGGCGAGGCCTACCGGTTGCTGGCGAGCGACGTGCACGCCCGGCACTTCGTGGCCCCGGCTGGTGAGTGGATGCTCGACAACTATCACCTGGTGCAGGCGGTGATCCGCTCGTTACGCGCCAATCTGCCACGCAAATACTACGCCCAGCTCCCAGCGCTCACGCAGCCGGAGCACGCCGGCCAGGCGCGCGTCTACGCAATGGCCCTCGAGCTCGTGCGGCACAGCGACAGCCGGCTCGATCGGCAGCAGCTGGTCGCCTTTCTGACCAGCTTCCAGACGGTCGCGCCGCTCACGATTGGCGAGCTCTGGGCGTGGCCGAGCATGCTGACGCTGGCGCTCGTCGAGAACCTGCGGCGTCTCGCCGACGAGGTGATCGCGGTGCGCCACGCCCGTCAAGCCGCCGATCGCTACATCTCGGCGCTCGAAGACGGCGCTGCCTACACGCCGCCGACCTGGCCGGCAGAGTCGCACACCCCCTATGTCGTGCAACTGTTGCACCGGATTCGCGAGCAAGGGCCGCGGCTGGCGCCTGTGCAGGCGGCCATCGACGCGCACCTGGCGGCATCAGCCACCGACAGCGACGACATCGTCCGCGAAGACCACCAGCGCCAGGCCACCGCGCAGGTGCTCATCGCCAACGTGATCACCAGCCTGCGCATGGGCGCGGCGCTCGACTGGGGCCTGCTCTTCGAGGCCGTCAGCGTCGTCGAGCAGGTGCTCCGTCGCGATCCGGCGGGGGCGTATGCGCATATGGACTTCGCCAGCCGTGACCGCCAGCGCCGGGCGGTCGAGGAAATCGCGCGGCCCGATGGCGACGCCCAGGTACGAGTGGCGCTCCGCGCCGTCGAGAGCGCGCAGCAGGCGCACGCGACAGGCTTCGAACGCGGCACGCACGTCGGCTATCACCTGGTCGGACGCGGCCGGCGGCGCCTCGAGGCCGACGTCGCCTATCGCCCCTCGCTCGTCGAGCGGGTACGACGCGCGGGACGCCGCCACCCCACCGTGTGCTACCTCGGCGGCGCCTCGCTCATCACCGCGGCGTTGCTCGTCGCCGCCGACCGCTACCTCGCGACGAGCGGCGGTCCGCTCTGGCTGCGCCTGTTCGCGGCGGTGTTCCTGGTGGTGCCGTTCAGCGAGCTGACGCTCGCGCTCGTCAATCGCGTCGTGAGTGCGGTGGTCGCGCCCGAGCGCCTGCCCCGCCTCGAGTTCACGGGCGGCGTCCCCGAGAGTGCCCGCACGATGGTAATCGTGCCGACGCTGCTCACGAGCGTTGCGGGCGTCCAGGCGCTCCTCGAACAGCTCGAAGTGGCGGCCCTGGGTAACCTCGATGCGCACGTGCACTTCGCCATCCTGAGCGATCTCGTCGACGCCGACGCCCAGCAGCTTCCCGGCGACGCGGCGATCATCGGGGCCGCGGTCCACGGCATCGAGGCGTTGAACCGCGGCGGCAGTTCGGACGAGGGCCGTCGCTTCTTCCTGTTCCATCGCGAGCGGCGCTGGAACGCCGCCGAAGGGGTGTGGATGGGCTGGGAGCGCAAGCGCGGCAAGATCGAAGAGCTGAACCGCGTGCTCCGCGGCGCCACCGATACCAGCTTCGTCGTCCAGGTCGGTGCCCTCGCGTTGCTGCCGTCGGTGCGCTACTGCATCACGCTCGACACCGACACGCGCTTGCCGCGCGAGGCCGCTCGCACGCTCATCGGCATCATCGCGCATCCCCTCAACCGCGCCTCGGTCGATGCCCGCCTGGGCCGCGTCGTCGAAGGCTACGGCATCCTCCAGCCGCGCGTCAGCGTCACCATGGCCAGTGCGGCCGGGTCCCTCTTCTCCCGGCTCTACGCCGGGCACACCGGCGTGGACCCATACACCACCGCCGTGTCAGACGTGTACCAGGATCTCTTCCAGGAAGGGAGCTTCACCGGCAAGGGCCTCTACGACGTGGACGCCTTCCAGTCGGTGCTCGCGGGCCGGGTTCCCGAGAACGCCATTCTGTCGCACGACCTCTTCGAGGGCCTCTACGCGCGCACGGCGCTCGTCTCTGACGTCGAGGTCGTCGACGACTACCCGTCGAGCGTGCTGACCCACGCCAGGCGCCAGCACCGCTGGGTACGCGGCGACTGGCAGATCCTCTGGTGGTTGTTCCCGTTCGTGCCAGCCCGCCGCGGCCTCGAGCGCAACCGCCTGCCGCTCATCTCACGCTGGAAGATCCTCGACAACCTGCGCCGCAGTCTGGTGGCACCAGCGGTCATGGCGGTGCTGCTGCTCGGCTGGACGCTGCTGCCAGGCTCGCTGGCCGTGTGGACGCTGGCCGGGCTCGCCGCGCCGCTGGCGCCAGTGGTCGTCAGAATCGCCGAGACGCTGGCGTGGCTCGTGCGCGGCCGCTTCTCCCAGGTCTTCTCGCGAGTGCGGCTCGAGGACCTGCGCACCGACAGCGCCCGCGTGGTGCTGCAGGTGGTGTTTGTCGCCAACACCACCGTGGAGATGCTCCACGCGATCGGGCTCACGCTCGTGCGTCTCGTCGTCACCCGCCGCCGGCTGCTCGAGTGGGAGACCGCCGCGGCCTCTGCCGCCCGCGTCATCGGCCCCACGGCCCGCACCTTCGTCTCGGCGATGAGCGCGAGTCCCGCGCTGGCCGTCGGCAGCCTGCTGCTCGTCAGCGCCGTCAGGCCGTCGGCGCTGCCCGCAGCCCTGCCCTTCATCGCGATGTGGCTCATTGCGCCGCTCGTCGGCTTCGTGCTGAGTCGCCCCGTCAGACGCGTCCGGCACGAGCTGGCCGAGCCCGACCGGGACTTCCTGCGCGGCGTGGCGCACGACACCTGGCGCTACTTCGACACCTACGTCACCACAGAACACCACGGCCTGCCGCCCGACAACGTCCAACTCGTGCCTGACCTGCGCGTGGCCCACCGCACCTCGCCGACCAACATCGGCATGGGACTGCTGGCCACCGTGGCGGCGCACGACCTGGGGTTCATCACCCGAGACGACCTGGCCACCAGGCTCGACGCCACGCTCACGACCATCGAGGGGCTCGAGCAGCATCACGGCCATCTGCTCAACTGGTACGACACCCACACGCTGGCGCCGCTCGTACCCGCGTACGTGTCCACGGTGGACAGCGGCAACCTGGCCGGCGCGCTCATCTGCCTGTCAGCCGGGCTGTCGAGCGAGGCGCAGCGGGCGCGCGACGACGATCCCGATCTGGCCACGCGCCTGCTCGACCTGGCGGCGCGGGCCGATGCCATCGTCGAGGCCATGGACTTCGCGTTCCTGTTCGATGCTGAGCGCCGGCTCTTCACGATCGGTTACCGCCTGGCCGACAGCGAAGGCCCGGGACGCTTCGACGGCTCGTACTACGATCTGCTGGCGTCGGAAGCCCGGCTGGCCAGCTTCGTGGCCATCGCCAAGGGCGACGTGCCGCAGAGCCACTGGTTCCGGCTTGGACGGACGCTCACCAAGGTGCACGGCGCGCCGGTGCTGCTGTCGTGGAGCGCCACGATGTTCGAGTACCTGATGCCGCTGCTGTTGATGCGCTCGTATCCCGACACCCTGCTCGATGAGTCGAGCCGGCTGGTGGTACGGCGGCAGATCGATCACGGCCGGGCCCGGGGCGTGCCATGGGGCATCTCGGAATCGGCCTACGGCGTCGTCGATCGTTACGGCACCTATCAGTACAAGGCGTTCGGCGTGCCCGGGGTCGGGCTCACCCGCGGCCTCGGCGACGAACTGGTGGTGGCGCCCTATGCCACCGCCCTCGGAGCGCTCGTCGCGCCGGGACCCGCGGTGGCCAATCTCCACCGTCTGGCGAAGGCCGGACTGCGCGGCGACTTCGGCTTCTTCGAAGCCATCGACTACACCTCACGCGACACCGATCGGGCCGACGCGCCGGCCGTGGCCGGCCCGCACGGCGAGGGCACGATCATTCGCGCCTACATGAGTCATCACCAGGGCATGACGCTCGTGGCTCTGGCCAACGTGCTGCTGCACGACGTCATGGTCACGCGGTTCCACCGCGATCCGAGGGTGAAGGCGACCGAGCTGCTGCTGCAGGAACGCATCCCCCGTCCGTCCACCATCGCCACGGTCCGGCCGGCCGAGGAGATGCCCCTGCCGGCCACGGTGTCGGCCGTGCCGGTGCGCCGCTACCGGTCGCCGCACACGACCAGGCCGCACGCGCAGTTCCTGTCGAACGGCAACTACGTGACCGTCGTCACCAACGGCGGCGGCGGCGCCAGCACCTGTCGCGGCCACTCGGTCATCCGCGCCCGCCGCGACGCCACCACCGACCCGGCCAGCCACGGCATCTACCTCCGTGACGTCCGCAGCGGCGAGGTCTGGTCGGCGGCCTACCAGCCCACGGCCCAGGAACCCGACGACTACGTGGTGACGTTCCACTCGGACAAGGCGAGTTTCCGCCGGCGCGACGGCGACATCTCGACGCAGCTCGACATCGCCGTCTCGGCCGAAGACGACATCGAGGTGCACCGGCTCACGCTGCGCCAGCACGGGCATCGCATCCGCGAGATCGACGTCACCAGCTACGCCGAGATCGCGCTGTCGCCGCCGCGCGACGACCTGGCCCATCCGGCGTTCGGCAAGCTGTTCGTCGAAACTGAGTTCTCACCAGAGAACACCGCGCTGTTGTGCCACCGGCGGCCGCGCGACCGCGCCGATTCGGTGTGGGCGGTGCACGTGCTCAGCCAGGAAGGGCGCACCCAGGGGGCGGTGGAATGGGAGAGTGACCGCGAGCGCTTCATCGGCCGCGGCCGCAGTCTGCGCCGGCCGCTGGCCCTCGACGGCCGGCCACTGAGCGGCACCACCGGCGTCGTACTCGACCCGATCTGCAGCCTGCGTCGGCGCGTGCGGCTGCTGCCGGGGCAGCAGGTGCGGCTGTCGTTTGCCACCGGCATGGCCCACGACCGCGACGGGGCACTGGCCCTGGCGCAGAAGTACCACCACCCGAGTGCGGCCGCCCGCACCTTCGCACTGGCCTTCACGCATGCCCAGAGCCTGCGCCATCACCTGGGCGCCTCGCTCGAGGACGCGCGCGTGTTCGAGCGGCTGGCCTCATACCTGCTCTACGTCGACGACTCGGCACGGGCGTCGGCCGAGGTGCTCACCGCCAATACGCTGGGCCAGTCGGGCCTGTGGCGTCACGGCATCTCGGGCGACCTGCCGATCTTGCTCGTCCGCGTCCTCGGTCGCGACGACGACATCGCGATCGTGCGGCAGGTCCTGCAGGCGCAGGAATACTGGCGCTTGAAAGGCCTGATCGTCGACACGGTGATCCTGAACGAGCACCCGACGAGCTACCTCGACGAGATGCAGGCGCAGCTGACTGCGCTCTTCGACACCGGGCCGTGGCGGGCGTGGGTGCATCGGCCTGGCGGCGCCTATCTGCTGCGTCGCGACGCACTCAGCGAGCAGGAGCGGACCTTGCTGGCGGCGGTGGCGCGGGTCGTACTCAGCAGCGACCGGGGCGACCTGCGGTCGCATCTGGACGGACTGACGCCGGCGCGGCCGGTCGCCGTCGTGCCGCCCTTCGTCGCCAGCGCACCGCGCGCCGTGTCGGCGACCTTTGCCGGCACGCCCGGCAAGCGGCCGGCCATTGTGCTGGCCACCGGATTGGGCGGGTTCACAGCCGGCGGGCGCGACTACGTCGTCACACTCGACGGCGCCGAGGAGACGCCGCTGCCGTGGACCAACGTGATGGCGAACCCGGTCTTCGGCACCATTGTCACCGCCTCGGGCGCCGCCCATACCTGGGCCGTCAACAGCCGCGAGAACCGGCTCACGCCCTTCTCGAACGACCCGGTCATCGACCCCACGGCCGAGGCCCTCTTCATCCGCGACGACGGCTCGGGCGACGTGTGGACGCCAACGCCGGGACCGCGGCCGCGCGACGCCAGCAGTGGCCGCTTCGAGATCCGGCACGCTCCGGGCGTGACCCGCTTCGCGCGCACCGCGTTCGGCGTGAGCCACGTGCTGGAGACGTTCGTCGCTGCCGCCGAACCCGTGAAGGTGTCGCTGCTCACCCTCACCAACCACGAGCCGACGGCACGCCGCCTCAGCCTCTACCAGTACTGCGAGTGGGCGCTCGGGCCGCCGCGCGACGGCCATCGCCTGTTCGTCGTCACCGCGCACGACGAGGCCACCGGCGCCGTCTTCGCGCACAACCGTTACAACGAGGGCTTCGCCGACCGCGTGGCCTTCGCCCACGCCAGCGAGCGGCCGCACTCGGTCACCGGCGATCGGGCGTCGTTCCTGGGACGCTATGGCACGCTGGCCGACCCGGCGGCCCTGGCCGACCAGGAGCTGACGCCGCGCTTCGGCGGCGGCCTCGACCCCTGCGCCGCACTGCAGCTGACCCTCACGCTCGCGCCTGGCGAGACGCGCAGCATCGCATTCCTGCTCGGCCAGGGCGACGACGACGCGCATGCCCGTCGGCTGATCGCACGTTTCGGGCACCTCGACGGCGCCCGAGCGGCGCTGGCGGAAGTGCGCGGGTCGTGGTCGCACACGCTCGATGCGGTGCAGGTGCGCACGCCCGACGACTCGTTCGACGTGATGATGAACGGATGGCTCGTCTACCAGACGCTCAGTTGCCGCATCGACGCGCGCACCGGCTTCTTCCAGCCGGGTGGCGCCTTCGGTTTCCGCGACCAACTCCAGGACGTGCTGTCGCTCGGCTACACGCGGCCCGACCTGACCCGCGCGCATCTGCTGCGGGCGGCTGGACGGCAGTTCGTGGAGGGCGACGTACAGCACTGGTGGCACGAGCCGTCGGGACGCGGCCTGCGCTCACGGTGCTCGGACGACCTGTTGTGGCTGCCCTATGCCGTGGCCCAGTATGTCGAGCGGACCGGCGATGTCGCCGTGCTCGACGAGCGCGTGCCGTTCCTGACCAGCCCGGTACTGGCCCCCGACGCGGAGGAGTCCTACGACCTGCCGCAGATCGGGCCGACCGACGGCACGCTCTTCGAGCACTGCGTGCGGGCCATCGACAAGGGCAACACCGCCGGCGTGCACGGGTTGCCGCTCTTCGGCGGCGGCGATTGGAACGACGGCATGAACCGCGTCGGCCACCTCGGCCGCGGGGAGAGCACGTGGCTGGGGTTCTTCCTGCATGTCGTGCTGCTCGATTTCGCGGCGCTGTGCCAGACCCGAGGCGACCTGGCGCGGGCCGATCGCTACCGGGCCGAGACGGCGCGGCTTTCCGCCAGCCTCGCAGCGGCGTGGGACGGCGAGTGGTATCGCCGCGGCTTCTACGACGACGGTTCGCCGCTCGGATCGGCGCACAACGACGAGTGCCGAATCGACTCGATCGCGCAGTCGTGGGCGGTGCTGTCGAAGGCCGTGCCCCGGCCCTTCGCGGAGCGCGCCATCGACGCCGTCCGCACCCATCTGGTGTCGCGCGGCACCGGCACGATCCAGCTGCTGACGCCGCCCTTCGATCGGTCGGCGCAGGAGCCCGGCTACATCAAGGGCTACCCGCCCGGTATCCGCGAGAACGGCGGCCAGTACACCCACGCCGCGGCGTGGTTCGTGATGGCCCTGGCCGAGCTCGACAGCGGCGACGAGGCCATGGAACTCTTCCACATGCTGAACCCGATCAACCACGCCCGCACGCGGGCCGATGTGGCGCGCTACAAGATCGAGCCCTACGTGGTGGCCGGCGACGTCTACACCAATCCCATGCATCCGGGCCGCGGCGGCTGGTCGTGGTACACGGGATCGGCCGGGTGGCTCTACCGCGCCGGCCTCGAACACCTGCTCGGCCTGCGCCAGCGGGGCACGACCTTCTCGATGGATCCGTGCGTGCCGGCCAGCTGGCCGGCGTTCGAGATTCGCTGGCGCGTCGGTGGCACCACCTACGAGATCGCAGTGACGAACGCCCATCGCACCGGCAGCGGCGTGGCGGAGGCGACGCTCGACGGCGCCGCCGTTGATGCCGCGCGGATCCCGCTCGTCGACGACGGCGGTCTTCACCGCGTGCAGGTCACCTTGGGGCCCCGGGCAGCGCCTCCGCGGTGATGGGCTTGACGAAGGGGGCGCCGAATCGCCGGCTTGGTCCTTGGCGTACGACGCTGCATCGCGTGCGCGCTGCGGAGCCGCGTGCCGCTTCTCGTTCCCGTCCGGCTGCTATTCGGTAGCGACGCGCGCGTCTGACGCCCCGGCGCCTGCCATGTCGAGCGACGTGCGGGGCGGCGACGCGCGGTCGAGCCGGCTGTTCGGCACAGCCCCACTCGCCGACGGCGACCGGTGACGGTCACGATGGCCGTTCGACCGGGCTGTGCCTGTGCCGTTGCCACGGCCGGTTCCGGTCAGCGCGCCGCGCACATGGCAATGGGCGGAGCCGCGGCCGGAACGGCGGACTGAAAGTTCTGCCCTACCGCGGCTGCCAGGGTGGCGGCCACTTGCCGCTGCTCGATCGGCGCGTGCCCGCGCAGTTCGCCTCGGGCGCCGACGCCAGCACCAAAACACCCGAGCCACAGCTCATCGGCCCCGGCAACGTCGGCGCCGTGTGAGGTCCAGTCCTTGACGGTGCGGCCGCGGCCGTGGTCCACCGTCACGACGAGGGTGGTGTGGTCGCGATACTCGGCGTCCGCCTGGATTCGTCCCCACAGCTCGGCGAGCCGCCCGTCGGTGCGGTGCAGGGCCTCGAGCGTGAGGTCATAGCGGCCATCGTGCGCCCAGTCGTCCGTCTCGTCGAAGGCGAGATACAGCACGCGCGGCCGGAACCGTTCGAAGTGCGCCATGCCGAAACGGAAGGTGTAGACGTCGTGCCGCGCCCCGGCCCAAGGCGTGGACGTCTCGAATTGCAGAGCGGAGAGCTGGCGGACGCCCGGGTCCGGGTGCTCATACTGCTCGAACCCGGCGTTCACGGCGATGGCGCCCTCCTGTCGTTCCGCAATCCAGTTGAACGTCTCCCACGAGCTGAAGACCGCGACCTCGTCCTTGGACACGCCGAGCGCAGGCCGCAGCCATTCGAGCACGGTCAGGAACGGATAGCGCTGGTTGTCGTTGCTGGTGACGACGTCGTCATGGGCCGCGCCCGTCAGCAGCTCGTGGTAGCCGGGATAGGAGAACCGGTGGCGGTTCGTCACGGTCACCGCGCTCCCGATGGCGCGATTGCCGGCAATGAATCCATGGTCACGCGCCAACGTCGTCCACAGGAACGGCATGAGTTTCTCACGGCGCGCGGTGGCGGAATCGGCCCAGTAGCGCTGGTAGGACTCCGTCTGCTCCACCGGCGTCTTTCCGACGGTACTGCGCAGCACATCCAGGTCGAGGCCACCGAAGACCTCCTGCCATCTGGCGCCGTCGAGCGTGACCAGCACCACGTGCTCACCAGGCTGCTGCTCCCGAGCGGTACCGGCGTCGACCGCAGCGATGGCCATCGCCACCACCGCCACGAGCCGCGCAGGGCCGCGCAGCCGAACCCGGCTACGTGGGTTGAAGGGCGACGCCCATGTCTCGGAGCACAGCATGCATAGCCTCCACGAGCGCGAGCATGTCGCCCTCGTACAACTGGCCGATCGAACCCACGCGGAAGGTGTCGGCCGTGGTGAGCTTGCCCGGATAGATGACGAATCCCCGGGTGTGGAGCCGCTCGTAGAAGCGCTCGAAGTCGAACGGCGGCGGTGGCGTGAGGAACGTCGTGATGATCGGGCTCTGGCGTTCTGCCGGCAGGTAGGTCTCGAGGCCGATTGCGGTCAGGCCGGCGGCGAGCACCCGCTGGTTCCGTGCATAGCGTGCGCCCCGGGCGAGCACCCCGCCCTCGTCGTCAAGGTCAGCGAGCGCCCGCGCCAGCGCCAGCACCACGTGCGTCGGAGGCGTGAAGCGGAACTGCCCGTCGGCGTCGAGCGCCTGGAGTTGCGCCGCCAGGTCGAGGCTGAAGCTGCGCGCCCGACCCCTGCGCGCCTGCAGGAGCCGCCGATCGGCGACCACCAACGACAGCCCCGGCACGCCTTCGAGGCACTTGTTCGACGACGCCACGAGGTAGTGCACGCCAAGCGCGTCCATGTCGATCGGCAGCGCGCCGAAGCTGCTCATGGCGTCGACGATGAGCGTGATGCTGCGCGCGCGGGTGACCGCTGCGAGCGCGGCCAGCGGATTCAGCAGGCCCGTGGTCGTCTCACAGTGAACGACGGCCACGTGCGTCACGGCCGGATCGGCATCGAGGGCGGCGCCGAGCGCGTCGGGCTCGACCGTCAGGTGATCGGACACCGTCAGTACCGCGTGCGGCACGCGCAGCCGTTCGGCGATGAGGCGCATCCGTTCGCCGTAGGCGCCGTTCACGACGACCAGCAGGCGACCGTCGTCGGGCACGCACGTGCCGATCGTGGCCTCGAGAGCATAGGTGCCCGAGCCGGGGAGGAGCACGGCACAGTAGCGGTCGGGATGCCCGGGCGCCACCAGGTCCACGAGCGCCGCGCGAACGGTCTGCACGATCGTCGTGAACTCGGCGTCACGAGACCCGACGTCATGCCCCATCGCTGCGCGCACGTCATCGCTGGTGGTGAGCGGACCGGGCGTGAACAGGAGCTGTCGTCTCATGCCACGCCCTCTTCCGCTTCCAACCCGAGCACGTCCTTCAGCTGGCGCAGCGCCGCGATGAGGTGCGTGGGCCGATGCGGCCGCAGCTCGTCCTCGGTGTGCGACCCGGAGGTGACCGCGACCACGTAGCGGCAGCCCGCGGCATGCCCTTGCGCGATGTCCACCGGCGTGTCGCCGACCTTCATGACCCGCGCCGGATCGGTCACGCCGGTGGCCGCCATCAGGTGCTGAATCATGTCGGGATGCGGTCGCCCACGGGCCACTTCGTCGCTCGCCACCGTGGCGTCGAGCAGGCCGGCCTCGCGCCAGCCGAGGCGGGCGAGGATGGCATCGGCGATGGCCCGGCTGAAGCCGGTGTCGATCGCCGTGTGGATGCCCATGCGCCGACACCACGCGAAGATCTCCGACGCTCCCGGGCACTCGCGCACGTCGGGGTGCGACCCGTAGTGCCAGAGCATGCGCCGCAGGAAGTCGTCGTGCGCGGCCTCGACGGTGCGATCGGAGGCCACCGCCTGGCCGCGGAACTCGGCGAGCAGCGTCTGAATCGCCACCGGCTTGGGCATGCCCATCACGGCGTTGATCTGCTCCCGAGACGCGCGCACGCCTGCCGCGGCCAGCGCGCCCTCGAGCGCGCGATGCACGGCGTCGCCGTCGTGCACCGTGGTACCGGCCATATCGAACACGATCAGGTCTATTTCCATGCCACTACTCCGCGCTCGGACCGGCCCACCGTGCCAGCCGTGCGGTGCGCACGCTGGCCACGAGGCGCGCGTCGCCGCGCTCATGCAGAGGCCCCTCGACGGGGCTCTGTCCACGCCAGGCAGGCCGCGACCGCCGAGGCGGCGATCGTGACACCGCCCAGCAGTCGCAGCGCCACGGGCCAGCCATAGACGTCGGCCGACGCGCCGATCGCGACGCCCGAGAGCACGGCGCCGAGATAGCCCGCCGTGTCGATGAGGCCCGCGGCCGTCGCCGCCCCGCGCCTGCCGCCGAGCTCGAGGGCGATCGCGCCGGCCAGTAGCGAGTAGGGGCCCATGAGCAGCAGCGCGATGCCGGCCACCGCAAGGAGTCCGAGACGCACGTCACTCATCACCGTGGCGGTGCCGGTGGCAACGATGAGGGCGCCAGCCAGCAGTACCAGCGGCGCGGCCAGCATCATCCGGCGGCCCGGACCGAGCTGGTCGCTCATCACACCGACGGCGACGACGGATACTCCTCCCATCAGCGGGAAGAGCGCGCTCCACCGCGCGGCCTCGCCGACGGGCATGTGATAGGTGGTGGCCAGGAACGTCGGCGTCCAGATGTTGAAGGCCTCACGCACGAGCGTGAGGCCGCACGACAGCGCACACACGAGCCAGAACGTCGGGCTCGCGAGCAGCGGGCCGATGAGCGCGCCCGGCGATGCCGCCGGCGACGCCGCCCCGGCGCCGTAGACGGTGTGGCTGCTCGTGGCCGGCTCAGGCAGTCCGCGATCGCGCGGACGCTCGCGCAGTACGGCGTTCACGCAGGTGGCGATCACCGCCAGCAGCCCGGCCGACGCCAGGAACACGCCGCGCCAGCCGTACCCGGCGTCGAGCATCGAACCGAGGGCGAACCGAGCCGCGGCATCGCCGAACAGATACGACAGTGACAGCACGGCGATGACCCGCCCGTGCACGGCCGGTGCGAACCACTGCGCGACCAGCTTCGTCAGCGCACCCCATCCCGTGGACTGGATGAAGCGGTTCACGATCCAGGCCGCACTCAGGGTGGCAATGCCAAGCCCGGCACCGAACGCCACCGTGGCGGCGACAGCGCCCCACATACCCCACATGAACATGCGGCGCCCGCCGACGAGATCGCCGGCCACGCCGGTCAGAGGCTTGCCAATCGCGTAGGCCAGCACGCCGGCGGAGGCCACGGCCCCGACCGTCGTCGTGGTCAAGCCGAGCGCCGGATCCGCCGCGATGAGCGGTGCGGCGACCGAGAGGTTCGACCGGCACACGTAGTACCCCGCATAGCCCACCAGCAAGGCGCCCACGGTGACGCCCCGCCACCACGGTCCGGCGTCCACGGCGCCAGAGACGCGCCAGGGAGGCGTTGCCGGGGCCTGGTCCATGACACGCATGCGTTGGTGCTCAACCGCGCCCAAGGCGTCAGAACGTGTAGCGCACCGAGACCTGCACCGTGCGCGGGCCGGCCTGGTCGACCGCCTGCGTGTTGGTGATGCGTCCAAACGCGCTCGACGTGATGTTCATCGTGCCTGGGATGTCGAGGTTCTCGATATCGAACAGGTTGGAGAAACTGGCTTCGACCCGCACGCGCGACGACCGGGCGAGGGGCACCCACTTGCCCACCGTGAGCGAGAATGTCCTGGTACCGGGTCCTTCGAGGATGCCAACGCCGCAGTTGCCGAAACGCCCGATGTTGTTGGCAGGGCGAACGAACGCGCCGACATCGAAATAGGCGGCCGCCGTCGGGTTCGACCGCTCCCCGTTACCGACGCAGTCGGGCCGCTGGGTCGCGTTGAAACCGCGTACCGGTGCCCCGGTGCCCGACGGGTCGGCATTGCCGAAGAACGGGGTGAGGAACGGCCCGGATTGCAGCAGGGTGATGCCCGTGAGGTCCCAGCCGCCGACGACCGCGTCGAGCGCACGCGGCATGTCCGTGCCGAACGCCCGCCCGCGGCCCAAGGGCAACTCGGCGAAGAAGGTGCTCACGAAGCGGTGGCGCCGGGTGAAGGCCTCGTTGCCGCGGTCGGCGTCGCCGCGGAAGCGATCGGTGAGGTTGGCGCCGTTCTCTCCGGTGTAGCCGGTCGGGGCCGGGCCGCCGTGGTCGGCGATGTTCTTCGCCAGGGTGTACGAGGCGTTGAAGGCGAGACCGCGCGAGAGCCGCTTCGTGACCTCGGTGCTGAACGCGTGGTAGCGCGACTGCGCGCCGTTGTCGCGCGAGGTGACGGCGTTCCAGTCGGTGAAGGGACGGGTGTTTCGCACGGCGGCATAGCCGACCGAGTTCGACGGCACCTGATTGAGGTCGGGACTCACGACGAGGTCATCGGTTCTCGAGCCGACGTAGCTGAGACGCAGTCCGGTGTTCCAGCCGAGGTCGCGGTCGACCGTCGCCGTCCATTGGATGACCCGCGGATCCTTGAGGTCGATCTGGTTGGCCCGCCGAAAGTCGAGCGAACCTGGCGGCAAGGCACCCTGTGCGGTGGTGGCCGACGAGATGTTCGGAAAGGCGAACGCTGGCGCCGGCGTGGTGTTGGAAAACGCCGCGGCGACGGCGGTCACGGTGGCAACCATGGAGTAGTTCACCGCGCCGTAGAGCGGCACGGTGTAGGTGCCGATGCCGCCCCGGACCACGGTCTTGCCGTCGCTCCACGGCCGGTACGCGACGCTCAGCCGGGGGTTGACGTTGTTCGTGTCGGCGTTGCGCAGGGACTCGGGCAGGCCCGCCTCGGCGGCGGTGACGAAGGGCGTATTGGGCACGGAGTTGCGGACCAGCGCCGGGATCTTCTCGAGCACTCCGGCGTTGGCGACGACCACCCGTCCGCCCGGGAAGTCGCGATCGAAATTGCCCATCTGGTTGCTGCGATCCTTCATGGGCCCGCGCAGGTCGTAGCGCACGCCGAGGTTGACCGTCAGCTGCTCGGTTGGCTTCCAGTCGTCCTGGAGGTAGCCGGCAAAGTGTGTGGTGTAGGGGTTCGCGTCGGGCGTGTTGATCGAGTAGCCGGTGAACTGCGGCACGCCGAGCAGGAAGTCCGCAAACGCGTTGCCAGAGTAGACCCCGGTGAACTGGTAGCGACCGAACTCTTCGCCGGCGAAGAACGTGATCTGGTCCTTGTATTCGACGTACTGCACGTCCACACCGATCTTCAGGGTGTGCCGGCCACGCACGTGCGTGAGATTGTCGTTGAACTGCACCACTTTGCTGAAGATGTTGCGCGGCTTGTTCCCACCACTGGAAATGAAGCTGCTGTCGGCGAACTCGAAGGAGGGAAATCCGCCCGACGTCGGCGCTCCCGGCAGGCCGACCAGGCCGAGTGCGGCAACCAACTCGGTGCCCTGGCCCGAGTTGCTGTAGTCCTCGAGATCCTGGGTCGTGTTGTAGCCCCCGCGGAACTCGTTGAGCCACGAACTCGACAGCACCCAGTTGTGCGTGCCGGCGAACTGGCGAATCTTCGTTTCAACCCTGCGCTGGCCCTGTCTGGTGTTCCAGCTCGCCGTCGGCTCCGAGTTGTCGACATTCTTGTAGGTGAACCGTCCAAACACCTTCTGCGCGTTGGTGATCGAGTGATCGAGGCGGCCATCGAAGCCGTTCACGGAGAAGTCGCCCGGAACGTTGACGACGTAGTTGGGTTGGTTGATGGCCGACCCGGTCGACTGGTTCTGTCGCTCGAAGAACGACTCGAGCGCCCGCGCCGACGCCGGATTCACTGGAATCTGGTTGTTCGGGAACGGCTGGCGCGTGACCGGGTTGACGAGCTGCCGCGCGATCGATGACAGATCGCCGCGGCGGAAGGCCTCCGGCGGCACGATCTGCGAGAGGGTCGTCTCGTTGGGTCGCCGCACACCCTCGTAGGCGCCGAAGAAAAACGTCTTGTTGCGCAGCACGGGCCCACCGATGGAGCCGCCGAGGGAGTTGGCCTGGACGTCGGGTTTGATGGCCTTGGCGCTGGCGTCCTTCGGTGCGAACTGATTGACCGAGTTCAGGGCGGAGTCCTGGAAGAACCAGAAGGCTGACCCGCGGAACCGGTTGGTGCCGCTCCTGGTCGTGGTGGTGACGTCGGTGACCTGCATGAACTCGGCGTTGTTGTTGGCGGAGCTGACCTTGAATTCCTCGATCGACTCGACCGACGGGAACATGTCACGCGAGGCGCCGCCAGCACGCGTGCGCTGCGAGGAGATGCCATCGATGGAGAACGACGTCTGGAACGGCAGATTGCCGGCGATCGAGATGCTGCCGCTGCGGTCCTGCTGCACGCCCTGGGCCAACGTGGCGACGACGATTGGGCTGGTGCTGTTGGTGGCGCGGAAGTTGAGGGCCAGCCGGTTGATCTCTTCGCCCGTCTTGGAGTTGTCGATCGTCGCGCGCTCGGTCTCGATGACCGGGTTCGACGCGCGCACTTCGATGGTCTCGGCGGCGCCGGCGATGGCCAGCGCCAGGTCGAGCCGCACGTTCTGGCGCGCGCCGAGGTCGAGCTGTCGGCTCGCGTCAGCAAAGCCCGAGAGCGCGACCGTGACACGGTACGAGCCGGGATCGAGGTTGGCGGCGACGTAGGCGCCACCGGCGTCACTCACGACGACTCGCGTGGCTTGCGTGGCCAGGTTGACGATCGTCACCGTTGCGCCGGGCACCAGGCCGCCGGTCGGATCCGCGACCGAACCCACCACCGTGGCGAACGTGGACTGCGCGGCGGCGAGCGCCGGCAACAGGAAGATCGCGACGAGCGCCGTCGCTGCGAAGGCGCGTCGGGGTTGAGCGAGCAGGCTGGTCACAGGGTGGCTCCTTGGCATGGCACGCCCATTCTAGGAAGGCGCCGTCACGCCGCTGCGACTGCTGCGCAACAGTTCTGACAACTCGTCGGCGGCGTGACGCGCGCCCGATCCGGAACGCTCAGAAGTCGACGCGCAGGCCGAGCTGGAACTGCCGCGCGGTGCCGGTGCCGGTCGGGCCGCTGTTGAGCGGCGAGAGCACCCCGAAGATCAGCGGCTGGCTGACGACGCGCGCCGGGTTGCCGAACTGGTCGATGTCGAAGACATTGAAGGCGTCGACGCGCAGCTGCAGGCCGCGCGTGCCCCCGAGGCGCACCCGCTTGGCGAGCGACAGGTCGAGTTGCCAGGCGCCCGGTCCCCGAATGCCGTTGCGCGGAGCATCGCCGAACGTGCCTGCCGCCGGCGCCGAGAACGCGGCCAGATTGAGCCAGTTCGAGGTGTTGCCGGTGACGGCCTCCACACCGGCCACGGCATTGGGCCGCTGGTTGATGTCGTTGCCGTCGGCGCCGATGCGCTCGATCGTCACGTTGATCGGCCGCCCCGACCGCGCCATCAGCACCGTCGACAGGTTCCAGTCACCCAGGATCGCCGCGGCCAGCCCCGAGGTCGCGACGCGACGGTCGCGCCCGAACGGCAGGTCCCACACGGCGTTCAGCGACAGCACGTGCCGGGCGTCGAAGTCAGAAGGGCCCCACTCGCAGTCGCCGCAGCGGGCATCCTGCCACTCGGAGCCTTCGCCGTTGCCGGCATTGTTGTCACGCGATTCACCGAGCGTATAGCTGGCCTGCGCCAGGAAGCCTCCCGTGAACGCGCGCTGCAGCGTCACGAGCATCGACTTGTAGCGGGTTTCGCCGAGGTTGCCCTTGCGGTCGATCTGGGTGGTGAGGAACGGCGCGGCCGGTCGCGCTCCCGTGGCGGTGTCGATGGTGTTGACGAACAGGCGATTGAACACGTGACTGGCCCGGCTACCCACGAAGCCCACCTGGCTCACGAAGCCGAGACCCAGGTCGCGCTGCACGGTCACACTGTAGATCTGCGACTGCATGTCCTCACGGTTGCGCTGCAGCGCACGCGGGCGACTGTTGGCCCGGGACAGCACCTGAGAGGCGACGGGCGCCACCGGGTACGAACCTGGCGTCGTCAGTTCCCCGCGCAGCGCCAGCGAGTCGATCGCCGCCGTGACGTCGTCGTTCTGTCCCGGGCTGTAGTAGATCCCGTAGCCGCCGCGCACGACCCAGCGCGCCGAGGGCGTCCAGGCCACGCCCAGCCGCGGCGCCACGTTGTTCTTGTCGGGCGAGTACCACGGGGTGCCCGGCGCGCAGTAGATCGACGTGGCCGTCGGCGGGCAGGCCTGCAGGTCCAGGACGTTGCCGTTGCCGCTGGCTTCGGTCATCACCGAGTAGTACTCGTAGCGCAGGCCGGCGTTCACCGTCAGCGACTCCGCCGCGCGCCACTCGGTTTGCGCGAATCCGATGCCGTACCAGCGGCGGGCCTTCTGCAAGGGCAGCTCGCCGTCGATGCGGATGCGGTTGGTCTGATTGGCGAGAAACGCGGCCGTCGAGCCCCAGCGCACCGACGTCGCGGCGGAGGTGGCGACGTCGACGTGCACCCGGCGGAACTCGCCGCCCACCTTGACCGTGTGCCGGCCCGCGACCTTGACCAGGTTGGCGAGATAGGAAAACGACTGCGGCTTCTCCTCGCTGAAGAGGGTTGCACGGGTCGGCGTGAACGCGCGCTGGATCTCGTAGCCCTCGGCTCCGAGGCCGGCATCGAGGCGTTCGAGCGGCGAACGATTCCAGCCGAACTTGAACTCGACGAGGCTGCTGCGCGGCAGCACACGTTGCACCTGGCCCGTCAGATTGAAGGGCGACGACTCCGATCGACGGGTCTCCAGCAGGTCGCTGCGGACTTCGGAGTCGATGACCCCCTTGACGCCGTTGGCGCGAGCGAAGATCTGGGTCGCGTCATCGAGGCGGTGGTCGACGCGGAACAGAAAGCTGTCCTCGTCCCACGAGAGCTGCCGGCGCCCGACGTACTCGTCGACGTCGGGATTGCTGGTGGCGCGGGTGCCTCGCGGGTAGGCGGTCAGCACCGCCGCCAGCGCCGGCGTGGCCGCGGCCGTGGCGCGAAACGACGCCGACGGCACCAGCGCGGGCCGCTCGTTGGCCACGTCGAGCGTCTGGCGGAGGCCTTCGTACGACCCGAAGAAGAACGTGCGTCCCTCGACCAGCGGACCGCCGAGCGACGCCCCGTACTGAAACAGCCTGAAGGCGGGCTCGTCGGGGAGTCGGTCGAGCACCCGACGGGAATCGAGTGCCTCGTCGCGGAAGTAGTTGAAGGCAGCGCCCGTGAACCGGTTCGACCCGGTCTTCGACACCAGGTTCACCTGGGCGCCGGCGCCGGTGCCGGCGTCGGCGGTATAGCCGGTGGCACTGACGCGAAACTCGGCGATCGCCTCGGTGGACATCACGAGACGCAGCGAGGCTTCCTGGCGCGGGTCCTTGATGCCGGTGGCATCCACGCCGTCGAAGGTCCAGTTGTTGTCATCGCGCGCGCGGCCGAAGAAGCGAATGCTGCCCTGGCCGCCTTCGCCGGTATTGGTGGCCCCGGGCGCCAGCATCATCAGCGACGCCCAGTTGCGCCCGTTGAGCGGCACCGAGGAGAGCTGTTCCCCCGAGATCACGCTGCCGATCTCGGCACTGGTGCGATCGAGCGCTACGGCGCTGGCCGTGACTCGCACTTCCGTGGCCACGCCTCCCAGGGCCAGGGCCACGTCGAGCGTGCGGTTCTGGCCGACACCGAGCTGTAGGTTCTCGACCACCAGCGCGGGGAACCCGTCCGTGACCACCGTGAGCAGGTAGCTGCCGGCGGGCAACGCCACCAGCCGGTACTCGCCGCTCTCGGACGAGCGCGCTTCTCGGGTGAACCCGGTCGCCGAAGAGACGAGGCGCACCGTCGCGCCTGGCACCACCGCGCCTGACGGGTCGACCACCGAGCCGCTGAGATTGGCGCGGTCCACCTGCGCGGAAACCGCCACGGGTACGCACAGGCAGAGCCCGCAGAGGCCCGCCATCATTGCCAGACGTGTCATCATGCCGCTGACGATACGAGGCCGAGCCGAGTGGGCCTGCGACAAGTCTGTATCGACAGTGTAAAAGAGCGAGCCTCGGCGTCTGTGACCACGCTCGAGTGGTTACACTCGCTCGTGCCCCTCACGACTCCGTGTCCGACACGCGCGGACCACCGGCCGCGATTCTGGCCAGCCGTCGTGCTGCTCGCGGCGTGCGCCCATTGCGCGCGTCCGTCGCCGCCCGTGCCCCTGCCGCCACTCACTGCCTCGGGTGCGACAGAGCCGGTGCCTGCGGACCCGGATGACCCGGCCATCTGGGTGCACCCGACGGATTCGGCGCGCAGCCTCGTGCTCGGTACTGACAAGGTCGCCGCCAGCGGTGGCCTCCACGTCTTCGGGCTGGACGGCGTGCGCCGGCAGGTCATTGGGCCGCTCGATCGGCCCAACAACGTCGATGTCGAGTACGGGATGATCGGGCCCGGCGGCGTCTTCGACATCGCGGTGGTCACCGAGCGTCTGCGCCATCGGCTGCGCGTGTTTCGGATTCCCGCCGACGGCGGCGCCCTCCTCGACCTCGCGCCCGAGGGGCTGCCGGTGCTCACGGATGCAACGGGCGAGGCCGCTGAGCCCATGGGCATCGCCCTCTATCGCCGTGCCGGCGATGGAGCCGTGTTCGCCATCGTGGCCCCGAAGCTGGGCGGGGCGACCAACTATCTGCGCCAGTATCGCCTCGAGTTCGAGGCGGGCACGCTGCGCGCTCGCGAAGTGCGGCGCTTCGGCCACTTCAGTCAGCGCGGCCCCGAGCCGGGCGAACCCGGTGAGATCGAAGCCGTGGTCGTCGACGACGAGCTCGGCTACGTCTATTACGCCGACGAGCGCTTCGGCCTGCGGAAATGGCACGCTGATCCTGATCATGCCGAGGCCGGCCGCGAACTCGCCGTGTTCGGCCTCGACCACTACCTCGGCGACCGCGAGGGACTGGCGCTCTATCGCCGGCCTGATGGCTCCGGGTTTCTCGTGTCGAGCGACCAGGTCGTGGGCGGCACGCGCCTGATGCTCTATCCCCGCGAGGGCGCGCACGGCATGCCGCACGATCATCCGCTCATCGCCGCCGTGCCGACGGTGGCCGACGAGACCGATGGGTTGGACGTTGCGGGCCGGCCGCTCCCGGGGTTCGCCGGCGGCCTGCTCGTGATGATGAACAGCAGCGCCCGCAACTTCCTGTTGTTCCCATGGGACGCGGTGGCCAGCCGCCTGCGCGCTTCGCGGCCCTGAGCGATCCGCGTCACGACGCCGCGACCTGACGACGGCCTGTCGATCGCGGCGGCCGACTACAACGGTCCCACGTCCCACGGCCCGGTGATGGCGAGCGTGATGCCAGGACTCTGGAGGTTCATGAACAGCCAGCGGCCGTCGGGGCTGAAGGTTGCGCCGGCAAACTCGCTGCCCCGATAGTCCCCAGCCAGGCCGTTGACCTCGCCCGTCAGCACCGTGTTGTTGCGCGCGAACCGGGCGATGCGGCCGTCGCGGGTAAGGGCATGCACGCACGGGTTCGCGGTGCCGTCCTCGCACAGCACCAGTCCGCCGCGCGGGCTCACGGTGAGGTTGTCGGGCATGTTCAGTTCGTGCCGGCCCGGCGATTCGTAGACCAGACACAACTCGTCGGCACGCGGCGTGAGTTCCCACACCTGGCCCATGCGCGCCTCGCCACCAGTGGTGCTCGTCACGAAGATCCTGCCATCGGCGTGGCATGCGCCCTCGAGTCGCGCGAAGGTGGCGCCGCCGGCGCGCCGGCCCTGCTCGTAGACCGAGAGGTCGCCGGTGCCGGGCCGGGCCACATCCGGCACGTCGATGTCGACCCAGTAGACGCCCATCGTCACGCGCGTGATCTGCCCGGTGCGCAGGTCGGCTCGCGGACGCCCGCGCACCGCCAGCATCTGCAGCCGCCCGCCGTCGGCCAGGCGCGACGGCGTGGTCGGGATGAAGCGATACAGGCCGGCCGCGACGGCATCCTCGGTTTCATAGACGATGCCGCTCTGTGGGTCGACGGCGACGGCCTCGTGTACGAACCGGCCGAGCGCCCGCAGCGGCTCTCGCGTGGGCACGCCGTGCACGGGCACCTCGAAGACGTAGCCGTGCCTCTGCGTCAGGGCCGCATCCGCGTCCGGACCAAGCACCGTCTCCTCGCAGGTGAGCCACGACCCCCACGGGGTCGCCCCCCCCGCACAGTTGCGCAGCGTGCCTGACAGACTGGCCACCGCTCGCACCAGCGATCCGCGTTCGGGATCGAACGACAACGTGGTGGTGCCCCCGCCAGCGCCGCCATCGTAGGCCAGAGCCGGCGCGAAGGCCGGCGCCGGACTCAGTTCGTGGTTGCGCACGAGATGCACCAGGTGGTCTGCGCCGGCAAACGCCGCCATGCCGTCGTGTCCGGCTGGCGTTCGCTGTCCGCCACCCAGCGGGTCGCCGTGCCATCCAAACGACAGATAGCGAAACCCCTCGGGCAACTGCAGCAGGGCCAGACCTGTGGTCTCATCAGCCACGGGACGCAGGGGACCGTAGCCCAACGCGTATCGCTCCGACGTGTCGCCTCGCGCGGCCCTGCTGAGGGCGTAGAGCGGCATCGATACGGCGGCGCCGCCTGCGAGTGCGGCGCGGCCAAGGAAGTTCCGGCGGGTCGAAGGAGCCATCGGCGCATTCTACGCGCGTCGGGTGGCGGCGGCATGACGCCGGTACGTCGTCCGTGGCCGCCGCCGTTGAGGCCGCGGGCGATGGCCCGGGCCAGTCAGATGCGTCTCATCGCCAACCGTGGGCAGCGACTGGGGCTGCGCGGCCGGTGCCGCTTTGCCGTCGCGTGTTGGAGGCTCCTGCGCAGACGTGTCTTCGGCACGCTCACGGCTTCAGCCGATCGCCAGAGCAGCGCCGTCATCTGCGAGATACCTGCCGTCCCAATCGGCCAGTGGCGGGATGTCGGCGAGCCGCCCCGACAGGGCACTGGCGACGACGAACCCGGCTCCAAGGCCGGCGCCGGTCCAGTCTATCCCGCGGTCGCGGCGATGGCCTCGCGCAGGGTCTGCAGCGCGCGGCGGACCCGGGTCTTCACCGTGCCCAGCGGTGTCGCACTCCGTTGCGCGATGTCCCGATGGCTCAGCCCGCTGTAGTAGGCCAGTTCCAGCGCCACC
>Ga0163144_10003655_pt1 | contig 35002 bp, 28 predicted proteins | sample OliLak19BULKMAT1_FD_123175 | JGI IMG/M metagenome (GOLD analysis project Ga0163144, IMG submission 123175) | Freshwater microbial mat bacterial communities from Lake Vanda, McMurdo Dry Valleys, Antarctica - Oligotrophic Lake LV.19.BULKMAT1 | ecosystem: Environmental > Aquatic > Freshwater >...
ATTGCTTCAGCGGGTAACTGTCGCAATCAAGAACTTCCTTGCCGTAATGGCTATCTCGCCTAATTCGGCATTGCCAGACGCCGGATTTGCATGATCGTAGCGTCGCGATCAATCAATACGACCCAACCATCCGCACCGAGAAGACCAGAAAGTGGTGGGCGGTACAGGTGTATCCGTGCGCAGGCACGCACTGCGGGTGATTCTGGCGCGCTGCGCGCAATGGCGAACGGCCCTTCGTGGCATGCGTAAATAGCGTTTGGGGCGCCCACTGAATCACGCAGGTGCTGCTCGCTTTGGTCAGGGTGAATCGCGGCAAAGCCGCTTACGAGCGCTCGCTCGCGCAGCGCCATTGCGACGAGTACCGGTGCCAATAGCGCGATGACGAGCGCGAATAGCCAGATCCAGCGCAATGGGCGTATGGATTTCGCGTGCATGCTTGCGAGCCAGGACTGGAACTTAGCCAGCATGGTCGTTTTGGGAATCTGGCGCAATGACGTATTGAGCGCGCTTGCTTGCGGTCACGACATGCGACCAACGCGGTCTTTATCGTTTGAGGGAACGTGGTTGCGCATGCGGTGAAAGCGCGTCGGAGCGGGATTTTCGCTGTGGTTGCGGGTGTGATGAATTGTGGGTGTGATGAATTGCGTCCATGCGTGTTTCTGGCTGGGGTCGCGGGCGTGTTGGATTGCGCCCATGGGGGATTTTCGCTGCGCTTTTGGACGCGATAAATCGCGCCCCTACGGAATCGGCGCGGCAGTGCGGTTGCCAACGCGGTGAAGCGCGCGCTGACACTTGCGAACTGGTGCGCCGCGGCCCTGGCCGCACATTGATCTGCTGGCGGGTGGCAGGCTGCGCTACATTTGCGCATCCCAACCGAGCGAGCCGCTGCCATGAGCGAAAAATCCCTGAATCCGCTTGACCTCTCGTGGTTACTGGTGGAGTCGCGGGAAACGCCAATGCACGTTGGCGGCTTGATTCCCTTCACGCAGCCCGAGGATGCGCCGCCCGATTTTCTGCGTCGGCTGCTGGCGGATTTTCGCTCGGTCGAACACGTCGCCGCACCTTGGAACTACTGCCTGCAAAAGCCAGGGTGGAAGCGCCTGCGACCAGCGTGGAAAGAGCAGCAGGCTTTGGATCTGGAACATCATGTGCGGCTCTCCGCCCTGCCCCATCCGGGCGGCGAGCGTGAGCTTGGGCAGCTGATCGCGCGCCTGCACAGTCAGCCGCTGGACCTTAGCCGACCACCCTGGGAATGCGAATTCATCGAAGGGCTGGAAGGCAATCGCTTTGCGCTTTACATCAAGATGCATCATTCGCTGATTGACGGCGTGAGCGGCATGAAGCTGTTGGTTCGATCGATGGCGAGCAACATTCAAGACAGCCTCAGCCTGCCGCCTTTTTTTGCGCTGGGCTTTCCAGCGCGGCCGAGTAAACGGCGCGAATCTGCGGCCCCTACGATGGCGCAAGTGGTGAACGGCTTGGTCGATGGCGCGCGCGGGCAGCTGAGCACGGTGCGCGATCTGGCGGTGGCGTTTGGCAGCATGTTGAAACCTGGGCGCAGTGAAGAGTCGATGGCAATTCCCTTCGATACGCCGACGTCGATCATCAATCATCGGATCAGCCAGCCGCGCCGCTTTGCGACTCAAATCTTCCCGCTCGCGCGCTTGCGGGCCGTGGCGGAGGCATCAGGCGCGACGTTGAACGATGTGGTGCTTGCCATCTGTGGCGGCGCCCTGAGGCGCTTTTTGGACGAACTTGGCGAACTGCCAAACTCCTCGCTTACGGCCGGCATCCCGGTTTCGGTGCGACCGAAAGACGACGAAGATGCCGGTAATGCGATCACCTTCATCATCAGCACGCTGGGCACCGACATCACCGATGCCAAAGAGCGGCTGGACGCGATACGCGAGTCCACGCGCCGCGCGAAGGCCCACGTGGCCAGCCTGCCGCGCCGCGCCATGATGCAATACACGATGCTGCTGATGGCGCCGTACACGCTGTCTCTGCTGACCGGAATGGCGGGCCGCACGCGCCCGATGTTTAACGTGACGATTTCCAATGTGCCCGGACCTGAGCGACCCATGTACTTTCGGGGCGCCCGGCTTGAAGCGCTGTATCCGGTATCACTGGTAACCCACGGCCAAGCGCTCAACATCACCTGCCAAAGCTATGCAGGAACGCTGGCATTTGGCTTCACCGCCTGCCGCGACACGTTGCCCCATATGCAGCGCATAGCAACCTACACCGGTGAAGCGCTTGGCGAGCTGGAACGCCTGTGTTCACCGGCGACGGCAGCCGTGAAGACAAATAAGAGCGGTGGCCTTAAGCCTGCTGTGGGTGAGCCTGCTGTGGGTAAGGCGGTTGTGGGTAAGTCAGCTGCGACCCGCAAACCAGTTGCAAGCAAGCCAGTCGCAAGCAAGCCAGTTGCGAGCAAGGCAGTCGCAAGCAAGCCAAGCGTGCGCAAGGAAGCCGTCAGCGGCAAACCAATCGCAAGTAAGCGCGTGGCAAGCAAACCAGCATCCGCGGCGTCGACCGCCGGGAAACAGGCCCAACCGAAGGGCACCAAATAGGCCGCGGAGCGATCATCGGTGAACGCGGAAGCCTTTTCTTTGCGGGAGCGAAAGTTTGGGTAAGGTCAATCTGCATTCACGTCCTTGGTGGGCACTCGGTGTTCAAATGCGGCGCCTTGATCTTCGGATTACCCCATGTTTCATCCGCTGTCGCTCTGGATTGGCTTGCGCTACCTGCGCGCGAAGCGGCGCAATGGCTTCATCTCGTTCATTTCCTTGGCATCGATCGCGGGTATTGCTCTGGGCGTTGCGGCCCTGGTGGTGGTGATCTCGGTGATGAACGGTTTCGAGCGCGAAATGCGCGCGCGTATTCTTGCCATGGTTTCGCACGCGACGATCGCCGATCCGCGGGGCGCTTTCATGGGCTGGGAGGACGCCGTTGCAACCGCACTCCGACAGCCGGGCGTGGAAGGTGCGGCGCCGTACATTGAGCGTGAAGTGCTGCTGCGGGCCGGACAGCAAACCGGCGGCGCGATCGTGCGGGCAGTGGATCCCGTGCTGGAATCAAAGGTCAATCAAATCGCGCAAAACCTCAAGGACGGCGCCACGCTTTCGGCGCTGGAACCGGGCGAGTTCGGCATCATTTTGGGCAGTGAACTGGCCTGGAAGCTGGGCGTTAGCGTGGGCGATGACATTACGGTCTATGCACCTGAATTCATCGCATCGCCAGTGGGCGCCCTGCCGCGGCTGAAGAACTTCACGGTGGTTGGCCTGTTCGAGGTCGGCATGTATGAATACGACAGCGGAATGGCGCTGATCCATCTTGCTGACGGGCAGCGCTTGTTCCGCATGGAGCGCGCCGTGACCGGTGTCCGCTTGCGGCTGGACAACATGATGCAGGCCTACTCGCAAGGCCAAAAAATTGCCAATGAACTGGGTGGCGGACTGATCGTCAAAGACTGGATCCGGCAACACTCAAATTTGTTTCGTGCCGTGGCGACGGAAAAGCTGGTGATGTTCCTGATCCTGTCGCTGATTGTCGCGGTCGCCGCGTTCAACCTGGTGTCCAGTCTGGTGATGCTGGTGACTGACAAGCAGGCAGATATCGCCATTTTGCGTACGCTGGGGGCGAGTCCAGGCACGGTGCAGCGCATCTTTGTGGTGCAGGGGCTGGTAAGCGGCTTTCTTGGCACGGCGGTTGGCGTGCTGATGGGCGTGAGCATTGCGCTGAACATCGATTTGATCGTTCCTTTCCTGGAACATACGCTCGGCTTTGAGGCCATGCCGGCCGACGTGTATTACATCAATCAGGTTCCCTCCGAGCTTCGCTGGATGGACGTGCTCAAAATCACCGGCATTTCGGTGCTGTTCTGCTTTTTCGCCACGCTTTACCCGTCGTGGCGAGCCGCGCGGGTGGAACCTGCGGAGGCTCTGCGCTATGAATAAGCTGACATTCTGGTGTCTGCTGCTTGCGCTGTTTGCGCTGGCACAGTGCCGGCAACCACCCGATGAGAAGGCTCTGCGCGCGACCATTGATGCCATGCAAAGCGCCGCAGAAGCGCGCGATGCGGGTGCATTTATGGAGCACGTCGCCAGCGATTATTCAAGCGCGCGCGAACCGAACAATCGCATCTTTTTGGAGCGCTATCTGCGCATGATGATGCTGCAGCAGCAAAGCATTGGCGTCACGCGCACCCGCACGGAAATCACGCTTTACTCGGGGCGCGCCACGGCTCGCGTAGCGTTCATCGTGACCGGCACGAACGGCAGCCTTTTTCCGGAGCGAATCGACGGCGTCACAGCCGATACCGGCTGGCGCATCGAGGGCGGGGAATGGAAGCTGTTGAGCGCGGATTGGCAGTAAGCCATGAGTGACGACTCAACCAATGCACGCGAAGCAGTGACCAGCTAATTGTGTGACCAGATCCTTGAATGGCCAGATGCTTGAATGGCCAGATACTTGAGTGACCAGATACTTGAGTGACCAGATGCTTGAGTGACCAGATATTTGAGTGGCCAGCTACTTGTGCGGCCGGATGCTCGTGCGGAAACTTACTTGTGGCGGAACGTGATGCGACCCTTGCTCAAGTCATACGGGGTCATTTCCACCTTGACCCGGTCACCGGTCAGGATACGAATGTAGTTCTTGCGCATGCGGCCAGAAATATGCGCCGTAATGATGTGTCCGTTTTCTAATTGAACGCGGAACATAGTGTTGGGCAGGGTCTCAGTGACCGTGCCTTCCATTTCGATTTGATCGTCTTTCGCCATAGTGTTTGGGCCAGAAAGGGGCGCGGATTGTGCCACGCCCCAGCACCAGACTCACGCTCTAGCGCGAAACTGGTTCACTCGCTTCGTCTTGGTTCACTTTCAGCGCAAGAGCGCGGCGTTCCAGCGTGACCAGTTGGCCCTGATCGAGCAATCGCAGATCGGCAATCGCGTACGCTTTTGGCAGGCCCCGCTCAAACGACGCAGGCTCGAAGCGGAGTTCGATCTGGTGCGTTCCGGCGTCCAGCCAAATGGCACTCTGCGCCTGCGCCACTGGCGCGCCGCTGACCAACATGGTGCCGTCGAGCGCGTAGCGACTCGCACTTGCGACCTGCACCTGCACCTTGAGCGATATCGCCTCCGAAGCGCTCAACGCATACTCGCCGGTCAGCCGCGCAGTGGGCGCGGCAAGCGCGAACGCGGTCTTGGCATCGCGCAGGATCTGCCCCTTGCCATCACTGGCAACGGCCCAGGCGTGCACCTCATACAAGCCCTGACGTGCCCCCAAAGCGGGAAGCTCGGGCATCACATCAGCACGCCAGACGCCGCCGCGCGGCTTGAAGGTGATGGCTTGGGTACTGCCATCGGGGGCCGTGATCAGGCCTTCGATTCGGTTCAGCTGGGCACCGTCCAACTGCGACTCAAGAGTCAGCGACTGACCGAGCAAAACGCTGTCGCGATTGGCCGCCAAGCTGAGCGACAGGGAGCTGCCGACATCGAACACGTGCAGCAGATATTCGCCGCTGGCGTTGGCTGCTTGCAGCATGAGCTCGCCCTGCCCGGCTGCCCGATCCAGGCGAAATGCGAGTGAGCCCTCGGGAAACGGCGCACTGCCTTCCGCCAAGTCCTCAGGGCGCAGCACGCTGCGCATCGCGCCGGAGATGGCGCCACGCGCATTGGAAATCTGCACGCTTTCGGGCGCCAGAACCTGCGCCCGGCTGCCGGCGGGACTGATGCGCACCACGGCGCCGGGTGCGGTGAGATAAATCGCCACGCCGCGCGCAAGTTCAGTGCCGCTGATGCGCTGCCAGAACTCTTTGCTTTCAGCGCGGTAGGTTGGTTGTTGGGATTGCACGGCCTGATCCGCACTCAGCGGCCAGGACATCTGCACCGGCTGCCGATCCAGGCCCTCCGGCGCCACGCCTGCACGCAGCGATGCGGGCACTTGGTCGCTACTGGTGGGGGCAAGCAATACATCGGCAGAGACAGCGGCGCTGGCCAGCGCAAGGGTCAAAGCAAGGCCAAGTTGGGTCAAGCGAAGGCACGCGGGCATCATCGAGAAGTTCCTCACAGATCGTTACGCAGGATCACGTCCAGGCCGAAGCACTGGCGGCGACTTTGGTTGTGACTCAGTGGCTCGCGATCGCTCATGCGATCGATATCGCGAAACCAAACGCGTCCGGCAGCGGACTGACTGCTGCAATTGAGAAAGCCGTCGGAGCAGCTGTGGAGCCAAGCCTGGGTGACTTCGAGCCCAAGATTTAGGGAATAACCACCGCAGTAGCTGTCGCCATCCCAAACCGCCGTTTCAACATCGGTTCCCACCACGCTGTAGAACGTCTTCGGCAGTGCCGGCCGGCCGACAGTGCCTTTCATGTTATTGGCGTTGTAGTACGCCATCCAGCTTTGCTGCTGCTGACGTACGCCGTTGTTTTGATAGCCCAACAGCCAGCCCAGCGCAGCCTCAAACACGTTTCCGTTGGTGACCGCATCGGCGAGCGGCGTACCCGTGCTCGATGGCGCCAGCGCATTGACCCAACGGGTGCGGCTGATGATGTTTGGATAGCGGCTGTCGTACGTTGGATTCGACAGTATCCAGCGCATCACGTTGCCGCCGTTGCTGTGTGTGATGACCACCAGATCGGTGATCGCGCGCTGGTTGATGAACGTGGTCAGCTGGGTTGCTAGGCATCCGGCGGCAGTCGGATCCCACCAAAATTGACCAAAATCGCAGTTGATCACGACAAAATTGGCTTGGTTTGGCAGACCCTGGCGAACCGAGTTGACCATGCCGGACTGCCAGTAGTCGTTGAGCGCATCGGTTTGCTTACCGGTGCCGTGCACAAAGGCGACGCCTTTGTTTGCCTGCAAACCTTCGTTTATGCCAAGACAAAGTCCCAGCGCCAAAAGGCATTGTTTCCACATAGTTTCCCCTCCCAAGAAAACGCTCGAATCGATTTGCCGAGCGGGTGGAAGATTGCCATACGGGACCGTATGGTGGCAAGGACTGCGACGACCATCACATTTATCGCGCATTCAGCCAAGCCGAGTTCGCCTGGGCTAACGATCGAAAACTACGGCTCCGGTGTCGCTGCGCCAAGCCGCTAAATAGCCCCGCGTTTCGTCACGTTCGCCCTGCCCGCTGCCGTTGCGTGCGCCGACGCTGAAATCGATGCACAGCACACGCTGATCGGGCCCCAGCCAAAGCGCGTTCGAATCGACCAGATCCGGCTTGCCTTCAATCTTTGGCGCGGCAAAGCGCGAACGCCAATAATGGCCTACCACGGTCCTGTGCTGCTGCGGCTCATTCCACCAGCGCATGCGTTCGGTCAGCCGCCAGCGGTGCGAGGCGTAGTAGGGCTTGGCGATAGCGCGCTCAATGCCGCTGGTGAGCACGCGCAGCGGATTGCCCATTTGGTATTGCTCATAGCTATCGCTCAATACCTCAAGCAAGTCGCGGTCGCGCGGGATAAATTCGCCGTGCTCAAAAAACGCGCTTGGATCATCCAACAATGGCTCGATACGGCGCCAGGCAAGCTCGATGTCTTGGGCGCGGTGATCGCCGGCCAGCGCATGCTCGATCAGCGTTTCAAAAACGTCGTAAGTTCGCGCCCAGCTAGCCTGACTCGGCAGCCGGTGCAGCGCCTGCAAACTGGGCTCGTGCGAGCATGCATGCACGACCCGGAGATCGCTGCGCTCCAGCACTAAAGGCAACGCCCCAACGGCGCGCAAGATATCGCCGCGCTCATGCTCGGGAAGCGGCTGGCAGTTCAGAAAACGCGCTTTCGCGTGATCGTGATTGCGCGCGAAAAACCAGCCGTTGCCCGCTTTTCGATCTTCGCGCAGCAAGTTCAGCTCATGGTTGCCAAGCACCGCTTGGGCATGCCCGCCAGCCACCCAATCGAGCACGCGACGCAGCACTTCCGGGCTATCGGGACCGCGATCACAAAGATCACCCACGAACACCAGTTTGCGCCCTTTCGGATGTCGCCCTGAGCGCTCGTAGCCAAGATGCGCAAGCAAATCCCAAAGCGCAGCCAGCTCACCGTGCACATCCCCAACGATATCAACCGGGCCCTCGTAAAGCGGCGCAACGATCTTCATGGCATCAGTGCAATCGGGTCCCGGCCGGACGCTCGGAACTCAACACCGCCTCGTGTTCTTGCCAATAGTGGCGAACCGCAAGCAGTGCCCCGGGCAGTCCCAATAACAGCTCTTCGCGCTCGGCTTCCGACAAGGCCGGAATATCCTGTTCCTGCAGTTCGCCAAAGACGCCGTCATCCACGCCCAATTGCACAATGGGCGCCAGCAAATCGACCAATCCGGGATCGATACGCATCTGCGCTTCCCAGATCGGCGCACGCAGATCAATGCCTAAACTGAAGCCTTCACACCAGCCTCCAACCTCGACCGAAGGTTCGCCAGAAGCATGCTCGCGTGAGGCAAACACCGGATCAAAAGCGAAGTGTTCAAGGCCGTATTCGATGGCGCGACTGAGCTGCAAAGTGCGCTGCACAATCTCTTCAATCACCGACGGATCATGCACGGTGGGCTGCTGCCCCAGAATCATCGGCAGCCATTCCTCCGGGCCCACCGCTTCGGGACCAATGGCAAGCGCGGTCAGCAGGCCATGCACGCCGTCCAGATGGAGCGCATCGTCATTTTGCAATTCAGCCAAGAACTCATCGAGTTCATGAATATCGTGCTCATCAAAACTCACGCTCGGCTCAGCCATCTTGCAGCTCAACCCAGATCGGTGCGTGGTTGCTTGGTCGTTCCCATTTGCGCGGCTCTTTGTCGATTCCGGCGGCCTTGACCAGCGGTCGCAGCGCATCGCTGACCAGCGCCAGATCAATCCTCAGCCCGCGATTGCGGCGAAAACCGAGCTCGCGGTAGTCCCACCAGCTGAAGAGCTTTGGCGTGTCATGCAAAAGCCGAAAGCTGTCGTGCAGGCCCAACGCCAGCAAGTCGTTCAGTGCGCTGCGCTCGGGCGTGCTGCACAGCACTTGCTCGTGCCAGAGTTGCGGATCGTGCACATCGATATCTTTCGGCGCGACGTTGAAATCGCCCATGACGACCAGGCGTGGATAACTGGCCAGCTGTTCGCGCAAGTAAGCGTGCAAGCGCGCGAACCAGTCAAGCTTGAAGCGGTACTTCTCGCTCCCGACCGCTTGCCCGTTGACAGCGTAAACGCCAACCACGCGAATCCCGGCCACCGTGCCGGAGACCACCCGGCGCTGCTCCTTGGCGTCCAGTTCGCCGCCAAAGTCAGGCTCGGAGATTGCACTGCGAGACAGCAATGCCACGCCGTTGTAGGTCTTCTGCCCGGCCCAAACAGCGTGATAGCCCGCCGCTTCAATGGCGGCTTCCGGGAATTGATCCTGCGCGAGCTTGAGCTCCTGCAGCGCCAGCACATCCGGTGCCGCTTGCGCGCACCATTGCTGCAGATGCGGCAAGCGCGCCTTGAGTGAGTTGACGTTCCAAGCGGCGAGCTTCATGTTCAATCCAGGCTGGGCCGGTGCAAAATCGCACTCCTACCAGATCACTTCCGCCATCGAGCAGTTCAAGCCGGAGCCAATGCCCAGCAGCGCAATGCGCTTGCCTTTTTGCAGGCGTCCCAGATCGCGCAGACGCGACAGCACAGTTGGAACCGAGGCCGGCCCGATATTGCCCATTTCCGGAAAAATACTGAGTACGCGTCGGGGATCGATACCCAGCACCTTGACCAGTTCTTCGGTATGCACTTTGCTGACCTGATGCACCACAAATTCATCGAATTCGTGCACCACCCAGCCCATCACGTTGCGTGCGACCTGAAACGTTTTGACCGCCAGTTTCAGGCCTTCGACCAGCAGCATGCGCGTATCGGTGACCATGCGATCAATGTTGCCGTAGCACAGGCGGCTCCACTGAGTTGCGGCGCGCGACACGCTGCCGACATATTGATGTCCATCGGCGATCCGGTCTGCGCGCCCCATCACCATGGCAACGCCGCCAGAGCCCAGCGTCAGGGATGCGAACTCGGAGCGAAACTGCTCGGCCGAGATGTTCGCATTGAGCATGCGCTCGATGGTCCGCTCGGTGATGGTGCGGCTGTTCTCGCCGTTTGCAATCAGGGCGTACTCGATTTCGCCGCGCTCGATCATGCGCGCGGCCACATCCATGGCATTCAAGAACGCCAGACAGGCGTTGCCGATATCGAAGTTTTGACAGTGATCAGCCAGTCCAAGCTTGCTGTGCACAATGCTCGCAGTCGACGGCTCGAGGTAATCACGACACACTGAGGTGTTGATGCAAATGCCGATCTGATCGCGCTCGATACCCGCCTCCGCAATCGCCATTTCCGCCGCATCCACAGCGGCATCCGAGGGCGGCGTGGTTTCCTCATAGACCCGGCGCGCATGCACGCCAGCCACTTCTGTCAAGATGTCGCCCCGGATGCCCAGACGGTCCAGCGCTGGCCTTAGACGCTCGCCGATTTCAGCCGAGGTGATGACCTTGGGTGCCAAGGAATGAGAAATACTGGCGATCGCGACGTTCTGAAAACGCATGTGCAGGCATCAACAAACACTTGAAGACCGATAAGCTTACGTCATTAACGCCCAAGGACCCTAATCATGCGCGCTCTGCAAGCTCTGCTGCTGCTTGTTTTCACTCTCGCTGCCAACGCTGGCACCAACGTGTTCCGCTTAGAGAACGCCAACGGCACGCCGTACACCGCTTACCTGCCGATCGGCTGGGAAGCGGGCAACGGCGCTGTGCTCTACAACCAGGGCTTTGACCCGGTTCGCGATAGCTCGCCGAGTGCGCCCGATGCAGTGGTCAGCGTTGCCGACAGTTTGGGCTTTGCCGTCATTGCGCTGGGCTATTCGCAGCGCGGCTGGTCCTTGTTCAAGAGCGGCGCGGATGCAATCGCAACCGTTGCCGCGTTCCAAGCCTCGTTTGCCGCACCGGGGAAACTGTATGCGATTGGCGGTTCGCTGGGCGGTCTGGTTGCGCTGCAGCAAGCTGAACTGTCGGCACTCGGCAAGCTGCCTCCCATGCGCGGCGTGCTGGCAGCATGCACGCCAACCTCAGGCAGCCGGGTTTGGGATCAGGCCTTGGACGTGCGATTGGCCTACGACGCGATTTGCAACAACGTCACTCTGGGCGAACTGCCGCGCGACAGCCAAGTACCGTACCTGCTTCCGCGCTCGGCGGTGAACGGCAAGGATGACCCTTTGGTGCTGGCCGAGGTGGCTATTGCTGCCGGCAAGTGTCTTGGGCTAAATGTCGGCAGTGCGCTGGAAACCAGCGGCATGCGCGAGCGCCGCGCGCGCATGCTGGCGGCCACACGCGTCAGTGAGCCGTTCCTTGACATTCAGATCTATTACGCCACGTTCGGCCTGAGCGATCTTTACTTTGATCCGCTTAAGCTCAATCGCGGCGCGGCATTCGAGAACCGCGGCGTCAACTACGGTGACAGCGCCTTGAACAGCCAGATTCGGCGCGTCGCATCAGACCCATTGCAGCGACTGTTCTTGCGCAATAACTACACGCCGGTAGGGCGCATGGACCCTGACACGCGTGTTGTTCTGATCCACACCAGCGGCGATGGCCTGGTGGTTCCGGAACATTTGTCGCTAGCCCAGCAGATTCAGCAGCCGGGTCGGGTGGCGAGCTTCGTCGTCCGCGAGAGCACACCGAGCCACTGCGATTTCAGCGTCCCCGAGACCGCGGCCGCGTTCCGCTCGCTGATCATCTGGGAGCAAACTTTTGCCCCGCCGGTCGTGGATCGCCTTCAGGCGCAATGCCAGAGCCTAGCAAGCGCGACCGCATTTCAGGGCCCATGCCGGTTCGAAAACCCCAATGTTGCCAGTCTGGACACCAAAATCCGCCCGCGCGTGCTCGGCGAACAGCCAGTCGACAACTCGGTGTCCGGGCTTTGGTACAACCCCAGCCGATCTGGCGAGGGTTTTGTGCTTGAGACGCTGCCGGACAATCGCGCGCTGCTGATCTGGTTTACTTTTCCAGCCAAAGACTTGGAAGTGGGGCCGCAGTTTTGGGTGATTGGCGAGGGCCGGGTTTCCGGCAACACAATGACCTTTGAAGCCGCCGTCAGCGCAAGCGGCCTGGTCGACAATGCAGATCCGTCTCGATTCAGTCTGGTACCGTTTGGCAGTATTCGCTTGGCGTTTGACCGCTGTGGTCATGCCGTAGGCGAGTTCACCGGGCCAACCGCCTATGGCTCGGGCACCCTTGATTTGGTGCAGCTGAGCCAATCCGGCGGACAGACCTGCGCGCAGCCAGCCGTGAGCAGCATTCCACAAACGCGGTTCGCTGGCACCTGGACCACCACCGTGCGCACCGGCTTTAACTTTTCTGTGCAGGGCGATGGGCGCGTCATTGCTACCTGGTACAACTATGATCAGCTTGGAAATCCGATCTGGTTGGTCGGCGAGGGCCGCTTTGAGGGCGATCGCCTGGTAGTGCCGCGCATGACGCAACCGATCGGCACGCGTTTCGGCGCCGATTTCCGCAGCAGCGAGATCACGCAGCCGCCGTTTGCCAGTATCTCGGTCCGGTTTGCCGACTGCAACAACGCGCTCCTGAGCTTCTTCACCACCAACAACTTCCTGCGTCCGGGTGATTTTGATCTGCGCCGCCTGACCATCCCGAAGGGCATCACCTGCTTCCAGTAAGTCGTCGCGTTAGCTGAGCGTGCGCGCCAGTGCGCTGCGCGCGCTTCCGCTTGGCGTGACACTCGTTGCGCTTTGCCGGAATTGGAAGCTGTGAATTTGATCGACCGCGCGCAGCGGCTGTACGCAGCCTTCGGCCGTGTCATCTCGTCCGGCCGTGTCATCTCGTCCGGCCGTGTCATTGCGACCGCAGGGAGAAATCTCGTTCTGGCCGGCGTGAGATCTCTTCCTGCACTTCAGACGTCAGGCCATCACGTTCGCTGTTGGCATTAACGATCCTTACGGTGCGCTGCATGCTCCGGGGTGGCTGCCTGCCGCGACAGCTGCACGTGCTGTTGAGCAAGCGTCCGCAGAGCAGGCTGCTACAATCGATCGATGACTGAACTGCCAATCCTCCTGCTGGACTCCTCCCTGCGCGTGCATGGCGCATTGCTGCCCCAACGCGGTGGTCGATGGCAGCGTGCGGATGCCGCAGCCATTCCGCCTGGACAGCCTTGGGTGGCGGTTGTTTTCACACCGATGATCAACATCCATTGGCTGAGCGTTCCGGCGCGCGCGCGGGAAACTTGGCGGCAAGCGTGCCGTTACAGCCTGGAGGATGTGCTGGCAAACGATCTTGAGGGCGTGCACGTAGCGCTCCCGGCCAGCCTCAAGCGAGCCCAAGCTGCTGCCGCAGTGGTTTCTGCCAACTGGCTCAAATCCACGCTGTCCGCACTGCAAGCGCAGGGACTGAACCCGGTGCAAATTTACCCTGCGCAGGCGCTTCTGGAGGATGGCGAAAGCGCGCTGTTGAAGGATCTTGGCGTGCGACTGCGTCGGCAGCAGAACTTCGCAGCCCTGATGCCGAGCGAAATCCAGCTTCCGGATTGGATCGGCGGCGATGAAGCTGAATTTGATCTAGCCGCGGATTGGCTGCTGACGCGGGCATTACGCGTGGCTAGCGCGCCCGAATTGATGACCGGCGAGTTTGCCCGCGCAGTTCCAAAATCTCAGTCGCAACCGGGAACCTGGCGCTGGGCCGCCGCAGTCGCAGCGATTGCCTTGGCGCTATTGCTGGGCAGCCGCTGGGTTGAAGTATTGAGCTTGCAGCGCACCGAGCAGCGTCTGGACGCGCAAATGCAGGCGCTGCTAACGCAAGCGCTTGGAGCTGGCTCGGTAAGAATCCCCGGCTCTGAACGGCAACAAGTTGAAAATGAGCTGGCGCGTCGCCAAGGCGGCAACGGCGCCGGTGCTCTTGGCCTGCTGGTGCCGGTTGCAACCGCTTTGAATCGGCAAACGCAGGTGCGCATCAACGCCTTCAATTTTCGCGAGGGCGCGCTTGAACTGACGCTGGAGGCGCCCGACGTGCGCAGTTTCGACACTTTGAAGGAGCAGCTGGCGCTGGTTCCCGGACTGCGCCCAAGCCTGGGTGAATTGAGCTATGGGAAAGCCACGGTCACCGGCCGCATGCGCGTGGAGCCAGCCTCGTGAAGGATTGGTGGCTGCAATTGCAGGCGCGCGAACGCATGCTCGCACTCACCGGCGCCGCGGGTCTCGCTGTGCTGCTGATATGGAGCATGCTGTGGCTGCCGCTGCAGCGCGAACGCGCCAAGCTGCAAGAACGCATCACCGTAATGACTGCCGATGTCGGCTGGATCCAGGCGCAGATCACCACCTTGCAGGCGGTGCCCACGCGGCCAACCTCCAGCGCCGGCTCCGCGCTCAGCGTGGTTGAGGACGGGCTCAAGCAGGCGCGTCTGGACGCCAATCTGAAGCAGCTCACGCCGGTAGGTGAAGGCCGCGTTCGCGTGGCACTGGAAGGCGTCAGCTTCAATGCACTTTCGGATTGGTTGGAACAGACCGCGCGGCAGCACGGGTTGGGAGCGGAGGAGCTGTCGGCCAGAAAAGTGGCGCCGGGTGCGGTCGATGTCGAGTTTGTTTTGGTCGCCGGGGCAGGCTGATGAGGGCGTGGCGATGAAGAAGTGGTTCTGGGGTTGCCTGATTACGCTGTCAGTCTTGCTGATCGCGGGCGGTACGCTTCCCGCCAGTCTGGCTTGGCATTGGCTGGCGCCCGTAGAAAGCAAACTCGAGCTGAAGCACATCAGCGGTCTCTGGTGGCAGGGCCAAGCGGGTACTGCGCAAATCAGCGGACAGGATCTGGGTCAAGTAGATTGGCGCCTGTCTCCTGCCAGCGTGCTGCAAGGCAACCCGAGCCTGGATCTCAAAATCGTCGGTGAACGGGTGCAGGCGAATGCGCAGCTGACCCGATTAGCGAGCGGTGGCGCGCGCATTCCTGATTTACGGGCCAGCTTGGACGCGAGCTGGCTGGCGCCCTTGTTGAAGCTGCCGCTGCTGACGCCTGTAGGCCAAATCGAACTGCGCATCAAGCAGCTGGAAGTTTCCCCGGCGCAACTTCCAGAATCGGGGGAAATCACCCTGACCTGGCAAGGCGCTGCATTCAAAGGCTGGCTGCCGGCCGAAGTAGGCAATGTGCACTTTCGAGCCAAAGGCAACGCCGGTCAATGGCTGGGAGAAATCAGCAGCGATCCGGGCTCGGCGCTCGGTATTCAGGGCGGGTGGTCTTTGAATGGCGACCAATTCCAGATGGAGCTTCGCCTCTCGGCGCGCGAGCCGGAACTGCCGATCGCGAAAATCTTGCCCATGGTGGGCGTAGCACTGCCCGATGGCGCCCGTCTGCTGAAGGTCGAAGGCCGTATTGAACCGAGGAAATCAGCGTCGTGATCGCTGCATGAAGCGCCACGCTGTGAGTGTCGACATCGACATTGATCTGGGCCACGCATTGCAAGTGGCGCGCCAGGCCGCAGCGCGCGCTGGCGAGCTGATTCTTCAGTACTTCGGCGGCGAATTTGCGGTCGATGCCAAGGCGGATGAATCGCCGGTCACCGCGGCAGACCGAGGCGCTGAAAGGGTGATCCGGGAAACCTTGCTGGCAAGTTTTCCGCAGCACGCGATCTACGGCGAGGAAGAAGGCCACAGCGGCGATTCACCGTATCTCTGGCTGGTGGATCCGCTCGACGGCACCAAAAGCTTCATCCGCAAGAACCCCGTGTTTGCTGTCTTGATCGCGCTCAGCTTTCGCGGCGAGATCATTCTTGGCCTAGCGCACGCGCCCGCTTACGGCCAAACCGCCTGGGCAACGCGCGGCGGCGGCGCTTTCGTTGACGGGCATAAAGTCCAGGTTGCCAAAACCAAAGAACTGCGCCAGGCCGCGCTTTCGACGGGAAACCTGAAGACCTTGGCGCGCTCGCCGGCATGGCTGCGTTTTGCCGACCTTATCGGCCTTCTTAATCGACTGCGCGGCTATGGCGACTTCTTGCACTACCACATGCTTGCTGCCGGACAGCTTGATATCGTGCTGGAATCCGATGTCAACATCCTCGACATCGCGCCTTTTGTGATCCTGATTCGGGAGGCTGGCGGCGTGTTCACCGACTTACGCGGCAACGAGATCGACCTGAACACGAGCTCGGTATTGGCGGCAGCGAATCACACATTGCACGCGGCCGTGACACAGCAACTGGCATTTGCGTGACCTATGGCTAAGGCAAAAACTACTGACATTCCTGCGGCTGGCGCGCTGCCCGAGATCCTTGAGCTGACGCCCTACGAGCGTCATCTGCGCGCGGAAGCGGTCCAGCTGCGCTTCTCGAACGGCAACGAACGGACGTTTTACCGCGTGCTCCCAAGCGGGCGCGGTGCGGTCGTCATCGTCGCCCTGCACAACGACACCCACGTGGTCTTGACGCGCGAGTACGCATGCGGTCTGCATGCTTACACCTTGGGGCTTCCGCGCGGACGTATCGATGAGGGCGAAAGCGTACTGGAAGCCGCCAATCGCGAACTTCGTGAGGAGGCCGGCTTTGCCGCACGTGAGCTGACCTGGCTACGCAAGCTTTCGCTGGCGCCCAATTACATGGCGCATGAGATCGACGTGGTGCTCGCGCGCGACCTGTACTACGCGCCGCTGGAGGGTGACGAACCCGAGCCGATTGAAACCATACTTTGGCCGCTGAGCGATATCGAATCCCTGGCCCTGCGCGAGGACTTCCACGAGGGCCGCGCGCTCGGCGCGCTGTTGACCGCGCGGGCATACATGCAGACGCTGCGATGAGCAGCGATTGGACACCCAGCACCGATTGGACAGCTTGGGCGCAGGCGCTCATTCCCGCCATGGATGCCGCTGGCGCGGCGATCCTTGAAGTTGCGCGCAATGGCTTTGAGGTGCATCGCAAGGCCGACGCGTCGCCGGTCACCGAGGCCGATCTAGCGGCAAATCGGGTGCTGCTGGCAGCGATCCGGGAACTCACGCCAGCGCCTATTCTGAGTGAGGAGGGCTGCGGCATGCCCGCAGCGTCTGGGCAGCCATCGCTGTACTGGGCGGTGGATCCTCTGGACGGCACCAAAGAATTCCTGCGCCAAAACGGGGAATACACCGTCAACGTGGCGCTGATCGAATCGGGCATCCCGGTGCTCGGGCTGGTGCTGCAGCCCATCAACGGGGATCTCTGGTTAGGGATCAATGGCAGGTCAGCAAGGGTTCGGCGGGACGGTGTCTGGCATGCGATTAGCAGCGCGCCGCTGGCTGGGCGTCCGCGTGTTTCCGTGCCACGTCCGCCTATTGCCCCGCCGATGGCCCCGCGTATTGCCCTGAGCCGCAGTCACGCCAGTAACGCGCTTGGGAATTGCTTGGCGCATTTGGGCGAATACGAACCGGTGACGCTTGGTTCGTCACTCAAGCTCACCTGGCTTGCCGAGGGTAAACTCGACCTGTATCCGCGCTTAAACTCCGGCATGTCGCAGTGGGATCTGGCCGCCGGGCACGCCGTGTTGCTGGCTGCGGGCGGCGCCGTGGTCACGCTGCAAGGCGCACCCCTGCGCTATTGCTACAGCGAGCATCGCGTGCCGGCCTTTCTGGCTATTGCGGACCGCAATGCTGGCTGGCCAGAACGCTTTCGGGCCGCTCGTTCGCAGGCGGACGCACTGTGACTCATGCGCCGAGCAAGGATTTGGTCAGTGACAACCTGGGCCAACTGCTTGAGCTGATGCGTCGGCTGCGTGACCCGCAGTCTGGTTGTCCCTGGGACCGCGAGCAGGATTTCGCCACGATTGCGCCCTACACCATTGAAGAAGCCTACGAAGTGGCCGAGGCCATCGCCTCGGGCCGGCCCGAGGAACTGCGCGACGAATTGGGCGACCTGCTGTTTCAGGTCGTTTTTCACGCACAGCTGGCCACCGAGCGCGGCTGGTTCAACTTCGCGGACGTTACCTCTGCGGTTGTGAGCAAAATGCTCCGACGCCATCCACACGTGTTTGGGCCGCAGGAGGTTGGGCCCGCCAAAGTGTTGGATGCGGCGGCGCAAACCCTGGCTTGGGAAACCATGAAGCGCAATGAACGCGGCACGCAGTTGGATGACAGCGCGCTTGCCGGAGTCAGCCTTGGCATGCCGGAAATGGCGCGCGCGCTCAAGCTCACGCGGCGCGCGGCAAGCGTTGGCTTTGACTGGCCCGACCCCAAACCGGTGCTGGACAAGCTGCATGAGGAAATCGAAGAGTTCAAGGAGGCGCTGCAAACCTCAGACAGCGCAGCGCGCGAAGACGAGTTTGGTGACATGCTGTTTGTCCTGGTGAATCTGGCCCGCCACTATCAAATTGATCCGCAGGCCGCTTTGCGTGCCGCGAATCGCAAATTCGAACGTCGCTTTCGCGGCATGGAGCAGCTGGCCAAAGCGCGCGGCACCGGCTTGGCCGGCATGTCCTTGCATGAGCAGGACGCGCTTTGGGACGAAATGAAGCGGCAAGAACGCAGCGAAAAGCCGGCGCATGACTGACTCGCAAGGCTTGCGCGCTCGCTGGCTTGACGCGATCGATGGCGTAGCGGCGCCGGAGTGGAATGCTCTGGTCAATGACGAGCATCCCTTCGTGCGGCACGAATTTCTTGCGGCGCTGGAGCAAAGCGGATCAATCCGCGCCGAACTGGGTTGGCAGCCGGAACACCTGCTGCTGTACCAAGGCGACGCACTGGTTGCGGCCGCCCCGTGCTACCGGAAAAGAAATTCCCACGGCGAGTTCATTTTCGATTGGCACTGGGCGCAAGCCTACGAGAGCCACCGCCTGGCCTATTACCCGAAGTTGCTGGTCGGGGTCCCCTACACGCCAGTGACCGGACCACGCTTGCTGGCCCGCCCGGGGCCAGATGCCCAGACCTACCAGCGCGCGCTGATCGCCGAACTACGCGCTGCCGTAGAGCAGCGCGGCTACTCGTCGCTGCACGTCAATTTTCTGGCTCCGGCTAGCGCACCGCTGTTCGCCCATGATCCTTGGCTGCCGCGCGCCGACTGGCAGTTTCACTGGCAAAACCCAGGCTATCGCGACTTCAAGGATTTCCTCGACCAGTTCAGAGCCAAGAAGCGCAAGAACATCTTGCAAGAGCGCGCGCGCGTGCATGAGTCAGGAGTTACCTTCAGAATTTCGAACGGACACGAACTTGATAGCGCCCTGATCAAGCACCTGCACGGGTTCTATCTCAACACCTTCGAAGAAAAGGGCAACACGCCGGCGCTGAGCGAAGATTTTTTCGTTCGCATCGCACGCTCGCTGCCCACCCAGTTTGTGGCGATCATGGCGTTTCGAGCGGGCCAGATGATCGCCGCAGCGCTTTTGTTTCGCAGCAAAGATCAGCTCTTTGGTCGCCACTGGGGCAGCCGCGAGGAACTGCCGGGGCTGCACTTCGAGACCTGCTACTACCAAGGCATCGAGTATGCGATCCGGGAGCAAATTCGTCGCTTTGAACCCGGAGCGCAAGGCGAGCACAAGATCGCGCGCGGATTTTTGCCGGTGCGCACGCGCTCCGCCCATTACATCAGCCATCCGGGCTTCCGCAGCGCGATCCGTAATGCCATTGACGAAGAGTGGCGTCGTCACCGCGCGCTGGACGAAATCTATGCCGAGCACAATCCATTCCGAAAGGACTGAGCCGGATGTGTAACCGTCAGGAATGCGTGCCTAGCGTGCAACTGGTTCAGCTTGGTCGACACTGGAAGCTGTGGATTCTGCGACGGCGCCTGAGGGCTGCGCGCAGAATGACGGTTGTAGCCGCTGGCATTTCGACCGCAGGGCGAAATCTCGCTCTGGACGGTTTGAGATTTCTCTCTGCGGCCGAAATGACAGACCGTGCTGATCATGGCGCCGCGTTTCATGCTCCGGGGTGGCTTCGTGCTCCGGAGTGGTTTCGTGCCATGAAGGTTTGTCTCACGCCGTTTAGGGCAATCCGTGTCGCTCGATCTGCACCATGATTGCCTGGCTCAAGCCCAACCTTCCGGATTGGTTTCCTGCGCTGGAATTAGCCTTGCGCGAGCCCAATGGCCTGCTGTGCGTGGGTGGCGATCTGGCCCCTGCTCGCCTGCTCGCGGGCTACCGTCACGGCGTTTTTCCCTGGTTTGGTCTGGGCGAACCCATTTTGTGGTGGAGTCCGGATCCGCGCTGCGTGTTTCCGCTTGCCGCGCAGCATGCACCCGCGCGTCTGCTTCGCTACGCGCGCCAGCAAGCGATCGAACTGCGCTGGAATCAGGATTTCTCCGACGTGATGCAGGCCTGCGCCGCGCCTAGAACAACCGATGCAGGCACCTGGATCACGCCCGAAATGTTGCGCGCCTACCATCGCCTACATGTGCTGGGATACGCCTATTGCCTGTGCGCGCTGCGCGCCGGAAAAGTCATTGGAGGCGTCTATGGCGTTGCTCTGGGCGGCGCCTTTTTTGCCGAAAGCATGTTCAGCCGCGCCAGCAACGGATCCAAGCTGGCGCTTTATTCCCTGCTCGGTCTGCTCAAGCATTCCGGGTTCAGCTTTATGGACGCACAAGTCGCATCACCACATGTGCTGTCGCTGGGCGCACAGCAGTGGCCGCGCGCCCAATTCAAGCGCGAACTGGACGCCGCGAGCGCAACACCCATCAGCTTTCAGGTCCCACAATCGCGCCAAGCGTGGGACTGGATCAAGCTGCTCGACCAGACCCCGACGCACGCAGCCTGACTGGCCGGTATCGAGCTGGCTTTCCTGGCACTGGCTTTCCTGGCACAGGCTGTCATGGCACTGGCTTTACTGGCATGCAGCCACCCCGGCGCATGAGACGTGCCGCGCAGATCGTGAGTGCCTATCAGTCAAAACAACAAGGCCACCAACCGGTCATTCTGCGCGGAGCCGCCTGGCGCAGTCGCAGAATCCACACGACCGAGCCTCGACCAAATTAAAGGCGTTCCACTCGAACCGTCATGCCTGTTATCTCGACCGCAGGGAGAGATCTCCAGCCCGCCCCGAAATGACAAAGCCATTCCAAATCACAAAGCCATTCCAAATCACAAAGCCAGTCGAAATCACAAAGCCAGTACGAAATCACAAAGCCAGTACGAAATGACACAGCCAGTCGAAACATCAAGACCACCAACCGTCATTTTGCGCGGAGCCGCCAGGCGCAGTCGCAGAATCCACACGACCGCGAGCTCACCGCGTTCCAGAGCAACACAAGCAGGCAGCGCTCCCGATCCGCTTCGGACGTGGATAAGGCAATCAGCAATCTGCATGCAAATCCGCATAACCGCGCGCATCACAACCGGGCGTTCCGTCATACTTTCGTGAAGACATTGACGAACATGCAGGGAAAGGCCATGAAACCTTGGTTGGCAGCACTTTGGATCGCACTTGCCTCACCCGCATTTGCCGGACCCGCTCAGGCAGCACCCGCTCAGGCCATCGAAATTCCGGCGGCACTGCAGGATTGGCAAGCTTGGGTCATGCACGGCCTGCCGCAAAATGCTTGCCCGCGCGCGCAAAGAGATGGCGAGCGGCCGGTTTGCACTTTGTATGGCAGCTTGCAATTGGAAGTGAACGCTCAAGGCGGCAGCTTTAGCGTCGGCGTGAGCAACTTCAGCGAGCTACCGCTGGCTTTGCCCGGACGCCAGGATCAATGGCCGCAACAGGTCGAAGTGGACGCTGTACGCGCTCCGGTGCTGGCCATTGACGGCATTCCGCACCTGCAACTGCCGCCCGGAACACACCAGATCAGCGGCCGCTTTGAATGGTCACGACGCCCCGAACAGCTCACGATTCCCGCCAGCATGCAGCAGATTCGATTGCGCGTGGATGGCCTCGCGATCGAGCCTGTACAGCGCGCCGGCAACACCCTATGGTTGGGCCGGGCCGTCAGCAGCGAGCGCCAAACCGACGCCCTGCAAACTCAGGTCTATCGCCACATCCAGGATGGCGCACCGGCCATCGTCACCACCTTGTTGCGGCTGCAAGTCACCGGCAAAGCGCGTGAAGAAGTGTTCTCTCCGATGTTGCTGGAAGGGCTCGAACCCTTGAATCTGGCGTCCAATTTGCGTGCGGAGCTGGATCCTCAGGGTGCGCTTCGGGTGCAGGTTCGCCCGGGCAGCTTTGAGCTGGTCCTGAGCGCGCGGTTGCTGCAGCCGCTGAGCCGCCTGGTAAGGCCCAATCCCGGCGCTCAATGGCCAGAAAGCGAAATCTGGAGCTATGCCGCAGCACCCGAACTGCGCATGACGGAAGCCGAAGCTGAGAGCGTCATTGATCCCACGCAAGCCAATGTGCCCGAAGCGTGGCGTGGTCTGCCTGCGTTTGTACTGGAGCCTGGGCAGGCGGTTGAGATTCGCGAGGTTTCGCGCGGCAAAACTGGCGACGAGAGCAATACGCTGAGCCTCCAGCGCGAGCTATGGCTGCGCTTCGATGGCAGTCAGTGGCTGGGTCGAGATCAGCTAAATGGCCAAATGCGCCAGGATTGGCGCATAGATCTGCGCGCGCCCTTGCAGCTTGAACGCGCCAGCAGCGGCGGCGAGCCGCTATTGATCACCCAGGGCGAAAACGCTCTGCGCGGCGTGGAGTGGCGCGAACGCAATGCCGATCTCGATGCGTCGTGGAGCGCGAAGGCGGCCAAGGTGCTGCCGGTGTCAGGATGGAATCAAAGCCTTGAGAGCGCCAATTGGCGGATCAATCTGCCGCCAGGCTGGCGCTTGCTCGCAGCCACCGGCGCTGACCGCAGTGCTGCCACCTGGTGGGGTCAATGGCGGCTGTTCGACGCCTTCGGCGTTGCTTTTCTCGCCGTGCTTGGCTTCCGGTTGCTCGGGATGCAAGTCGGCATCGCACTGGGCTTGTGCCTGATCCTGGTTTACTTCGAGCCGAACGCGCCGGTGTTTAGTTTGGGCCTGCTGGTGCTTGCAGCCTTGCTCGCGCGCGCCTTTGCTGGCGCAACGAAACCCTGGTTCATGCTCGGTCAGGGACTGATCCTGGCGCTGTTCCTGCTCAACGCCTTGCCTTTTGCACTGCAACAGCTGACGCATGTGCTTTACCCGCAGCTTGAGCGCGATAGCGTGCGCTCGGCCAGCGAGTATCGTTCGCAGTCATCATCATTCGGCAGCGGCAGTGATGCGCCAGAAAATGCGCCTGAGAATGAAGGCGATATGGCGGTCATGGACCAAATGGCGCCAGCGGCACCACCGCCAGAGTCAGCCTTTGAGGTCACCCGCGAAAGCAGCAATGTCGTGCCGGAACTGAATATGAAACAGGCACCGCAAATGAGCAACCAGGCCGCCAATCGACGACTGGAACGCTACAGCAAGGGCTCGCGCTTGCAGGCCGGCAATGCCGAGCCGGACTGGATTTGGGGCGCCAATGATCTGGTGTTCAGCGGCCCCATTGCACCCGAGCAGCAAGTTCGTCTGATCCTGCTGTCGCCGTTCTGGAGCGGGCTGTGGCAGCTGGCGGGCATCGTGCTACTGGTGCTTAGCGTTGCCCTTTTAGTGCGCGCCGCGGTGCCTCGCCGGAAGGGATTGGGCACGGCTGCCGCGCTCGCACTTTTGCTCCTCGGATCCCAGGCGCAGGCACAAAACGGGCCCTCCACTGAGCTGCTTGACGAGCTGCGCACGCGCTTGACCCGCGCGCCGGAATGCATGCCCCATTGCGCCCACGTCGCGCATGCAAACCTGCGGGTTCGCGGGCGCGAGCTTGTGCTTGAATTGGAAGTTCATGCCGCAGCGCGTATCGCGGTGCCGCTGCCCTACGCAAATGAAGCCTATTCCCCGCTCGCGCTCGCAATCGATGATCAAGACGCCGGCAGCGCGCTGAATTTGAACGGCGAACCGGAGACCGTGCTCGAGCGCGGCGTGCATCAAGTCACCATCACGGCGCGGATCCACGCCGAGCAACTGACCTTACGCTTTCCCTTGTCACCGGCGCAGGTGAGCATTGATGCGCCGGGCTTTGAAGCAGGCGGCTTGCGCGACGGACAGCTGCTCTCAGACACCCTTGAACTGGTGCAGAAGGCAAGCGCCGACGCTGATCGGCCCAGTGTCGAGCTGAAGCGAATCGCCCCTTTTGTGCGGGTGACGCGCGAGCTCACGTTCAATATGGACTGGGAAGTGCAAACCACAGTGCAGCGTTTGGCGCCGCAAAACGGTGGTTTCAACGTCGCAATTCCCCTGATTGCTGGCGAACGTCTGCTCAGCGAACACGTCGAAATCGACCAGAACGCCGTGGAGGTTGCATTTGCGCCCGGCGAGTCGATGGTTCAATACGCCTCACAGCTCGATCCGGTTGCCGAACTAGTGCTGACGGCACCGAACTGGAATCGGCATGCGGAAAGCTGGATCGTCACCTTGAGCCCGATCTGGCAAGGGCGCTTCAGCGGCTTACCGGCGCTGCAGCCCGATGCCAACGCCAGCGTTTGGCAGCAGATCTATGCGCCGCTGCCGGGTGAGTCGCTGAAGCTTGAGTTGCAGCGGGCGGAGCAAGTCCCTGGTGATTGGCTGGCGATCGACCAGGTCAGTCTGAGCAGCAGCCAAGGCGAGCGTTTGCTGGATAGCACGCTGGTGATTTCCCTGCGCTCCACTCAGGCAGGGACCTACGCGCTGCAGCTGCCCAGCGACGCCGAAATCCGCAGCATTACGCTGAATAATCAGGTGCTCAATTTGCGCAGCAGCAGCGGCGCACTGCGCGTGCCGCTGAATGCCGGCAAGCAAAATCTGATGATTTCACTGCGGCAAGCGCGTGACGTCGGCGCAGTCATGCGTTTCCCGGAAATCGATTTGCTGCGCGCAAGCTCGAACATCCGGCTCAATCTGCAAGTCCCGCACAGCCGCTGGCTGCTGCATGCCAGCGGCCCTGCCCTTGGGCCCGTGGTGCTGTATTGGCCGGGCTTGCTGCTGCTGCTTGCAAGCAGCTGGTATCTGCTGCGTCGCGGCTGGATCACGCTGAAACCGCTTGCGGCTGTGCTGGTTGCAGCGGGCTTTTCCACCGTCGCATGGCAGGTTTGGGCGCTGATCCTGGTTTGGCTGGCGCTGGTAAATTGGCGCGCGCGCGGCCAGCCGCCAGCAGGCTACTGGCAGTTCAACCTGATGCAGCTTGCCGTTATTGGACTGACTGGACTGACTTTGCTGGTGATGGCCGGTGCGCTGGTTAAGGCTCTGCTCGGCAGCCCCGACATGCATATCGTTGGTAACGATTCGTACGCCAGTAACCTGCGCTGGTTTGCCGACCACAGTGCCGGTCCGCTGCCCGGGGTAAGCGTCTATTCCGCCCCCATGTGGCTTTATCAGGCCTTGATGCTTGCCTTCTCGCTATGGTTGGCATTGACGGTGATGACTTGGCTCAAGCAGGCTTGGCTGGCGTTCAACGCCGGCGGGCGCTGGCGCACTAAACCGCCGGCACAAGGCGTCGATCCAGACCCGCCGCAGTCGGATGTGGAGTCAGCTTCCGAAACTGCCCTGCCAAGCCACTTGGAACCCTTAGCGCAGGGGCAGGCGCCGGTGCCCGATCCGCCGCCCAGACCGGCCTGAGAACCAGCGCTGCCATTGCGCCTTCGCCACCACAATGAACAACCCGAAAAACACTTCGCCCCGATCAGCGGGGCGAAGTGGCAAGCATGCACTTGCCGCCCGAAGGCGACGGCAGCGCGCTATTTGTTGGCGAATCGAAAGCGATCGTCGACCGGCGTTTTCGTGTTCTGCCCAACATCGTGCAGCGTCTTGAGCGACGAGTTCATCTGCGCACGAACGCGATAGTCCTCAGTTGCTGCGCTCGGCGCGCGCGCCATGGAATCGGCAGGATGCGCGGCCGCGGTCAGGTTGGTGGGTGGACCCAGCGCAACAGACATCGACCACAGGTACCACCACACTGCCATCTCATGCTTTTCCGGGAACTGGAACGTGCCGTAGTAGTTAGACACCAGCTCCGTGAAAGCGCTCATGCGCAGCAGTTCGGTATTGGCGTCGCCAATGAAACCGTTGCTGGTTGAGCCCGACGAGCGATACGCCTCGAAGATAACGCCGCGCGTTTTTAGATTGCTCACGATGCCGCGCGCAACCTCACCCGGCCAACGACCGTTGAGATAGGGCCGAGCGTCTCTCAGGAACGCCGGATCAAGCAGCGCCACGCGACCCGGGCGAGCAGCCGCCGGCAGTTGCCCGGCATCAACGCGATCGGAAAGCTGTTGCGCCACGTTTATCGCCATTTGCGAACCCAAGCTATGGCCGACCAGGCGGACTTGTCGGCCGCTGAAATTGCCCAGCGCAGAGGCAATCGCGTTCGCGCACAGGGTGCCGGCGCTCACGTTGCCGCCTGACACATAGCTGCCGTCCGCCTTACGCCAGCGCATGCCGCGCGGCCCTGCGGCAGACCAAACCTTGGCTTCGGCGTCCTTGACATCGCCTTCGTCGGCGTATTGATTCCAGAAGCACATGCCAACGTTCCAACCCGCGGCGCGCCAGGTCTGGGTCAAATCGATGCCGGCTTGAGCCTGCGAGCGGTCGAGCGTTTCACGCGTGCGGCGCTGCGTTGCGCCGTTTTGCCAGCCGTGAAAATAGATCATGGTTGGGCGTGCAGGGTTGTAAAACGCATTGCCTTGCCCGGCGCTGAATTTCTGCCCAAAACGATGCGTGCCCAGAAAATAAAGTCCGGCATCAAGCTGGCTGTAGTCGACCTGGTCGACAAAGATTTGCGGATTTACCTGCGCATTCGCATTGCTGAACAACAGCGAGCACGTCAAAGCCAAGCCAACGACAAAACGTTTCATTCAAAAGGTCCTCCCCAAGTAAGGCTGCATTCTCACAGCCGCGGCTGGGCCCGGTCTTGCAAGATTTTGCACAGGCGTATCAGGAATCCGGCAGCGGCCGAAGCAGAAAGTCATGCGACCAAAAAATCACGCGACTAGCACACGCGTTCGGGTCACAATTCGGCTCTGCTGCCCACCCTTGCTGACCTGGCGTTCAATGTGCTGAATCTACTTAATTTCGTCATGTTTCAGGTGGTTTGGGTGATCGCTGTTGGCTTTGCGGCCAAGGGCTTGGCTTGGCCAGGCGTCGCAGCGGCACTGACCTTTGCCGCGATTCACTTCCTCTTCATGACCCGTACGCGCGCCGCTGATCTGCGTATTGTTGCGGTGGCGATGGTGCTCGGTTTCCTGCTTGACAGTGTGATCGCATGGCTTGGCTGGCTGCAATACGCAGCGCCGGAGCCTGCAACCTGGCTCGCACCCTGGTGGATCATGGCCTTGTGGCTGGCCTTCTCCCTCACGCTGAATCACTCAATGTCGTGGCTGCAGGGCAAACCCGCGCTGGCAATTGCGTTTGGCGCCATCGGCGGCCCGCTGGTGTTCTATTTTGCCAGCCATTTCTGGGGCGCCGTCGTGGTGCCAGATCCGGCTTGGCGCGGCTATGGTGCCTTGGCGGTTGAGTGGGCTTTAATGACGCCTTTGCTGCTTTATGTGGGGTCCAGCGCCCTGCTCCGCCGCACTGGCGCTCTCACGTGATGGATTTCATGCTCCTGGCAGATTTTGCGGTCGTCATCGGTTTTGCCTCCGTGGTGATGATGCTTACTTGGTATTGGCAAACACGCACTCGCAATGCCGGCATGGTGGACGTGTCATGGGCAGGCTGTCTCGCTTTCGCGGCGCTTTACTTCGGCGCCACCGGCAGTGGTGGCTTGCTGCCCCGCATGCTCACGGCTTTGCTGGGCGCCATTTGGGCTTTCCGCTTGGCCAACCATTTGCTGTCGCGGGTGCTTTCTGAGGCGGAAGACGGCCGCTACGCGTTCTTGCGCAAACACTGGCAGGACGATCAGCGCAAGTTCTTTGCTTTCTTTCAGGGGCAGGCCCTGCTGGTGGGCGTGTTCTCGGTTCCATTCTACTTTGCGGCCCAGAACCCGACGCAAAACTGGACGCCGTGGCTGGTGCTCGGAATCGTGGTCTGGATCACCAGCGTTTGTGGTGAGTCCCTGGCCGATATGCAGCTGGCGCGCTTTCGCGCACAGCCAAAAAATCGCGGGAAAACCTGCCGCGAGGGGCTCTGGCGGTACTCGCGGCACCCCAACTACTTTTTCGAATGGCTGCACTGGTTCTCTTATGTCTGCTTTGCCATCGGGACCGAGTACTGGTGGCTGACCCTGGTGGGTCCGGTGATGATGTTGATCACCTTGAACTGGGTCACCGGGATACCGTTTGTTGAGGCGCAATCGGTGCGCTCACGCGGCGACGACTATCGCAGCTATCAGCGCACAACCTCGTCGTTCTTCCCCTGGTTTCCACGCCGCTGAGCGGCAGTTGCCGGCGCAATTGTTGATCGCCAGCATCGCCATTGAGCCTGATGGCTTGGCTTTCGACCGCCAGTGGCTTACTTTCGCCCCGGTCTCCGGTGTTTGGATAAAGGCATGCTGATCTCGCTGTGCGAACGTGGTTTGGTCCCTGATTTTCTCACCCGCTTGGGCATTCGCCGCCTATGCCAGACGCGGCTTCGCGATGAATACGCAGGCGATTGGCAGGCACGCCAAAAGGCCTTTGTGGCGGTCCTGCGCCAGAGTCCGCTTGCGATCGAAACGGCCGCCGCCAACCAGCAGCACTATGAAGTACCCGCGCTGTTCTATGAGCGCTGCCTGGGCAAGCGGCTGAAGTACTCAAGCTGTTACTACCCGACCGGAACAGAAACGCTGGATCAGGCTGAACAAGCCATGCTCGCGCTTTACTGCGAGCGCGCCGAGCTCAGCGATGGCATGGACATCCTTGAACTTGGCTGTGGCTGGGGGTCGCTCACGCTCTGGATGGCGGAGCACTACCCCAATGCGCGCATCACCACGGTGTCCAACTCGCATTCCCAGCGCGCATTCATTGAACAGCGGGCCGCCCAACGCGGACTCAACAACATCAAGGTCATCACTATCGATGTGAATCAGCTGGAGCTGGCACAGGCCCAGTTCGACCGCTGCGTATCGATTGAGATGTTCGAACACATGCGCAACTACGACACGCTGCTGGCGCGGATTGCTGCTTGGCTCAAGCCCTCAGGCAAGCTGTTCGTGCACATCTTCTGCCATCGCGAGATCGCGTATCCCTATGAAACGGAAGGGGAAGACAATTGGATGGGACGCTATTTCTTCACCGGTGGGCAAATGCCCGCTTTTGATACCTTCCGGCATTTCGCCCAGCATCTGCGCATAGAACAGGATTGGCGGGTCAACGGCTCACACTATCAACGCACCTCCAATCACTGGCTGGAGAACACGGACCGGCACCGGGACGAGATCATCGCCCTGTTTGCCCAAACCTACGGACCCGAACAGGCCGGGCTCTGGCTGCAGCGGTGGCGAATGTTTTACATGGCATGCGCCGAACTGTTCGGCTATGGCAGCGGTGAGGAATGGCTGGTAGGCCACTATCGGTTCGTCCGCACCAGCTGAGCCTTGCAGAATCCAAGCAGTTCTTGGCTAGCGGAACGGCAAGGCTAACAACCGTCATTCTGCGCGCAGCCGCCAGGCGGAGTCGCGGAATCCGTAGCCATTGTTGGGTAGGCGGAACGACAAGGCCAGCAACCGTCATTCATGTCTCCCCTGCTGGTTGCCCTGCGCCTCGATAGCTTTCCGCGAACCCGAGCCAGTGTTCCACCCAGCCTCAGTCGCCCTCTTGCCAATTCCGCGGCAGCCCGACCTGGGCAACGATGAGTCACGGTTTGACCTTCGTTCGGAGTCAGCTCTCCTTTACAATCGCGCTTCTGCTTGATGACTCAGTGGCGCACCAACCATGAAAAAAGTTCAGCTCTATCTGCTTGCGTTCGTAATCGCGGCAGTCGGCCTTTCCGGCGCCTTTTACAAGTGGCAGGTGTTGAGCTTCCCCTTGACCCCGAACAAGGAGGTTGAGGTTTGGACGGTGCAAGCGCGTGCCGAGTTTGATACCAACGGGCGCGCAAACACGGTCATGTTGCAGATTCCGAATCGAACCCCAGGCTCACAGCCCTTTTTCGGAATTATCGAGGAAACCTTCATCTCGCGCGGCTACGGCCAGAATATTGACAAGGACCGCGGCGGTCGTGCCGTCGAGTGGACCATTCGTCGCGACAGCGCCAAGCCACGCGTGCTCTATTACCGAGCCACCATCGTGCGCGACCAGAACTACAGCGAGGGCAGCACCATACCTCGCGTGGCAGCACGGCCGGAGCTTGACGAACCCGAGCAAGCCGCCTTAAACACTATTTTCGAAACCGTGAAGTCCGAATCTGCGGACATTGCCAGCTTTGCGCGCGCCTTCGTGCGTCGCTTCACCGGCGATATGGACGATGACGCTCGACTCTTGCTCGGCGCTGCCGATTCTGCCGAGGATCGCGCCAAGTTTGTGATTGGTGCACTTGGCATCCGCAACATCCCGGCGCGCATCATCCACGGCTTCGTGCTCGGCGACCCGTCCAGCGGCGCTACGCTGAAGCCCTATGTGCAGGTCCACAACGAAGAAAAGTGGATTACGCTCGACATTGAAACTGCCGCCGTTGGCCTGCCTGAAGACTTCTTGGTGTGGTCCACTTCCGAACGCCCGACCTTGGAAGTGGGCTCCGACAAGCGGCCGATGCTGGAATTCTCGGTGCAGCGCAATCTCAGTGATGCCATCGCGATGGCTAAGCGTCGTACCGAGGTGCGCGACGAGGCGCTGATCCGCTATTCATTGCTCTCGCTCCCGCTCGACAAGCAGGCGCTCTACCAGATCCTTTTGATGGTTCCGGTGGGCGCCTTTGTGATGCTCATTTTGCGCAACATTATCGGCCTGAAGAGCTTTGGCACGTTTATGCCAGTCTTGGTTGCGCTCGCGTTTGCGCACACGGACCTGCTCTCCGGCGTCTTGCTGTTCACTCTGGTGGTGACCCTGGGCTTGCTGGCGCGCTTTGTGATGGAGAAATTGAAGCTGCTCTTGGTGCCCAGGCTTACCGCCGTGCTTATTTTGGTGATCCTGCTGATGTGTATGGTGAGCGTGGTCTCGCATCAGCTCAACCTTGAAGTCGGCCTTTCGATCGCCCTGTTCCCGATGGTGATCATGACCATGACCATTGAACGCCTGTCGATTGCCTGGGATGAGCGTGGGCCGACGTATGCAATCAAGCAGGGCGTGGGCTCGCTCATCGTTGCAATCCTTTGCTATTTTGTGATGGCGTGGCCGGCGCTGAAGCACCTGATCTTTGTGTTCCCGGAACTGCTGCTGGTTTTGTTCGCAATGACCTTGCTGCTTGGCCGCTATTCCGGCTATCGCCTGACCGAACTGTTTCGCTTTGGACCGCTGGCCGTAGATACCGCGATTCGCGCCGCGCCCATTGCCGCGCCCAATGCGGCGCCCATCGCGTCAGGCGGCGCGCCCGCTGATTCAGGCCCGAGCGCTTCCGGAGCGCACAAGGAATCACCATGAACCGGTGGAATCTGTGGGCTGTAGCCAAGCAGCTAAGCGCGATCGGCTTGGTGGGCTTGAACCGGCGCAACGCCGAATATGTCTTGACGCATAACCAGCGCAAGTACTATCCGCGGGTCGATGACAAGCTGATCACCAAGAACATGGCCATCGCGCAGGGCCTGCCCGTGCCCGAGCTCTATGCCGTGATCCGCGAGGAACATGAAATCGACGAGCTGCACGCGAAGATCAAGACCCGCGAAACCTTCGTGGTCAAGCCGGCGCACGGCTCCGGCGGCGATGGGATCCTGGTCATAACCGGACGCAAGGGCAATCGCTATCGGCGCAGTAACGGCCAGCTTATGACCCACGATGAGTTCAACCATCACATCTCAAACGCGCTCAGCGGCCTGTACTCTCTTGGCGGCCAGGCGGACCACGTGCTGGTGGAATACTGCGTGCAGTTTGATCCGATCTTTGACCACGTCTCGTTCCGGGGCGTGCCGGATGTTCGGATCATCACGTTCAAGGGCTATCCGGTGATGTCGATGATTCGCTTGCCAACGCGCATGTCAGACGGCAAGGCGAACCTGCATCAGGGCGCCATCGGGGTCGGGATCGATATCCCGACCGGAATCACCTGCCGCGGCGTGTTTGGCAACGAGCTGGTCAAGGAACATCCGGACACCGAACATTCCATTATTGACCTGCAGATTCCGCGCTGGGACGAACTGTTGATGATTGCCGCCAAGTCCTCGGACCTGAGCGGCCTGGGCTATGTCGGGGTCGATATCGTGCTGGACCGCGATCTGGGACCGATGATTCTTGAGCTCAACGCCAGGCCAGGGCTAGCAATCCAGATTGCCAACGGCCAAGGGCTGGCGCTGCGCCTGCGAAAAATCGACGCGCTGGCAAGCTTGGCCAAAGATCCGCTTGAACGAATTGCCTTTTCAAAAGCAAATTTCGCGACCGTTTAATCTGAAAAAGCGTAAAATACGGAGCATGGTCGAGCGCGACTGAAGACCAAGTTACAGCCACCCGGCAATACTCATGTATCGAGGCAATTTAATGAAACAAGCAGCCACCACTTTGGCCCTGTGTTGTATGTTTGGCATGGCGCAAGCCAGTGACCAGCCAATCAGCGCGACGGGTTCTACCCATTTGTCGAATCTGGGCGAAGCAAGGGTGATTCGTTTCACCTCCGGAAAGCCGATGAAGATCACCGGCGAACTTTTGGACAGCGCGCCCGACGCAAGCACGATTCCGCGCTTGAAGCGGTCGGAAGAAGAGCGCGATGGACAGCTCGGTCCGCCGATGCGCTTGGACGACCTGCCGCTGGAGGTATCCAAGGATGCCGCTGAGACCAAAACGGATGAGCGCGCCCCAGGCGACCTGGTGTTTCTGCGAAACGACCAGCTGACCCCAAGCGCCGGCAATGTTTCCAGCGTTGCGGAACCCAGCATTGGCAGCGCCGGCCGATCCTTCTTCGAAACCTACAACTGGTACGCCTCAATCGCGAGCGCCAATGGCACGCAGCGCAGTTTTATTAGCCCGTACACCATGTTCCCGAATGCACCGGCAGCGTTCTCAGCCGGCTTTTGCTGCGATCAGCGAGCCGCGCACGACAGCAATCGCAATCTGGTGTTTTGGTTCCTTCAGTACATCAAGACCAACAGCACGGCAACCGGCACCAGCGGCGTACGCGTTGCGGTTGCACAAGGCGCCAGCGGGCTCGGCAGTAACACCTGGATGACCTACGATTTCACGCCCGCGCAACTCGGCCTAAGCGGCGTGTGGTTTGACTTCCCGCACATGCAGCTGAGCGCCAATTTTCTTTACTTCACCCTCAACATGTTCCAAACCGCAGGCGATTCTTTTGCCGGATCAACGATCTACCGGATCCCGTTGAGCCAGCTTGCCGCCGGCCAGCCAGTTACCGTCGACACGTTCTTTACCCCAAGCTTTGGCAGCCTAGTGGCTGTGCACGGTGCGGCAGCCGAAGGCGTGCGCCGCGGCCGCACAACCATGTACTTCGCCTCGGTTACCAGCAACACCGGAATCAATATTTTGACTTGGCCGGAATCCGCTCCGCAGCCAACCGTAACCCCCATCACTGGCTTGTCAACCACCACCTTTGGCGCCAATACCTGCACGGCGCCAGATAACTCGAATCCCTGCGGACGCAACAACGCCCGCCATCAAGGCGGCTGGATCGCGGGTAACGAGCTGGGCTTCATGTGGAGCTCGGCGCAACAAATACCAGCACGGCCATTCCCCTACACGCGCGTCGCAATTTTCAATCCAGACACGCTGGCACTGATTTCCGAGCCAGACATCTGGAGCAGCACCAGCGCCCTGCTGTATCCAATCGTCGCGGTCAATGAGCGTGGCAACCTGGGTGGCGTCATTGACAATCTGGGCGGCAACGTATTGAACAGCGTGCGCGTGCTGTTCCGCGATGAATTTTCCACGACAGGTCAAGCGGGCTGGGAGACAGCTGCGGCGGCAACTGGCGACACCGGCGGCGTTTCGTCCTGGGGCGACTACAACGGAGTGGTTCCACACGAGAAGTTTCCGAACACTTGGCTGGGCGTTGGTCGCGTACGCAACGGCGGCCAGAACCGAATTCGCAGCGTTTGGTTCGCGCGCGAGCGGGACATCACGCTGCCGGTAACCGTATCGCGCGTTGGCTCGGGCACCGTGACCAGCACGCCGAGCGGCATCAGCTGCGGAGCAACCTGCACATTCGGCTTCCCACTGGAGTCAACCGTGACGCTGTCCGCATCCGGTACGGCCGGCGCCACCTTCATTGGCTGGAGCGGAGCATGTTCAGGCACGGGCACCTGCGTGGTAACCATGGACGAAGCGCGCCAAGTCACGGCAAACTTCCTCCCTGCAGGAACCGTGTTCCGCAACGGATTTGAAGCCCAGCCGTGAGTCCGTTTGCACCAATCCAAGCCTGCCTCCACTTCGCTTGCAAGCGTGCATAAGCAATCCAGGGGCGCGATTTATCGCGCCCGAAGGATGACTCGAACAGTCGATTAGGCGCGATCTATCGCGTCCGAACACTGACTCGAACTGTCGATTAGGCGCGGTTTATCGCGTCCGAACGAAGCCCGCGTAGGATGCCGCGAACGCTGACTCGAATCATGAACCCAACATCGAATCACGAACGCCAACTCGAACTTCCGTAGGGGCGCGATTTACCGCGCCCGAAGGCTGACTCGAACTGTCGATTAGGCGCGATTTATCGCGTCCGAACGAAGCCCGCGTAGGGTGCCGGTGAGGTACGAAGCGCATCGATGGAATTGTCACTGAGCATGCTAATCGAGCCATCCGACAGCCCGAACGGGCTGGATTGGCACGGGCTTCGGCGAGCGGACGCGATGAATCTCGCCCTACGGCACTGGGTTGTCGCTGACATATCGGTCCATGGACGGCCATTAACCCCGAACGGGCTGGATTGGCATGGGCTTCGACGAGCGGACGCGGTGAATCTCGCCCTGCGGCACTGGGCTGTCGCTGACATATCGGTCCATGGACGGCCATGGACCCCGAACGGAACGGGTGGCATGGGCTTCGACGAGCGGACGCGGTGAATCTCGCCCTGCGGCACTGGGCTGTCGCTGATACA
>Ga0163144_10003656_pt1 | contig 34993 bp, 29 predicted proteins | sample OliLak19BULKMAT1_FD_123175 | JGI IMG/M metagenome (GOLD analysis project Ga0163144, IMG submission 123175) | Freshwater microbial mat bacterial communities from Lake Vanda, McMurdo Dry Valleys, Antarctica - Oligotrophic Lake LV.19.BULKMAT1 | ecosystem: Environmental > Aquatic > Freshwater >...
AGAGCAAAAGCATCAAGTCCAAACGCTTCGTCGCGGGCCTCGACCACAACTACCTGCTCCAAGTCCTTCGCGCTGGAGCCGTCTGGCCGACCCAACACCAAACTACTTCCCGATAGCCCTGGGCGCAGCAAGGCCTGAGCAAGCCCGCCTGGATGCTCGGCATCATCTTCGCCGTCGTCCTGTTGCTGGTCTTCTTCGTGATCTTCGTGGCCACCCGCTACAAGCGCTGCCCCAGCAACCGCATCCTGGTGGTGTACGGCAAGGTGGGGCGCGACAAGGCCAGCCGCTGCCTCCACGGCGGCGGCGCGTTCATCATCCCGCTCGTCCAGGACTTCGCCTACCTCGCCCTCGAGCCCATGGTTATCGATATCCCCCTCGAGGGCGCCCTCTCCCTCAACAACATCCGCGTCAACGCGCCGGCGACCTTCACCGTGGGCGTATCGACCGACCCCATCCGCATGAACAGCGCCGCCGAGCGACTCCTCAACCTGCACCCCGACCAGATCAGGGAGCAGGCCCAGGACATCATCCTCGGCCAACTCCGCCTGGTGATCGCGACCCTTTCGATCGAAGAGATCAACAAGGACCGCGAGAAGTTCATGACGCTGATCAACGAGAACGTCGGCCAGGAGATCAACAAGATCGGCCTGGACCTCATCAACGTCAACGTCCGCGACATCACCGATGAGGTGGGGTACATCCAGGCCATCGGCAAGCGGGCCGCGGCAGAGGCCATCAACCGCGCCAAGGTTGAGGTCGCCCAGCAGGAGCGCGAGGGTGCCACCGGTGAGGCCCAGGCCCTCCGTGAGCGCACGGTCAAGGTCGCGGCGGAACAGGCGTCAGCGGTCGAAGGGCAGAAACTGGCCGAGCAAAAGCAGCGTGTCGCGGTCGCGGCCCTGGAAGCCGATGCCATCAAGGGCGAAGCACACTCCCGCCGCGAGCGAGAGATCGCCACGGCCCAGCGCGAGGCTGAGATCCAGTCCGCGAAGAAGGAGGCTGAGCAAGCCCAGCGCATCCGCGTCGCCGAGGCCGAGGCCACGGCGGTGACGGGTGAGAACACTTCGCGGGCCCAGATGGCCGAGAGCAACGCCCGCCTGGCTGAAATCCAGGCCGACGCCACCAAGCGATCCCAGGTCGCTCTCGCCAAGGCCCAGGAAGCCGTCATGCTCGCCCAGCGCGACCAGGAAATGGCCCGGCTGGCCCGCGACCAGATCGCCCCCCAGGAAATCGAAAAGAAGCGCATCGAGATCGCCGCCGATGCCGAGGCCGAGAAGCGCCGGCGCGAAGCCCAGGGTGAGGCCGACGCCGTGCTGGCGAAGTACGAAGCCGAGGCCAAGGGTGTGCAGATGGTGATGGAGGCCAAGGCTCAGGGCTACCGCAAACTGATCGAAGCCTGCGGCAGCGACCCGGCGGTTGGCCCCACGCTGCTATTGATCGAACAACTCCCCAAACTGGTGGCAGAGCAGGTCAAGGCGGTGCAGAACCTCAAGATCGACAAGATCACAGTTTGGGACCAGGGAACCAACGGCAACGGCCGCAACGCCACGGCGGACTTTGTCTCCGGGCTCATCGGTACACTGCCGCGCCTGCACGAACTGGCGGCCCAGGCCGGCATCGAACTCCCCGCGGCCCTGGGCAAACTATCAGAGCGCAACGGCGAGCACGTCGCAGGAAAGAAGAAGCCCGAGGCCGACAGCCACGGGTGACCATCAAAGCACGTTGGCCATCGGAAACGCACCCGCGAGGGAGTGAAAGCCAACCGACCAGCCAAAGCCGATAGCGTGGGCGCAAAACTCCGCGCCGACGATGACCGCCGGGATGATGCATGCGCCTGCCCGTCCGCGTCACGCGATAGCGACTCGCGTGGGGTGTCAATAAGCCCAATGCGCCGTTGGCCGGCCCCAACCTATGTGGGCTTCTTACCCTTGAAGTTCACCACGCCGCCGGCGCCGGGAGCCTTCTTGATGACTTGGATGGGTGCTTGAGCCCCTCCGCCCCCGCCCATCTTGTGCGCAGCGGTGACTTTGTTGGGATGCGCAAAGCCCGCGGCCACGCCCTGCACGACCTTCTTCGCGGCGGCCGGACCGGTCTTGCCGCGGGATTGGGCCTGCTCAGCGCCCAATATGCCGCCCCGCACCGGCGCGGCAGCGACCTTGGCGACCTGCTTGGCAGCCCCGGCGACCTGGTGGGCGGCTCCGGTGACACCCTTCTTGATCTGACTTGGCAACTTGCTCATGGCGCATGCTCCTGAGTGCGAGAATGGAGGTACCTGAATCCCAGAATATCAGATGTTCTCTAGAAAATCTTCTTCTTCAGCGACTCCTGCCCGCAGTACATGCACCGCTGGTGGCGGACCGACATCACCCGCCCGCACGTGGGGCACTCCTGCGCACTGGTGCCAACACGACCATCGAGCTTCCCATCGCGCAGGTCGATATCGGTGATGCGCTGGGAGAGTTCCTCCTCCGTGACGCCCAGTTTCTGCTCAAGGATCGACCACATCGCCATGTTGATGAGCAGGAGCGAGTCCATGCGTCGGTTGAGTTCGCCTGCGGCGAGGCGACCATCAAAGGCAGCGCCCGATGCGGCCCGCTTAGCCTCGGCGATGCTCAAGTGTTGGTTGAGCTCCCACATGACTCCCAACATGCTTGACTCCTTCAGGTGCTGGCGATGTCGGTGACCACCAACAGTCGCGACTCGACCACACCGGATCGCCGCTCGCCCGGTTCTGTGCCGCGTTACGCCCCGCGCACCTCGCCCAGCGCCACATCCAGCACCCTGCACAAAAACTCACAGTCCGGCTTGGTAATGCACATCGGCGGCTTGATGCGCAGCACGTTGCCGAACAGCCCGCCCTTGCCCACCAGCACGCCCAGGTCCTTGCACCGCTCGAACACCGCCGCCGTCTTCGCGGGCGAAGGCGCCTTGGTCGCGGCATCTTCAACGATCTCCATCCCCAGCATCAGGCCGCGCCCGCGCACATCGCCGACGACCTTGTGACGCTTCTGCAGGTCGCGGAGCCCCTGCATCAGGTACCCGCCCACGTCCTTGGCACGCTCCTGGGTCTTTTCTTCCAGGATGACGTCCAGCGTGGCCATCCCTTGCGCCATGCTGACGGGGTTGCCGCCGTAGGTGTTGAAGTGCAGCTTCTTGGTCATCGCCTGCGCAATCTCAGGGCGCGTGACGCAGCAGCCAAGGGGGATGCCGTTGCCGATGCCCTTGGCCATCGTCACGATGTCGGGCGTGACGCCGGGCCCGCCGATGGACTCAAACCCCCAGAAGGCGTCGCCGGTGCGGCCGAACCCGGTCTGCACCTCATCGGAAATGCACAGCCCGCCCGTGGCCCGCACGTACTCGTACACGTGCTTGAGGTACCCGGGTGGTAACTCGACCGTGCCGCCCACGCCCTGGATCGGTTCCGCGATGAACGCGGCAATACTCCCGCTGGTTCCGGTGCGGATCAGGTCCAGCACATCCTCCGCGTACTTCTGGCCGCTGGCCGCATCGTCGTACCCAAAGTGGCCGCGGTAGCGGTCGGGGAGTCTGGCGTGGTGGATGCCGAACCCCTGAGGCATGGGCTGCTTCCACGTGTTGAGGGCCGAGAGCCCCATCGTGAAGTTGGACATACCGTGGTAGGCGTTGCGGAGCGCGATGACATCAAAGTGCCCGGTCTTGACTCGGGCGAGGAGGATGGCAAGGTCGTTGGCCTCGCTGCCCGAGTTGGTGAAGTAGCACACACCCTTGTCCAGCCCCGACCCCTTGGGAAAGGTCGAGATGAGCTTCTTCCCAAACATCGCGATGTTGGGGTTGAGGTAGATGGTGGTGGTGTGCTGGAGCAGTTCGTTCTGCTTGCGGACCGCCTCGACAACCTTGGGGTGGCAGTGCCCGACCGAGACAGTGACGATGCCGGCAAAGGCGTCCAGGTAGCGACGCCCCTTCTCATCGAAGAGGTACTGCATCTTCCCCTCGACGATCATGATGGGGTCTTTGTAGTACGTGACCAGCGCGGGGGTGAGGAACTCGCGCCGCATCGCGAGCACCTCCTCCTTGCTCGGCCCAGTGTACGGCGCGGGCTGGTGGGAAAAGGGGGGAAGGGTCGGCGCGGGGGGCGCGGCGGCGATGGGTTTGGACGTAGCGGTTGTCATGGGGAATGATACGGTGCCACGCGGCGAGGTTCGTAACGAGCAGCGAACGAAGTGAGCGGACTTGATTCCTGGAGGTGCCCGCCGAAACCGGTCCGCCTCACGGCGTCGGGTCGTCGTTATGAACGGTCCTTGCCGTTCCCCCCATCAGCGCGTAGTACACGCCCATCCCCACAAACAAGCCGACAAACCACGCATACCCGTAGATCGTGTCATAGACCGGCGGGAACGTCTCCGTGTGCGTCGCCGCGTTGATGAACCCGGGGAGGTTGGGCGCCACCGCGACCAACAGCGCCACGAGCGCCCGCCAGTTCCAACGCTTGTACATGCCGGTGTGGTTGTACAGCGCATCCACATCCAGCCTCGTCCTTCGGATCAGGTAGTAATCACACAGCATGATCCCTGCGATCGGGCCCAGCAGCGCCGAGTACCCGATGAGCCACGTAAAGATGTATGCCCCGAGGTTGTTGTACAGGTACCAGGGCATCATGAGCACGCCGACGACGGCGGTGATCAATCCTCCGGTCCGGAATGAAATCCGCGAAGGGGCGAGGTTCGAGAAGTCATTCGCCGGGCTTACCACGTTGGCCGCGATGTTGGTGGAGAGTGTCGCGACCGACAGCGCGAAGAGTGCCAGCACGATGACAACCGGCGACCCCAGCTTGGTGACGAGTTCGACCGGGTCCCAGATCGCATTCCCGTACAGAATCACCGTCGCCTGCGTCACCGCGATGCCGATGAACGCAAACAGCGTCATCGTCGACGGCAGGCCCAGCGCTTGCCCGACGACCTGCGCCTTCTGTGACCGGGCGTAACGGGTAAAGTCGGGGATGTTCAGCGAGAGCGTCGCCCAGAAGCCCACCATCGCCGTGAGCTGCGGGACAAAGACCTTCCAGAATCCCGACCCTTCCTTGAACCGAGATCCTTGCGAGAAAAGTTCAGCCACCGAACCCACCCGGATCGCCGCCCACACCAGCAGCGCCAGCCCCGCCACAATCAAGAAGGGTGCTGCCCAAGACTCCAGCCACCGGATCGAGTTGATCCCGTGCCACACGAAGTGCAGGTTGACCAGCCAGAACGCCATGAAGCACACCAACTGCCACGGGGTGATGCCCAGCGCGGTCGTGCGCGAAGCCTCCACCCCCATATCAATCCAGTGGAGAGCCCCCGCAATCTGGTAGATCGCAGCCCCGCCGATCCACGTCTGAATGCCGAACCACCCGCACGCGACCAGCGCCCGGGCCAGCGCGGGGATATTGGCCCCCACGGTGCCGAACGACGCCCGCATCAGCACCGGGAAGGGAATCCCATACTTCGCCCCTGCGTGCCCGTTGAGCACCATGGGGATGAGCACGATCAGGTTGCCCAGCATGACCGTCAGCACCGCCTGCCACCACGCCATTCCCTGCGCGATCATCCCCGCCGCGAGCGTGTACGTCGGAATGCAGACAGCCATGCCGATCCACAGCGCGGCAATGTGCCACGTAGACCACGTGCGTTGGGCGGGAGTGGTGGGGGCCAGGTCAGGGTTGGAGAGCTCGCTCATGCTCTCCTGTATCGGTGCATCAACGGACCGGACTGGTGAAGAGCTCATCCCAGCCGACCCCGTCGGCGTTCAAACGCGGCCTGTCAGCATGTAACTCTCCGGCCTTCGATCCCGGTAAAACTGCCACACGTTCCGTACTTCCTGAATCAGGTCCAGATCAAGGTCCTCGACCACCACCTCGTCCTTATCACGCGACGCCTGCGCGATGATCTGGCCGCGCGGGTTGCAGAAGTAGGACTGGCCGTAAAACTCACCGATGTTCCACGGCTTCTCCGTCCCCACGCGGTTGATCGCCCCCACGTAGTACTGATTGGCCACGGCGTGGGCCGGTTGCTCTAGTTTCCACAGGTACTCGGACAGCCCCGCGACCGTGGCCGATGGGTTGAACACGATCTCGGCCCCGTTCAACCCTAGTTCCCGCGCCCCCTCCGGGAAGTGACGGTCGTAGCAGATGTAGACCCCGATCTTGCCGAAGTCGGTCTGAAACACCGGGTAGCCCCCGTTGCCGGGCTTGAAGTAGAACTTCTCCCAGAACCCCGGGTGGCAGTGGGGGATGTGGTGCTTGCGGTACTTGCCCAGGTACGTGCCCCGCTGGTCAATGACCGCGGCAGTGTTGTAGTACACCCCCGCCATGTCCAACTCATAAATGGGCACCACCATGACCATCCCGTGCTTCTTGGCCAAGTCCTGCATCAGCCTGATGGTGGGTCCATCGGGGATCGGCTCCGCCGTGTCATACCACCGAGTGTGCTGCTCGGCGCAGAAGTACGGGCCGTAGAAAATCTCTTGAAGGCAGCACACCGTGGCCCCCTTCTCCGCGGCCTGTCGGATGAGCGGCAGGTGCTTTTCAATCATCGCCGACTTGACCTGCTTGAGGTCAGTCTCGTCGGCGAGGGGGTTTGAGGCCTGGATGAGGGCGGCGCGGGTGATTCGTGGCATGGGGGGAGTTTACCGGAATCGCTCGGGTTAGGTTCGTACAGCGGTCACCCGGTACCGACCCGCACTTCGATGCGTTCTTCGGCGGCTCAGGTCGGTCGAGAGCGGTTTGCTTGGCGTCGATGATCGGGGAGCGGCATCTTGCAATGACTTCGCTGGTGGGCGGTCGTTGACGGGGCCGCGGCGACACTCCGTCCTGCCCCCAGGTAGAGGTGGTCGGCCCCTCGCGGGCCGGAAACGGCTTCGGAGTCACCATGTTCGTTGTCAAGTGCCAAGTCACCCACATCTTCACCAGCAGCGGCAAAGCAAGGCGCTTCGATGGCCGGGAGTCCCAAATCAAGCCCGTAGTCCCCCGGCCGGTCGTCACGCGGGAAACACCACCATGGGAGAAAGACGATCAGCCAGCCTTACCCATCCCCCCAAACGCTCCCAGGAACTTTATGAAGTCCGAACAACATTGGACTTGCGGCCCTCACCGCAAACGCTTACTCTGATGGCGTCTGGAGGAGAGACAAGACACCCCTTTTCCAGACACGGGACCGTTGGCCGCACGCGTGGAATCCACGTCGCCGCGGGCTGTTGGCTTGGCACGTTAGTGCCGCGCACTGCCCCACGACGGGTTCTCGCTGGCGGTCGGTGGTCGCGCATCGTGATCGAAGCTCGTGTACGGAGAGCGGAAAAGGAGTTCGAGAGATGAAGACTGGAATGATTGTCCTAGTGGCCGTCGCCGGGCTGGCTGCATCGACGCAGGCGGCGCTGGTGTCGAGCGAAACGTTTACGTATCCCAATGGAAACCTGGTCGGCAACGGCGGCTGGGCGGCGCACAGTGGTGCGGGCTCTGTCCCGGTGCAGGTGAGCAGCGGCGCCATTGTCCTCAACCAGGGCACCCTGACGCGCGAGGATGTGAACAAGGCTTTCGCTCCCCCCATCGGCGCCGGCACCATCATCTACGCTTCCTTCGAGTTCTCGAACACCGGTGGAAACGGCAACGTCTACTTCGCTCACTTCCAGCAGGGCACGACAAACTTCCGGGCTAGAACCTACATTACTGCCGCAACCGTCGTTGGCGACTACTCGCTGGGCCTGAGCAACGACAACACCATTCCCGCAGTCTGGGGCACCGCCCTGACCTTCGGCACCACGTACACCGTGGTGACGTCCTACAACTTCGACACCGGCGAGAGCAAACTCTGGGTCAACCCCGTCAGCTTCGCGAGCACCAGCATCTCGGCCCCTGGGACCGCTTCGACGGCGATCGCCGCGTTTGGCTTCCGCCAGGCGAACCCTTCGGTCGGCACGTCCTCCCAGACCATCGACAACCTGAACGTCGGCACCGACTTCGGCGATGTGGTCATCCCCAGCCCCGGCGCCCTCGCCCTCATCGGCTTGGGTGGGCTTTTCGCCGGCCGTCGCCGCCGCTGAGTGCTGTCCCTTACGCCTGTACTTCCCTCCACGCCCGGGCTGTCCCGGGCGTGGTTTGTTTATTTAACCGTCGAGTTCAACCCTGCGTCTTGGCGGCTCCATGCACCCCGGGTTGAAGTCCCCATCGGACCAACACAAACATTGCTCGGCCAAGCACTTATGGCATTTGTGCGAGATCGACCTTGCTGCCTAACGCGGCGCCTGATAGAACTGGTCCCGGAAGCGTGGGCGCGTGGCCCACGAGACCTGGAACATGCCGCCTTGGCGATGAGGAGTTTCATCATGCGTACGCTCGTCCTGATCGGGAAGGCCTCGCTGGTCGTTGCGTTGCTGGCAGTGACCGGAGTGGGTGTTTCGTCGGCCATCGCCAAGCCGCCGGTGCGCGGCGGCGGTGGTGGCGGCTGCAACTGCCCCGATGTCTACGCCCCAGTGATCTGCAGCAACGGTGTGGTGTACTCCAACGGCTGCCAGGCCAGTTGCGCCCGCGCCACCGGCTGCGTGCCCTACGGCGACGACATCTGAACATGAATCAACCCGCGGCACGCCCGGGAACGGGCCTGCCGCGCTTCTGGGTGCCCTCTGTCCCACAATCGCTGGCTTCTTCGCGCACTGCCTCGCAGCGGTGCAACGGAACCCAGTTGGTGCGGTACCACCTCAGGGCGGCCTTGCACGCTCGCCGCTCTTGGAGATGCTTCCATGCCCGCATTAAGATTCAAACTCCACCCGCCGGTCCGTGCGCGCTTGGCGGAAGCCGTGCTCGTGCTCGCGACCGCCACCACCGGAGCATCGGCGCAGCCCAGGATTCTGCCGTTGGGCACCCTGTTTCCAGGCTATGAGACCACCGCGCGGGCCGTGAGTGCAGATGGAAGAGTGGTGGTCGGAACCAGCACCGCAGCCGACATGCAGGTGCACGCGTTCCGTTGGACGAGTGAGGAGGGCATGGTGGACCTGGGGCTTTTTCCCGGTGTGGCCTCTACTCAGGCCTACGCGGTGAGCGGGAACGGCTCCGTGGTCGCAGGGGGAAGTGTGGCGCCGAACGGTCTCGGCCCCGGCCTTCTGTGGACTCATGCCGCTGGGCTCACTCCATTCAGCATGGCTGGCCACATCGCACCGGTGGCACTGGACATAAGCCGGGATGGGCGCATCGTTGCCGGGCGAATGCTGCAACCCAATCAGTTGTACCGAGGGTTCGTCATGACGCTTGGGCAGCCCCCTCAGGAACTGCCGAGCCTTCCAGGCGGCTATGCGTCGTATGCCCAAGCCATGACCCCCGACGGCCGCTTCGTCGTTGGGAGTGCTTCAAGCTCAGCCGGAACTCGGATGGTCAGGTGGGAGCTTGGAGGGCCACAGCTCGATCTCGGCATTACGCCCGGGGCAACCAGCACGCATGCAAACAGCATCAGTGCAGATGGAAACACAGTGATCGGCACTGCCTCGATGCCGGGAAACGTGACGTATGCGATACTCTGGACGAGCCAGGGCGGGCTGCAAGACCTTGGCCCCCTTTCAGACTTCAGCACAATCCAACTCAGGGCGTTGTCCGGAGATGGCGCGTTGGCAGGCGGATACGCTGCGAGCGGCTCGCTGAGTCGGCGGGCCATCATCTGGAGGACGGACTTTGGCTTGAGTGATGCAAATGCTTACTTCGCGGACCGCAGGGTCAACCTTGCGGGCTGGCACTTGGAGCGAATCAACGACATGACACCCGATGGCCGCACGTTTGTCGGGCAGGCCGCCCAGGGTGCGTTCATCCTGTACTTGGGAGGCACCTGCGGAACTCCAGACTTCGACAATGATGGACGCTCGGGGACCGACGCCGACATCGTCGCCTTCTTCGCGTGCCTCGGCGGGAACTGCTGCGCGCCCTGCGGGAGTGCGGACTTTGACGACGATGGCGATACCGGCACCGACATGGACATTGAAGCGTTCTTTCGGGTGCTGGGCGGCGGAGCCTGTTGAAGGCGCGTTCCCTCTGCAAGTCCGATTCGCGGGCGAGGCGCGGCCGGCCCGTTTCCCTACGGCGCAAACGCCTGCGCAGCGAACCTCTCCCGCTCGCCCGCGAAGTCGATCGGCGCTCCCGGGAGTTTGAGCCACCGCGGCGATCGGCCCAGCCCCTTCACAATCTCCCGCTCAAGCCGCCCTCGCCGGCACAACTCCTGCGTGTTCGTCGATGCCAGGATCACGCCCCCGCGCATCAGCAGCCCGGCAGCGCTGTGCACCAGCTTCGCATAGTCGGCCACCGAACTCCAGGCCCGCACCCCCTTCTTCTTTGAGCCCGCTCCAAAACTGGGCGGGTCAAGGATGATGAGGTCGTAACTCAGGCCTTTCTTGCGGGCGTATGCAAAGAACTCGAACGTGCCCATCTTGGCGAAGCGGTGCGGCTCGAGCTCCAGGCCGTTGTGAACAAAGTTCCGCTTGCCCCACTCAATGTATCGCGAAGAGACATCCACGCTCGTCGTGACCGCCCCTCCGACGGCCGCCGCCACTGAGAATGCGCACGTGTACGCAAAGGTATTGAGCACGCGCGGCAGTCCACCGACTCCCGTCACTTTCACCCGCTCCGCCGCCCACCGCGACACCCACGCTCGATTCTCGCGTTGATCGAGGAAGAGCCCCGTCGAAAGCCCGTCGTACAAGCGGACCTCAAGCTTCCAACCGTGCTCGGTGATGAGGATGGACTCGGGCAGCGGCTCGCCCGCCGCGGGTGTGGGATCGGTCACGATCCCCGGCAACTCCCCGCCCATCTTCGAGCGGTCCTTGGCAAAGGGTTTCAAGTACACCGCCCGCACACCCAGCGGCCGCAGGATGTCGAGCGCCGCCGCGGCCTCGGCTCGGGCGTCAAGCCCGCGGGGAGCGCCGCCCTCATACACGATGAGCGCCGCGCCCGGGCCGTGAACATCGACAAAAACCCCTTCCAAGCCATCCGCCCCACCCGAAAAGGCACGGAACGCCTGCGTGGTGGCGCTTTGAACCAATCCACGGCGGCGATGGATGGCGGTCGGGAGGAGAGTGCTAAGCGATCCCACTTCTCATCCCGTCCGCGGTCTTGTCTGACCGCGAAGACATTGGCGGTGTGCCCTCATGCCGAAATGGACTTTCGCGTCGCGTGGCAGAAACTCGGGATGGTTGTTTCGACGTAGACCGAGGGCATCGTGGGAGTCTACATGGATTGCATTCGTACGGGGGGCCTACCTCGCCGCCCCCGCCGCCTTCGCCTTTTCCTTCTCCGCCCGCCGCCTCTTCAACTCCGCATCGATGAAGTCCGCGATGTCCCCACGCAGCACCGCCTCGTAGTCCGTGTTTTCCACCCCGGTCCGGTGGTCCTTCACCCGGTTGTCGTAGAACACGTACGAACGGATCTGAGTCCCCCAGCCCCGTTCCATGGCCCCGCCCGTCGCCGCGGCAAGTTCGGCCTCGCGCCGCTCATCTTCAATCGCTTGCAGTTTGGCCATGAGCACACCCATGGCCTGAGCACGGTTCTGCGGCTGGTCGCGGAAGGAGTTGGCCACGACCTGAATGCCGGTGGGAATGTGCGTGACGCGGATGGCGGTGGCGACCTTGTTGACGTTCTGCCCGCCCGGGCCCGAGGCCCGGACAAAGGGGACGACCTCCAGATCCTTCTCGGGAATGTTGAGCTCGACATCCTCGATCTCGGGCGTGACATCCACCGTGGCGAAACTGGTCTGCCGCTTGCCCTGCGCATTGAACGGCGAGACCCGGGCCAGGCGGTGCGTGCCGCGCTCACAGTTGAGATAGCCGAACGCGAACGGCCCCTTGACGTGCAATGTCACCGAGTCGATGCCGACCTCTGAGCCAAAACCGCGCTCGACCTCCTCGATCCCAAAGCCCATCTTCTCGCAGTAGAAAATGTACATGCGGTACAGCATGTCGGCCCAGTCGTTGGCCTCGGTCCCGCCCTGGCCGGCGGAGATGCTGAGAAAGGCGTTGCGGTGGTCGTGCTTCCCGCTGAGCAGCGAGCGCAACTCAACCTTCTCCATCCGCGGCTGCAGGCGGAACAGGGCCTCATCGGCCTCGCTGAGGAGGTCCTTGTCCCCGACCTCGCGGGCCATCGAATAGGCGAGCTTGGCGTCCTCGAAGTCCTTCGCGACCCCCGTCAGGGGATCGATCTGGGCCTTCAACGCCTTGACCTGGGCCACGACTTTTTTGGCCCGCTCCTGGGAGTTCCAGAAGGCCTCGGATCCCATCTCCGCTTCAAGCTCTTTCAGTTGGGACAGTTTGGAGTCGTAGTTAAAGAGAGTCGCGGATGGTTGTGATCCGCGCCTCGAGGTCGTCGAAGATGGGTTGGTGGGCATCAAAGTGCATGGCCGGACTGTAGGCGATGGAGGCCGCACCGGGGGTTTCCTCCCTCTGGGGTGTGGGGAGCAGCCACCGGGAACAAGTCTCAATCCTCAAAAACCTGTCCATCGTCGCGACGGAACCGCCCCCCGGGGGTTGACCAATCCGAGTACGCGGCACCGCCGGCCCCAGCGCCTGGTCTGTTATAGTGCGACATGGTCGCAGCCACCCAGATGTTCTACCTGGTCGCGCAGTCAACCGGCTCAGTGCCGGCTTCGCGCGACGCCATTGGCCGAACGGCACTGCTGCTGCTGATCCTCTCGCTCATCGTCGTTCTTTTTCTAACGTGGGTGCTCTCATCGACATTGGCCCGGCGCCGCGAGCGCACGCTTCAAGCCCGTGAAGCCCGGGAGAAGGCGATCCGGCCCGCCCACCTGCCCGACCCCTGGGTCGAAGCGGGGAGGCGAGCGACCACCCCTACCAGCAACGATCTGGAGCGGGCCATCCAAGGCTCAGCCCCCGATGACCCCTCCGCCCCCATTGCGGCCCCGCGCAAGGCCGGATCATCAGCAAGCCCACCCTCCAACGGTCGCCCCGTAGCCTTGGTCACCGGTGCCGCGCGCCGGGTCGGTCGCGAGATCGCCCTTGTGCTCGCGCGAGGCGGCTGCGATGTGCTCTTTACCTACAACCAGAGCGGGACCGAGGCCGAGTCCCTTGCCCGTGAACTCTCCGAGCTCGGCGCCACCGGCACGTTCTTCCAGGTTGACTTGAGTGATTCAGAAGCGCTCCAGTCATTCGCCTCCGGCCTCGCCCAGACGCTCCCGCGATTGGACATCCTCGTTCACAACGCATCGGCGTATGGTCCATCGCCGCTGGCCGAACTGTCCGAAGAAGAGGTGCTTCGGCACTTCCGGGTGAACGCCGTGGCCCCGCTCATGCTAACCGCGAGGCTGGCGCCGCTTCTCTCGCAGTCAAGCATGAACGGAGGCGGGGTCGTGATCGCGATGGCGGATATCCACTCCATGGGCCGGCCCCGAAAGGGCTTCGCCGCGTATTCCATGTCCAAGGCGGCCCTGGCCGAAATGATCCTGACACTCGCCCGCGACCTAGCCCCACACGTCCGGGTCAACGGTGTCGCTCCCGGCGTCGTCGCCTGGCCCGAAGAGGGCTATGAATCCGATGAAGAAGCCCAGCGCAAGTACCTCAAGCGCATCCCGTTGGGCCGCGCAGGAACCCCTCACGACGCGGCCGAAGCCGTGCGCTGGCTTGCTCTCGAGGCAACCTATGTCACCGGTGAAGTCATCCGCGTAGATGGTGGCCGGTGGCTGACGTAGCGACCGTGGAACGGCAACGCCCATTTACACGAGCAGTGTGGCCGGCTTCTCCAGCAGCTCCCGCACCGTCGCCAGGTACTGCGCCGCCATCGCCCCATCAACCACCCGGTGGTCGCTGGACATCGTCATCGACATGATGTGCCCCGGCACCACCTGCCCATTGCGAACCACGGGCCGCTCCAACGCAGCGCCCACCGCGGCAATCGCCACGTTGGGCGGGTTGATGATGGCGTTGAAGTGGGCGACGCCGAACATCCCCAGGTTTGAGATGGTAAAGGTCGAGTCGCTCATCTCCTGGATCGAAAGCCCCTTGGTGCGGGCCTTCTCCGCCAACTGCTTGCTCACCTGGGATATCTGCCGTAGGCCGATCTGATCCGCGCTGCGGATAGTGGCGACGACCAAGCCGCCGCCGCGCTCCTCGGGAAGGGCGATAGCGATCCCGATGTTGACATCAGGCAGCAGTTCGATGGCCTCCTGCCCCGCACTGCCGACCCAGCGGCTGTTCACGTACGGGTTCTGGTGCATTGCCAGGGCGCACGCGCGCACGAGGAAGTCGTTTACCGAAAGCTTCAGCCCCTGCGAGGCGAGCTGTTCGTTGAGTTGCGTCCGCAGGCCCAGCAGGGCATCCATGTCGATATCGACCGTGACCTGGTAGTGGGGGATCGTCGCTTTCGACTCCGCCAGCCGCGCCGCGATGATCCGCCGCATGTTTGAAAGCGGCACCACCCTGTGCTCCAGCGACGCTGAGGCCGCCGGCAACGGTGCCCGCGCCGCATTCGTGCGAACCTCGCGCCCGGCGGGCTGGGTTTCGGCGTCCACAGTGCCGGTGCCCGCAATTGCTTCCTCAACATCCTTTCGGACGATCCGCCCGCCCGGTCCTGTCCCGCTCAGCCCCTTGAGGTCCACGCCCGATTCGCCGGCGATCTTTCTCGCCAGCGGAGAGGCAAACACGCGGCCGCCATCCCGCGTCGCGTTGTGCCCGTTTGCGTCGCCCGAGCCCGCTCGAACGCCGCCCTGGGCCGCCGCGCCCCCTTGGCGCGAGGCAACGGATCGCTCAATCGTGGCTGTGCCGCTCGTTGCAGGCGCCCTGCCGGATGCACCCTGACCCTCGGCCCTGGCCGCGCCGCCCGACGCCTTGACCGAGCCGACTTCCTCGCCCATTCCTGCAAGCGTCATGATCACGGTCCCCACAGGAACGCTCTGTCCCTCGGCAACCGCCAGCGTGGCAACCGTGCCGTCGTCAAAGCTCTGGAGTTCCATTGTGGCCTTGTCGGTCTCGATGTCGGCGACAACGTCGCCGCTCTTGACCTTCTGGCCTTCCTTCACATTCCACTTGACGATGGTGCCCACCTGCATGGTGTCCGAGAGGCGGGGCATGGTGACTTCAATGGGCATGGCGAGGGGTCCTGAAGGGCGGTTCGGCCGGCATTCCGCGTTGACTTTCGCTGCGCGATGGATGGTAGCGAGATGCTACTTCCCCAGCACTTTCCTGACCGCCGCCACAATCTTCCCTTTGTGCGGCAGAAACTCAGCCTCCAGGTTCTTCGCGTACGGGGCCGGCACATCATCGCTGTTCACGCGCACCGGCTGATGGTCAAGCAGGTCAAAGCCGCGCTCGATGACCTGTGTCACCACCTCGCTGGCGACGCTCGCAAACGGCCAGCACTGGTCCACTACCACGATGCGCCCCGTCTTCTCCAGGCTCGCCAGCACCGAATCCATGTCCAGCGGTCGGATCGTCCGCATGTCCAGCACATCGCAGTTGATCCCGTCCTTCGCCAGTTCCTCCGCCGCCTCCAGGCAGAAGTTCACCGGTCGCCCGAACGACACCAGCGTGCAGTCGTTCCCCTCCCGCAGCAGCGCCGCCTGCCCGAAGGGGATGTAGTACTCCTCCGCCGGGACATGGGCCTTGTCCCCCAGCATCCGTTCGCTCTCAAGAAAAAAGACGGGGTCAGCCTCGCGCAGGGCGGTCTTGAGCAGCCCCTTCGCGTCATACGGGTTGCTCGGGATGGCGATCTTGACCCCGGGCACGTTGCTGTACAGGCCCTCGACGCACCAGGAGTGCGTGGAGCCTAACTGACCGCCCGCCCCATCGTTGCCGCGGAACACGATCGGGCAACTCCACTGGCCGCCGGACATGTAGAGCATCTTGGGCACGTTGTTGAGCAACTGGTCGGCGGCGACCAGGCTGAACGACCACGACATGAACTCGATGATGGGCTTGAGTCCGTACATCGCGGCGCCAACGGCCAGCCCCGCAAAGCCGTTCTCCGAAATCGGTGAATCGATGATGCGCCCGGGACCAAACTCTTCGAGCATCCCCTGCGAGATCTTGTACGCCCCCTGGTATTGGGCGACCTCCTCACCCATCAGGAACATGCGGTCGTCGCGCCGCATTTCCTCCGACATGGCTTCCCGCAGGGCCTCGCGGAACTGAATGATGCGATCACCCTCACGGGGGGGGAGGGGCTTGGAGAAGTCGGGTGGCGGTAGGGTGGCGATGGTCATGGGCGTCAGGTCTCGTCGAATATGGCGAAAATCAGGTAACCAAATAGATATCGGACAGAGTTCAAGGTGAGAAGAGAGACTTTAGGCAAGGGGTAGAACCCGAACAGCCGCGTCAGCGAAACGTTGCCGTCCGAAGGGCTCAAGGTGGCACGACGGAATGCCATACCCGCGGACCCGCGCAGGAGCCTAAGCCCCCTCGGGACGGAAGGGCCGCCCCTCGGTGAGCGCAGCGGCGTATTCCAACGCTTTGCAAGTGTCCTCCTGGGTCAGCTTCGGGTGCGCGTCAATGATCTCGGCATTGGTCATGCCGCTGGCGACCATTCGAACAACCGTTGCCACGGGTATGCGCATACCGCGAATGCAGGCGCGACCGCCCATCATGCCTGGTTCAAACGTGATGCGGGACAAGGGAAGCATCTAAGGCCTGCGCAGTCGTCGCTCCAAGGCGCTAAGCAACGCTGCGTTGCCCGCCGGACTGGTCAGAAAACTCCAGAGAATCAACCAGGATCAGGTCCAGGACGTCAAAGGCATCGGACCCCGGTCGGTACGCAAAGGCAGCGCGATTCGTCGAACTCACCACCACCAGCGATGGGTTAGTGATTTCGATCACGCGCCCGCTGCCAAGGTGAACCCGAAAGGGACGGAAGGGGTTCGCTTGCAGTGCGGCCTTGAACTCGATCGAAGTCATGCCCAGAGAGTACCCGTTTGCTCCCCACCCAATCCCACCAACGATGCAGCACGCACCTACAGCAACGGGTTCTTCGCTCCCCGCACATACTCCCCATGCGGGCTCATGTTCGCCATCGGGTTGTGCATCACATCGCTGTACAACTCCGCCAGGTCCGGCATCGGCGACTGCTCGGCAAAGTCCATCGCCGCCTTCACCACCGCCTTCACCTCGGCCTGCATGTCCATGAACTGCTGCTCGGTCATCAGCGGGTTGCCGTCCGCGCCTTTCCGCTCGTTCATCAGTTGCGAGGCCAACCGATCGATCGAGTCCTTCGCCTTGTACTGCTCGACCTCGTCCTTCGTGCGGTACTTCTGCGGGTCCGACATCGAGTGCCCCAGGTACCGGTAGGTCTTGAGGTCGATGAACGCCGGCTTGGACTCGGCGCGGCACCAGTCAACCACCGGCTTGAAGGCGTCGTACAGGTCGATGATGTCCAGCCCGTCGATGACCTCGCCGCGGATCCCGTAGGCCTCGGCCTTCTTCGTAAGGTCGTGCGCCATCGTGGTGCCGCGCGCGATGCTGGTGCCCATCGAGTAGCCGTTGTTCTCGACGATCCAGATGCACGGGATGTTCCAGAGCCCGCCCAGGTTCATCGCCTCGTGCAGCGCCCCCTGGTTGAGCGCGCCGTCTCCGAGGTAACACAGGGAAACCTTCTTCTTCGCCTCGCCCCCATCGACAGCCCGCTTGAGCACCTCAACCTCGTACTTCGCGGCAAACGCCAGCCCCAGCCCCAGAGGCGTCTGCGCCCCGACGATGCCATGCCCGCCGAAAAGCCAGTGCGGCTTGTCGAACATGTGCATCGAACCGCCCTTGCCCTTGGCACAGCCGGTAGCCTTGCCAAACATCTCCGCCATGCAGGCGCCCGGGTCCATGCCCCGGGCCAGGGCGTGCCCGTGGTCGCGGTACGCCGTCACAATGGGGTCATCCGGATTGAGGGCCGCGATGGTGCCCACCGCCAACGCCTCTTGGCCGATGTACAGGTGGCAAAAACCGCCGATCCTTGCCTGCTGGTAGGCCTGCGCGGTCCGGTTCTCAAACTCGCGGATCAAGTACATGTCCCGAAGCCACTGGATAAAGGTCCCCGGAGCCAGCAGGTCACTCGCGAGGACCTTTCCGCTGGGGGACATGGAAGTTGTGGGGGTTGTGGGGGTTGTGGGGCTGTTGGGGGAAGCCACTCCATTCACTCCGGCGTGCGCACCAACGCGGCCTGCCGGCGCAGGCGTGGTGGCGGGAGACATCGGGGCCCTCGCGGTCACGTTCGGCATCAGGATTCCTTCGGCATAGAAAGCACGGGCCTTGCGTTGTGGTCCGGGGTTCCCCCAGGTTGGCCCCCCGCCCTCCGCGCAACGGAGCGCGTGTGGGAAGCAAATACTAGGGGACATTCCAGCACATGCCAACCACCTTGCGAGCCGGAGCGCCATCGGCGCACCACCGCACGCGAAGCCGGTGCCAGGCATCAGGCGTGAGACGAGGCTGGCCGCCCTGCATGTCCCCAGGGCTGCCCGAAAACCGTGCCGACCCAATAAAAAACGGCCCACCCTTAGGGCCGCTGACGGGGGTGATGGGCACCGCCGCCCATGACATACCGCTACTTGGTGACCACCGCTTCGGGGTTTCCAGCGGGCTTGGCCAGCGCAACCGCCTTCGCCGCCTTGCCCTTGAGGAGCACCAACGCCGTCTCGAGTTGCAGGTCAATGCCCTTGGTGACCAAGTCGTCTGGGTTTGGAGCGACCGCGCCCGCCGCGCGGTCCTTCAGGCCGTTCTCGTCCAGGGGCAGCACATCCGCGTTGCGGCGCAGGCTGATCGCATCAGCAATCTGGCGCGGCAGCATCTCGATCCGAAGGTCCGGCTCCACGCCCCATTCCGGAGCGCCGGGCCGACGGTGGATGATGCGCTTGTCAGGCAACATGTAGTACGCGGTGGTGACCTTCATCATGGACGTGCCCGTCAGCGGCCACACGTTCTGGACGCTCCCCTTGCCGTAACTGCGCCCGCCCAGCACCACCGCGTCAATGTCGCCGCTCTTGGCGTAGGTGCTGATCGCGCCGGAGACAATCTCGCTGGCCGACGCTGAGCCTTCGTTGATCAGGCACACCAGCGGGATATGCGCCAGGGTCGCCTGGGTTGGCTTGGTGAACTTGGGGTCCTCGATCAGCCCGCTCGCGCCCTTGGTCATGACAATGAACCCGCCGTCAACATCGATGAACCGCCGCGAGACGTTGACCGCCTCATCCAGCAGCCCCCCCGGGTTAAACCGCAGGTCCAGAATCAGCCCCTTGACGCCCCCGGCTTTCATCTCGCGGATGGCGCGGTTCAGTTCCTTGCTCGTGTTGTCTGCGAACTGCGAAAGTCGCACGTAGCCGATCCCATTGTCCTTGTCGATGAACCAGTCCCAGGCATCCTCACGGATGCCGTCGCGGCGCCAGCCCTTGACGGTCGGTACCTCGATCATCGTCCGCATCACGCTGACTTCAACCTCGACCTTTTCAGGCTCGACCGCCACGCCCGCCGCGCCGTCGCCCGCGACCGCCTCTTTTTCGACCGCATCCTCGCCCACCCGGCGTTCGAGCGTCAGGCCGACATCGGTGCCCTCCGGTCCGGTGATCACTTCGACCGCCTGGTCGAGCGAAAGGCCCCAGATCGGTCGGCCATCGACGTTCTTGATGATGTCGCCGGGGTGGATACCCGCCCGTTGCGCCGGTGTGCCCTCCAGCGGTGTCACCACGCGGATGTTGGAAAGTTCGTCGTATTCGATTTGCACGCCGATGCCCACAAACCGCCCCTGCGTGTTCTTCTCGAACCGTCGCAGCTCATCCGGCCAGATGATCGCGGAAAACTCGTCTAACTTCGACATCGCCCCGTTGCCGAACTCGTGCAGCAACGCCGGCGATGGAACCTTGACGGTCGAATCGTTCTGGCGGCGCAGTCGCGTCACGAACTGCTCGATCCCTGCCTGGTCGATGTGCCGGTTCCGTTGGGCATTGTCCCGCAAGTCCGCGCCCTCCTGGTCCAGGAACGCGAGCATGGCGTCCACCGCCTTCTGGTCGGCCAGGAGAGGAAACGCCGTCTCAAGGTCGGCCGTTGTCATCATGGTCCGGACAGCCTCGACCCCGCCCAGCAGCAGTTCGTGAACCGGCTTCTGCTCGACGTGCTGGCTCGCCTTCGCGATTGCCCGGAAGATCAGCACCGGATCGATCGTGTCCAGCTTCTTCTTGTAGTCATCGCCGAAGGGGTTGTACGGGGGCAGTGGTTCCTTCTCACCCGAAGCCAGGTGCCGCTTCTCGCGCAGCTTGTAGAGCCGCTCCGGCACATAGAGACGGAGCATCTCCTGACGCTGGATCAGCCGTCGCACATCCGGCTTGTAGGTGCCCGACACATCCAGCAGCGCATCCAGCAGCATGAACAACTCGCCCGCCGTCAGCACGTCCCCCTGCACCTCGGCCGCGCGCGCCGCCGCTTCAGAGGCGCTGATGAGGCCCTTCACCCGGGCATCACCCAGCACCGATTCTTTGTCCAGTGAAATGCTGTGCAACTCGATGGTCGAGCGCAGCGCCTTGCTGAGGGTAAAGTCCGTCCGCGGCTCCGCCAGAACCTTGTCGAGTTCCTTTTCGACCTCGGCAATGCGCTCGGCCCGCTGCGTTTCCCGATCGCTGATGTGCTGCTTGAGCGCCTGCGCAGAAACCTGCAGGCTTTCAAGCCCGGCCCCGGGGGCGTGGTCCGCAAACCGGTCCAAGAGCACGTTCAGCCCCGCCAGGTCGCCCGCCCGGGCCGTATCCCACAGGCTGTCGGACCACTGCGCAATGGCACTACCGGAAACCGTTGCCGCCGCGACCATACGGCTCGGGCCCGTTGCATCAGCGACCACCGACGGCTCTTGGGACTGAGCCACAGTGAGGGGCGCAAGCCCGGCGACAGCGATCAATGACCAAGCCGCGGCACGACGCACAATCCTCATGGAATCTCCCCCAGATGGCCGGATCAGGGGTCCGGCGATCGCTCCGGCAGCATCGGCAGACGCACCCGGACGGATCAGACGCGACAAATGGAAGCAAGGCCGGTACATGATATAGGACTCACCTACCCCAACAGTTCGTCCAAACCGGTCTAGCAGTTCTGCCCATACTGGCCGGGAACCTCACGACCCGGCATGAACGAAGACGCGCCGCACGACCACTCCCGCCAGCAAAAGAGCCACCACGCCCACGCAGGTCAGTACCATCGGTTCAAACCCGCTCGGCTCAAGCAACTTGAGATCGACCGCCCCGCTGGCCAATACCCCGCACAAAGGGCCCACCGTGTACCCGGCGCCAATGAGGGCTTCATGGGCCCCTCCCGCACCGACCTCCGCTTTCCCGACCTCCATCGCATAATACAGCGCACCGGAATAAATGGTCGCCATGCCGACCCCGAACATGGCCAGCCCGCCCAGCAGGATCCCAACCGCCACACTCCCGCCAAACAGCCACCCCGCCAGCACACAGAGCGTAAACCCCGACAGCAGCAACAGGCACCCAACCACCGCCATCGACCAGCGCCCGTGCCACGCCTGCCATCGCCCCAGCACGAGAAAGGTGAGCGCCCGCGGCAGCAGCCACGCCGTGGTGAGCACCGTCTGCCAGTTACGGGGAACACTCAAGCGCTCCATGACGGCGGGCAGGTACGGCCCCAGGGCGCTCGCCACGATGTAACTCATCGGCAGCAGCAGTCGGAAGGTGACCAGGAGCTTCCTGTACACCGGGGGGTGCGGCTCGTGCTCGCCTTCGGCATGTTCCGCCGGTTCAGGGGTGAACCCGATGAGCAGTGCCGCCGCCAGAAGGTGCAGACCACCCAGGCCCATGACCGCTATGGCCGCGTGGTTCTCGATCACCGGGGCCAACCCGCAATAGGCCACGACCAGCGAAGACGACCACACGATGTTCCAGCGGCCCACCGCCCTCCGCAGCGATTCCCCGCTCCGGCCACCGCTGACGTAACTCTCCACCATCGGCCACAACACACCCGACAACGGGCTGTACGCGACTACCGTGAGCCACACCGGCCACCCCGCAACCCCGCCGTGAGGCGATGGTTCCAGCACCCAGAGTGCCGCCTGCGGAATACTGCACAGTGCCGCCATGAGCACCATGAGTGCAAAGAGTACGGCCCGGCTGGTGATCGAAGGAAACCGACCGGCGAGCCACCCCAGCGCCGGACCGGCGCCCAACGCCCCGGCGATGTACGTCAGCCCAAGGGCAACCCCGAGCAGGTAGTTCTGGGTTTCTGTAAACCCATACCCTTGCTTGGTCAGAAAGAAAATACCGTTGGTGACCACGCCTGTGCCAAGGCTGTTGATGAACGTAAAGCCATAGACCAGCTTCAGGGGCGCGACGACTGGGCCGGACACCGGGCTGGCGAGCGTGGAGACGGACATCGAAAAGGCAGTTCCCCACCGGCGACATGCCCGTCGCGGTTTGCTTGGCCGAAGATCGCATCGTAGCATCGTGTCACGGCGGCTGTGCCGATGTGCGTGCCCGTAGCTCAACTGGATAGAGCGCTGCCCTCCGAAGGCAGAGGTTGAAGGTTCGACTCCCTCCGGGCATATTCCTGGTTCCTCGGGCGGGTACCCCCGCTCAGCACCGGTGCGCCGTGCCAACTCCCCGCTGGCAACCCACCAGACCGGCGGCTTGGTCCGCCCGCCGCTACGCTGGGCGCGTGGACATCCTCATCATCCTGATCCTGATCGCCTTCAACGGCGTCTTTGCCATGTCGGAAATCGCCCTGGTCTCCGCCCGCAAGGGCCGCCTTGAGCAGGCGGCAGCCCGCGGCGACAAGAACGCCGCGGCCGCACTGGCCTTGGCCGCCTCTCCCACGCGATTCCTCTCCACCGTCCAGATCGGCATCACCATGATCGGGATCTTCGCCGGTGCTTATGGCGAAGCGGCCATCTCGTCTGACCTCGAATCCGCCCTTGCCCGGGTTGAAGTTCTCAAGCCCTACAGCAGGTTGCTGGCGCTCGCGATCGTCGTTCTCTCGATCACCTACCTGTCCCTGGTCTTTGGCGAACTCCTGCCCAAGCGGTTAGCCATGGGAAACCCCGAGCGGATCGCCTCCTTCATGGCCCCGCCCATGCGGTTCCTGTCGCGAGTCGCCGCACCCGCTGTCTGGTTCCTGACCCACTCCACAGACTTCCTCCTCAGCCTCTTCGGCACGCGCCACATCGAAGAACACGCCGTCACCCAGGAAGACATCAAGGGAATGGTCGAGCAGGCCGCCGAGACCGGCGCAGTCCACCGCGCCGAACAGGAACTCGTCGAGCGCGTCTTCAAACTCGGAAACCGGCGCGTCAAGAGCCTCATGGTCCCGCGCGCCGACATCGAATGGCTCGACGCCGCCGAGCCCATCGAACTCCTCCGCATCGCCGTCGCCACCAGCCTGCACTCCCACTACCCCGTCTGCCGCGGCGGCCTCGACAAGATCGTCGGCATCGTCCACGTCAAGGACGTCATCAAGAACTCGCTGGTCTCCGACCGCGTCGACCTCACGCAGATCGCCCGCCCGCCCCTCTTCGTCCCCGAGTCCACCGTCGCCATCAAGGTGCTCGACACCCTCAAGCGCACCGGGGCGCACGTAGCCCTGGTCGTCGATGAATACGGCGCTCTCCAGGGGCTGATCACCCTCAACGACCTCGTCGAAAGCATCATCGGCGCCGTGACCAACCCCGCCGGTGATGAAGAACCCCTGATCATCCCGCGAGATGAGAACTCCTGGTACCTCGACGGCTCGCTCCCCATCGACCAGCTCTTTGACCTGATGGGCCTGCAAAAGCCCGATGAGCGCGAGGGCCACGACTACGAAACCCTCAGCGGCCTGTTGATGGCCAAGTTCGGACACATCCCCAAGCCCGGCGAGGGCTTCGACTGGGCCGGGTTCCGCTTTGAAGTGGCCGACATGGATGCACAACGGGTGGACAAGGTCCTGCTCGTCCGTACCAAGCCGCCCGAAAAGCCCCCCGCCGGCGAGGAGTAGCCGCCCCCGTTCGCCCGTTACGTGTGGTGCGCGATCCGCCGACGGATCGCCGCCGCCAAGCCCTCCTTGTCGTAGCACGCCGCCGCGCTCACCCGCAGCACCGGAATGCCGGCCCGTTCGAGCGCCCTGGCCTTGAAGTCATCCGACTTCTGGTGGGCCGGAGCGACATGGGTGCGGTCGTTGAGCTCGATCACCAGGAATGGGCTGAGTTCCTCAACGCTGCACAGCACAAAGTCCACCGCGCCATCTTCCGGGGCTTCATGGCCGCGGCCCGCCCGGGACGTTCGCCGCGGCATCCACAGCAAGTCGTCGAGCCGGACGTTGGCGAAGACGCGGGCCTGCGCCTGGCCTCCGGGAATCGTCGGGTGGCGGAGGACCTGTTCCAGCACGTCGTACACGGCCCGCTGCTTGGGTGTGAGCAAGTGCTCGCGCTTGTTGAAAGGCGGCGGACGATCGGGGTCTTCGGCCCTCACCGTCGGGCGCCGCCACCCCAGGATGGCGACCGCCCCCGCGATCACGATCAGCATCGCCGCAATGACGACATAGTCCAGACCGGGCACGTCACCTCCAGTGCTTCCACCAGAGGATATCGAGACCGCCGCTGTCCAGCGTTACAGGCTCCACGCCCGCGGTCGCCGGGCCACCGAACTCGAAAAAGAGCCGGGGGCCGGCACGACCTAGGAGTATGTCCGTGCCAGCGCCCCGGCCCGATCTCGGGCAGCTCGTGGTCTGCGAGGTGAAATGTCCGTTCCCGGGTCTTCCATTGCAGGAATCTCGCACTACAGGCGGGAAGCGCTCCGGATTGCCGCTTTCAGCGAGCCCGCTTCGGCCGGCTTGCCCCCAAAGCGGACCGAATACAGGAGTTGCAATGCGGGCTCCGCCCCGGCGGCAAGGGATGGGTCGCGTTGGCGAACCTCTTCCATAAACGCCATCGGAGGCTGCCAGCCGGGCTTCTGAAATCCTCGACGGGCCAACGCTCGGATCAACGCCCGGTACAGGTCGCGCTCCGGCCCTGTCATCGCCCAGCCCGACCGCACCGTGCGCGGCCTGCGAGTTCTCGCTCGCACCAACCGCCATACCAGCCAGGCCAACCCCGCCCCAACCAGGCCAAGGCACACCTTGAGCCCCGTCGCGACCACATCCTCGCTCCGCGAGTCGCCGCGCCGAAGGCCTCGGAGGATCCGGCGGGCACGGTCGACCAACCCGTCAATCGGCCCCGCGTCGATCCCGCTCGCGCTGAACAACTTCTGCTGCGTGCTGTTGTCAAAGGTGACCACGCTCGTGGTCCATGCCCCTTGAAGTGAGTCAAACACGCGACCCAGCCGGGCCAGCAGCCCGCTCTGCGCAGCCCGCATCGCTTCAAAGTTGGATGTGGGTGTGCCGTCACGCACCTGCCACCCCGAAGGTCCGGCATTCACCTCTACCCACGCGTGCGCGTTGGAGGCCCGCACGATGTACCCCCGCCGCCGCTGGTCGTACTCCGTCGCCACGTACCCGGCGATCATCCGTGCCTCAATCCCAGATGAGCGGCACAGCGCCGCCAGCGCCGACGCAAAGTATTCGCAGTGGCCGCGCTTCGCCGTGAACAGGAACCACTCCGTCGAGTCAATCCCCGGCGGGGCCTCGCCCACGTTGAGCGTGTACGCGTACCTCGTCCTGAGGTGTGTCTCAAACACCCTGCTGGCGGCGCCGTCCTTGCTCGCCGGGCGGGTCGCCGGATCAGGGTCATACCCAGCCTGGCTCAGAAGTTCCGCCGCCAGGTCCGTCACCCGCTTGGAAGGGAACGAAGTAGCCTCCCGAGCCCGCCCTGTATCGCCCGCGGCTTCGGGCAGCTCCTGATCCTGGGCGCTGCGGACCTGGTAACGGACAATCGAACCGTCGCCCTCGCGGGTCATCCCCCCCGTCTTGAGGTCGTACACCACGTCCGTCCCTCGCTCGTTCTCGAGAAAGCAGACGTCGATGGGGCGATAGACGTGAAACACCGGGGTCTCTCCAACCAGCGGCTGACGGACCCGCACCTCCGTGGTCATGGTTCGGACCGTTCCGCGCGGCTCTCGGCTGACCACCGTCGTTTGCCCGCGCACCGGATGACTGGTCCCGAACCGACTACTCCCATCCGGCACCGACCGCGTCCACACGCCCCGCTCGTAGCGGTCCAGCACAGCCCCCCGGAGGTACAGGTGCTCATCGGCCGAGCCCTCCCGGTGCCGCGCATCGCGGGTCCAGACATCTACCTCCATCACCGTCGCCTGCGACTCGGAAATGAGGCCGCCCGACCCCGGCTCCACCCGATCGCTGAACCCTGTCTGCTTTCCGATTCTCGGCCGGGCGAAGTCTCCCAGGTCGCCCAGGCCGATGCCCCTGGGTATGAACACAAAGACCAGGACCGCAACAGCCACGCTCGTGAGGACCGTGACCGTCGCAACCCCGGCCAGTGGACGCCCTGCCGAACGCCAGGCCTGCCTGTCCTCCTCTTCGGGAGGGGTTGACGACGGCAGCGCCTCCCGCGCCCGCTGCTGGGCCGCGTAAATCTGAAAGAGCAGCACAGCCCCAACGAAGACCGGCAACTGCACCAGCAGCGTGACGCCCAGCAGCAGTGAGTTGTTGGTCAGCGTCGAGGCAACCGTCAGGAAGAGAGACATCGTCAGCAACTGGCCATAGTCGCGCAGTTGCCGCAGTTCCCACAACTTGAGGATGATGATCGACGTCAGAAACCCCGCGAAGACCGACACCAGTTCGATCCCGCTCCACGCCGCCAGGGCCGCCGCGCCGCACATGCCCAGCAGGATGGCGCTGCTCATCCACCGCGGCACGCCCTTCCACGTGCTGGCCCGCCGCTCCGTCACCCACCAGCCAGTGACGGCCAGCGCCGCCAGCACCGCGAGAACAATCGGTTGCTCCTCGGCCAGGGCGTAGGCCGCGAGGCTGAGCATGACCGTGCCCAACAACAGCAGCCGAAAACAGCCGGCCAGGGTCATGCCGCACCGCCGATCGTGCGCTGCCACAGCGTCTTGAAGCCCCGAAAGGCGCTTCCTTCCCCGCGCACTTTCTCGGGCTTCGCCAAACGCTCAGCCAGAATCGAGTCATCGTGCACGCTGTACCGGCTGGCCCCCGGCGCAGCGAAGTGTGAAGCCGCCTTCCCCGCCTCGATCACCAGGAACAGGTCTCTCTGGAGTGACGGCCCGGGGATCGATCGGCCCTCCGCAGACCCATTCGCCCGCACCCTCAGCCGCGCCAGCGTTTCCATGATGAGTTGGTGGTGCCGGCGGCCTGCACGGGGTGGTTGCAAGCACACGCCCGAGGCGGTCGCCAGCCCCGGCTCAAACCCGGCGCTCGGGGCGCGAAGCGCCAAGGCAGCCGCGACCGAAATCGCCTGCTCCGCACCGGCCGCGTCGGCGTCGGTGAAGTCCAGCACGATCCATAGCCGGTGCGCGGGCGTGGATGCCATCTCTCGCACCACCGCGTACCCAAGCCGCGCCGTCGAGCGCCACGCCACCGAGCGCACGCTGTCGCCGGGCATGTACTCACGCAGCGAGAAGTACTCATCGCCCACGCGGCTCCTGCGTAGCAATGCGCCGTGGTCCCCGGTCCCCGCGGCATCCCTGGGAATGCCCGCCCGGATCAGCGCGGCCTTGGGATGCACCACAACCTCCGCGGGCTGATAAAAGGTCAACGACTTCTTGGTCAGTCCAAAGGGAAAACTGGTCCAGATGCGCACAGCCCCAAATGTGGCGACGCCCCGCGCGCCGGGCACAAGGGTCGCCGCGCCGGCGCTGTGGCCGCGCGCGGGCACGTGCGCGATGAACGCAACGGCGCAAGGAACGTGGTCGGGCCAGGTGGCGGGTGGCCGGTCGCGCGAAGGCTTCCACGCCGGCAGTTCTTCGATGGTGAGCCCAAAGGAAGGGAAGAGGCGGTTGCAGTTGGTGATCTTGTAACGGATCGCCAACTCTTCACCCACGACGCCATACTGCGGAACCTCGCGCTGGATGGATAGACCCATGAGCGCCGCCCCGCTGAGAATGCCCGACACGATCAGCCCCGCAACCGCCAGCCCGAACAGAAAGAAGAGCAGGTTGTTCTGTCCGTTGATCGCTCCCAGCACCAGCACCACCGTCGTCGCCGCATACGCCACGCCCGGCATGTGCAGGTGATACCGACGGCTGACCAGCCTCGCCGGTGCATCGTGCGGGGTATGGGCGGTGGGGGCGTGAGAGTGGGGGGGGGAGCCCGGCCCGTCGCGCCCGCCCCGTGCCGGCCTCGTCGCGCCCCGCAGTCCCCGCAGGCTGAATGTGGAAAGCCCGGTCACGGCGTGGGTTTCAGTTCCGCCAGCGTCGGCAGGTCCTTGATCGTGGCCAGGCCGAACTGGTCGAGGAAGGTCTTGGTGGTCCCGTAGAGCATCGGCCGGCCGAGTTCCTCCGCCCGCCCCTTCACTGTTACGAGCCGGCGGTCCATCAGGGTCTTCAAAACTTCGCCGCACGAAACTCCGCGGATGGATTCCAGCGCCGCCCGTGTAAGCGGCTGCTTGTAGGCGATGATGGCCAGGGTCTCGATCGACGCCCGCGTGAGTTTCCCAGTCAACCGCGAACGGTGAAACTCTGCGATGCGCTCGGCAAAGGCCGGCAGCGTCATCACCCGGTACCCCCCCGACAGCAACTCAATGCGGAACGAGCGGTGCGTCTGCCCGTACTGCTCGTTCAGGAGCGCAACCGCCCGCGCGACGGCGTCCGTCGCCGCGGCGGCCGCGGCAGGGTCCGTCTCACTGTCCTGCCCCTCAGCATCTTCCCCCGCGCTGGGGTGCGTGGTTAGCACCCCCAACGCCTGCGCAAGCCGGAGCGCGGGGACCGGGCGGTCCGTGCTCAAAAGAACGGCTTCGAGCGAAGGGGCGAGAGCCTCGATATCAAACGCGCTGGCGATGACGGCCGCGGCAGCCCCGGTCGCCGGCGCAGGTGTGGGTGAATGTTCAATGGTGGCCGCGGTACGGGGACGGGGAGAAGGCATGCGGCCATGTTAGGGGCAGGGGCGACGGGATGTCCGAAGTCCCGACTCCCAAGTCCTGGGTCCTGGGACTTTAGCCCGGAGCCCCGCCCGCCCGCTCGCAGCCGGGGCGCGGAGGCTTCGCGACAATCCCGAATCGTGTTTCGGGCCTAAGGCCTGCTCGCCCGTAGCCGGGGTGTGAAGGCTTTGCGACACCCCCGGTGCGCATGGTAACGTTACACCTCGACCCTGAAAGGGTCGTCGCGCCGTGGAGCGTTCTTCCACCCCGCGCCGCCAGGAGTCACCAATGCATCATCCCGTTCTCACCCTTTTCGCCTCGGCATACCTCATGCTCATCCAACCCACCCAACCCGCCGCAGCGCAGCCCCTCCGCTTCGAGGTCGCCATCTCCGACCGCTTCGGCGACAAACCCCTCGATGGCCGCATCCTCCTGCTCCTCTCGACCTCCGAAGATGCAGAACCCCGCTTCCAGATCGGCGAAGGTGTTGACTCCCAGCAGGTCTTCGGCGTCGATGCCGACTCCCTCCGCCCAGGTACGCCCGTAACCATCGACCACTCCGCCCTCGGCTTCCCACTCGAATCCCTCTCCGCCATCCCTCCCGGCGACTACTTCGTCCAGGCCCTCCTCCACCGCTACGAAACCTTCCGACGCGCCGATGGCCACACCGTCAAGCTCCCCATGGACCGCGGCGAGGGCCAGCACTGGAACCTCGCCCCCGGCAACCTCTACAGCACACCCTCGAAACTCCGTATCGACCCCCACGACCCCGCCTCCACCGACCCGATCCGCATCACCCTCGACCAAGAAATCCCGCCCATCCAGTCCCCCAAAGACACCAAGTACATCCGCCACGTCCGCATCCAGAGCAAACTCCTCACCGACTTCTGGGGCCGCCCGATGCACCTGGGCGCCGTCGTCCTCCTCCCCAAGGGCTTCGATGAACACCCAGAGGCCCGCTACCCCCTCCTCCTCAACCACGGCCACTTCGAGGCCACCTTCGACGAGTTCCGCGAAGAGCCCCCCGAAGAAAACCTCAAGCCCGACTACAGCGAGCGCTTCCGCATGGCCGGCTACAACCGCATCCAGCAGGAACTCGCCCACCAACTCTACAAAGACTGGATCTCCCTCGACTTCCCCCGCTTCATCGTCGTCAAGGTCCAGCACGCCAACCCGTACTACGACGACTCCTACGCCGTGAACTCCGCCAACCTCGGGCCGTACGGCGATGCGATCATGACCGAACTCCTCCCCGCCGTCGAAGAGCAGTTCCGCGCCATCGGCCAGGGTTGGGCCCGCTTCACGTACGGCGGCTCCACCGGCGGCTGGGAAGCCCTCGCCGTGCAGATGTTCCACCCCGGTGAGTTCAACGGCTGTTTCGCGGCATGCCCCGACCCCATCGACTTCCGCGCCTACGGCGCTGTCAACATCTACGACGACAAGAACGCCTACTACCCCCAAGGCCCCTGGGGACAACTCGTGGGGCTCCCCCGCCCCGCAACCCGCGACGGCCAAGGCGTCATGACCGCCTCCCTCGAAGGCGTTAACCGCCTCGAAAACGTCCTCGGCACCCGAAGCCGCTCCGGCGGCCAGTGGGACATCTGGGAAGCCGTCTTCGGCCCCGTGGGCCCCGATGGCTACCCCGCCCGCATCTGGGACAAGCGCACCGGCGAGATCGACCCCGCCGTCGCCGCGCACTGGCGCGACCACTTCGACCTGCGCCACATCCTGGAGCGTGACTGGAAAACCCTCGGCCCCAAGGTACAAGGCAAGATCCACATCTACTGCGGCACGATGGACAACTACTTCCTCAACAACGCCGTGGTGCTGATGGAGGACTTCTTGCGCAATGCCCAAGGCCCGCCGTCGGGCGCCGTCGTCGATTACGAGTGCGGGTCGGAGCACTGCTGGAACGGCGACCACACCCGCCCCAACGCCATCAGCCGCCTGCGGTACCACCAGATGTACGTGGACCAGATCTTGAAGCGGATCGAGGCGACGGCGCCGGCGGGGGCGGATGTGACGAGTTGGCGGTACAAGTAGGCCCCCAAAATGCGTGGAACCTCCGTTACACCCCCGGCCCATTCTTTAGGCCGAAGGTCTGGCCATACATAGCCGGGGAGTGGAGGCCCTGCGACACCCACGGTGCGATAGGAAGGGTTGCCTCCCGACCCTGAAGGGGTCGTCGTACCATCGATTCGGTATTGGCAGGTGGCCTCGACCCGAGCCACCGACTTCGCCTCAAAAACCCTCTCTTATCGAAAGCCTCCGCCGCGAAGCCGGTGCGTTCATCCCTGATCGTGTCTCGCCGTCGTTCGACCACCCCACCGATGCATCACCGCGACGAGTCGGCGACCCCGCCGCATTCAGGACACAGGGCATCTTTCGCAAGGCCACTCCGGGAGTAGCCACACGATTGGCACAGACCGGCTCTGATCCTCTCGCGACGGCGCTCAGCGGGCCGCAAGATGCCGAAGGACGCCACCCACCCCAAGGCCATTCCCGGCGCTGTCGCCAAAGTCGCCCAAACCGGTATCAACAAGTACCCGAGGACATGCGACCCTGTCACTTCGCGGAAGAGTGGGCCCCAGCCAAGATAGAGGACAATCGAGACGGCGAGAAAACTGCCGGCAATCGGCTCGACGATTCCCCATCGTCTCCGAGCGAGGATGACCATGATGACGGAAGCGCCGAAGAACACCATATATCCTGCCATGTTCAAGCAGGTGAGGAACACCAAGTCCCCCGTCGTCGATGCGTGCCCGAGCACGAGCGCGAACGAAACAACGAGAGCCAGCACGCCGCAAACCCCGATCGTCGCCGCAACCTTAACCTTGACTGGGCTCATCGCGTCATTCTACGTGGGCGGGTGGCATTACTGTCCCCCTCCCGTGTCATTACCCTCTGCCCTGCGACCCCGCGACCACTGCGATGTCGGTACCCTGCACCCGAAAACTCAACCCGCCCACCCGCGGCACCAGTCTTAGCGCACAGGTCCGCCATCAAGGCTTCTCGACGGCAGTTCGGTCGCGGTAATTCGGGTGTCCAACAACGACCCCACAAAGCCGATGTCAGTGCCACCCGCCGATCACCACATCACCTTTCGGGTACATTGGCACACGTGAAGTTCACCCAATACTTCCTCGCCATTCGCACCCGGCCCGACCGCGCTATCATCCGCCAAGACTGGATTGAGTGTGCAATCAAGACTCCGGTTCGCCAGTTCGTGCAAGCCGATGGCCGCATTCGCCGATGGGTGGACGTGCCGGAGATGGATGGACGATACCTGCGCGTCGTGGTGCTCGCCGATGGAGAGACCGTCCATAATGCGTTCTTTGATCGCGGATTCAAGCCATGAAGATCAAGTACTTCACTGACACCGACACACTGCTGATCGAGTTTCGCCAGGCGCCGGTTGCAGAGACCCGCGATCTGGACGAGAACACCCTGCTCGATCTGGATTCCCAGGGCAATATCTGCTCGATCACCGTCGAGCACGCCTCCAGCCGCACCGGTATTCCGGAGTTCTCATACGAACAGGTCGCGGTGTAATCGGCAAGTGGCCCCGCCCCGTGCCCCCAACTACGGCGGGTGCCACGCCCAACTCCCCGACGTGCCACCATCCACCGCCCCTGCGATCAACAATCATCGGCGCTCGTCCGCGGCGGTGGGTGGTGCGCCCGCGCGCCAGACTCTTTTCAATATGGTCAAGCCCGCGGCCAGGCTGCGTTGCCATGGCGCAACCTGAGACACCGCCAGCCCTCCCTACCACGCGATCTCTTTCCCGTCGTAGTTAAGGAACTTCCCGTTGATCTCAGGCTCGGCCTTTTCGAGCCGGTCCGCGAGCGCCGCGGCACTGTCTTCCGGCGAGAGCGGAGCCCCCGGCCCGCCCATGTCGGTCTTGACCCATCCCGGGTGGACGATGAAGCACGTGAAGCCGTCGGGCGCGAGCTCGGCGGACTGAGACCGGGTCAGTTGGTTGAGCGCCGACTTGCTGGCGCGGTAGGGGTAACTCGAGCCGCCGCGGTTGTTGGCGATGCTCCCGAGTTGGCTGCTGATGTTCATCACGACCTTGCGTGTTCCCGCCCGCAGGGAGGGCATGAGGGCGCGCGTGACCAGCATCGGGGCGAACGCGTTGATCTGAAAGACCCGGCGCAACTCCTCTCCCGTGAGGTCCGCGAGGCGAGACTGCGTGGAACTCACCCCGGCGTTATTCACCAGGACATCGATCGGGCGGCCCTTCAGCCGCTCGCCCAGCGCCGCGATGCTGGCATCGTCGGACACATCCAGGGACTCAATCTCCGCGCCCAGGGCCTTCAGGGCATCGGCCTGCTGCGCATCCTTCGGGTTGCGGAGCGTGCCGATGACCGTGTGCGCCTCGCGGTGGGTGAGGATGTGTGCAAGGGCAAGGCCGATGCCGCGGCCCGCGCCCGTGATGAGGATGGTTTGGGCCATTGGACCCCATTCTACCGAGATTACCACCTACGAGTGGCTCGGCGAGCAGACGGCTGCCCGCGCTCCACCGCAACCCACACGCTTCCGACGCCCCCACGCCATCGCCGCCGCCGCGGCGAGCAGCACTCCAGCCCCCGGCGCGGGAATCGGCACGGCCGTGATGGGCACCTGCGGGATCGACTCGTAGGCCCATCCGTACACCGTGAGCGCGTTCGTGGTCTCGCCCGCCAGCGGCTGATCCATCGAGAAATCAAGATAGCCGTAGTGGGTCGCGGGCGCCCCGCTCAAGTCGAGCGTAACGCTGAAGCCGATGTACCCGCGGTCGCCCGGCGAAAGTTGCATGGGCTCAGAGAGCGCAAACGTCCCCTGCGGACCGATCACACTCCCCTCGCTCAGCGTTCCAGAGAGAACGAAACTTGGCCGCAGCACTTCACCGTTGCCGTGCATTACGTGGAAGTTGCTGGACGTCCCCATCCCGCCGCGGACAAACATGATGTCAAAGGGAAAATCCACCGTCGGATCACCCGTGGGGCTCGCGACACTGAACTGCGCCTGCGTGGGACGATCCCCGGTCTCGAAAAACGACTTGAGAACGGAACGCGGAACGATTGGCATGGCTCTCTTCTCCTGCGCCGGGCGACCGGCGACCCTGCCAGCCTACCACCGCGGCCACGGATGAACCAGCCAATCGTGCCGCCAATCTCAGTCGGAGGCCCAAACACTGCCCGCGCGGCGGGTGGCATCACTTTCCTCGTGGCATACTCCCGTGCTCAGGCTCGCGGATTGTAAAACGCAAGCGGCCTCTCCCCGTTCCGAATTCCGACTTCCCACTTCCTTCAGGCCGCCTTTCCCCGCCGCGGCTGCGGCGCACGTCAATAGCACCGTGGCGGTAGCCCGGTGTACACGAGTAACGACCGAATCCGAGCCGCGGAGCGGCGCAACCTCCAATGGTCAGCGGCGGGTGCCCAGTGCGTTGAGTTCCGCAACCACATCCATCACCCGACAGCCCACGCCCTCCAACGAACCATTTTCGAGCGCTCCAACCGCCCACCACGCCACCACTTACAACCAATATCCAACAATCCACCCAAAGATCATTGACCAACTACCGTACATGCTGTACGGTATCAGTACAGTGCAATCCCCAACCCTCAACCACCGCCCCCAACCCACCCCAGCGCCCTCGCCCAGCTCCCACTTCCGACTCTCAACTTACCACTTCCTCTTCGACCCTCCTCCGCACCTCATCTCCACCGTCCTCAACGACTTCGACAACTCCCGCCTCTCCCTCCAGGACATCGCCGAGACCCACAAAACCACCGTCGATGCCCTCGCCCTCTGGTTGGCGCGGCCCCACATCGCCGAAGTCTGCGCCGCCCGCCGATCCATGATCTCCGACCGCGCCCGCACCGCCGCGGCAACCTTCCTCCCCAACGTCGCCCGCGTCCTCAACGGAATCCTCGAAGATCACGAGTACGACGCCACCCACGCCGTCAACACCACCAGCCCCCGCGCCCTCGAACTGCGCCAGCGCTCCCGCGAAACCGCCCGCAAAGCCAGCGCCCTCCTCCGCTCCATCACCCGCTTCGATCTCGACGCTCCTATCCGCCCAACTCCCCTTCCCCG
>Ga0163144_10003657_pt1 | contig 34976 bp, 29 predicted proteins | sample OliLak19BULKMAT1_FD_123175 | JGI IMG/M metagenome (GOLD analysis project Ga0163144, IMG submission 123175) | Freshwater microbial mat bacterial communities from Lake Vanda, McMurdo Dry Valleys, Antarctica - Oligotrophic Lake LV.19.BULKMAT1 | ecosystem: Environmental > Aquatic > Freshwater >...
CGGCTGCTCCCCGCGAGCTAAAACTCACGAAATTCCTCCGCTCCTCCATCGACTTCAAACGCGCAGAGGGCGCCAGACTCGCCGCTTAACCCGCCGCGCCTTACGAACCCGTCACTCTCAAGTAATCAAGACGAAGCTCAAAAAAGATGTGCGCCTCGTGTTGAATATCGCGCACCGAGCCAACTCAACCAGCAACACGAACCTCCAACTCGCGCTGGAGAAAGCCAAAGGACGATCCCTCAAAAAATGGGACGTCAATGATCTCCGCTGTAACGTGGTGTTCAACGTGCAGAACCATGTGCAGGAGCCCCTTCTCAATGTGGCAGACTATCTCTGTTGGAGCGTCCAACGCGTGTTCGAGCGCGGCGACACCCGCTACTACGATTTTGTGGGCGATAAGGTCCGCCTCGTCGTCGATTTCTACGATCAGGAACACTACGCCGGGAGTCAGCATTACTACCGTGGCAGCCACCGGCTTACGGCCAAAAATAAATTAGGCCCGCCTTCCGCCTAAGAGGGATACCCCTCGCCGACATGGAGTCGGAATTCAACGGACGCAGACCTAAACCCAATGCACCTCTCACTTGCCTCAAAGTCAAGTCGTCAGACCCACCTAAGCTGCACCGAAGGCCAGCCCTCCAAAGCGGCACCGTGGCACCACACGCCCTAACTAAGATGAACGTCCCCAACTTCCTCGAATCCCACGTCAGCCAGATTCCGGCGGTCCAGTTCCTTCAACAACTGGGCTTCGCCTACCTGGCGCCCGAGGAAGTCGCCGTCGAACGGCGCGGGAAACTGGGCAACGTTCTCTTCGAAAACATCCTCGCCGCCCAACTCCGCCGCATCAATCGCGTGCGCACCAAGGGCCGCGAACTGCCGTTCACCGACGACGCCATCGCGCAGGCCATCGACAAGCTTCGCGCCGTGCCCTTCGACGGCCTGTGCCGCACCGCGGAAAAACTCCACGATCTCCTCGTCCTCGGCGTGAGCATCGACCAGACGGTCGAGGGCGAGACCAAGGGTCGCAGCCTGCGCTTCATCGACTGGGAACACCCGCGTAATAATTCCTTCCACGTCACCGCCGAGTTCAAAGTCGCCCGCCCCGCGAGCCACGAGACGCGCCGCCCCGACATCGTGTGCTTCGTGAACGGCATCCCGTTCGTCGTCATCGAGTGCAAACGCCGCGACGAAAAGGACTCCCTCGAAGCCGCCATCAAACAGCACCGGCGTAATCAGGAAGACGCCGAGATTCCCCACCTCTACACTTTCGCCCCGCTCCTCCTCGCGCTCAACAAGGACGCCGGCAAATACGCGACCACCGGCACGCCGGAAAAATTCTGGGCGGAGTGGAAGGAACTCGTCGACGACACCGCCGCGGTCCGCGCCTTGCTCGCGCTGCCACCGCGCCGTGACGAACACGAAAAACTCTTCACCGGCGAATTCGCCTACGCGCGCGCTCATTTTGAAAACCTCGCTGCCGCCGGCGCACGTGAGGTGACTGGTCAGGATCGACTGCTGCACGCGCTCTGTCGGCCCGAGCGCCTGATCGAATTGACGCGGCAATTCACGCTCTTCGACGAAGGCGGCACCGTGCGCAAGATCGCGCGCTACCAGCAGTATTTCGCCATCCGGAAAACGATGGAGCGCCTGCGCGTCAAAGATGCCGAGGGTCGGCGCCGTGGCGGTGTCATCTGGCACACGCAGGGCTCGGGCAAATCGCTCACGATGGTCATGCTCGCCAAGGCACTCGCGCTCGATCCCGCGATACCCAATCCGCGCATCGTGCTCGTCACCGACCGCATCGATCTCGACGAGCAGATCTGGAAAACCTTTCACCTCTGCGGCAAGGAGCCCCAGCAGGCCAGGACCGGCAAGCACCTCATGGAATTACTGGAGGACGACCGCGTGGCCGTCATCACCACCGTGCTCGACAAGTTCGGCGCGGCCGCGAAGGCCAACGATGCGTTTCGGAATCTCAACGCCGACCTCTTCGTGCTCGTGGACGAGAGCCACCGCTCCCAATACGGCGAGGCCAATCTGCGCATGATGAAGGCGCTGCCCAACGCGTGTTTTATCGGGTTCACCGGTACGCCGTTGATGAAGGACGAAAAGAACACGGCGCGGAAATTCGGCGGCATCATTGAGCCGCCGTACACCATCCGCGACGCCGTCGCTGACAAAGCCGTAGTGCCGCTGCTCTACGAGGGCCGCCACATTCTGCAGGATGTGAACCAGAAGGCCGTCGACCGGATGTTCGAGGAGTTGTGCGAGGGTCTCACGCCGGAACAAAAGGCCGACCTCAAGCGCAAGTTTGCGTCGCGCGACGAGCTCACGCGCATTGACAGCCGCCTCTATCTGATCACGCACGATGTCTCGCGGCATTTTTCAAAGACGTGGAAAGGCACCGGCTTCAAAGGGCAGCTCACCGCCCCCGGAAAACGAGAGGCGCTCCTCATCAAACGCCACCTCGACCAGATGGGCAAAGTTACTTCCGAAGTACTGATCTCCGGCCCCGATGACCGCGAAGGCGAAGGCGACACCGCGGACGACCAAAACGTGCAAACCTTCTGGAAGGCCCAGATGGCGAAGCACGGGAACGAGAAAGACTATAACCGCAACGTCATCGAGGCTTTCAAAAAAGGGGACGACCTCGAGTTGATCATCGTGGTGGACAAGTTGCTCACGGGCTTCGACGCCCCGCGCAACATCGTGCTCTACATCGCGCGCAGCCTGAAAGAGCACACGCTGCTGCAAGCCATCGCCCGCGTGAACCGCCTGCATCCCGGCAAGGACTTCGGCTATATCATCGATTACCACGGCGTTATCGGCGAGCTGCACGACGCGCTCGAACTCTATAGTCAACTCGCCGGGCAGCTCTTTGATCCGCAGGATCTCGAAGGCGCGCTCACCGACGTACGTGAGGAACTCAAAGGTCTGCCCTCCGCGCACGACGGCGTGTGGGACATGTTTCGCGATCTGCCGAACAAGCAGGACGACGAAGCCTACGTGCTGGCCCTCGAAGATCCGCTCCAGCGCGAGGAGTTTTATACCCGGGTTTCGAAGTTTCACCGCCTGCTCAAGCTGGGACTTTCGACGCTCGCCTGGCTCAACACCGCCGATCCTGCCAAGGTGGAACGTTACAAGCGCGACGCGGTGCTTTTCCAAAAAATCCGCGCGTCGGTGAAGATCCGCTACGCCGAGGAAATCGACTACCGCGACTACGAGAAGCAGATTCAGAAGATGCTCTCGACCTACGTGCAGGCCGACGAGGTTATCCAGATCGTCGCGCCGGTGAACATTTTTGAACGCGACGCCTTCCAAGCCGAAGTCGACAAGGTCACTTCGCCCCGCGCGAAAGCCGAAGTCATCGCGAACCGTACCAAGAAGACCATCACCGAAAAGATGGCGGAGGATCCGTTTTTCTACCGCAAATTCTCCCTGTTGCTCCAACAGGCGATCGACGACTACAAGGCGCAGCGCATCAGCGAAGCTGAGCTGCTCGCGAAAGTCACCGAGGTCATGGAAAAAGTCCGCGATGGGCAGCATGATGACACGCCTTCGGCCGTTCGCCACAGTGACCTGGCCAAGGCATTTTTCGGCGAACTGAAAAGTCAGCTCGGCACCGCGACGACCGGTCCGGCGGCCGTCGGCGAAGGCGCCGCGCCTTACGGCGACGAAGCGAGCGCGTCCCAGCTTGGAAAACCGTCAGTCCCGGATCTGTTGGCCGAGGTGGCGTGCGACATCGAATCCATCATTCGGAAACACGCGATCGTACGCTGGCGCGAAAACACGGACGCCCAAAACGCGATGCGCAACGACCTCGACGACCTGCTCTTCAGCCTCCAGCGCACCAAAGGCATGAAGTTAACCTTCGAGCAGATGGACGCCATCCTCGAGGCCATCCTGCGCATCGCCCGCAATCGCTCTGATGTCTGAAGCTGTCGTCATCGCAACGCCCGCTGGACCCGCGCGGCTGCGGCGAACGGGACGCGCCACGCTTGCCATCAGCGTGCTGCCCGACGGCACGCTTGAACTCACCGCGCCGCATGACGCCACCGAGAGTAAGATTGCCGGGAAAGTCCGGCAGCGTCTCCGCTGGATCGTGCGCCAGCGCAGGGCCTTCGCCGACATGAACCGCAACCGTGTGCCCCTGATCTATGCGAGCGGCGCGACGCACCGCTACTTGGGCCGACAGTATCGGTTGAAAGTGCGCTCGGGTGGGGGGGGCGGCGTGAAGTTGGCGGGAGGTTATTTCCACATTTCGGCCGAAAGTAACCAACCTGAGGAAGTCGAAGCCTTGCTCAACGCGTGGTATCGATCCAAGGCGCTCGAACAATTTACCGACCGGCTCGCCCAGTGGGAAAAGTGGTGCGCCGCGCGGAAACTACCCCGGCCGAAGGTCCGCCTGTTGCGGATGCCCAAGCGCTGGGGCAGCGCCCACCGGAACGGGCAAATCTCCTTCAACCCCGAACTCGTGAAGGCACCCTCGACCTGCATCGACTACGTCATCGCCCACGAAGTTTGCCACCTCCAACACCCCCAACACGACCGGGCTTTTTTTACGCTACTCGGCCAACTCATTCCGAACTGGCAGGCAGTCAAAGCGCGTCTGGAAAATTTCTAAGTCAGGTTAAAACGGAAGGAGTCATGCCTTGACTCTTGACCCATTGAGCCGGGGCCGGGCGTGGAACCGGACATGGGGTGCCGACAAGGAATACGCCAGGGTGCGACGCAGGCACCAGGGATCACTGCCCTGGCTCACCCTAACCCCAGTCGCAGGCCGCCGGTCTGCGCGACCTGCTCGAAGCGCCTGCGGGGGAAAACGCGATGAACCGTTGGGACCTGCCTTCATCTCTGCCGAACTGCGCTCCCCCCGAGTTCGATCAATGCGGGTGAAACGATGCGGGTTATGGCGGACAGCGTGTCACGAGTCTATGGGTAGCAGTTGACCGCTCGGCCGGACAGCGCAACTTAGCGGCGACCTGAACGTCAGTCCTTCCGTCGTTTGGTTCCTTCCCTTCCTACCGCATGAAATCCGCTCATCGCATTCACTTTTACGGGCTCACTTTGTTTCTCCTGCTTTCGCGGGCGGCGCCAGCCGAGGACGGGTCGGCGTGGCCGACGTGGCGCGGAACCTCGGGAGCGGGGATCGCTCCGGGAGCGCAACCCCCGATCACATGGAGCGATACTAAGAATATCAAGTGGAAGGCCAGTGTTCCGGGCTATGGATTTTCCACTCCGATCGTGTGGCAGGACCAAATCTTCCTGCTCACCGCGGTGGAGGGCGTTGCCCCGGCCGCTTCCTCGGATGTCGCGGTGGCGGAAGAAGCGGCGAGGGTGCAGCGCGGTGGAGGTGAACGCGGCGGTGATCGTCGGGGCGGGGGCGGGTTTGGGGGCGGTCCGAAGCCCACGAAGCCCTCCGAGTTTCTCGTGATCGCCCTCGATCGCCAGACGGGAGCCATTCGCTGGCAGAAGACGGCGCGCAAGGAGGTCCCGCACGAAGGCCATCACGCGAGTCATGGCTACGCATCGGCTTCGCCCGTGACCGATGGTGAGCGACTCTACGTTTCATTCGGCTCCCGCGGCCTGTTTTGTTATGATCTCGAGGGAAACCTGAAATGGGAAAAAGATCTTGGTGACATGCGGACGCGCGGGGGCTTTGGCGAAGGCGCTTCGCCGGCGTTGGCGGGAGGCGTGTTGATCGTAAATTGGGATCACGAAGACCAGTCGTTCATTGTCGCGCTGGACAAAAAAACGGGCGCGGAAGTGTGGCGTAAAGAGCGCGACGAACGTTCCTCGTGGTCGACGCCGCTGATCGTCGAACATGAAGGCCGGTTGCAGGCAATCGTATCCGCGACGAACCGCACGCGGAGTTATGATCCGCTGACGGGTGAGGTGATTTGGGAAGCGGGCGGGATGACGGCCAATGTGATTCCGACCCCGGTGGTGGGGCATGGAAATGTTTACTTGATGAGCGGCTTTCAAGGACGCTCGATTCAGGCGATCAAGCTGTCCTCGCGTGGTGATGTGACGGATACGAACAATATTGTGTGGAGCGTGCGCCACAGTGCGCCCTACGTGCCGTCGCCCGTCCTATCGGGAGATCGGCTCTATATGAGCAAGAGCAACGACGCTTATCTTGCCTGTTTGAACGCCCACACCGGGGAAAGTTATTATCAGGATCAGGCCCTTGAAGGAATGCGCGGGATCTATGCTTCGCCGATTGCGGCCAACGGCTATTTGTATGTCGTCGGACGCGAAGGTATGGTGATGGTCCTGAAGGATTCCTCCACCTTTGAAATCGTCGCCACCAATATACTCGACGACCGAATCGATGCCTCCCCGGTGATGTTGGGGAAAGAGCTGTTTATTCGCGGACATAAATATGTGTATTGTATCGCAGAGCCCTGAGGCTCCGGGCGGGACGCGATCGACCGCTTCGCGCAGACTTCATTCCGGGTTTCATCCATCCCTTTCCGACCCTCTCTCTCTTCGATTATGAACCTCTTTCCTGGCTCCGGCGCTTTCTTCGGGAGCGTGTTGTTACTGGTGGTTGGAATCCGTGCGGTTGCCGCGGATACGGCGAACTGGCCGCAATGGCGTGGGGGCCGCAGAACAGTGGCAGCACGTCGTTTTCCGGGCGACTACCCTCCAAGCTGGATGCGGCCCAGGTGCGGTGGACCGCGGCGCTGCCGGGCAAAGGATGTTCGACGCCGATTGGGTGGGACGGCCGCATTTACCTGACGGCTCCGGTGGACGGGAAGGATGCGGTGCTCGCGTTTGATTTGGAGGGAAAACGGCTCTGGCAGACCGCGTTTGGCGCCGAAGATCGCGGGAAGCATCGCAACGCGTCCGGCAGCGATCCTTCGCCGGTGACGGATGGCAGCGGGATTTTCGTTACTTTCAAGAGCGGCAATCTGGCCGCGCTCAATCTTGACGGGACGATCCGCTGGCAGGCCAATCTCGTCGAAAAATTTGGCCGGGTGAACTTATTCTGGGACTTCGGGACCTCGCCGTTGACGGCGAAGAACGTCGTCATGGCGCGGATGCACCAGGGGGAATCCTGGCTGGCGGCGTTTGACAAGGTGACCGGTGAGATGCGGTGGAAAACCGCGCGGAATTACGACACGCCGCGGGAAGTGGACAATGGCTACACGACGCTCGTCGTCATTCAGCATGAAGGGCGGGACGCGTTGCTCACTTGGGGCGCGCAGCATCTGACGGTGCACCACGCCGCGGATGGCCGGCTGTTCCGGAGCTGTGGGGATTTCAAGGTGTTCGTGGCGAAGGTGGAGGATGGTTTCACGCTGTTATCTGAGACAAAGTTTGATGATCGCATCATCGCGTCCGTGGTGCCGGCGGGGGATCGCGTCTTGGTCCGCGGAGAAGCCAACCTTTATTGCCTGACCGCGCTTGAGTGACGCTCGGGCCGGGAACTGGTTTTCACCGGTTTGTTACTGGACAATGAGCGAAATCTAAATTGCCCGGGCTAAAATGTGACGTAAAGGTTGGACGTATGGCATTGCTCACTTCTGCCGCTAATGTTTCGCGGACTGTTCGATCTGTTTCGCAACGGAAAGGCGGCGACGTCCTGGCTACCCAAGCCATGGCGAAACAGAAATCGCTCGAGAAGAAATCCAAGCGCTACAAACTGCCGATGGGCGAGCTGGCGATCTTCACCCAACAGCTGGCTTCCCTGCTGACGGCAGGCCTTCCACTCGTGCAATGTTTGGAGGCGCTGCAGGACCAGACCGAGGACGCCTGTTTCCGCATCGTGATTCGTGATGTCCGAGCGGATATTTCCCAAGGAAACTCATTCTCTTCCGCGGTCCGGAAATTTCCGAACTCGTTTAACACCCTGTTCGTCTCGATGGTCGAGGCGGGTGAAGCGAGCGGTGGTCTCGCCGAAATTTTGAGCAAGGTGGCCGGTTACTTTGAGTCCACCGTGAAGCTGACCAAGAAAGTGAAGTCGGCGATGACCTATCCCATCGCGGTCATTGGTCTCGCGGTCGCACTGGTCAACGTGTTGCTCATCTTTGTCATCCCGGTGTTTGCCGCGATGTTCCAGGACTTCGGAGCTCAGTTACCCGCGCCGACGCAGTTCCTGATCAATCTATCGGATTTCCTCAAAGAGTGGTGGTGGGCGATTGGTATGAGTTGCTACGCCGCCTGGTGGGCGCTTGGCCGGTTCACGGCCACGCCCAATGGTCGGCGCATGCGGGACATCAGTTTGGTGAAGGCGCCCATTTTTGGTAACCTGATTCACAAGATCGCGCTTTCCCGCTTCTGCCGCACCTATGCGACGCTGATCCGATCAGGCGTCCCGATTTTGCGGACGCTTGAAATCGTTTCCGCCGCATCCGGCAAAGTGCAGGTTGAGGACGCCTGTGAGGAGATCGCCAAACATGTGAGTCAGGGCGGGCAGGTTTCCGAAGTGCTTTCGGCGGATCCGTTCTTCCCGCCGATGATGAAGCACATGGTGAAAGCCGGTGAGTCGACGGGCAATGTCGACGGCATGATGAACAAGATCGCCGATTTCTACGACGTGGAGTGCGAAGCGACCGTGGCTGCGCTGACGTCACTGATTGAGCCGATCCTCATCGTATTTCTTGGCGTGGTGGTCGGTGGCATTGTTATGGCAATGTTCCTGCCCATTTTCCAACTCGGCGCCGTCGCTGGCGGACTGCAGTAAGCGGTCCTTTGACGGGCCGTTTGACAACGCGCTCCGTCTTCAGGAGCGTCTTCGATTTAGGCACTCCGTTTCATGTCATCCGTTCTCATCGTCGACGACCTCGTCTCCATCCACGAGATGCTTGAGGCTGTGATTCAGCCCCGGGGGTTCTCTACGTCATTCGCGACGGACGGGGAGAAGGCGCTCGTGCGCTACAAGGCTGAGAAATACGATCTCGTCCTGGCTGACATCGACATGAAGCCGATGGACGGCATCATGCTGCTGAAGCAGCTTAAGGCTTACGATCCCAACGCCGTCGTCATTATCATGACAGCCTACGCCTCGACCGAAAGCGCGGTGCAGGCTTTGAAGTTCGGAGCGTTCGATTACCTGCAGAAGCCGTTTCGCGTCGATGAGCTGATTGCGACCATGCAGCGCGGTCTGGAGTTCAGGACCTTTCAATCCGAACGGGCCGCGGCTGCGCTGTCTCCTTCGGCCAAGATCGCCGATATCGAGACTCGATTGATCGGGCAAAGTCCGAAGATCACCAAGCTGATCTCGCAACTGAAGAAATTAGTGACCGTACGCACGCCGGTGCTGTTGATCGGTGAGAACGGGACCGGAAAGACCACGGTGGCCGAGATCCTGCACGGCGCGACCGGAACGCCTGACTCCTCCTTGCTCCGAATCGATTGTTCACTTAGTTCCGATGCCAATTTTCGCGAAGGGCTCCTGGGGAGTAACGGCGAGGGTGGTTCCTGGGTGAAGCAGGCGAAGGGCGGCACCCTTTTTCTGCAGCATCTGCAATGTCTCTCGGAGCCGGTGCAGAAAGAACTGGTCGGCGTCTTACGGAATACGGCCCACGGCTTCCGACTGGTCTGTACCTCCAATGCGGATCTCGAGAAGCTCGTCGACGAAGGTAAGTTCCATGACGAGCTTTTCTATCGCGTGGCTTCCCTTCCGATGCAGATGCCGCCCTTGCGCGAGCGTCCGAAAGACCTCCCGCTCCTAGTGAAACATTACGCCGCCCTAGCGGCGAATCCGCTGTTCGATGCGAACATGCTTGAGTTCACCCCGGATGCCATGGCGGTGATGACCGCCTACCATTGGCCGGGGAATCTGACCGAGCTCAATCAGGTGGTCTCGAAGATCGCCGCCATGACCGAGACCCGCGTCATTGGCGCGCAGCAGTTGCCGCTGCGCCTGCGTGAACTCAAGCATTGGCCTTCGATGAACGAGTATCTCGCCGGACAGCAGAAGCACTATATCGAGATGGTGCTGCACGCGTCGGGTCATGACAAAGCGGCGGCCGCGAAGGTGCTCGGCATCGACGCGAGCAAGCTCGGGTGAGCGTTCGCGGGGCGGGAGCGTAATCCCGCCGCCATGCGTTTCCCGCCATCGAGGCTCGGACTGGCTTCAAACCAGGAGCTCGTCCCTGTCTATGAAGCGCTTAGGCGCAGCGCTGCGCGAAAGCGCCGGAAACAGACCCTGCGATTATCGGCGTCCACGCGTACCTGGTCACGGGCCTAAGGAGCCTAAAAACCTGCGCTCCTGGCGTTACAATCTGCTTTCCCGCTTGCCGCTTGTTTCTGCGCTCTCAACCTTCGCCGAAATCTGCGCCCATGCCCAAACGCTCTGACCTGACGTCAATTCTCATCATCGGTGCCGGTCCAATCGTGATCGGTCAGGCCTGCGAGTTCGATTACTCCGGAACCCAAGCGTGTAAAGCGCTCAAAGAAGAGGGTTATCGGGTAATTCTCGTGAACTCGAATCCGGCCACGATCATGACGGATCCGGAGTTTGCCGATGTGACCTACATCGAGCCGCTTACCGTCGAGTTTCTCGAGAAGATAATCGCCGCCGAACGGCCTTCGGCTCTCCTCCCGACACTGGGAGGCCAGACCGCATTGAACCTCTCGATGGAGCTGCACCAGAAGGGCATCCTGGAGAAATACGGCGTGGAGATGATTGGTGCCAAACCGGACGCGATTTCGAAAGGTGAGGACCGGGAGCTCTTCAAGCAGGCCATGATCAAGATCGGTCTCGACGTCGCGCGCTCGCGGACGGTGAAGTCGATGGATGAGGCCCGCGCGGCCGCGGAGCACCTCGCGATGTATCCGCTGATCATCCGGCCGTCGTTCACCCTCGGTGGTGCGGGCGGTGGCATTGCCTACAATAAGGAGGAATTCGAACACATCGTGGCCAATGGGATCGATCTCTCGCCGGTGCACGAGGTGTTGGTGGAGGAGTGTCTCCTTGGTTGGAAGGAATACGAGATGGAGGTGATGCGTGATCACAAGGATCAATGCGTCGTCATCTGCTCGATCGAGAATTTCGACCCGATGGGCGTGCACACCGGTGACTCCATCACGGTCGCGCCGGCCATGACGCTGACCGACAAGGAATTTCAAGTCATGCGTGACGCGTCCTTCGCGGTCATTCGTGAGGTCGGCGTTGAAACCGGCGGTTCAAATATCCAGTTCTCCGTCGACCCGGATACCGGCCGGATGGTGGTGATCGAGATGAACCCACGCGTGTCGCGTTCCTCGGCTCTGGCCTCGAAGGCCACCGGGTTTCCGATCGCAAAAATCGCGGCGAAACTCGCGGTTGGCTATACGCTCGACGAACTTCGCAATGACATCACCCGGCTCACGCCCGCAAGTTTCGAACCGACGATCGACTACGTCGTCACGAAAATCCCTCGCTTTACCTTCGAGAAGTTCCCTGGTGCCGATCAGACGCTGACGTCCGCGATGAAGTCGGTCGGCGAAGCCATGGCGATCGGCCGCACCTTCAAGGAATCCATGCAGAAGTGCCTGCGCTCGCTGGAGACCGGCGCACGGGGCTTTGGCGGCGGCGGCAAACACGGGGGAGACGAGCCGATCGAGGAGAAAGTGATTAACGCCAAGCTCGGCACGCCGAACGCGGAGCGCATTTTCTATATCCGGCACGCGTTCCGCGCCGGCTATTCGATCGAGCGGGTTTTCAACCTGACCAAGATCGATCGCTGGTTCCTGCATCAGTTGCATGAGATCTTCGAGATGGAGCAAGAGCTCGCCCAGCAGACGCTGGCCGCGATCGATACCTGGGCCCTGCGCCGGGCCAAGCAATTTGGCTTCTCCGACGTCCAGCTGGCCCATCTGCTGAAGAGCGACTTTGCCACCGTTCGCGCGGAGCGAAAGAAGCGCGGGATCAACACGACCTACCGGCTGGTGGACACCTGCGCGGCCGAGTTCGAAGCCTTCACGCCGTATTACTATTCCAGTTACGGTGACGAAAATGAAGTGCTTCCGCCCACGGATAAGAAAAAGATCATGATTCTGGGCGGCGGCCCCAACCGCATCGGGCAAGGCATCGAGTTTGATTACTGCTGCGTGCATGCGAGCTTTGCGCTGCGGGAGATCGGATACGAAACCGTGATGGTGAACTCGAACCCGGAAACGGTTTCGACCGACTACGACACGAGTGATCGCTTGTACTTCGAGCCGTTGACGCTCGAAGACGTGTTGGAAATTTATCAACAGGAAGGCTGCTCCGGCGTCATCGTGCAGTTTGGCGGTCAGACCCCGCTCAACCTCGCCACTGCGCTGAAGGCCAACGGGGTGAACATCATTGGCACCTCCCCCGAGAGCATCGAGATGGCCGAAGATCGGAAACTCTTCGCCGCGATTCTCGACAAGGTGAAACTCAAGGCGCCGGACAATCGCACCGCGATGAACGAAACCGACGCGCTGACCTTCGCCAAGGAAGTGGGCTTCCCGGTGCTGTTGCGCCCCTCGTTCGTGCTCGGCGGTCGCGGCATGTTCATTGTTTATAGCGAGGAAGAGTTCCGCGCGGTTGTACGGCAGGCGTTCGACGTGATGCCGGACAAGCCGGTGCTGATCGACAAGTTCCTCGAGGATGCAATCGAGCTCGATGTCGACTGTATCAGCGATGGTGAGACATCGGTCATCGGCGGCATGCTCGAGCACATCGAGTATGCGGGCGTGCACTCCGGTGACGCCGCCATGGTGATGCCGCCGCACACCCTTTCGCCGGACATGCTCAATGTCGTGCGCCAGGCGACCCACGCTCTCGCCCGGGAGTTGCAGGTGGTCGGCCTGATGAACGTGCAGTTTGCGATCAAGGACAACCAACTCTACGTCCTCGAAGTGAATCCGCGTGCGTCACGCACGGTCCCGTTTGTCGCCAAGGCGATTGGAGTGCCATTGGCGAAACTCGCGGCCAAAGTGATGACCGGCGCGAAGCTCAAGGACCTCGGTTTCACGCGTGAGCAGACGCCCAAGCACTGGTGCGTGAAGGAAGCGGTGTTCCCGTTTGTGCGTTTCCCCGGGGCGACAATTGCGCTCGGACCGGAAATGCGTTCGACCGGAGAAGTCATGGGTCTGGATGCGGATCTCGGCGTCGCGTTCGCGAAGGCCCAAGCCGCCGCCAAGCCGGGACTGCCCACGAAGGGGAATGTGTTTCTATCCGTTAAAGACGCGGACAAATCGCGCGCGGTGGAGATTGCCAAGGCGCTCGAGCAACTCGGGTTTTCCATTTACTCCACCAGCGGCACGGCGCAAACGCTGGAAGACGCGGGCGTGCAGGTGAAACGCCTGGCGAAGATCGCGGAAGGTCGTCCGAACACCGTCGACTTGATCAAGAACGGACAGATTCAAATGGTGATCAACACGCCGGGCGGGATGATTCCGCGCCGCGACGAGAACGCCATTCGGTCGGCGGCTTACGCCCACAATGTGTGTATCATGACGACCATTACGGGCGCGATTGCGGCCGTGGAAGGGATCCGCGCCTTGAAAGAAAAGCACGTCGGCGTAAAGCCGATCCAACATTACCGGGGCAACGTTACCATCGTCGACTGATTCACGCTTTAGTTAAGTGGCCGGCACACCCGAACGCCGGCCTCTCCCTTGATTCTACCATGCTCGCCATCCGTATCCACGCTACCGGCGGTCCGGACCAACTGCAGGCCGATGAGATACCGGTGCCCGCCGTGAAGGCGGGTGACGTTCGCTTCGCGGTGGAAGCGGCCGGGGTGAACTTCATCGACACCTATCATCGGAGCGGGCTCTACCCGGTCGAGCTGCCGCACACGCTCGGGCAGGAGGCCGCGGGTGTGGTGACGGCCGTGGGCGAGGGCGTCACGGAGTTTGCCGTTGGCGATCGCGTGGCCTCGGCTCGCGCCGTGGGAGCCTACGCCGGCGAGGCAACGGCGGCGGTGAATTTGGCCGTGCGCGTTCCCGCGAGCGTGAATTCGCAGGTGGCGGCGGCGGTGCTTCTGCAAGGGCTCACGGCGCATTACCTCGCGGTGGATACGTTTCCATTGAAGCCAGGTGACACTGCCCTCGTCCATGCCGGAGCGGGAGGAGTGGGGTTGCTGCTGATCCAGATCGCAAAGAAGCGCGGTGCGCGGGTACTGGCCACCGTTGGCACGGAGGAGAAAGGGAAACTCGCGCGGGAAGCGGGCGCGGATGCGGTCTGTGTCTATACGCGGGAAAATTTTGTCGAAGCCGCTCGGGCCTTCACGGCGGGGCGAGGTGTGGATGTAGTCTACGACGGAGTGGGAAAAGACACGTTCGAAGGCAGCCTGAACAGTCTCCGGCCGCGCGGATTGTTCGTGTCATTTGGCAATGCCAGCGGCCCGGTGCCGGCCTTTGCGCCGCTGGTGCTGGCGCAGAAAGGCTCCCTGTTTTTCACGCGGCCGACGCTCGCTCATTATACCGCCACACCGGCGGAGTTGCGGGCGCGGGCGGCCGATCTCTTTGCGTGGGTGGCGGACGGATCGTTGCACGTGCGGGTGGGGGCGACATTTTCGCTGACCGAGGCCGCGGCGGCGCATCGCGCCCTCGAAGGGCGATCGACCACGGGGAAGGTGCTGTTGTTGCCGGCGAATTGATCGAATGGATACACCCACTCTTGTTGCGTTGTTGCATGGGCCGGATCAGCCGGGACTGGTCGCGCGGGTCTCTGGTTGGATCTTTGCCCGCGGCGGCAACATCCTGCATGCGGACCAGCATCGGGACATGGAGCTGGGGATCTTCTTTCAACGCGTCGAATGGGAGCCGACCGGGGCTCCCGGCGTGGCGGATCGGGACGCGGCGGACTTCGAGGCCTTCGCGGCGTCTTTGGGGATGAAAGTGCGCGTCGCTCTGTCGACGCATCGGCCGCGCGTCGCGGTGTTTGTTTCCAAGGCGGACCACTGTTTTCACGATTTGGTCCTGCGGTGGAAAACCGGCGAAATGGCCTGTGATCTGGTGGCGATCGTGGCGAATCATGCCGATTTGGCTGACGCCGCGGCGGGTTATGGAGTGCCGTTTCATCACCTGCCGGTCACGGCGGCGACGAAGCCCGAAGCGGAGGCGCGCCAGCTGGCACTGCTGCAAGACGTGGGAGCCGATGTGGTCGTGCTCGCGCGTTATATGCAGGTGCTCTCCGCGGAATTCCTCGAGCAGTTCGGCAAGCCGGTGATTAACATTCACCACTCCTTCCTGCCGGCGTTTGCCGGAGGCCGGCCCTATCACCAGGCGCATTTGCGCGGGGTGAAACTCATTGGCGCGACCGCGCATTATGCGACGCCCGACCTCGATGAAGGTCCGATCATTCATCAGGACGTGGCGCGGGTGACGCACCGGCACGGCGTGGATGAGCTGATTCGGAAAGGCCGTGACCTCGAGCGCCTGGTACTCGCCCAGGCCGTGCGCTGGCACCTCGAGAATCGCGTGCTGGTCTACGGGAATAAGACCGTCGTATTCGATTAGGAAAGGGGAGGGAAGGACGAGAGGCTGGGTAGGGCTTGAAGTCGAATCGGCCCCTGATGCAGCATCGGAGTTGAAGAAACGTGGTCCACGCATCCTGGCTGTTTCTGTTTTGAAGTACACGGACTGGGTTCCTCGCTGTTTCCGGTGAGCACAGAAGTACGAACAGAAGGTAACCGAGGAAACCAAGATCCAAGCTTCCTGGCGCACCCCTTCGTTTTCTTTGTTACCTGCGATTTAATTCCGATGCGTACCTGACTCGCGTTTATCCACTGAAACCAGCGAAGAACCTGATTTTCCGGAGCTTTATCCACAGATTATGGGATTAAGAAGATTACGGAGGAGGCGAGGGTTCGTTAATTTCTTTAATTTTGAAAATCTGTGGACCATTTCCTTGCAGCGGGAGATTTGGCCCTTCGCTGTTTTCGGTGGGCACCCACCCTGGACAACGCGAAAATCTTTTGGGGCTGAATTTTGACCGCGGATGGCGCGGATCTCGCGGATCATGGCAGGGATCACTCAATCCATCCGTGCCATCCGCATAATCCGCGGTTAAACTCCGGGCTTCTTCCCTCCATTCCACTGAAAACAGCGAAAAACCACGGACTGGAACCTAACTCAGTGAAAACGAACGGCTCGTTGGAAAGAGGGAGGCCATCAAAGGCCTGAGTTGCCCGTTTTGAACTCCTGCATTTACAGGGGGCTCCGCATTTGTTCTCGTCGTCGGTTTCAAAGCTCAAAACACTGCGTATGCCCATGGCCGCCACTCCTCCCTCTGACCCGAAGCCCGCAGGTGATGACCGCAATCTTGTCCCCGTGGACGTGAGCAGCGTCATGCCGTTTGAAGACCGGCTCTATCTTTTCTGGCAAAAATACCGTGGCCTCGTGCTGGGCGTTTGTGCGCTCATCTTTCTGGTCATCATCGGAAAAGGCGCGTGGGATTACATGGCGCGGCAAAAGGAAATGGAGACTCAGCGCGCCTATGCGGCTGCGACGACGACCGAACAACTCAAGGCGTTCAGTTCAGCCAACTCCGACCATGTCCTCGCGGGTGTTGCCCAGCTGCGAATCGCTGATGACGCTTACGTGGCCACCAAGTCTGCGGAAGCCATTGCGGCCTACGATCGCGCGGTGTCCATCCTCGACGACGGACCGCTCGCAAGCCGGGCGCGGCTGGGTCGAGCGCTGGCCAGGATTCAGTCTGGTGATACCGCTGGTGGCACCACCGAGCTCAAGCAGCTCGCAAATGATGCCACTCTCTTTAAAGCGATTCGCACGGAAGCGGCCTACCATCTCACCAGTCTCGCCGTGGAGGCGGGCAATTCCGAGGAAGCGCAGAAACTTTCCGATCAGTTGATGCAAATCGACCCGACCAGCCCGTGGACGCAGCGTGGTCTCGAATTGCGCTCTTCGTTGCCCGTTTCGCCGGCGGCGGGCGCGCCGGCCACGGACGGTGCGGGTGGTATGCAAATCACGGTTCCAAAGAAGTAAGTCTACGTTCGGTTCACCCGCTTTACCGCGGGTGAATGTCTGGAGCGGCGAACGGACGTTCTCTTCCCCTTCGTTTGTTTTTCAGCGGGCAGCGCGCTCAGGGGTTGATCATCGAGCGGAGACGCCTTGGATACAGGCCCGCAGATACCCCATGGCAAACGCCATCCCGGCGTGCCAGGGCGCGGCACAATTGAGTTGAGGTGTGTGGTCAGGGATGATGACTCCCTCGTAACGCTGGCGCGCCAGAATCTCGATGATGCGTCGCACGTCGATGTCCCCCTCACCGATGAATGTTTCCTTATAGGCAGGGACCTTGCCGCGGATGTTGCGGAGATTGGACATAGCCGATCCGGCCCAGCCCGGCCTGGTATTCGGTCGATTGATACACGTCGCCATCGACCATCCCGGCGATCGTGCCGACACAATACTCCAGGGTATTCGCCGGGCTTGGGTTGAGATCGATCAATTGTTGATAGAACTCGGTTTTCCAGACGAGTCGCGGTGAGTTGCGCAATACCTCGACCGGAGGATCGTCCGGATGCAATGCGAGCTTCACTCCTGCTTCCTCGAAGCGGAAGTTGTCCGCATCGAGCATGTGATGATAAAGACCGAATCCGAGCTTCATGGGATGATTGGTGAGCACCGGCGAGGCGGAACCGCGGGTCAAGGCCCCGACGTCTTCATTTCGTGCCGGCAAAAACTTTGCGTGCCACGTGCGAGGACCGTCACAGGAGCTCTGCGCTTCTCGAAATTCCACCGTGGGGAAGAGTTGCTGACCCTGCAGTGCTTCTCCGAAAACAGTCGAGCCTCGAAACGGCAGGCGTTTCGAGGCTCGAAATAATGGTCGGGGCGACAGGATTCGAACCTGCGACCTCCTGGTCCCAAACCAGGCGCTCTACCAGGCTAAGCTACACCCCGACAACCAAGCTGAAAAGGGTTGGCGAAGGTTCGCTAGTGTCAATGACTGTTCTTGAGAACTCACCGATTGGTTGAAATTCCCTCAGCCGTTGCCTCGGCGCCACAGCGTCGTCTCTCGCCTCGAGGATAGTCGCCCATCGCATTTAAACGCATTTCCTGCTGGATAAATCGGGGCCGGACCGCTTGACAATGTTAACCACTCTCTTCTTGCGTCGTACCTGGTTCCGGCTTCTGCTCGTCTCTACTCCCTCTCCATGGATACCATTTCTCGCGAAAACAACAGCATGCTCCCAGTTGGCGCCGTTATCGTCGGTGTCATCGCCCTGCTGCTCGGTGGCTACGCAGCGATCAGCGTCTCAAAGGCGAATCGCACCAGTGCGGCTCAGCAGGCAAAAATCGAACGCCTTGAAGGTCTTGAGACCCGGGTTGATAATGCGGCGCAGCAGGCTGGAAACGCGGTGAAGAATGTTCAGGATCTCACGCGCTCGACGCAGAATGCGTTCAACGATATTGGGCCGCTAATCGGAACTCTGCAGGTTTCGGTTAATAAACTGGAAGAGGCGGCAAAGAAGCCCGCCCCCGCTCCCGCCGCCGCGAAGAAAGGCTCCGAGCCCGCCGTCGCCGGCCCGGGCGAATACGTGGTGAAAGCCGGTGACAGCGGAATGAAAATCGCCACCGCGAACGGCGTATCCATTGCTGATCTCCAAGCCGTCAATCCTGGTGTGAACTGGAACCGGATCACTCCGGGCCAGAAGCTAAAGCTGCCAAAGAAGTAACGCGCTCGTCCTCGTTCTAAATGCCTCTCGTCCCGGTGACGTGAGGCATTTTTTTTGTCCGAATTTTCCGGTTCGTTTCTGATTTATCCTAAATTCGGCAGTTCAGAGTAACCACGGATGACACCAATGACAGCGATGACACGGATACAGAGAATTGCAGATGAAGGAGCACCTGACTGCCATCAACCCGCAAGGTGAAGCGCCCGAAATGCAGAATGCCTTGGTCATCTGTGTCCATCTGTGAAATCTGTGGCTTCAACTTCATTTTCTAGGTTTATGAGTTCCGATCCCTCCTCGCCTTCCTCCACGACTCCCGCGCGTTGGCAGAAACTCGGCCAGTCAACCCAGTTTACCACGCCGATTTTTGCGCTGGACCATGCCCGCTATCGGCACCCGCGTCGCGGCACGGAACGCGACTTCGTGGTGATTAACTCGCGGGACTGGGTAAATGTGATCGCGGTGACGCCCGACCGTCGGCTGGTGCTGGTGCGACAGTTCCGCTATGGCATCGACGCATTTTCCCTGGAGATTCCGGGAGGCGTGATGGACACCGGCGAGGATCCGATTGAGGCGGGCCTGCGGGAGTTGAGAGAAGAGACCGGGTATTCCGGCGTGCGAGCGCGGCTCTTGGGCAGCGTCCACCCTAACCCCGCGTTCCAGTCCAATCGGGCTCACTTTGTTCTGGTGGAAGCGGTAACTCGGTCGCACGAGCTCGAATGGGACGCCGACGAAGAAATCGAAGTGGTGGTCGAGCCGATCGAGGACGTGTTGGCCATGGCGCGGAATGGCGGGATCACCCATGCGCTCGTGTTGAATGCACTGATGTTTTTCGAGCGTGAATGGCGAACGGGTCGATCAGGGTGAACGCGCTGGTCATTTGACATCGGGAGTTTGCCCCGTTTCCTGCCAGAATCCATCCGATGCTTCCTCCTACGTTTGCCAATGCCCCCGCGTCCCTCGGCGGTGCGACGGGTAACTATTTACCCGCGGTGCTGGAGCAGGAGGTGCGCAGGATTTACGCGCGGAGTCCGCTCTATGGACAACGGTTCCGGTTACATGATGATCCGCTCCAGTGGCCCTGTTTTCGCGAGATCCCGGCGCTGTCGAAAAAAGAGATTATAGAGCGCGGTCATCAGGCGTTTTTTGCCGATTACGCGGAGGTCGAACGTGGCCTGCAGGCGAAGCGTTTCGAATACGAGAGCACCGGCGGCACGACCCAGTCACCGATGACGGTGATTATGGAGGATGGCTGGTGGAACGCGCAGACCGAGCGCGCCTATCTGGCGTCTCCGATTCTGCGGGAATTTGTCGGCCGGCCTTATCGGAAGTGCGTGCTCGCTCCCTTGGGGTGCTCGAGCAATCTCTGTCCGTTCGAGGATCACCCGTTTCCGCACCGTTATTTCGACGGCACCGTCTACCTCAACTTGTCGAGTGATCCCTTTGCCTTTCCCGAGGCCGAGTGGGACCGCATCGTCACAGAATTGCAGGCCACGCAGCCGGAGGTCCTCGAGGGAGAGCCGGTTTATTTATCGCTGCTCGCCCGGGCGGCGCAAAAACGTGGGGTGCGCGTGCCAAGCCTGAAGGCCGTAATCCTGACGTATGGCAAAGCCAGCCAGCAGCACGGTCGACGGATTGCAGAGGCATTCCCGGCGGCGCAGGTCGATCTCTACGGCTCGACGGAGGCTGGTTACTTGTTCGTGGGAGAGGCGTTCAAAGACAACTCTCAGGCGATCGATGCCAACGCCTTCATTGAGCTCGTACCGTGGCGCGACGAACTGCCGGGCGTTTATCAGATCTATGTGACCACCCGGAATCGCGAAGCGATGCCCCTGCTGCGTTACCACACCGGCGACGTCGTGCAGCGCTTTTCCACGGGATTTCGTCTGCTTGGTCGAGAGAGTAATCTGTTCTTCCGCGCCGATGGGTCGCTCGTGTCGTCCACTGACATCGATGCCGCGTTGCCGGATGATTTTGCGTGTTGGCACTACTCGTTGGTGCAGACCAGCGATCTGCGCTGGGATTTTCATTACGTGGCTGACCACGCTCCCTCGCATCGCAAGATCGAGACCGCGCTGGCGCAGATGCTCGGGGGCGGCGCTCGCGTTAATGCCTTCCGCCGTCGCTTCATTGCGCCCGCTGCGAGTGGGAAGTTCTCACTTTTGAAGCCGCTGGGAAAGTAGGCGGCTTACGCATCCCCGCGGGGAATCGCGCGGATTGTCCGCGCAGTCAGGACTTCTCCAACAGGTTAGGGTCGCTAATAAGCGTGCGGCAACCAACCAGCCCCTTTACTTCGCCGGAGTCGTAACTGATTTTCCGATCGCCTTGTGTCCCACTCCCAACGGCAAATCCTTGCGATGAATCTTGTCGGTTACTTTTTCAGCTCTTCGATCGGCCGCAAATTCCTCATGGCCATCACTGGCCTGGTCTTGATCGGCTTCGTGCTTGGGCACCTGATCGGCAATCTGCAGGTGTTTTCGCATCCGGATAAGATCAACGGCTATGCCCAGTTTCTTCATCAGATGGGCCCGTTGCTCTGGGTTGCCCGCATCGGATTGCTGGTAAGCGTCGGCATCCACATCTGGGCCGCGACCGTGCTGACTTTGGAGAACAATCGGGCGCGCGGCTCCGTGCCGTACGAAGTCAAGCACACCATTCGCGCCACCTTGTCGTCCCGGACCATGCGCCTGACGGGTTACGTGGTGCTCGCGTTCATCATTTATCACCTGGCGCATTTCACCTTTGGGTTTGCCGGGGCTGATACCTTCAAGAGTGCTTTGCCGCAGTACACCATGACCGACGATTACCGGGTGTCCGGTTTTCCGGTGGTTAACGCTGGGGCGCAGGTTCTGGACGTCCACAGTATGGTAATCCTCGGCTTTCAAAATGAAATTGTCTCCGCGTTCTATATCATCGCGGTCGGGCTGTTGAGTTTCCATCTGGTGCATGGTTTCGACAGCCTTTTTCAGACGCTCGGGCTGCGTTCGAGTCGCTGGGGCACTGGGCTTCGTCGATTCTCGATTCTTTTCAGTCTGGCGTACTTTATCGGCAATCTCGCGATTCCGGGCGCCGTTTTGACCGGCCAGCTTAAGCCAGGGGCACGTGCGGCCGTCAGCACCGCCGTCCAGCGCTAAGCTTTCTTCTCTCACTCTCCTTTCGTTAATCATCGACTGCGCTTAGCGCCCCATGGCCACCCTCGACTCCAAGGTTCCTTCCGGCCCGCTCGCCGACAAGTGGCGCAAGCACAAGGCGGACATCAAACTCGTTAACCCGGCGAACAAGCGCAAATACGAGGTCATCGTCGTCGGCGCCGGCCTTGCCGGAGCTTCCGCGGCCTCGAGCCTGGCCGACTTGGGTTACAAGGTGAAATCCTTCGTTTTTCACGATAGCCCCCGCCGGGCGCATTCCATCGCCGCCCAAGGCGGTATTAACGGTGCCAAGAATTACCAGAACGACGGCGACAGCGTGCATCGGTTGTTCTACGATACCGTGAAAGGTGGCGACTATCGTTCGCGCGAAGCCAATGTGCACCGGCTGGCTGAGGTCTCCGTCAACATCATCGACCAATGCGTGGCGCAAGGCGTCCCGTTCGCCCGCGAATACGGTGGCTTGCTCTCGAATCGCTCTTTCGGTGGCGCCCAGGTTTCCCGTACGTTCTATGCGCGGGGACAGACCGGGCAACAATTGTTGGTCGGAGCGTACTCGTCGCTCATGCGCACTGTCGGCGCGGGTACGGTTGGGCTTCATCCGCAGTGCGAGATGCTCGATCTCGTCATCGTGGGCGGTCAGGCCAAGGGCATCATTGTCCGCAATCTGGTGACCGGTGCGATCGAGCGCTATTCCGCGGATGCAGTGGTGCTCGCGACCGGCGGATACGGCAACGTCTTCAACCTTTCCACGTATGCTCGCGGCTCGAATACCACCGCAATTTGGCGGGCCTACCGGCGCGGCGCGTGTTTTGCGAATCCGTGTTATACGCAGATTCATCCGACCTGTATTCCGGTGAGTGGCGAGTATCAGTCGAAGCTGACGTTGATGTCGGAGTCGCTCCGTAACGATGGTCGGATTTGGGTGCCGAAAAAAGCCGGGGATCGCCTGAAGGATCCGAACAGCATCGCGGAGGAGGATCGGGATTATTACCTCGAGCGGATGTATCCGGCCTTCGGCAATCTGTGTCCGCGTGACATTGCTTCACGGGCGGCGAAACGCGTGTGTGACGAGGGTCGTGGCGTGGGCACCAGTGGCTTGGGGGTGTATTTGGATTTTTCCGATGCCATTCGCCGCCTCGGCGAAAACGGCGTCCGCGAGCGCTACGGCAATCTCTTCGATATTTATCACGAGATCACCGCGGAGAGTGCCTACAAGGTCCCAATGCGCATTTTCCCAGCCGTCCACTATACCATGGGCGGCTTGTGGGTGGATTATAATCTCATGTCGAATGTTCCGGGCTTGTTTGTGCTCGGGGAAGCGAATTTCTCGGATCATGGTGCCAACCGGCTGGGCGCGAGCGCGCTGATGCAAGGTTTAGCCGATGGTTACTTTGTCATTCCGTATACGGTCGGCGATTATCTCGCATCCCAGAAGCCAGGGTCTCGTCCGAGCGCGGACGGCCCTGAATTCAAGGCGGCGGAAGAAAACGTGCTTTCGATGACCCGGAGGTTTCTCGAAAACAAGGGCAAGGAACCCGTTAGCCACTATCACAAGCGCCTCGGCAAGATCATGTGGGAGTTCTGCGGGATGACGCGGACGCGTGAAGGATTGACGAAGGCGTTGCAGCTCATTCCGGCTTTGCGGGAAGAGTTCTGGGCCAATGTGCGCGTGCCCGGTTCGGCCGACACGATTAACCAATCCCTCGAACAAGCCGGCCGCGTGGCCGACTTCCTTGAACTGGGTGAACTGATGTGCCGCGATGCGCTCACGCGCGAGGAAAGCTGCGGCGGGCATTTCCGCGCGGAGCATCAGTATCCGGATGGCGAGTGTAAACGTGACGACGAAAAGTTCGGGCACGTGGCCGCTTGGGAATTCCAAGGCTCCGACAAGGAGCCGCTGCGAAATATCGAACCGCTCAATTATGAGTCGGTGAAGATGAGCGTGCGGAATTACAAATGATTGCGCCCTTCATCCTGTGATCATCGTTTCCGCGCTTAAATCCACGCGAGCCAACGGAGCCTCGTAAATTGTCATTCGAGAAATCGTAACTCGACCCATGGTTGCTTCCAATTCCACTCAGCCGATCTCCATCACTCTTCGCGTCTGGCGCCAGGCCGGTCCGCAAGAGGCGGGTAAGTTCGTCGATTATCAATCGAAGGACCTGAGCCCGAACATGTCCTTTCTCGAAATGCTCGATGTCTTAAACGACGAGCTGACGGTGAAGGGCGAGGAGCCGATCGCTTTCGCGCACGACTGTCGCGAGGGGATTTGTGGAACGTGTTCCTGCACGATCAATGGCAAGCCGCATGGCCCCGGCGTCGGCGTCGCGACGTGTCAGGTCTATATGCGAAGCTTCCGCGACGGCGATGTGGTGGTGGTGGAGCCGTTCCGCGCCAAGGCGTTTCCGGTCCTCAAGGACTTGATCACGGATCGCACCGCGTTCGATAAAATTCAGGAGGCCGGTGGATTTATCACCGCGCGGACGGGATCGGCGCCCGATGCCAATTCGATTCTCATCCCCAAGCCGGACGCGGACCTGGCGATGGACGCCGCCACCTGTATTCAGTGCGGCGCGTGCGTGGCAGCCTGCAAAAACGCGAGCGCCATGCTCTTTGTCGCCGCCAAGGTTTCTCATTTGGGTTTGCTGCCGCAGGGACAGGTCGAGCGGGACAAACGCGTTCTCTCGATGGTCCACACCATGGACGAGCTTGGTTTCGGTAACTGCACGAATTATTACGAGTGCAGCGCTGCCTGTCCCAAGCTCATCTCGCACGATTTCATCGCGCGGATGAACCGCGATTATTTCAAGGCCACTCTTCGCTCGAGTTTCAAATCCGAGTCGCTCGGCGCCAGCGGCGGAGCCTAATCCCAACGTCCCTTGATCTTTGGACTGTCATTGCGGAAAGCGTAGCGACGAAGAGGATTACTACTGACGAGGCACCCAGCCGCGATTCCCTCGCAAGGTGAGGGGACTGTAATTTATCATGCTTTGATAATCTGTGCTCATTCGCGGAGTCTGTGGCTTCAACTGCTTTTTCCCGGATAGATACAGGAGGGGCCGGCGATAACCCCTTAACGCCGGCCCCAGTTTTTTTCTGTTTTTCGGTCTTGCGACCGGCTCACGCTACCCAAAACCCTGCTTGGGTAGGATGGTTTTAATTTAGCAGCTCGCGTGCCAGCGCCGCGGGCTGAGCGCGCCAATTTCGCGTGGAAAGAGGAAATTTCGCCCGGCCGATGGGCCAATCGGTTAGCTTGGCCTCGTTGTGCGATCGTTTCATGGCCTCTTCGCCAGTCATGCCGGGCCGGAGCGCGGCCTTTCGTTCCGCCGTCAGTCGCTCGCAAAATGCGTAATCTCGCCGAGTTCGTCCGCGATGGCGCGGTCAGGCCTGCTCCGGGGCATCTGATGCTGGCCGCCCCAAACGTTCCGAAAGCGCGCCCAATGTTCAAACACGCCGGGCATCACCAACCGGACCAGCGGCGCCGCCAGGGTACCGCTTCGTCGCAGAAGCCCGTACGCTTCATTTAGCCGAACCATCTCGGCATCGAGATCGGTGGCGATCTGCGGCCCAGTCGGGGTTGTCGCCGTTCCCGGCCGCAGCTCGATCCACCACTCGTGTCTGCCGCGGCGCTGGACGTTGTAGTTTCCGGGCGAGGGGAGGGGAGCGACATGGAAATTGACGATCGTCCAGTTCCGGCGACGACAAACGGCGACGAGTGCGTCAGTAAGGTCTTTCTCGGTGACGCGCTCGCCGACCGTGTCCAGGCGCAACGCGGTTCGGCCCACGTAGTGAAGCCGAGGCGGGCTAACCGACGCGAACCGCACGATATCGCCCAAAAGGTAGCGCGCGAGGCCGGTCGCATTTGTCACCACCAAGGCATAGTCGATGCCGGTTTTCACCTCTGCGAGCGGGATCGCCTTTTCTCCCGGATGAAGCGAGCGAGCGTCGGCGAACTCCGTCATCGGCAGGAACTCAAAGAACGTTCCTGCGTTGTCCATCAAGCGCAGCCCTTGCATCGGCTCGCAATCTTGGACGGCGACAAATGCTTCCGTCGCCGCGTACACTTCGTGAAATTTCACGGTTGGCCCCATCACCTCGCGCAAAGGGTCAAACAGGGGCGCAACGGGAGTTCCCGTGTGGATATAGCACTCGAAGTTGGGCCAGATGGCTTGAAGATTCGTCATCCGGCGTCGTCCCACGGAACAGCTCTGGCGCAAGGCCAGGGCGAGTGCCAGGGTCCACTGCGGCAATCCGGCCAGGAGCGAAATATCGCGCCCTTTGGTGCGGTTGATCACGGCTTCGATCTGCGCGTTCCAGTCCTCGATTTTCGCCACGTGCGCTCCGGGCTCGTAGAGGTGTTTGTCGGCCCACGCCGGCAGGCTGAGAGCCGCAATTCCGCTGAGGTCGCCAGCAAAAGCGTTTTGCGGTTCGCCGTGGAGCGGTTGCAGGGTCGTCGTTCCGCCAAACAGGAGATGGCGGCCGCGAAACACCGCGGCGTGACGTACCCGTACGGTATAGTAAAGCAAGGCGTCCAGCCCAGCTCGGCGCACGGTGCCGAGCATCTCTTCGGTCATGGGAATGGGCCGGCGCTCTCCGGTGGTGGTTCCGGCGGTGAGGGCGAAGAGAGTACAGTGGCCCGGCCAGAGCACATCGGCCTCACCGTGCGTCATACGCGCGATCGCCGGGGCGAGCTGCTCGTAGCTTTGGAGCGGAACGCGCTCGCGAAATGTCTCGTACGACATTCCCGGCTCGATCCCGAGCCGGTTCCAGACGGAGGTCGCGGCAAACCGGGGCAACAGCGATTGGAGGATACGCTCCTGGGCCGCCGCACCGCTTCGGTGCTGCCGGAGTTTCCACTCCGTGCCAGCGGTGCGAAGGCTGAGACCTAAGCTATAGAGACTTTTGGGCCAGACCAGCATCGCGACGGGAGCGCACGCTGCACATAAGAAACCAGCAAGCTTTTACGCCGTGGAAGAGAGTCGATTGATTGGTTCTGGCCTTGCGCGGGAAGGCGTTGGACCAATCCGACCGGGGAAGGGGTCGGCCTGGCACCGGTTACCCCGGCGCTGATTTGCTCGTTGCGAGCCCGCAGGAGAGTCGGCGTGATGGTGGGTTCATGCCGTTGCCGCCAATTATTTTTGAAGACGACACCCTCGTCGCATTCGACAAGCCCAGCGGGCTCCTCGTGGCTCCGGATCGCTGGGACAAGAAACGCGAGAACCTGATGGGGCTCGTGCATGATCATCCGCGTTATGGTCACGGCGTGGCGAATGTTCACCGGCTCGATGCCGATACCAGCGGGCTTTTGCTCTGCGCGAAGAACAAGATCGCCCTCGATTTTCTCACCGGCCAGTTTCAATCCAAGACCGTTTTGAAAAGGTATCATGCCGTCGTGGCGGTGCTCCCGGCAGAGCATGCGATGAAGGTGATTGCGCCGATTCGCGATGCCAGTGGCGCCCTTCCGGACGCGTTTACCGTCGAGCTCGCCCTTGGCGAAGACGAACGCCAGCCCGGTCACATGCGGGTGTTTAAAGGCCGCGGGGGCAAGGACTGCGTCACCGAGTTTAAAACCCTCGAGCGGTTTCGCGGTTCTTCGGCCGTGGGACGGCCGCGGCGAGGGGCAGCGGCTGCGGCAGCAGGGGTGCTCGCGGCCGGTTACGCGTTTGTCGAATGTCGCCCGCTGACCGGTCGCACCCACCAGCTCCGCGTCCATCTCGCGGCCGCGGGCGCGCCAATCTTGAACGATCCCTTTTATGGGAACCCGGATATTACGCTGCGGCTCTCCAGCTTGAAGCGCGGTTACAAGGGGAGAGACGATGAGAAGCCGTTGCTCGATCGGCTCGCCCTCCATGCCAGCGAACTGACCTTGAAGCACCCGACCACCCGTGAGCCGTTCACGATCACCGCGCCGCTTCCTCATGAATTCGAGGTTGCCCTCAAGTACCTCCGGAAATTCGCCGCAGTCTGAGTTCGACCAACTAACTGGGCGCGTCGAGCGGCCCGGAGTAAGCGGATCGAGGTGATACCGACATTCCTGTCTGTCTGATCTCTCTGCGGGGTCGGTTTCTCGATCTCGGAACAGACAGGAATGTCTGTTTCACTCCGAGCCCTGGAGCGCCGGAAGGAAAAGTCGATCCCGCGCTGCCCAAAGCCGGACTCGCCGGCTGTCCCCGTGGCGTTCCTCCTTTCCCCTTTCCTTTGCGCGGGGCGCCCGCGTAATCTCTCTTCACCCTTCCCCATGAATTATCCTCAACTCACCCGTCGCGAAGCCCTGAAAACCACCGTTCTGAGCGCGCTCTCGCTTCCCCTGCTTGGTTCGCTGGCTTTCGGCGCTGACGCCAAAAAGACGAACGCCAAAAAGGGCGGTGCCGCTCCCGCGCCGACGCTTTATCCACCGACCTCACCGGATGGTCGCGAGAACGGTCTGCGGCTAGGGATCGCTTCCTATTCGCTGCGCGAGCTGCCGCTCGATAACGCGATCGCGGTCGTGAAGACCCTGCGCATTCCCAACATCGCGCTCTTCCGGCTGCACTGTAACTGGGAAGGCGCAACGGTTGACGAGTGCCGCGCCGTGGGAGAGAAACTCCGCGCGGCCGGGTTGACTCTGACGGGCTCGGGCGTGGTAAATCTGACGACCGACGAGGCGAAGGCACGGCAAGCGTTTGAAAACGTGAAGGCGGCCGGAATGCAGACGATGGTGTGCAAGCCCACCATCGAGGCGCTCCCGCTGGCCGAGAAGCTTGCCAAAGAATTCGACCAGAAACTTGCGATCCACAATCACGGCCCTGAGGACAAGCTGTACCCCACGCCGGCGGTGATTTGGGACCACATCAAGTCGCTCGATTCCCGCATCGGTATTTGTATCGACATTGGGCATACGGTTCGCGGTGGCGAAGACGCGGTCAGTGCGATCAAAAAGTATGCGTCGCGCGTGTACGACATCCACATGAAGGACAGCGTCGCCCTGGTCGGAGCGATGCGCGATGTGCCAGTCGAAGTCGGCGCCGGCCGGCTCGATGTGAAGGGTGCGCTGCGCGCCCTGCTTGAAATTAAATATAATGGAGTCGTGTCGTTTGAATACGAAAAGCAGGGCGTGAACCCGGCCATCGGCCTCGCGGAATCCGTCGGCTTTGTCCGCGGCGCGCTTTCCGCCTTCGCCCGCTCGTAAGTTCGCACGGCCCGCTCCAGTTCGCTGGGGTTAGAAGCTTCGCGATCAGCGCGCCGATCACCTCGGCGCGTTTTTCGTTTGTAAGGATTTTGTCCGCGGCGTTTTTCTTCGACGCTGACGGGCGCCACGCTTGACGGCATGGCGTGGCGCACGGTGAATCGGGCGTCGTAACTATTCAGGTTGGGCGAACGACGAGCATTCGCCACAGATTGCACAGATGGACACAGATGAATATATCCATAAGGAAGTGAGCGAGGACATTGTCGGGGCCGCGATGACCGTGCTCAACAAGCTCCGGCCCGGATTGAAAGAGAAAGCATATGAAAATGCATTAGTTATAGAGCTGCGGAAACGTGGGCGCCACATCGAGCAGCAACGGGTATTTGATGTCCTTTACGACGGAATCATTGTCGACACGCTTGTTCCCGATCTCATTGTCGATGGGAAGGTGATTGTGGATCCGAAGTGCGTTACCGATTTCACCGAAACTCATTATGCTCAAATGATTGGTTATCTCGCCATTACCGGCCTCCGCCTCGCAATGCTGTTGAATTTCAACGAGGCCAAGCTCCGCTGGAAGCGCGTTATCCGCTGATGCATCTGTGCCCATCTGTGCAATCTGTGGCTCCTCATCCTGATCTCCTGAGTCTGGGAGATGCTGAAGGGTTACTGGGCGCTTTACGGCTGATTTTTTATACGCATGACCGATTCTCCCTCTGCTCCTTCGCCGCTCGGCTTTGGTATTGTTGGCGTCGGCATGATCGCGGACTTTCATGCGCAAGCGATCGCGCATACGATGGGAGGCCGGCTCGTGGGCGTGGCCTCGCGAAATCCGCAGAATGCCGAGGCGTTTGCCCATAAGCACGGGGTGCCGTTTGCCACCACGAGCGTCGACGAATTGGTGGCGCGCCCGGATATCGATGTGGTTTGTATTACGACACCCAGTGGCGCTCATCTTGAACCCGCGCTGGCGGTCGTCCGGGCGGGCAAACACCTGGTGGTGGAGAAGCCGATTGAGATCACGACGGAGCGAGCGGACGAGTTGCTCCGCGCCGCCGATGCCGCCGGAGTGAAGGTCACCCCGATTTTTCAAGCCCGGTTTGGTGAAGGCGCCCAAATCATCAAGTCCGCCATCGAGGCGGGGCGCTTCGGTCGGATGGTGTTGGCGAGCGCCTATGTGAAGTGGCATCGCAGTGCCGAGTATTATACCGGCTGGAAAGGAACGCTGAAGCTCGACGGCGGTGGTGCGCTCATCAACCAGGCGATTCATGCGATTGATCTGTTGCAGTGGTTCGCCGGGCTGCCCACGGAAGTCTTTTGTTGGACGACCCGGCGCGTCTACGGGCATATCGAGGCCGAGGATACCGCAGCGGCGACCCTGCGTTTCCCGTGCGGTGCCATGGGCAGTATCGAAGCGACCACGGCCGTGAAGCCGGGTTGGGCGCGCCGGATCGAATTATGCGGTGAGCATGGCTCGGTGATGCTCGATGGGGATTTTATTTCGCACTGGGACTTCGATCACGAGGTCGAGGGTGACGCGCAAATCCGGGCCACGAAAGATACCGGAGCCCTCGGTTCCGGCGCCAGTGCGCCGAATGCGATCAGTTTCGAAGGGCATCGCCGTCAGATCCAGGACCTCATCGACGCCGTCCGCGAGAATCGCCCGGTGGCGATCGATGGACACGAAGCACGCAAGGCAGTCGCGCTGATTCGCGGACTCTACGCGTCCGCAGAACGAGGCGCGCCCGTGCGGCTCACGTGAGAGCCGTCGATGCCGACGCCTCGGGCGGGCGAGGTGAAGGGACTGTAATTTATAATGCCCTGGTAATCTGTACTCATCTGTGAAATCTGTGGCTTCAACTGCATTTTTTGCGATACCGAGGGCTCCAGCATTTTTGGCTCATGGAGTTTGAGTTGCTGATTTTTTCCTATGTCTGCCCTTCCGATCTCTCTGCCCTAGTGGCGCACGCTGACGCGTGAACACTGGTTTGTCTTCAGCATCGCCTCGCTGGCGTGGCTCTTCGACTGTATGGACCAGCAGTTCTTCAACCTGGCGCGTGATGCCGCGATGGAGCAGCTCTTGGGCGACAAGGCCAAGGCGCGGGAATTCGCACCGTATACGACCTCGGTCTTTCTGCTCGGCTGGGCGGCCGGGGGATTATTTTTCGGGTCGTTGGGGGACCGCTTTGGTCGCGCCCGCATTCTGACGCTTTCCGTGCTGATCTACTCGGTGTGCACGGGCTTGAGCGCCCTTTCCACCGGTTTTGTGGATTTCTGTGTCTACCGCTTTCTGACCGGGTTGGGCGTGGGGGGCGTCTTCGGCCTGGCGGTGGCACTGGTGGCGGACACGGTGCCGGATCGCGCGCGGGCGCCGGCATTGAGTTTGCTGCAGTCGCTGTCGAGCGTGGGCAACATCAGTGCGGGCCTGATCGGCATGGGCATCGGAATGCTGGCCGCACGGGAGTTGCTGCCGGCGGGGCTTAAATCCTGGCAAATGATGTTCATCGTGGGCGCCGCTCCGGCGTTCCTGTGTGTGTTCATTCTCGGCCGGCTGAATGAGCCGCAGCGGTGGATGGATGCGAAGGCCGCGGGTGCGAAAACGGGCGTGAAATTCGGTTCTTATGCGACGTTGCTCACGCACCCGCGCTGGCGCCGGCATGCGTGGTTGGGGTTGCTGTTGTGCAGCGCCGGCATCATTGGCCTTTGGGGCATCGGCAACTTCCATCCGACGATCGTGCGGTCGATTGTGGAGGAGCACTTGGCATCCAAGAATCTCAGTGCGGACGCCCTGGGCAGTGAAAAGGCCTATTGGAGTTCGATGGCGCTGCTGCTGCAGAACGTCGGCGCGTTTTTCGGCATGACGGCCATGGCACGCGTGGCGCAGGTTAAAGGTCGAAAATTTGCGTTCGCGCTCGCGCTTTTTCTCTCGTTTGCAAGCACCGTGCTGGTTTTCAGCAGCCTGCGCAAGTTTCAGCCAGATCTTCTGGATGATCCCGCTGATGGGCTTTGGGCAACCGTCGTGTTCGCGGTTTACGCGATTTACCTGCCGGAGTTATTCCCGACCAGCCTGCGCAGTACCGGGACGAGCTTCTGCTATAACTTTGGCCGGGTCGCGGCGGCGACGGCGCCTTTCACGATTGGCCAGATCACCCGGAGTCTGGGGGGGAACCTCGAAGGCTTCCGCACGGCGGGATTATGGGTCAGCGGCGTGCTGCTATCGGGGATTTTGGTGCTGCCATTTCTGCCGGAAACAAAGGACAAACCGCTGCCGGAGGAGTGAACCTTGCGCACTTGGTAGCGCAATTTGAAACGATGGCCCATCGTCCACCTACGAACAGGCCTATTCGATTGTCGGAAATTCTTACACTTGGTGCACCTGTTCAGAGTTCCTACCAGCTCGACAATATACGCTAAAAAAAATCACAACTTATCTAATGAATAGTTGTTTATGACCCACGAGCTACGTTGGCGCGCCGCTTGCTTTTGTAATTCAGGTTCTTCCCGCTCCCATCCTTAAGTCCCATCCCTGATATGAATATTAGATTTCACGTTTATTGTGCGTTCGCCTTTGTTGCGCTGGCGTGCTCGGCCCGCGCGGTCTCGTTCAATTTTACCACTATCCATAGTGGCGACACCCCTGCGGGTCCATCTCCCTATGCAACATTGGACGTGACTCAGAATGGTGCGAACAACGTCAAGTTTACCCTTTATGCCGGAAATCTTGGGGCTTCCGAGTTCATTTCATTTTTTAAGTATAACGTTACCGGAAGTGCGACCGCCCCGGCCATTACCCCGACAATTTTAATCGGAGTAGGTGGAACGCCGACCTTCGGATTTTCAAGTTCTCCGGCGAATGACGCTGGGCTCGGATTTGATGCCGAGGTTCAATTTGAAACGAGTAACAGTGGCGGCGGCGTGAATCGCTTTAAGGATGAAGAAGTTTTCGTTTTCAATCTCGCGCGGACCGGCTTGCTGGTGTCCGCTATAGAGGTTCCCATGATGATTCACATTCAGGGTCTTGCGAATAATGGCTCGTCGAAAGTGATTGGCACGCTGCAATCGACCCCCAGCCCCGGAGTCCCTGACAGCGGCGACTCGGTCGCCCTGCTCGGCATTGCCCTCGTCGCGACCGCGTTCCTGCGCCGGAAGTTGGCCTGAGTTCAAAACAAAGGAGCCTTTTACGCCGGCCAAGCCCAACGGGGTCACGGCGTGTTTTGTTAGATGGAAAGCCCGCGATTTGAGGTGGGCGCGGGCGCTTTGCTTTGTTGCTTAGGTGGGACGGGTGGAGTGTTTTGGGTGGATGGCGCGGCGGTTGAGAATTCAATACGATGGGGCACTGTACCACGTCTTAAACCGGGGGAATTACCGCCGCGACGTGTTCGAGACCGTGGGTGCGGTACAGGCGTTTGTGAGCGTGCTGGTCGAGGCGGTGAGCCGTTACGGATGGTGGTTGCATGCTTACGTGGTCATGCAAAATCACTTTCATCTGGCCGTTGAAACCCCTCGGGCGAATCTCGTCGAAGGCATGCACTGGCTGCAAGGCACCCTGGCGACGCGATTCAATCGTTACCGCGACGAGCGTGGGCACTTGTTTCAAGGCCAAGCCCATCTGTGTCTGCCGTGAAACACGAGTCGCAGTTTTGGAACGGGGTTTACGGCTCGTTGCGGCCCCGTAGCGCCGCGTCATGGTCGTGCCGTTGCGGTCGGAACAAGTTAATGCGGTGAGTAAAAAAACGCATGGCTGCGACCTGGGAACGACGCGGTCGAGTGAACGGAAAAGAATGCTTATTCCTTGACGGATCATCGCAAAAATGCGATAGGTCGGGCATTGATATTCAATGCCCTCGATCCACGTCGTCTTTTACCAAGAGCAGGATGGCGACGCGCCCGTGGTCGATTGGCTGAAAGATCTCCGCCATGCCAACGGTCAAAGCCTTTCTCAAATGCCAGGCGGCCATCAGCCGCTTGGCGCTGCTCGGCCACGAGCTGCGACGACCGGAGGCCGATCTATTGCGCGACGGCATTTACGAACTGCGGGCTCGTTTGGGATCGGTCAACTACCGCCTGCTTTACTTTTTTCACGGGCAGACTGTTTCCGTCATCGCTCACGGGCTGACCAAGGAAGCCGCCGTGCCCGCAGCCGACGTCAAACGCGCCCGTGCCCGCAAAGCCGCCTTCATCACCAACCCGACCGCCCACACTTACAGAGGAGAAATTGACGATGCCTAAAAAAACCAGCAACGACGCCCTCAAGATTCTAGCCCACATCGCCGGCAAAGACCCGGCGATGCAGCGCGGATTCGAGGAGGAAGTTGCCAATCGCGAAGTCGCCCAAAAGATTTTCCAACTTCGCCAAGACTCCGGCCTTTCCCAAGCGGAGCTTGCTCGACGCGTCGGCACGACCCAATCCGTGATTTCTCGGCTTGAGGACGCTGACTACGAAGGCCACTCGCTTGCCATGCTTAACCGCATCGCCGCTGCGGTGGAGCGGCGGGTTGAAATCCGTTTCGTGCCGCGCAACCGGCGGCTGCAACCGGCCTGAGTGCATCGAACGAGATCGACCGTAGCTTTGGGCAAAGCCAAAAGGGATGCCCCGATGGGAGGGACGGTCCGATGGGGTCTGCCTGTTGCACGAAGCCGCTGCGCGGCGCAGGGGTCTGGACATTTCGAGGAGCGCGAGCGATTCTCCGGAGACGATGATAAAGTCGGACGCGAAAATAAAGTCTTGGGCTTCCGTAAGTCGCAGTTTCTCGCAAAAACCGTGGATCGCGCTATTCGTTGGCTGCCTAAGCCAAACACAAATTAATCTGAACGCACCATTCGTGCCAGGTATCTAGTCGGTGCGGAATTTTCAATTCGGACGGGCTTGTTCAACAGGAGTCCTGTGTCGGCTGCTGCGCCACAGAACTCTCAGAGTTTGATTTTCGAGCCGCGAGTAGTAGATTCCTTGAAATGCGCGGGTGCGCCGTATCGCTGGATTTCCCAATCGCCCGCCATGGGCCACCCAAAGCAGTGCGGGTGTCGGTTTTTCGCTTTTGTAACATGTAA
>Ga0163144_10003658_pt1 | contig 34976 bp, 36 predicted proteins | sample OliLak19BULKMAT1_FD_123175 | JGI IMG/M metagenome (GOLD analysis project Ga0163144, IMG submission 123175) | Freshwater microbial mat bacterial communities from Lake Vanda, McMurdo Dry Valleys, Antarctica - Oligotrophic Lake LV.19.BULKMAT1 | ecosystem: Environmental > Aquatic > Freshwater >...
CAGCGCGGGTTGATGGGCGTGCCGTAATGCTCGTTCTCGCCTTCGAGGCTGAAAGCCAGTTCGTCGGTGACGGTCTTGCCGACCATCGCGGCGCCTGCCTGCAGCAGGCGTTGCACGACCACGGCCGACGTCGCGGCTGGCGTCTGCTGCCCATGCCAGTCGGGGTTGCCGCCGCCCGTCACCGAGCCCGCGATATCGATCAAATCCTTTGCGACGAAGGTGAGCCCGTCGAGCGGCCCGGAGCCCGTGGGCTCGAGCCGCGTCCGCGGCCCCGGAACGAAGGCACCGAAGTCGGTGACGGTCACCGCAAGGCTTTGACGATCGTGTCCGTCGGCGCCGTCCAGCCGACGATGCCGCCCTGGGCGCGGATCATGGCGAGCGTGGCCGCCTTGAATTCAGGGAAGTAGCTTTCAGTGGCATCCTCGGCCAAAAGGCATTCGTAGCCGCGGTCGTTGGCCTCGCGCATCGTGGTTTGAACGCAGACCTCGGTGGTGACGCCGGCGAACACGAGATGGCTGATGCCCTGCGTCTCCAACAAATGGCCGAGCCGCGTCGCATAGAAGGCGCCCTTGCCCGGCTTCACGATCACCGTCTCGCCCGGGAGCGCCACAAGCGCGGGCACGAGATCGTTGCCCGGTTCGCCGTCGATCAAAATGCGACCCATCGGGCCCTTGTCACCGATGCCGAGAGCGCCTTTGCCGCGCGCGCGCTTGCTCGGCGGACAATCCGTGAGGTCGGGCCGATGGCCCTCACGCGTATGGATGATGGGAAGCTTGGCCGCCCGAAAACCATCGAGCAGACGGCGCACTGTCGGCACGATGGCGGCGAGCGGGCGGACATCGTTGCCGAGCACGGAGCCGAAACCGCCCTCCTCGACGAAGTCGCGCTGCATGTCGATCACGACCAGCGCGATCTTGCCGGTCGGGAAACTGTACTCGTAGGGCTGGGCGGTGATCACGGGCATGGAATCGTCTTACTACTTGCCGCGCTGGAAGGGCAGCGTCAGCGCCGTCGGCGGATCGAGGCGGCCGACCACGCCCGCCACCGCCAGCAGATACGGCAGCATCAGCAGGAACGCCGTCGGCACGTTGATGCCCATGGCCGGGAGCTGGAACTGCAGCGCGGTAGCGGCGTCGAACAGCAGGCAGGCGGCGATGGTGCGGCCCACGTTCCAGCCGCCGAAGATCACCGCGGCCAAGGCCAGGTAGCCCACTCGATTCGATCCTGCGCAACCGCGGCATCCGCACCGCGCTGTTCGCGGGCGTCAACACCGACCAGTGCGTGCTGCACAGCCTGACCGACGCCAACTTCCTGGGCTACGGCTGCGTGCTGGTCGAGGACTGTTGCGCCACGACCTCGCCCGACTTCTGCACCGAGGCCACGGTCTGGAACGTCAAGAAGTGCTTCGGCTTCGTGACCGATTCCGGGAAGATGCTGAAAGCGCTCAAGAAGAAGTAGAATGGCCATGTGTCACCGCCCTATCCCCTCATCCTCAACCTCGCGGTAGCCCTCGGCATCGGCCTGCTGATCGGCATCGATCGCGAGCGCCGCAAGGGCGAGGGGCCGGGTCGCGCGGCGGCCGGCATCCGCACCTTCACCATCACCTCGCTCTGCGGCGCCATTGCCGTCATCGTGGGCGGCGACCTGCTGCTCGCGGTCGTCACGGTGGGCGTGTTCGCCATAGCCGGCCTCGCCTACTGGCAGGCACGCAGCCAGGACCCCGGCCTCACGACCGAAGCCGCACTGGTCGCGACGGCGCTGCTGGGCGGGCTCGCCATCCATGAGCCGGCGGTGGCGGCGGGACTCGGCGTGATCGTGGCGGGCCTGCTGACGGCACGCACCGCCATCCATCGCTTCGTCCGCTCCGTGCTGACGGAAGAAGAAGTCCGCGACGGGCTGATCTTCGCCGCCGCCACCCTCGTCGTCCTGCCATTGCTGCCGGACAGGGCGATCGGGCCCTACGGCGCGCTCAACCCGCGCACGATCTGGATCGTGGTCGTGCTGGTGATGGGCGTGAGCGCGCTGGGCTACATCGCCGTGCGCATCGTGGGGGCCCGCTTCGGCCTGCCACTGGCGGGCCTCGCCTCGGGGTTCGTGTCGAGCGTCGCCACCATCGGCGCGATGGGCGCGCGCGCGGCCAGAAATGGCAATCTCCTGAGGGCGGCTGTGGCCGGCGCGGTGCTCTCGACCGTTGCCACCTTCGTCCAGCTCGTCGTCCTCCTCGCGGCCACCAGCACCGCCACCCTCACGGCGCTTTCGGTGCCTTTGGCCTGCGGCGGCGTGACAGCTCTGCTCTATGGTGGCGTCTTCACGGGAATGGCGTTGCGGCACAAGGTCGAGCAGCAAGATGAGGTTGGCCATGCTTTCAGCCTGAGGTCGGCGTTGCTGTTCGCCGCCCTGTTGTCGGTCATCCTGGTCGCCTCTGCGGCGCTTGAGGACTGGTTCGGAAATGCCGGCGTCCTGGCCGTCGCCGGCCTTGCAGGTCTTGCCGACACCCATTCAGCGGCCATCTCGGTTGCCTCCCTGGTGGCATCGGACAGGCTGGGCGCCCAGGATGCAGTCGTTCCCATCCTGGCCGCGCTCACGACCAACACCCTCACCAAGGCGATCTTCGCCATCACCGGGGGCGGCACCGCCTTCGCGATCCGCGTCATTCCTGGGCTGATCCTGGTGATCGCCGCGGCCTGGGCGGGGGCGCGCTTCTTTGGCTGATCTCGTCCTTCTCCCGGGCTTCATGTGCGACCGTGATCTGTGGACCGACATGGTCCCCAACCTCGAGGCGCTGGGCCCGCTCCACTACGGCAACGTCTATGGAGACGACACGCTGGAGGGCATGGCGCGGCGCGTCCTCGCCGCCGCCCCCGAGCGCTTCGTGCTGGTCGGCTTCTCGATGGGTGGCTTCGTGGCGCGCGTCCTCACCCTGATGGCGCCGGAGCGCGTGACCGGCGTGGCCTTGGTCGCCTCCTCGGCGCGTGGCTATTCCGACGAGGAGACGGCGCGGCGCAAGGCAGGCTACAGGCCGGGCGACCGGCCACCCCGCGCCGCCGGCGCCGTCTCGACCGCCATGGGCCTGCATCCGGATCGCGAGAACGATCCCGTCCTGCTCGACCGCCTGCGCGCCATGCAGCGGCGCCTCGGCCCCGAGGTGCGCAAGCGGCAGGCGGCCCTGGTGCGACGCGACGGCTACGCCGATCTCGAACGCATCACCTGCCCCGCGCTGGTGATCGCCTGCCGCCAGGACCGGCTGCGCAGCTTCGCCGAGACAGAGCGCATGGCTGCGCACCTACCGAATGCGCGCTTCGAGGTGATCGAGGATTGCGGCCACATGGCGCCGCTGGAGCGGCCGCACGAGCTCAGTGCGCTGCTTGCCGACTGGATCAGGCGCGAGGGGATTTAGCGCGCCGGCGCATCCGTCGCGAAAACCAGACAGCGCCGCCGAATACGGCGGCGACCGCAAAGGCCGCCGCAGAGGGCAACCAGATATCGACGAACGACACGATGCGGGCACGGATCGGATTCGCCGGATCGTAGATCACGGTCACACTGTCGCCCTTGGCAAACGCCTTTTCGCTGCCGCCGCGGCCGTGAAACTCGATCTCGCGGCCACCCTCGCGCGTCATGAAGCGCACTACAGGTGCGAAGGAAACGCGCTCGACGCTGCGATCGACTTCGCTGCCGTCGGCGCGGCGCACGCTCTCGGTTTCACTGCGCCGGCTCTCGCGGTTCTCGAGGACGACGCCTTCAGCGCGCACGCCGCCGGTGTAGAGGTCGGCCGCGCTCATCAGGACGAAGACTCCGATCAGGCCCGCCCCCGCGGCAATGACGGCGAAGGCCGATTCACCCACCACGGCCAGGTCGATACCGCGGGAGAGCGCGCGGGCGACGGCGCCGAACAACAGCCAGAAGGCGCCGAACACTGTGACGAAGATCGCCGAGAACCACAGGCGGTCGAAGGTATCGATACGGAAATCGCGCGGGTCCTGCGGCATATAGAGGATCGTCACCTTGTCGCCCACGGCGAAGTCGGGCGCGCCTGAAGCAAGATCCTTCACCTCCTGCACCTCGCCGCCCAGCAGGCGGAAGCGCACCACCGGGGCGTACATGTCGCCCTCGCGGAGAATCTCGACGACCTCGCCGTCGGCGCGCTCGCCGTGCAGGACATGGCGCAGGCTGCCGAGACCCAAGGCCAGGCCGCCGACCAGGAGCAGCCCGCCGATGCCCAGGATCGCCCAGGAGATCCAGCGCCAGTCGCGGTCCACGGCCATCGCGACCGCCTCAGGCGGGACGCTGGCGGAGCGCGTCGACAATACTCACCAGCCGGCTGCCCTGCGGCGTTTCCGGATCGAGCAGCTTCTCCCGCGGTGTCGTCTCGGCCAGTCGGCTGAGGGCCAGCAGGGCCCTTATGTGCTGGCGCCGCGTCAGCCGGTGCTGCGACGAGCGATGGCGAAAGAACAGCCGCGCCATCTGTCCTTCACCGACCAGCGCGCTGAGTTCGGTCGCGGTGCAGTAGATCAGGAAGCAGGTGAAGATCCAGATATGGACGGCAACGAAGCGCCGCCAGCTGAAATCGATCGCCGCGGCCTCGAAGGCGGCCGAGAAACCGCCGTCGTCGAAAGCCAAATGGACGAAGCGTTCGAGCACACGCACGACGAACACCACGGCCGTATAGAACACCGTCTTGTAGAGGATCGGCTGGATCAGGGGCGCGCCCCGGAAGCGGTCGATCAGCTTGGTCTTGTCGACCACCAGGATGACCTTACCCACGATCAGCGCCATTCCGGTGGCGAGCAGGAAGCCCGCGAGATGGAACCAGTAGTTCCGGATCAGCAGGTTGGTCGTGAAGGTGATCAGGTTGAAGGCAATGAAGAAATAGAGGGTCGGCGGCAGGATGTGCGTCACCTCCTTCAGCCAGAATCGTAAGATCCGGACGGGCAGCGACGCCTTCATGGTGCTCACATCCGCCCGCCATCGACGACGAAGTTCTGCGCCGTCACAAGGCGGCTGTCGTCGGCCGCGAGCCACAGCGCCATGCGGGCGATGTCGGGCGGATAGACCTTCTCCTTGAGACACTGCGCCATCATCAGGGCCGCCTCGGCCTCGGGCGTCAGCCACAGGTCGATCTGGCGCTGCGTCATGATCCAGCCCGGTGTGATGGCGTTGAGGCGGATGCCGTCGGGCCCGAGATCGCGGGCGAGTCCGCGCGTCATGCCGATGACCGCCGCCTTCGCCGCCTGATAGACCGAGAGTTGCGGCGTCATGGTGTGGTAGCTGACCGAGCTGAAATTCACGATCGAGCCACCGCCCGCCTTCTTCATGCCAGGTGCCACCGCCTGGATGGCGAAATACTGGTGCCGGAGGTTGACGGCGATGCGTTCGTCCCAAAACGCTGGCGTCACGTCCGCGAGATCGTGGCGGTCGTCGCGCGCGGCATTGTTGATCAGGACGGTGACGGGCCCGAACTTCGCGGCGACCGTAGCGATCGCGGCTTGATAGGCCGCGATGTCGCGCACGTCGCACTTGGCGAACAGCGGCGGCGGATAGCCGGCGCCACCCAGCTTCTCGACCAGGGCCTTGGACGCCGCCTCATCGATGTCGACGAAGCCCACCTTGGCGCCCTGCGCCGCGAAGTGCTCGACGATCGAGGCACCGATGCCCGAGCCGCCGCCGGAGACGAACACGACGCGGCCGGCAAGGCTGGGGTAGGAGGCGAATCTGGACATGGATCCTCACAACATGAAGGGACGAAACAGGATCTCGCCCGCGAGGGTCGCACCTGCAGGCAACGATGTTTGCGCGACGGCGCCATTGGCATGGCTCACCGGCTCGACGCAGAAATGCGGCCGGCCCTTTGGAACATAGATCACGAGATGGCGAAACGGCTGCGTCGCCTCAAGGGTGAGGCCAAGGCCGCGCCGCGGCCAGCGGATCGTGGCCCGACCGTCCCAGCCATCGAAGCAATTGTCGAGAACGACGCCGTCAATAGGCCGCGAGACGGCAAAGTTCCATTCCGGCGGCACGGCGATGCGGTCAATCGACAGGACATCGGCATCGGCCCGCCACACGCCCTCTACCCGGCACGCGAGTTCCGTGTCGGCATCGTGCGGGAAGAAGGGATGCAGGCCGAGACCCGCCGGCACCGGCCGGCTCTCGAGGTTTTCGATCGTTATGCCGACGGCGAGCCCGTCCTCCCCGAGATTGAACACCTGCCGGGCGCGGTAGCGGAACGGCCAACCTTTCCGGCCGTCATGCTCGTAGACCAGTTCGGCGGAGTCGACATCCCGGCGCGCGACCCGCCACGGCCGGGCCCAACCATCACCATGCATCGGATGACGCTGGCCCGGCCAGTTGGGTTCCAGGACGAATTCCTCGCCGTCGACGACGAGACGACCGTTCGCGATGCGATTGGAGAAAGGCACCAGCGGATAGCTGGCCATTGCGGCAGCATCGGCCGGCCGCAGCAAATCACAGGAACCGCCCGCGGTTGCGATGGCGAAGCGCGTGATCGAGCCGCCGGCGGCGGGCGCCAGATCGACCGCGAGCCGCCCCGCCTGCAACGACAAAACCGTCACCGAATGCCCCGTCCCTGTGTAGACTTCGCCGTTCCCAACAAACTGAGGAAGCGCTGATATGTCGACGAATATGCTGAAGAAGCGGCTGCAGGCGGGCAAGGCCTGCGTCAATGCCTGGCTCGCCATCCCCAGCGGCTTCTCCGCCGAAGTCATGGCGCAATGCGGCTGGGACGCCGTTACCGTCGATATGCAGCACGGCGTGCAGGACTATCAGTCGATGGTCCAGTGCTTCCAGGCGATGGACAAGCATCCGATCACGCCGCTGGTGCGCGTGCCATGGAACGAGCCCGGTATCGTCGGCAAGGTGCTCGACGGCGGCGCCTGGGGCGTGATCTGCCCGATGGTGAACAACGCCGCCGAGGCCAAGGCGCTGGTCTCCTATGCGCTCTATCCGCCGAGAGGCAAGCGCAGCAACGGCCCGATCCGCGCCGGCGCCTATGGCGATGCGACGCCCTACCAGGCGACGGCCAACGACGAGGTGCTGATCATCCCGATGATCGAGACCCAGGAGGCGATCGACAATATCGACGCCATCCTCGACGTGCCGGGCATCAGCGGTATCTACGTCGGGCCATCCGACCTCGGCCTGTCGCTGGGCCTGGTGCCGAAGCTCGACCGCGACGAACCGCAGGTCCTGAAGATCTATGAGAAGCTTACGACGGCCTGCAAGAAGCGCGGCCTGTTCGCGGGCATCCACAACGGCACGGCGAGCTACGCCGCCAAGGCGGTCGGCATGGGCTTCCAGTTCAACACCATCGCCAACGATTCGGGCCTGATGGCGATGGCCGCCAGGACCGCAGTGAACGGCTTCCGCAAGGAAGCCGGCGCGGTCGCCGACAAGTAAAGCGATGCTGATCACCAACGTCGTCCTGGCCGACGGCACGAAGCGTCATATCGACGTCAAGGGAGGACGGATCGCCGCCCTCCTTCCGGCCGACGCCGGCGTGCCGGGAGAGGCCGACGTGCTCGACGTCGCGGGCGCGCTGCTGTTGCCGCCATTGGTCGACGGCCACATCCATCTCGACAAGACCCTGCTCGGCCTGCCGTGGCTGCCCAATCAGGCCGCCGGCAACAAGGTCACGGACCGCATCGAGGCCGAGCGCAAAGTGCGCGCCGCCCGCACGGTGCCGGAGTTCGAGACCGGCTCCAACCTCGTGCGCCAGGTGGTGGCGAGCGGCACGCTGCACATGCGCAGCCATGTCGATGTCGACAACCAGCTCGGCCTCCGCAACCTCCACGAGGTCCTGAAAATCCGCGAGCGCTTCCAGGGTCTCGTCACGATCGAGATCGTGGCCTTCCCGCAAAGCGGCGTCGTGCGCTCGCCGGGCACCGCCGATCTCCTGGACGCGGCCATCGCCCAGGGCGCCGACCTGGTGGGCGGCCTCGATCCCGTCGGTATCGACGGCGACCTGAAAGCCCATCTCGATGCGATCTTCGGGATCGCCGAGCGGCGCGGCGTCGGCGTCGACATCCATCTGCACGATGGTGGCGACGGCGGCATCGCCCAGTTGATCGCCATTGCCGAACGCACGATCGCCTCGGGCCTCAAAGGCCGCGTGGCCGTGAGCCACGCCTTCGCGCTGGGCTCCGTCGATACAGACACCGCCGCCCGCACGGCCGACGTGCTTGCCAAGGCCGGCGTGGCGATCATGAGCCACGGTCCCGGCGGCGCCGCCATCCCGCCGCTGGCGCTCCTGCGCCAGCACGGCGTCGAAGTATTCGGCGGCTCGGACAATATCCGCGATGCCTGGTCGCCCTTCGGCAATGGCGACATGCTGGAGCGCGCCATGATGATCGGCTACCGCGCCAACTTCCGGCACGATCACGAGCTCAAATTCGCCTTCGAGATGGTGACCGGCGCGGCCGCCCGCGTCCTCGGCGTCGCGGACTACGGCATCGCGGTCGGCGGCCCGGCCGATTTCGTGGCCGTCGAGGCGGGCTCGGTCGCCGAGGCCGTCGCCACCCGCCCGCGCCGCAAGCTGGTGATCAAGGCCGGGAAGATCGTGGCCCAGGACGGCGTCCTGGCCGCCGATTTTGGCCCAACCTGACACGCAGATGTTTGGCTCTCCAGCCGCCTGGGAACCAGTAAATCCGGGCTTTTGCCCGGCTCAGTTGGCCCACCTGAAACGGGCGTGTGTTGGGACCGTAAGTGGGCCTGGAGTCCTGACCCCTCCGCCCCCTCCGGGGGCAGCTCCCCATCAGAATGGGGAGAAGAAGAGAGGCCGACTTAACTCCTCCCCCGTCATCGGGTCGCGGCTATGGCCGCCGGGTGCCCGCGTAGCGGGCGGAGGGGTCAGAGGTTGAAGGACCCCTGGGTAAGGACCCAGGGCGGCTGCACCAAGCGCATTGTGCGAGCCCGCGAGCGGCCGCGGGTAGGTCTTGCCGGAATGAAAAAGGCCAGCGTCCCGAACTCAAAGAAAGCGCCAGTCTGGCAGAAATATAGTCCAAAACCTGCTGAATTGTCAACTTTATCTGCCGGCCTACCCCACGATTTCGCCGCGGAAGGCCCAGCGGGTCATGCGCTTCTCGACCATTGCGCAGATCGCGTACATCACCACGCCCATGATGGCGATGGCGAACAGGCCGGCGAAGGTGGTGGGCGCGTCGTTGCGGGCGCTGGCCGACAGCATCAGGAAGCCGATGCCGTTGTTGCCGCCCACGGTCTCGGAGATCACCGAGCCGATGAAGGCGAGCGTGATCGCGACTTTCAGGCTGGCAAAGAGATAGGGCATGGCGCGCGGAATGCCGACCTTGGTCAGGATTTCGAAGCGCGTGGCACCGAGGCTGCGCAGCACGTCGCGCATCTCCGGTTCGATGGTGGCGAGGCCGGTCGCCACGTTGACCACGATGGGAAAGAAACTGATGACGAAGGCCGTGATGACGGCCGGCAGCGAACCGACGCCGACCCAGATCATCAGGATCGGCACGATCGCCACCTTCGGGATCGCGTTGAAGGCGATCAGCAGCGGATAGAGGCCAGAGTAGACGAAGGGCGATGCGCCGATCGCGAGGCCAAGCAGCAGGCCACCGGCAATCGCCAGCAGGAAGCCGATCGTGGTCGTCCACAGCGTATCCCAACAGTAGGCCATCAAAATGTCGAAGCGCTGGACGAAGACGACGAAGATCTTGGTCGGCTTGGGCAGGATGATTTCCGGCACAGCGAAGACGATGCAGGCGATCTCCCAGACGATCAGCAAGACCGCCAGAACCAGCCACGGCATGGCATGCCTCAACGCCTCGCGCTGGAGCTCGGTCATGCGTGCTCCTGCTGGATGCGGTCGCGCAGCTCGTGGACGATTTCTACGAAACCAGGCTCGAAGGTAGTAGCGAGCGTTCGCGGCCGAGGGATGTCGATTTTCCTGGCCGCGACGATGCGGCCGGGCCTCCGGCTCATGACGTAGACAGTATCGGCGAGAAAGACGGCCTCGCGCAGATCGTGCGTCACCAGCACGCCGGTAAAATGCTTCTCCAGCCACAGCGCCTGCATGACGCCCCACAGCTCCTCGCGGGTGAAGGCATCGAGCGCGCCGAACGGCTCGTCGAGCATCAGGAGCTCGGGCTCGTGGATCAGGGCGCGGCAGAGGTTGGAGCGCTGCTGCATGCCGCCCGAAAGCTGCCAAGGGAATTTTCGTGCGAAGTCGGCAAGGCCCACCGTCTGCAGCAACTTCATCGCCCGCGCCTCGTATTCGGCGCGGTTGCTGCGAAAGCGGCGCTTGTGCGGCTCGACCACCTCCATGGGCAACAGGATGTTGTCCATCGTGGTGCGCCACGGCATCAGCGTCGGGTTCTGGAACGCCATGCCGACGCCCTTGATCGGTCCCGTCACCTTCTGGCCGGCCACCCGGACCTCGCCGCCCGTGGCGGGCAGCAGGCCGGTGACCAGCTTCATGATCGTCGACTTGCCGCAGCCCGAGGGACCGACGACGGCAATGAACTCACCCTTGTCGATGCTGAAGGTGGCATCGGCCAGGGCGAGGGTCGTTTCCTTGCCGAGGCGATAGGTGAGACTGACGGCGTTGAGGTCGACGAACGCCATTCCTACTTGGCGACCATGCGATCGGCCTTGGGCGGCAGGAACTGGTTGGTGAAAACCTTGTCCGGCGCAGGTGCTGCCGGCAGGCTGAAGGCGTCGGAGACTTCCTTGACCGAGCGGGCGAAGCGCGCCGGGTCGACGTCGCCCATGCCGTTGGCCTTGACCCACGGCGTGAGGATGTTGGTCTGCAGCGAAAGCTGCAGGCGCTCGGTCTCGAGCGCATCGTCGATCAGCGGATCGCGCTTCTTGGCGGCCGCGATGCCGAGCTTGTTGTCGGCGATGACGTCCTTCCAGCCCTTGACGGTGGCGGCGATGAAGCCCTTCACGGCCTTCTCGTTCTTGGCCATCTCCGGCGAGACGATGATGCCGTTGCCGTAGACGTCCATGCCGTAGTCGCTGTAGCGGAAGGCGACGATGTCCTCGAACTTCACGCCGCGCGCCCTGAGGTCGAGCATCGACGAGAAATAGTGGCCCGAGATGAAGTCGACGGTGCCCTGCACCAGGCTCTGCTCGCGCAGCTGCGGCGTCAGGTTGATGTGCTCCCACTTGGTGATGCCGTTCTTCTTGGCGAAGGCCGGGAACAGGCGGAACGAGGCGTCGAACACCGGGGCGCCGAGCTTCTTGCCTTCCAGGTCCTTGGGCACCTTGATGCCGCTCTTCTTCAGCGCATAGACGCCGAACGGCGGGAAATCGTAGGCCATGAAGACGCAGAGGATCTCCTTGCCCGGGTTCTTGGCGTTGTACTCGATCAGCGTGTTCACGTCGGCGAAGCCGATCTGGTAGGCGCCGGTGGCGACGCGCTGGACCGCACCGGCCGAGCCCTGGCCGGGATCCATGGTGACGTCGAGCCCTTCGGCCTTGTAGTAGCCCTTCTCCAGCGCCACGAGGAACGGCGACGTCGGCCCCTGGAAGACCCAGTCGAGCGTAAATTTGATCGGTGTCTGCGCCTGCGCCGAAGCGCCGGCCAGCATCAAGGCGGCAGCGGCGGCGCCGCCCAGCCACTTGGCAACTTTCATCATGTTCCGTTCCCTCGTGAAGTTCCCCGTCCGGCGACTCTTAGGCGGACAACCGACGGCCGCCAAGGGGATATCAGGCAGATTCTATGCCAGCCCGCTGCGTCAAGACGAGTTGGGTGAAGGCGCCACCCCGGGCCGAGAGCTCCTGGTAGCCGCCCTGCTCGACGACCCGGCCATGCTCGAACACCACCACCTGGTCGGCCTCGCGGATGGTCGAGAGCCGGTGCGCGATGACGAAGGTGGTGCGGCCCTCCATCAGGGTCTTGAGCGCCTTCTGGATGCGGGCCTCGGTGAGCGAATCGAGGGCACTGGTCGCCTCGTCCAGGATCAGGATCGGCGGATCCTTGAGGAGCGCACGGGCGATCGCCAGCCGCTGGCGCTCGCCGCCGGAGAGCGTGGTGCCGCGCTCGCCCACCAGGGTGTCGTAGCCCTGCGGCTGGCGCATGATGAAGTCGTGCGCCTCGGCGAGCTTGGCGGCCTGTTCGAGTTCGGCCTGGGTGGCGTCGGGCTTGCCGATGCGCAGGTTGTCGGCGATCGAGCGGTAGAACATCGTCGAATCCTGGAACACCACACCGATGTTGCGGCGGAGCGATTCCAGCTTGATGTCGCGGTGGTCTACCCCGTCGATCCGGATCACGCCCGACTGCGCGTCCCACATGCGATGAAGCAGCGATAGCGCCGTGCTCTTGCCGGCGCCGGTCGGGCCCACGAAGGCCACCGTCGAGCCGGCCGGCGCCTTCAGCGAGAAATGGACCAGGGCCGGCCGCTTGCCGTCGTAGGAGAAGTTGATGTCGTCGAACTCGACGTCGCCCCTGGCCCGCCCGATGTCGATCCCGTTGGGCTTGTCCGGCACCGAGGAAGTGGCGTCGAGCACGCGGAAGAAATCGGCGAGCGACGGCATCTGGAAGAAGATGCGACTGACGAAACCCGAGGCCTGGTCCATGCGGCCGATCAGCATGGTGGCAAAGCCCATGAAGCTCACGATCTCGCCGACCGTCGCCTCGCCTTTGATATAGAGCCAGGTGCCGAGCACGAAGATCGAGATCACCGTGACGGTCGAGGCGGCACGCGTCATCACCGACAGCAGCGCCCACCAGTTCAGCACGGGGAACTGCGCCGCCAGCGTCTGGCGGATGATGCGGTGCATTTCGCCGGTCTCGGCGCCCAGGCGCACGAAGCTCTGAATCAGGTGGATGTTGCCCAGGGCGTCACCGGCGCGGCCGGCGAGCTCGCTGTGCAGGTCCTCTACCTTCCTCTGCAATTGATCGGTGCGGCTCACCACCCAGACATTGGCCGCGGCGAAGAACAGGATCAGCACCAGCAGCAGCAGGCCGAGGCGCCAGTTCATGAACAGGCTGAGCGGCAGCATGATGAACAGCGCCACCAGGGTGGCGAGGTTCTCGCGGAAGAACGACAGCCAGATGCCGAACAGATTGTCGACGCCGGTCAGCATGACCTTGATCAGGCGGCCGGAATGCTGGGCATTGTGGAAGGAGAACGGCAGCACCAGCAGATGCTCGAAATAGGTCGACATCGCGCCCAACCGGCGGCGGTGGGCCATGCGATCGGCCTGCAGCGAGACCACCATGTTGGCCGCGATTCCGCCCAGGCCGACGGCGGCCCACAGTCCGAGGATCGAGATCGCGTCGCGCCACAGAACTTCGACGGGCTTGTTGCGCGCGTTGGTCAGGAGATCGATCATCTGGCCGAACAGCACCGGCTCGTAGAACTGCAGACCGGCCACCGCCACGTTGGCGATGGCCAGAACGATGGCGAGTCCCTTCTCGGCCCGCAGCAGCCCGATCACCCGACCGTAGACGCGAAAGAATTCCATCGACCGCTGTCACCCTGAGAGAAGCGAAGGGCCTTTGGGGCCATGCGAAAGATGCTTCGCTACGCTCAGCATGACAACGAGGGTCATCAGCTAGCGGACTTTTCGCCGAGGAAGCGTTCGACGGTCTTCACGAAGAAGCTGACCCCGAACGGGATCGCCATGTCGTTGAAGTCGTAGCGCGAGTTGTGCAGGCCCGCGCCGTTGCCGTCCTCGCCGCCATTGCCGAGCCAGACCATGGCGCCCGGCACCTTCTCCAGCATGTAGGAGAAATCTTCCGCGCCCATGCTGGCCTGCACGTTGTCGCGCACGCCGTTGGGTCCGCAGACGCCGGCCGCCACGTCGATGGCAAAGGCGGCGCGCTGGGCATTGTTGATCGTCGGCGGATAGCCGTGGCGGTATTCGACGTCGATTTTCACGCCGTACATCTTGGCGGCGCCCTCGCAGATCTCGCGGATGCGCGCCTCGATCAGCTTGCGGGCCTCCGGCGTCGTGGTGCGCGTCGTGCCGCCGACATGGGCGTCGGTCGGGATGACGTTGTAGGCCGAGCCGCCCTTGACGAAGCCGACGGTGACGACCGACGAGGCGAACGGGTCCATGTTGCGGCTGACGATGGTCTGCAGCGACAGCACGAGGTTGGCCGCGACGATCAGCGGATCGAGGCTGAGATGCGGATGCGCGGCGTGGCCGCCCTTGCCGGTGATGCGCAGGTCCCAGCGGTCGGCCGCAGCCAGCAGCGCGCCGGGCTTGGTGGCGATCATGCCGAGCGGCAGGCCGGGCTTGTTGTGGATGGCGAACACCGCATCGCAGGGGAATTTCTCGAACAGGCCGTCGTCGATCATCGCCTTACCGCCGCCACCGCCCTCTTCGGCCGGCTGGAAGATGAAGTGCACGGCGCCCTCGAAGTCACGCTTCTCGCTTAAGACCTTGGCGGCGCCCAGCAGCATGGCGGTATGGCCGTCGTGTCCGCAGGCGTGCATGCGGCCGGGATTCCTGGAAGCGTGTTCGAAATCGTTGGTTTCATCCATCGGCAGGCAATCCATGTCGGCACGCAAGCCGATGGATTTCAACGAATTACCCTTGCGCAAGGTTCCCACCAGGCCGGTCTTGCCAAGGCCGCGGGTGACCTCGAGCCCCCATTCCGCGAGCTTGGACGCGACGATGTCGGAGGTCCGGTTCTCCTCGTAGGCGAGCTCGGGATGGGCATGTATGTCGCGTCGGATGGCGGAAATCTCGCCCTGGATCTCGAGCGAACGGGGCAGAACGGGCATTTGGCACTCCGGTTGGAACCTCGGGCATCTTAGCCCAGAGTAGCACCATGTTGTCCCTTCAGGATGTCGAAGACGCAGCGGCCATCGTCTACGCCGCCATGCCACCCACCCCGCAATATGCCTGGCCGCTACTCACCAAGCGCACCGGCTGCGAGGTCTGGGTGAAGCACGAGAACCACACGCCAACAGGCGCCTTCAAGGTGCGCGGCGGGCTGGTCTACATGGATCGGCTGAAGCGCGAGCAGCCGGGCGTCGCGGGTGTGATCAGCGCCACCCGCGGCAACCATGGCCAGAGCATCGCGCTAGCCGCCGCCCGCACGGGCATCGCTGCTACCATCGTCGTGCCCCAGGGCAATTCGGTGGAGAAGAATGCCGCCATGCGGGCGTTCGGCGCCGAATTGGTGGAAGCCGGCCACGATTTCGACGCCGCGCGCGAGACCGCGATGCGGCTCGCGGGCGAGCGCGGACTTTCGATGGTGCCGTCCTTTCACCGCGACCTGGTGCGGGGCGTGGCGACCTATGCCCTGGAATTCTTCCGGACCGCCCCGGCGCTCGACACGGTCTATGTGCCGATCGGCCTCGGCTCGGGCATCTGCGGCGTGATTGCCGTGCGCGACGCCTTGGGCCTCTCGACCAAGGTGGTGGGCGTTGTCTCGACCGAGGCGCCGGCCTATGCGCTCTCCTTCGCCGCCGGCAAGGTGGTGGCAACCAACAGCGCCGACACCATGGCCGACGGCATGGCAGTGCGTGGACCCGATGCCGAAGCGCTAAAGGTGATTCTGAGCGGCGCGGACCGGATCGTGAAAGTGAGCGACGCCGAGATCGCCGTCGCCATGCGCGCCTACTACGAGGACACTCACCAGCTCACCGAAGGCGCGGGCGCCGCTTCGTTGGCGGCGCTGATGCAGGAACGCGACCGTCAGGCGGGCAAGCGGATCGGCCTGATCCTGAGTGGCGGCAACATCGACCGGCCGCTCTACTTGCGGACGCTCGCGGATGGATGAGGCGTCCCGGGCGTTTGAGGCGCCCACGCAAGATCGCTCTTTACCGCCTGCATGATGAACGAGGACCGCGTGCCTTTTACGCCGGGCATGCGCAGCAGCGCCTTCATGGCGAACTCGCTGAAGCTGGCGAGGTCGGGCGCGAAGACATGGAGCTGGAAATCCATGTCCCCGGTCACGGCGTAGCAGGCCACAACCTCGGGCCGGGCACGGATCGCGGCCTCGAAGGCCTCGACGGTCTTCTCGGAGTGATCGTCGAGCGTAACGTGGACCAGGGCCTGCAGACCGAGGCCCATCGCCTGCGGCGACACGAGTGCTGCGTAGCGGGCGATCACCCCCTCTTCCTCCAGCCGCTTCACGCGGCGCTGGCAGGGCGTGGGCGAGAGCCCGACGCGGTCGGCGAGGTCGACGTTCGGCAGGCGGCCCTCGGCCTGCAGGGTCGCCACGATGCGTCTGTCGATGTCATCGAGCTCGATCATGGTGAAATCCACTCTGCATTCTCGATAAATTGGAGAATACCTCCAAAACACCCCTCATTACAGGCCAACTTCGCGAGGATTCACCAGCTCCCCGCCCCCATATTCGGGGCATGTACACAGCCCCTCTCGAACAGCTTCGTGGCGACTATGCCGGCATGGCGCCGGACTGGACCGTGCAGCAGCGTGCCGACCTCTATTCCGACGAGGAGCAGGCGGTATGGCGGCTGCTGGTCGAACGCCAGAGCGCGCTCGCGCAGCGTTACGCTTGCGATGAATTCCTGAAGGGCCTCGAGTCGCTCGGGATCGTCGACACCATCCCGAACTTCGAGGCGATCAACGCGCGGTTGACGCCGCTCACGGGCTGGCGGCTCGTCGGCGTGCCGGGACTGATCCCCGATGCTGCCTTCTACGACCATCTCGCGCATCGCCGCTTCCCGGTGACAGTGTGGATCCGCAAGCGCGAGGAGATCGACTATCTGATTGAACCCGACCTGTTCCACGATTTCTTCGGCCACGTGCCGCTGCTCACCGACCCGGTGTTCGCCGACTTCATGCAGGCCTATGGCCGGCGCGCTATCGAGGCTGGAGCGGAGAACATCGATCGTCTTGCGCGACTCTACTGGTTCACCGTCGAGTTCGGCCTGATCCGCACGCCCAAAGGTCTCAAGGCCTATGGCGCCGGCATCCTGTCTTCAGCCGCCGAGGTGAAGCACGCGATCGAAGGCGAAGGCGCCGAACGTCTTCCGTTCGACGCGGCGATGACGATGCAAAGGCCCTACGAAATCGACAAGCTGCAGCCGACCTACTTCGTGCTCGACGATTTCCGCCAGCTCCTGGATCGGCCAGCCACCCACTAGCGCAGCACGACCAACCCGTCGACCGCCACGACGCCTTCGCCGTCGTGCTTCACCAGCAGCGGATTGATCTCCGCCTCCGAGACATCGGCAAATTCCTTGTGCGCCAGGGTCGAGAAAGCCGCGATGGTTCTTGCCAGCGCAGCCACATCGCCCTTGGGCAGGTTGCGATAGCCGCGGACCGTGGCGAGGCCTTTTACCTCCCCGATCATCTCCCGCGCCTCGGCCGCGTCGACCGGCGCAAGCCGCGTCGAGGCGTCCTTATAAATTTCCGCCAACACGCCACCCAGGCCCACGGTAATGGTCGGCCCCACCAGCGGATCGCGGCGGAAGCCCAGGATCACTTCGGCCAGGCCGCGCTCCATCTTCTGGATCAGGAAGCCGTCGAGCGTCGCGTCGGGCGAGTGCGCCTTCACGCGACGTTCGATCTCGCGCGCGGCGACGGCGGCGGATTGGCCATCCATCAGGCCTAGGGCCACGCCACCCGCTTCGGTCTTGTGCGCGATGTCGGCCGACAGGATTTTCAGCACCACCGGCGCGCCGACCTCGGCCACCGCCGCCACGACTCGCTTGGCGTCGGGGATTGCCAGCGACTTGGCCATCGGCACGCCAAGCGCAGCGAAGAGATCGGCCGCCCGCCGCTCGTCGAAGCCGTTGACGCGACCCGCTTCAAGCGCATCCAGCGACGCACGCGACGGCTCGGCAACCGCGGGGAGCGGCTGCGGCACCGGGCGCAGCAGGCAAAGCGCCATCGCCTCGCTGCAGGATTCGGGATGGCGGAACGCCGGCACGCCTGAAGCCGTCAGAAGCGCCAGCGATTTTTCCGCCGTCGGCGTCAGGGAAACGGCGAAGGGTTTTGGCGTGCGGGCAAAGCGCAGCAGCGGCTCGACCGCGAGTTCGGGATTGAATTGCGCCGAGGAGCCCACGACAAAGATCACCGCGTCGTTGCCGTCGTCGGCCAGCAAGCGCTCGATGGTGCCGGCCACGATCTCGGGCTTGGCGCCGGCCAGGGTGAGGTCGACCAGCTTGCCCTCGCCCGCCGCGATGCCGAGCGGTTTTAGCCAATCGACCAGCGCCTGCGGCGGACCCGCGATGTCGAGGCCGGCCATCGCCATATTGTCGACCACCATGGCGGCACCGCCGCCGGTCGTGGTCGCGACGGCCACGCGTTTCCCAGTCGCGGGCGGGCGATCGACCAGCAGCGCCGGCACGTCGATCAGCGATTCGAACATCGACACGCGGGCGATGCCGTGGCGACGGCAGAAGGCATCGAAGGTGGCGTCGGAACCGGCGATGGCGCCGGTGTGCGATTTCGCCAGCTCCTGACCAATCGAGGAGCGGCCGAGCTTGTAGGCGATCACCGGCTTGCCCGCCGCATGGGCGCGTCTGGCCGCGCGCGCGAGGCGTTCGCCGTCGCGCAGCGTTTCCATGAACAGCAGGATGGCGTCGGTCCTGGGATCGTCCACCAGCAGGTCGGCGATCTCGCCGACCGCGAGGTCGACCTCGTTGCCGACCGAGATCAGCCGTGAGAAGCCGATGCCGCGCGCGTCGGCCCGCGACAGCATCGCACCGATCAGGCTGCCGCTCTGGCTCACCAGCGCCCATGTGCCGCTGCGGAGCTTGTCGACGGCAAAGGCGGCATTGGCGGTGAGCGCGACGGGCGGGTTGGTGCTCACCGTGCCGATGCTGTTGGGGCCGACCAGCCGGATGCCGGTCTCGGCCACGACGCGCGCAAGATCGTCCTGCAGCGAGGCGCCCGCGGCACCGGCATCGGCGAAGCCGCCGGCCAGGATGGACGCGACTTTCACGCCGCGCTTGGCGCACTCCGCGAGGGCCGCCACCGCAGCGGCACCGTTCAGCAGGATGTAGGCGTGGTCGATCTCGCCCGGGATCGATGCCAGGTCCTTGTAGGCCATCTCGCCCAGGATTTCGCTGCGCGACGGATTGACGGGCAGGATCTCGCCGGTGAAGCGGTGCTTGCGCAGGAAGCGCTGCGGCCGCGACGTGGTCTTGGCGGGATCGGCCGACGCCCCGATCAAGGCGATGCGTTTTGGCTCGAACAGGGCTGCGAACAGCTTCTTGGGATCGCTCTTGGGCTCGCTCATGCCGCGAGTATACTCGGCGCATGATCCCTCGCCGCACATTCGTTGCCTCCACACTGGCCGCAGTCGCACTGCCCGCCAGCGCCCAACCACAACCTTGGCCTTCCAAGCCGATCAAGCTCGTCGTGCCCTACGCGCCCGGCGGAACGACCGATGTAGTGGCCCGCATGGTCGCCGAATATCTCGGCAAGCAGCTCGGCCAGAACATCATCGTCGACAACAAGCCCGGCAAGGGCGCGATGGTGGGCACCGCGCTGGTCGCCAAGGCGGCGCCCGACGGCTACACGCTGCTGATGTCGGTGATCTCAGGCCTCTCGATCTCGCCCACGCTCTACGGCGGCGGCGACTTCGACCCGATGGCTGACTTCATCCATATCTCGATCGCGTCGCGCAATCCGAGTGTCCTCGTCGTCAATCCGACCTTTGAGGCCAAGACGTTCAAGGAATATGTCGCCTACGCCAAGGCCAACCCCGGCAAGCTCACTTTCGCCACCTCGGGCGCAGGCTCGAGCAACCATTTGCTGGGCGCCAGGCTCGAGCAGGTGATCAGCGCCGGCATGGTCCACGTGCCCTATCGCGGCGCGGGGCCTGCCATGATCGACACTATCGCGGGCAATGTGCCGTCGATGTTCGACTCGCTCCCTTCGGCCGCGCCGCACATCAAGGCGGGCAAGGTCCGGGCGCTGGCGGTCAGCAGCGAGGAGCGCAGCCCCGCCTTCCCTGACGTGCCGACCATGAAGGAGCAGGGCTTTCCCGACCTCATCTCCTATTCCTGGTTCGGCATCTCCGTGCCGGCCAAGACCCCCGCGCCGATCGTCGACCGGCTGGCGGCGGAGATGCAGGCGGTACTGAAGGAGCCGGCCGTCATCAAGCGCTGGGAGGAGATCGGTGCCGAGAGCAGCACCATGACGCCGGCCGAGGTCACGCGCTTCATCCAGGCCGAAATCGACAAATGGACGCCCGTGGTCAAAGCCTCCGGCGCCAAGCCGGAATAAGGAGGAGACGACATGAGCATCAAACGCGTGACATCGCCCGATGTGCCCGAGCCGCCGCCCGAGCGCTGGTCCAACTGCCTGGTGTCGGATGGCATCGCCTATGTCTCGGGCATGACCGCCCGCGGCCTCGACGCCAAGGCGCTGGCCGCCATGGACGAGTACGAGCAGTCGAAGGTGATTTTCAGCAAGATCAAGGGAATGGTCGAGGCGGCCGGCGGCGCGATGGCCGACGTCGTCAAGATCACGGTCTATGTCACCGACATCAAGAACAACACGAAGGTCTGGGCCGCCCGCCGCGAATTCTTCACCGGCGACTTCCCGGCCTCGACCTTGGTCGAGGTGAGCGCGCTCGCCGCGCCTGAGATCCTGGTCGAGATCGAGGCGATCGCCCACATCGGCAAAGGTAAACGATAGGGGCTGGCTCTAGGCGTGTGAGAACATCTTCTTGCCGGCGACGGGCATCGAAGCCTTGAGGATGGTGCCGGCCGCGATCTTGTCGCTCTTGCGCGACACGACGACGTAAAGGTCAGCGCCCGAGAAGGCCACGTTCGTGCAGTAGATGTCGTCGCCGCAATCGACGTGATGCGTCGGCCGGCCGAGGTGATCGAAGCGCCACGCCGTGGTGCTGGGATGGGCGATCACCAGCCCGCCCTCCTCGTCCAGCGCCATGCCGTCAGGGCCGGCGTGACCGCCGCTCATCTGGATAAACAGCCCGACCTTGCTCGCCATGCCGTCGGCCATCAGCGGCAGGCGCCACACCGCATTGCTGCGCGTCACACCGACATAGAGCACGGTCTCCGCCTTGTTCATGACCAGCCCGTTAGGGCTGGGCACGGTGTTCACCAGCATCGTGAGCTTGCCCGCGGTGTCGTAGCGGTACACGCGCCCGGTCGGGTCGTGCAGGCCGGTCTGGCCCTGGTCGGTGAAATAGAGATCGCCGTTGGCCGCGAAGAAAAGGTCGTTCACGCCCTTGAAGCTCTCCGAGCCGCGCGTCTCGAGCAGCGGCGTCACCTTGCCGCTCGCGGCATCGAGCAGGACGATGCCGCGCTTGTAGTCGGTGATGAAAATCCGGCCATCCTTGTGGATTTTTAGCCCATTCGGCCAGCCATCGTACTCCGTGACCAACGTCCACTCGCCTTGCGGGCTGATGCGGAACACGCGCCCGAAAGGAATGTCGGTGACATAGAGATTGCCGGCCCGGTCGAAGCTCGGCCCTTCGAGAAAGGAATCGAGTACCATGCCGACGGCATTGGCATCGCCCCAGGCGGTGCGGCCGGGCTTGCGGAATTTCTCCGGCAGGCGCGTGAACTCGGTGGCCGGCACCGCCTTGGTCAGCCCGTACATCTACGCCGCCTTCACTTCGCGTTCGGCCTTCAGCGCCCGCACGGTCTCGCGCAGCGCATGGACCGTCTTCTCGATCTCCGCCCCGCCGTGCGTGGCCGACACGAAGCCGCCGGGTGCTCCCATCACGTCGACACCGTGCGTCATCAGGCCCATGCGGATCTTGCCCGTCAGTGGACCTGCGCCGCGCGCGCCCTTGAGCTTGGCGAAAGGTACTTTTAGCGGATCGAAGGTCGCAGGATCGATCGGATCGTTGAACGGGTTGGGATAGATCAGGAAGGTCGAGCTCTGGCCGTAGATGCCCCACGGCACGCCTTCCTTGATCAGCACTTCGGTCAACGCCTTGCGCAGCTCGGCCGCCGTCTTGTTGGCCTTCTCCGCCAGGTCCTCGTCGCGCAGCAGCGTGAGCGCCGTCACCGCGGCCGCAGCCGACAGCGGATTGGCGTTGTAGGTGCCCGGATGCAGGATCCTCTCGATCTTCTTTGCGGCGGTCGCATCGTGATCGATGCGGTCGAGGATGTCACGCTTGCCCGCAACCGCGCCGCCCGGCAGGCCGCCGGCCACGATCTTGGCCTGGATGCAGAGGTCGGGCGTGATGCCAAACGCCTTCTGCGCACCGCCCGAGGACCAGCGATAGCCGGTGATGACCTCGTCCATCAGCATGACGACGCCCTTCTTCCTGGTGGCGTCGCGCACGGCCTGGATGAAACCCTTAGGCAGTGGCGCCTGGCCCCACGACGCGCCCGACGGCTCGAACATGACAGCGGCGATATCGTCACGCTCTTCGATCAGTTTCACGACGGCGGCGACATTGTCGCTCGGCATCACGATCGACAGTGCGCTCACCTCCTGCGGCACGCCTGGGGTGGTGCCGCCGTCGTAGGAGGCGCCGGCGCCGGCCGTCACGTTGTCGTGCCAGCCATGGAAATGGCCGATGAAGCGCACGATCTTGTCCTTGCCGGTGTAGGCGCGCGCGAGCCGGATCGCCATGTGCGAGGCCTCGGTGCCCGACGCCGTGAAGCGCACCCTCTCCGCACAGGGCGTCAGCTCGCAGACCAGCTCGGCCCAGCGCACTTCCAGCTCATGGCTCGAGCCATAATGCGTGCCGAGCTCCATCTGCTTCTTCACCGCCTCGACGACGGCGGGATGCGAATGGCCCAGCAGCATGGCGCCGTGGCCGCCGAAATAGTCGACATATTCGTTGCCGTCGACGTCCCACTTGCGCGGGCCTTTGGCCTTCGCAACGTGGATCGAATAGGGATCGAGATAGCGCGCATCGTGCGTAATGCCGCTCGGCAGCACCTTGTGGGCGCGCTCGAACAGGGCGCCGGAACCGGGAGTGCGGGCTTTGTAGTCGGTGACGATGGCGGAGTTGGTCGGCGCGACAACGGTCATGAGCCCTCACATTAACTAATGGCAGAGCATCGCAAGCCTCGCTTGCGCCGCCAAGGGCCCCCGGCCAAAGTCCCGCCTTTCGCAGACCGAGGGTACCTACGTGAACGCCAAACCGCGCGGACGCCAGTTCTTCAACAATCCCGGCCCGACCAACATCCCCGACCGCGTCCTGCACGCCATGGACCGGCCCGTCCTCGACTTCATGTCGGACGAGTTCCTGGCCATCCAGCATGCCTGCCATGCCGGCGTGAAGCGGGTCCTGAAGACCGACCAGACGCTCTACATGTACAACGCCAGCGGCCACGGCGCCTGGGAAGCAGCCCTCGCCAACCTCTTTTCGGCCGGCGACACCGTGCTGATCGTCGAGACCGGCTATTTCTCGCTGAGCTGGGCCGAGATGGCCGTCAACCTCGGCATCAAGGTGGAAACCTTCGCCGCCGACTGGCGCACTGGCGCCGACGTGGCGAAGCTCGCGGAGCGCTTGGCCAAGGACAAGGCGCACGAGATCAAGGCCGTGTTGACCGTTCACAACGAGACCGCGACCGGCATGGTCCTGCCGGTGGCCGACATCCGCCGCGCCATGGACGAGACCAAGCACCCCGCGCTGCTGCTCAGCGACACGATCTCCTCGCTGGCGTCGATGGAATACAAGATGGACGCCTGGGGCATCGACGTCACCGTGGGCGGCAGCCAGAAGGGCCTGATGCTGCCGACCGGCATGTCGCTGACCGGCGTCAGCAACAAGGCCATCGAGGTCTCGCGCAAGAACAAGGCGCCGCGTCATTACTGGAATTGGGAGATGATGAACGGCCGCGCGCCGCAGAAGTTCGTCGGAACGGCGCCGGTGCACATGTTCTTCGGCCTGCAGGAATCGCTGAAGATGCTCGAGGAGGAAACCCTCGATGGCGTATTTGCCCGCCACGCCCGCCTCGCCGACGCGACCCGCGCCGCCGTGCGCGCCTGGGGCGCCGACGGCAAGGGACCGCAACTCTACGGCCAGGCAACAGAACGGCTTTCCAACTCCGTGACGGCCGTGATGATGCCGGAGGGCATCAGCTCCGACGGCTTCCGCAAGATCGCCGTCGACCGCTACAACCTGTCGCTGGGCGGCGGGCTGGGGCCACTGATGGGCAAGGTCTTCCGCATCGGCCACATGGGCGACCTCAACGAGCCGATGCTGCTGGGCTGCCTCGCCACGACCGAACTCGCGATGAAGACGGCCGGCGTGCCGTTCGCCCCGGGCGGCGTCGATGCCGCGATCGCGTCGCTCGCGAGCTGAGATTCATCATCTTCCGGACCGCGAGCCTCCGGCTCGCTCATGATCATGAGCGAGCCGGAGGCTCGCGGTCCGGAAGAGTTCTAAAACGCGGGCTTCTTGCCCGCGATCGCGGCCACGAAGCGCTCTGGCGTGATCGATGACAGCGCCGTCCCCCGACCCACGGTCGGCTCGACCGTGAGGCCTACGACCGGATCGAAAGCGGCCGTCGCGGGATTGAACGCATAAAGCTGACCCTTGGTCATGTTAAACCACCAGGCATGCAGCACCAGCGTGCCGGCTTCGACCTTGTCGGCGATCCAGCGGAAGCTCATCAGGTTCTTTACGCTGTTCAGCACCGCGGCCTGCTCGACCGCGCGGGCGATCTCGTCGCGCGAACGGCCCTTCAGCTCCTGCACCACGAGATCGCGCGTGTCCTGGGCGATGCTGGTCCAGGTCGAGAGATAGTCGTAGTCAGCATAGACACTCGCGCGGCCGTCAACGAGAGCACCGATACCGCCGCACAAGGCGTGCCCCAGCACCACGACATGCTCCACGCCGAGGCCCCTCACGGCGAACTCGATGGCCGCCGATGTGCCGTGATGCCGGGCATCCGGCGGAAACTGCGCCGGCGGCACCATCGCCGCCACATTGCGCACCGTGAAGAGCTCGCCGGGCTGGGTCTGGGACAGAATGCCGGGATCGACCCGCGCATCGGCGCAGGCCACGATCAGGATCTTAGGTGTCTGGCCTTCTGTCGCCAGCCGCTCGAAAAGGTCGAGATGCTCGCGGTAATAGCCCAGATGGAAGTCCGAGAAGCCCTTTAGAAGCCGTTCCAACGCCATGGTGTCTCGTCTACGATGCGGATCGTGAATGGAACCCTGAAATGACCCAAGAACTGCTCTACGACAAGCGCGGCGACATCGGCTGGGTCACTTTCAACCGGCCCCAGGCGCGCAATGCCCTTACTTTCGCAATGTATGAGGGATTGGCCGAGATCTGCATCGGGATCGGCAAGACCCGGGACGTGAAAGCGCTGGTCGTCACCGGCGCGGGCGAAAAAGCCTTCGCCGCCGGCACAGACATCGCCCAGTTCAAGAGCTTCGAGAGCGGCGAGGATGGGATCGGCTACGAGCGCAAGATGGATCGCATCCTGGATGCAATCGAGCGTTGCGCGGTACCGACCATCGCCGCCATCTCCGGGTTCTGCACCGGTGGTGGTGCGGCCATCGCCGCCGTCTGCGACCTCAGGCTGGCCGCCGCCAACGCCCAGTTCGGCTTCCCGATTTCGCGCACGCTGGGCAACTGCCTATCGATGTCCAACTACGCCCGTTTGGCGGCCCTGATAGGCCCGCAGCGGGTCAAGGAGATGATCTTCCTCGCCAAGCTGATGGATGCGCCGGCGGCCCTCGCGGCCGGCCTGGTAAGCGAGGTCGTGCCCGACATGACGGCCCTGCATGCCCGCGCCGAGGAAGTGGCGCGGACCGTCGCGGGCCATGCCCCGCTGACCCTGCAGGTGACCAAGGAGGCGCTCCGCCGCCTGCAAGCCCGGATCGCCGACGAGAGCATCGACGATCTGATCCGGTTGGCTTACGGTAGCGCCGATTTCCGCGAAGGCATGGCGGCGTTCCTGGAGAAACGGGCGCCGAAATGGATTGGTGCCTAATTGGACTGGCGCCTAGGACTGCTCAACGAGGAGGAAGCGATGGTTAAGGTTGGTTCAATGTTTGCAATTCTGGGACTGTGCGCTGCCGTCGCCGCCTGCCAGAACCCGCAACAGGTCATTGGTGGCAAGGAAGACATGATGTCCGCCGCCGGCTTCAAGTTCGTGCCGGCAAACACGCCGGCCCGGCAGGCTTCGTTCAAGAACCTGCCGCCACACAAGTTCTCCCGCGAGATCAAGAACGGCCAGGTCTTCTACGTCTATCCGGACCCGACCGTCTGCGTCTGCCTGTTCGTCGGCAACCAGGCGGCCTATTCTAGGTATCAGGCGAACGTCTTCCAGAAGAACCTGGCGGACGAGCAGCAGATGACCGCCAACATCAACTCGATGAACGACTGGGACTGGGGCCCGTGGGGCGGCTACCCGTATCCGGGCTGGTACTACTAGGACATCGACTCTTCTCCTCCCCCGTCATCGGGGGAGGTGTCGGCCTCTCAGGCCGACGGAGGGGTCATGACCCCATCGCCCCCGTATGACGAGGGACTTCCCCTTTGCGGACTCCGCAAAGGGGAAGAGAATGACGTCGATCAGAAAGAAGCCTCGACCGAGCCCAGCCCGACGAATTCGCCGCGCGCATGCGCGCCCGGTGGGAAGTAAAGAAGGCCGGTCCACGAACCCGTCGTGATCGCCTGGCCCTTGCGGATCCCGCCACGCTCGCGCACCGCGTGATCGATCATCCAGGCGAGCGGCCGGACGGGATCGACGGCGCCGAGGCCGCCCTTCTGATCGACGATGGTCTTGCCGTCGACGACGAGCCGGACCTGCAGGTTCGCCCAATCGAGGCCTTTCCATTTCGCGATCGACCCGCCCACGACCAGGGCATGGTTCATCTGATTGTCGGCCAGCAGCCATTCGGGATCGACCTGCTTGAAGTTCGCGAGCCGCGTGTCGACGACTTCCATGCCGACGAAGGCATCGCCCACGGCGGCTAGCGCCTCTTCACGGCCGACCGGCTGGCTGCGGGCTGCGATGTCACGCACGATATGGAAGGAGATCTCGACCTCGACGCCGATCATGTGCATCGCCTTGCCGTCGAACGCGGCCGGCGACGGCACCAGTGCGCCGGGCAGCAGCGGCGCGGGATTGGGTTCCGCCGTCGGCGTGCGCGCGCCGACCTTCCAGCCCGCGACCGGACCGCTTGCCTGGGCCACGCCATCCTGAATGGCGTAGACCGCACTGCGATCCGGAAGGGCGAAGGGAGGTGCCACCTGAAGGCCGCTGCGCCGCGCTTCGATCAGGGTGCGCACCGCGTAGGAAATGTCTGTGGTCATGCTAAGCTCGCGCAAAAGAAGTCGGACTGGAGAGGAACAATGCCTTACGCCAGCGGTCGCGTCATTCACGACGCCGACGCCCACATCATGGAAGTTCCGGGCTTCCTGGCCCGGCATCTCGAGGCGAAGCATCGCGCCACCGTGACCGACACGGTGCTGTTTCCGCGCCATGAGGGCTTTCAAAGCACACGGCTCAAGGCCGATACGACAGGCGACTTCGACGAGCAGCAGATCATGCTGCGGAAGAACTGGGATGCCCTCGGCTCCAGCACCAAGCAGGACCGCCCCCGCTCCGTCGACCTGCTGGGCTTCGCCAGCCAACTCATGTTCACCACGGCGCTGCTCAACTACTCGTCAGTGCTGGAAGGCGGCAAGGATGCCGATCTGACCTATGCCGTGGCCCGCGCCCATACGCGCCACATGGTGGATTTCTGCTCGGTCGACAAACGCCTGCTGCCGACCGGCTACGTCCCGCTGGTCGACTTCGAGCGCACCGCGAAGGCTGCTCACGAAGTGATCGAGATGGGCGCCAAGGCGCTGCTGATTCCGTCGCGCTGCCCCGACGATCATTCGCCGAGCCACATCGGCTTCGATCCCTTGTGGGCGACCGCACAGGAAGCCGGCCTGCCGATCGTGTTCCACGTCGGCGGCGGCGGAAAATTGCTCGAAGACGCCTACTTCAACAACGGCCTCCCGCCGGTGCCAGACTTCCACGGCGGCGACGACAATTTCAAGTCGATCGACTATATGGCGATCGCCTATCCGCCGATGAAGGCGCTGACGGCGTTGATCGTCGACCGCGTGCTCGACCGCTTCCCGCAACTGAAATTCGGCGTTATCGAGCAGGGCGCTTCGTGGGTGCCGGGCTGGATGCGCAACATGGATAGCGCCCACAACGCTTTTTACAAGAACGAGGAGCGGCTGCAGAAGATGTCGCTCAAGCCCTCCGAATTCGTCCAGCGCCAAGTCCGCGTGACGCCCTATCCGCACGAGGATGCCGGCTGGATCATCGCCAACACGGGCGATGAGGTGTGCCTGTTCTCCTCCGACTATCCGCATGTCGAGGGTGGCCGTAACCCGATCAAGCGCTTCGAAGTTTCCATGGAAGCAGCCGGCACTAGCGAGGGCCAGAAGCAGCGCTTCTATTGCGACAACTTCGTCGATCTGATGGGCGCGGGCCTCGCGCCCGAATTGAGGGCAGCGGCATGAGCGCTTACACAACGCTGCACTATGAACGTACCGGCGCGGTGCTGAAGATCACCGCCAACCGGCCCGACGTGCTGAACGCGCAGAGCCGCATCCTGCTGGAAGAACTCGACGACGCTTTCATAAAGGCGACGAAGGACGAGAGCGTGCGCGTCATCATCCTGGCCGGTGCCGGCAAGCATTTCTCGGCCGGCCACGATCTCGGCAGCCCCCAGGAGATGGAAGACCAGAAGAAGAATCCCGTCGAAGGCTTCCAGAGTGAATACCGGCGCCTGTCCGAGCGGTTCTTCGAGAACACCATGCGCTGGCGGGATATCCCCAAGCCCACGATTGCCCAGGTCCAGGGCTACTGCATCATGGGCGGCATGATGATCGCCTCGGCCTGCGATATCATCATCGCCAGCGAAGACGCCCAGTTCGCCGACCGCGCCGTAAAGTGGGGCGGCTCTCATGTGCAGTATTTCTCGATGCCGTGGGATTTCGGCCCGCGCAAGACCAAGGAATATCTCTTCACCGGCGCCTTCATCAGCGCCGCCGATGCCGAGAAGGCGGGCCTCGTGAACCGTGTCGTGCCAAGGGCGAAGCTGGAGGAAGAGACCATGGCGCTCGCCCAGCAGATCGCCGAGCGCGATCCGTTCGCACTCAAGCTCGCCAAGGCCTCGGTCAACGAAATGCAGGATGCGCAGGGCTGGCGCCAAGCGATGGAAGGCGCCTTCAAGAACTATATGATGACCATTCCGCACCGCATCGAGATGGGCACCTACGGGCCCAAGGCGCGTGGAAAGGCTCCGAAGGATCGCTTCGCCGTCCTCAACAAGAAGGCGGGCTGACGTCACTCATCTGGAAAGACCCTAGGCGTATTTCGCACGCAGCATTCGGGCTGCTTCGGCCTCGGCCTTGAGCTTGAGATAGACCTCGTCGGTGTCGACCTTGGCCGCCGAGCCCGGGGCAAAGCCGCAGTCCGGGTTGAGCGTAATGCGCTTCTTGTCGATGCGGGTAAGCGCCCGCTCGACGCGTGACGCAATCAGCGGCGCCGCTTCGGGAGCGCCCGGCGTCACGTCGACCACGCCCAGGCCCAGCTCGAAATCCTCGCGCAGGCGGCCCAGGCTTTCGAGGTCGTCGGCGCCCGCCGCCGTGAATTCCATCGTGAGGTGCTGGACTTTTAGGTTGTTGAGCTGCTTCAGGATCGGCCCATAGGTGCCGGCATGGTGCTTTTCGCCGCGCACACGGGCGCCGGCGCGGCGGCAGAGATGGACGGCGAACTTGATACCTTTGAAGCCCTTCACCGTCTCGTTGATCATGTCGACGGCGAAATCGGCGGCACGGTCGGGATCGTCGTATTTCTTGCGCACGTCTGGATCGACGAACAGGCAGAGGTGCGGATCGTCGATCTGCACCATCTCCACGCCCATGTCCTGGAGCAAGGCGATCTCGGCCCTGAGCGGCGCCACACAATCGCGGACGAAGTCGTCGCGTTTGGGATAGGCCTTCTTCGAACGCTCCGCGTCCCACAGGCGTTCGCCGAGGAGCGCCGGCGCCGGCAGGGTGATCTTGGTGGCGACGCGGGCGACTTGTTTCACGAACTTCGCCTCAGCGGCGATGAAGCCCGCCGGCTTGGGCGTGAGCTTTTCGGTCACCACCGTCCAGGGCCGGCCGTCCGCCGGGTTGATCTCCAGGGTGAAGCCATGCGCCAACTCGGCAATGACGCCGATGTAGGAGCGCCGGCGCCATTCGCCGTCGTTCACGACGTCGAGGCCGGCCCGTTCCTGCAGGGCCACGACGAAGCGGACCGCCGCGTCCATCGTATTGGCGTCGGTCTCGTCCCATTGGGCTTTTTCGATCAGCTCCCGCACCACCAGCGGGCGGGGGATCGAGCCCACGATCGAGGCCGGAAACAGCGGCAATTTCTTCATGTCGGGCTCACGGCTCCCACAGCGTCTGGGCGAGGTTCATGTCTTCCTGCGTGTCGATCTCGCGGTACTTGCCGGGCGTGTCGGCATGCCCGAACGACATCCCCTGCTCGATCATGTCCTGGAACATGTGGATCAGGTACGCCTTCTGGAAGATCGCCGCCTCGCGGTAGGGCTTGTCCCAGAACTCGGCCTTGCGGCGCGCGTAGAAGTCGCGGAACTGCCCCGCGCCCTTAGAACCGAACTTGGCGACGCCGATGAACTCGCCGGTCGCGTCATCATAGGGAATTGTGCGGTAGACGCGTTCCACCTTGCCGCCCGCGGTGATCACCTTCTCCGCATCGTGCGGCGGGTGCTGGGTCCTGGGCTTATAATGCTCGCGCCAGTCGGTATCGATGCCGAGCGCCAGCTCGTCTTTCGATTCCACGAGGCTGCGCACGACAGCCTTGGTGAACAGGATGTCGGAGTAGCTGGTGACGAACGGCCGGTCCATCATGTCCTCGGCGCACATCAGCGATACCAGGATATTATTGTTCGCCCAGTCCTTGTTCTCGCGAAAGATGAACTCCGGGTAGTCGCGCTTGACCGAGTCGATCCGGTAGCCGCCGATGAAGACGATCTCGGTGCAGCCGCCACCGCGCAGCGCCTCGAGTGTCCAGTCGAGGATGCGCTTGCCCCGAATCTCGGCGAAACACTTGGGAGCGTCTTCGGTGGTCGGCATGAGCCGGCTGCCCCGGCCGGCTCCAATGATGATCGCGCGCATCTATGAGACTCTCCCCACGACCGATCACAGTGCAACTGCGGATTTCTCCTCCTTCCGCAGCCCCAAAACCTCATCTGGTGTGTTATACTCATTTTCATCCTGGGCCTCTGCAGTCGGTTCTAATGTCCTCAAATTCCTCTAGATTACGGCAGGGCCTTTTCCTGCTTGGTTCGCTCATATTGACCACGCCCGTCGGCGCCCAGACAACGCCCATTCCGGCCAAGGCCTATGGGCCGGTTTGGACCGGCTTCTATGTCGGCGCGGCCTTCGGCGGCGGCGCTCTGGTCAACAAGGTGAACACTTCCGGCGGCGCCTCGCTCGGCCTCGATGGCCTGGGCAGCAGCGGCGTGCTCGGCTCCATCTACGGCGGCGTCGATTATCAGATACTGCCGAAGGCCATCATCGGCGTCCTGGCTGAGGCGTCGTGGTCCGGCTTCCAGTCCTCCGCCTCGGCCCAGCTGCCCGGTGCCGGCGTAACCGCCAATACCAGTGCCGGCCTCGGCTGGAGCCTGCTCGGCCGTGCCGGTTTGCTCGCCAATCCCTCGACGCTGCTCTACCTCGCTGGCGGCTATACCGGGCAGAACATCAGCACCAGCGGGACGGCCGTGGCCGGTGGCGCCGTGGCCAGCTTCTCGCGCAACGACACGGTGCACGGCTGGACCATCGGTCCCGGCTTCGAGACGATGCTGACGGGCGGCTGGTCGGCCAAGCTCGAATACCGCTACAGCCAGTTCGGCACGACGACGCCGTCCGGCACCGCGCTCAACGTGACGCCCTCGACGCAGGCGGTTCGGGCCGGCCTGACGTACCGCTTCGGCGGACTGAGCGCCGCGGCGACCGACGATTCGCCGCCCAGCCGGCCGATCGCGCACAACTGGACCGGCTTCTATGGCGGCGTGGCGGGTGGTGGCGGCGTGGCCGTCAACAACGTCTCGACCGCTTTCGGCGGCGCCTCGACCTCGATCACCGGCGCCGGACAGGGCCTGCTGGGCTCGGTCTTCGCCGGCGCCGACTACCAGTTCGCACCCCAGGCCCTCGTCGGCGTCATGGGCGACTTCACCTGGGCCGGCATGCAATCGACCGCCAGCCTGACGGCCGGCGGAGCCAATGCCTCCATCGCGGCGCAGGCGAACAGGGCGTGGAGCGTGATGGCCCGTGTCGGTTACCTGCCGACGCCGGCGACGCTGCTCTATGCCGCCGGCGGCTATGCCGGGCAGAACATCACCTCGACCGCCACGGCCTTCGCCGGCGGCGCCAGCGCCTTTGCCTCGCAGGACAATACCTTTCATGGCTGGACTGTGGGTCCAGGCGTCGAGACGGTCGTGACCGGCGGCTGGACCACGCGGCTGGAATATCGCTACAGCCAGTTCCAGCAGCAGCAGATCCTGAGCGGCATCGGCATCCAGCCGGAGACCCATACAATCCGTGCCGGCCTCGCCTACAAGTTCGGCGTCGGCGCGCCGTCACCATCCATTGCCAGCGAATAGTCCGGGCCGGGTGGACCATCCCTGGAGCGCCGGCTTCCAGACCCTGCCGGACGAGCATGACTACCGAGTAGACGACATCGACGGCGTCGTGCCCCCGTCCTTGCGCGGCACCCTCTTCCGCAACGGCTCGGGGCGAAACGATCTCGGCGGCCACTGGTTCGCCCACTGGTTCGACGGCGACGGCATGATCTCGAAGGTCCGCTTCGACGATGCCGGCATCCACTATCGCAACCGCTACGTCGCGACCCAGAACTACCGGGACGAAACAAAGGCCGGCCGCATCGTCCATCGCGGCTTCGGCAAGATGCGGTCCCTCGGCCCGCTGGGCAACGCCTTCCGCCAGCCGGCCAACGTCTCGAACACCTCGGTCGTGATGCAGGGCGAGCGGCTGCTGTCGCTGTGGGAAGGCGGCCCGCCGACCGCGCTCGATCCGGCGACGCTCGACACGCAAGGCATCGAGGATTTCGGCGGCGTTCTAAAGGCCTTTTCGGCCCACCCAAAGACCGATCCCGACACCGGCGAGCTGTTCAATTTCGGCATCGACTACGGGGCCAAGACCACGCTCACGCCCTATCGCCTCGACCGCGGGATCCTGACGCGGCTACCGCCCGTCGTGCTGCCCTACCCGGTCATGAACCACGACTTCGTGCTCACGGCTCGGCACATGGTGTTCTGCCTCGGGCCGATCCTGGTCCATCCGCTGAAGTTTCTGCTCGGCTTAAAGAGCTTCGACGGCGCGCTGCACTGGGAAGGCTCCCGGCCGACGCTGATCCTGCTGGTGCCGCGCGACGGACGGGGCGAGCCGCGCCGGATCGAGACCGATGCCTTCTTCCAGTTCCACTTCGCCAACGGCTTCGAGGAGGATGGCGACCTGGTCCTCGATCTTGCGCGCTACCCGAACTACAGCACCATCGGCGACGCCTTGAGGAACTACTGGCGCTCCGCCTGGTCGTCGCGCGGCATGGCAGCCCTCACCCGGCTCCGCGTCGACCTGGAGACGGGAAAGGTCGAGAAGCAGACTTTCCCGACCGGCACCGCCAACGAATTCCCCAGCATCAATCCGGCGTTCACCGGCAAACGCCATCGCTACGCCTATATCGCCAGCAACCCTGCCCAGCGCGAGAGCGGCCTGCAGCAGCGGATCTCCCGGATCGACTTCGAGAGCGGCGCCGTTGCCTCGCACGACTTCGGCCCCGCAGGCTATGTCGGCGAGCCCCTGTTCGTTCCAAGCCGCCCCGGTGGCGCGGAGGACGAGGGCGTCGTCCTCGTGATGGTGTTCAATTCAACCGATCGCCGGACCGAAATCGTCGGCCTCGATGCGCGGGACCTTGCGGCCAAGCCGTTGTTCACGGCCCGGCTGAAACACCACGTTCCCTATCCGCTGCACGGCATCTTCGTACCAGCTCCGGCCTGAGATTTTCACCGGCAAGTGGACCATTTCGTGCCACACCTGAACGGGGTTTGTTTGTCCAGTGTCGGTGTCCGGAAATCGCGCTCAAGCCGTTGATCGCAAGACGAAATCGCCGCGACGGCAGCCACGGAATCGCCGAATGTGGTTTTCAAGATGCGTGTCCGATCCCGTTACCTCGGAATGGACCATTCGTGGACCACTGGGTGAACCACGAAAAACGTCCGCCGGATTTCTCCTGCGGACGTCTCCCACCGTGACGGAAAACCTATCGCAAACCTGCTGAACTTGCAAATTTCAATGAGCGCGATTCGAGGCGGCGGCGATTGTGGTCTTGCGCCGGGAGGCATGGCAATCTCGGCACGATCGGCCCCTCCCGGAAGGATCGAGATCCATGGAAGATTTGGTGATGGCCGCGCTGGATGGGGACGAGGCGACGGTCGACCGGCTCCTCAAGGCCGGCGCGGATGTAAATCATGCGGATGCGAACGGCTGGACCGCCTTGATCGGCGCCGCCCGAAGCGACCACGCGGCCCTGGTCGACCGGCTGCTCGGCGCCGGTGCCAACGTCAACCACAAGGACACGAAGGGCATGACCGCGCTGATGCGGGCGGCGGAAGGCGGCCATATCGCCGTCGCTGAACGGCTGATCAAGGCCGGTGCCGACGTCAATCATTCGGACGCCAGGGGCAAGAACGCCTTGATGCGGGCGGCGGAAAACCGCCGGATCGAGATGGTCGACCGCCTCCTGAGGGCGGGCGGCAACGTCAACCATGCCGACCGGCGGGGAAAGACCGCCCTGATGCGGGCAGCCCTTGGTGGCGACGAGGCGATGGTCCGCCTGCTCCTCGGCGCCAAGGCCGATGTCAATCAGGCCGACGCCAATGGCTGGACCGCCCTGATCTGCGCCGCCGCCGGCGATGTCGCGGTGATCAAACGGCTGATCGAGGCCGGCGCCGATGTCCGCCACGCCACCAGGGACGGCCTGACCGCACTGAAGAGAGCCGCGGCGAGCGGCCACGCCGACGCCGTCGCCAGCCTCGAAGCCGCGGCCTAGCGCCCCTCA
>Ga0163144_10003659_pt1 | contig 34965 bp, 28 predicted proteins | sample OliLak19BULKMAT1_FD_123175 | JGI IMG/M metagenome (GOLD analysis project Ga0163144, IMG submission 123175) | Freshwater microbial mat bacterial communities from Lake Vanda, McMurdo Dry Valleys, Antarctica - Oligotrophic Lake LV.19.BULKMAT1 | ecosystem: Environmental > Aquatic > Freshwater >...
AAAAATACACCCCTCTGGTAGAGCGTTCCGTGCTGTTACAGCACAGTACATTATTTTCTCCCGCGATGACGCTGTAGGAATTTTCGGCCTTTGTGTTCACATCTTCCACAATATGGTTACCGTAGAGAAAATTGTCGTTCCCATTGATGTGAATGATGCCCTGATTGTTAGAAAAACCCGAACCACCGCTACCGTAAGCGACATTGTTATTTATGATGCTGTAGCGGGCATCGGCCATAAGATGGATGGCTACGTCCTGGGCATCAATGTCAAAGATGCTATTGGAGATGACTTTGTTTCCACTGCCTCCGATGGTTCCGTTCGTACCAATGATGGCGACGGCTGTGCTGTTAGGCGTTGTAGTTGGGTTTTGGAATACTGGATGGCTATGCATAAAAGTATCGCTATTGATGATTAAGCTACCCATAATGTTGCCATTGTCAACCCTGACTCCATTGTGTTCATATTCTACAAATCTACTATTTTCTATGATTGCATTTGGGGCAGCACCATTGATGTTAAAGGCTATGAAGTCATTGGTAAAAACGTTACGCTTTGCATCTAACAGGGCGCCTCCCTGAGCATAAATTCCACGATCTGATAAAAGCGTGGTGCCATCGAAAATATATACATTCGCATTATTTGATTCAAGCAAGATACCAATGCCTTCCGGACTCGCAAGATTTATTGCGCCGGTACCCACTCCGCCTACAGGATCAGAAATGTCTACATTCCGAATAAATAGCCTTCCGCCACAATTGCGGGCTATGATGCCGTTGCGGATGCCATTGTTTTCATCGCTGCTGATCAGAATGGATTCGGCAGCATTTGTTGAGCCTATATTGAAAGTGCTGGTTGTTGAATTGATGTCCATTGCTGCATAAGCATTCGTTTGTTGGTAATTGGGCAGGCCGGCATCAAACTTGGGCAACAAATTACTTGAACAGGTAAAAGTATCAGAATGTATAGTTGAATTTGTAAAGCTCAAACTGGGAAGAGGAGCCACCCCTACGGGTACGACATGTATACCGATGTGATTTCGGTCAAAACGGCTGTTTGTGACATTCATTCTTCTACTTGCTGGAATACAAGGTTGGCTTGGAGTAGAAAGGCAGCGCCATCTGATCGCCCACTGCGCATCGGAGATGTCGTTGTTGTCGAAGGTAAGCCGGCCTTGTTCCAATGTGATGCCGATCCACATCGTATCACAACCGGATAAATCCGAATCTGTTATGTTAAGATGCGTGTTCGCATTCATAAAAATTTCAGCACCCGGCTGCATGCGGAGTTCACAGTTTGTCAAGGTAGAATTCTGATTGACAATAAGTCGGCCACGAATGGCGATACAGGTATTTGTAGTGGTAGCTCCAAGGAAGGTGGAAATATTGGTGCCTGCTCCTGCATCAATATTTACGCTGCCGGACTCAGTGCATGGGCAGGCAAACCCTTCCTGTGCCTTAGCATTCATAGTTAGCATCAATAACAATACAATTGCAAATAGGGGGGGGGCATTGCCCCTTGTACATACAAACATTTCATAAGCTTATCGTTTTGAAAAAGTTATAAAAACACATCCATCGCAGCGCGACCGGTCATTGCCGGCGCGGCGTTGTTGTGTTTGTTCGAAGTGTACAAGGAGTAATTGAGCGGTAAGGTAGGCTAAAGTAGCCGGACGGCCAATTTTCAGGCAGCTATTTTTGGAAAGATAGATGACAAAATGCATATCCATTCAGCACGATGATCCGGTATATTTGTGTGCAACAAATCTATTCATGTCAAAACCACAAATTCATGTTTGCCAAAACACTGCTGCTTTTATTTCTGATATTTTTTACCAAAGCCACGACCCACGCCCAGGAAACCCCAACTTTCCCCGCCTCCTGGACGGGCGTCTGGGCCGGCGACCTCCTCATCCACAACGCCAAAGGCATCGCACAAACCGTACCGATGGAAGTCACCATCCGACCCGTGCCCGGCAGCGCCAATTACGACTGGATCACTGTTTATAACAACGACACCCTTGCTGGTAAGCGCCCCTACACCTTGCTCATCAAAGACGAAGCTGCCGGGCACTATGCCATTGATGAAAACAACAACATCGTACTGGATGCTTACCTCTTGGGCGGAAAACTGTTCAACAGCTTTGAAGTGCAAGGGCAGTTGTTGGTCTGCACCTATGAAGTGCAGGGCGAAAACCTTGTTTTTGAGGTCATTGCAGGCCCGGCAGCACCCGTTTCTACAACCGGAGGCGGCGAGGCCGGGGAAGAAAAAATCCAGGAAGTGCACTCGTTTAAAGTAAATGTGATGCAACGTGCGGTCTTAAAAAAGGGGTAGTCTACTAACCCCACCAAAAAGCGCCCAATTTGCCTATTCTCTAAAAAAATCAGGGATTACTATAAACCCCAAAAGAAAAAAAGAAAAATTTTAGCAATTTTGTAATTGTATTTTTTACAATAAGCCTTATATTTGCATTATCAATTGATGCAAATACACGGGCAAGTCCCGGTTAAAGACATAATTTGGTTTTATTTGGTTAGGGCTGAGGTAGTGCTACATAGCGCTGCCTCTTTTTTATTTTACAAAAATCAGTTTCCTGCGAAGAGCCACCGCAGCGCATAAAAGTCTGATTATCAAATAAAAATGCAGCGTAATCCCTGCCTTGAATCTTATCCAACTACTCCATACCTTCTACCTTCTCCTTCCTCAAACCTGCTTGTACTCCGTATCGCCTGCTTCAACCGTCCGTTGCCCGGGGCGCACCTGTACGAACGCCGGAACGACATAAAAATAGGACGGCACGAGCGGAAATCCCCGCTCTTCTTTCGCTTTAATGACGAGCACCGGCATTTTTTTGAAAAAATTTACAGGAAAATTTGAAAAAGATTCTGGCTGCTGCTGAGACGCTACCTTAGATTTTTCGTCTTTAACCGGTTGTTTGTTCTTTCTATAATAGCTATCGAGGTAAGCGGCTGCGATCAGGGAGGGGAGGTAATGGCGGGTTTGTTTCGGCAACAGCAGTTTGATGTCGCGATATTCGCGGCAATTTGTTTTCCGGATGGCCTTCTTCACCTTCCCGGCGCCACAATTGTAAGCGGCCAGCGCCAATCCCCAATCGCCAAACTCATAATAAAGGTCTTCCAAAAAGTTGAGGGCAGCTTCGGTGGCGCGTTCAGGGTCGAGGCGTTCATCTATGCGGGAAGAAACTTCGAGGCCATAACTCCGGGCGGTATTGGGCATAAGTTGCCAAAGACCAGCTGCCCCCTGAGGGGAAACAACCCGGACAGAAAGTCTTGATTCTGCCACCGGAATATATTTAAGGAAGTCAGGCATGCGTTTTTCTGCCAGTAGTTGTTCTATAACAGGAAAGTAGTGATCCATCCGCCGCAACAAGCGTCGGGCACCGGGTTTCATCGGGCGGACATAATCGTTGATCTTATGAATGGCGATGGGGTCATACCGCGAGACCTTAAAAGGCACCTCCAACTTCGTGATGCGGGTCATGATTGCCTCATCGGCAATAGACGAAAATGGGCATAGCATAGCCCAAACACTCAGGACTAAGCAGCCTGGGGCACTCAAAACATTCATGGGAATTCAGTTTTGCAATGATGAATAGACGCCCCTTGCAGGAAACTAAAAATCAGTTAGTGCTCGTTTGGGATTTCCAAAACAAGCGATTAATATTCAAAATGGAAATGATGTCACCGTGTAAACAGTGCATAAGGAAAGTAACCGGCAAAAAAGCGGATGAAATTTTGGCAGGTAGTGTAGCGTTCTCTAAGAAGCAGTAAATATACTAAAAAACCGGTACTTGTCAAAATAATCATCAAGTAAATCTGGTTTTTGTAAATAAAAAATTACGAGAAATATTAAAAATACCTATACGACAAGGGTTTGCGTATCTTTGAGCAGCTTGTCGGGGCATCTGTTTCAGCAGCATTAATGAACAAACACGCGTTTCCTTTGAATTACAGGCAGCGCATTTTTAACAACTTTGCCAAAAAGTCATTTTCGTCGTGCGATACTATCCGGCACTATTATTGGTTCTTGCGACACTGAGTTGCGCGCCTGCCGCCACGAAGGCACAGACGCCCCGCTGGGAAACCGGCGTGTTGCTTGGTGGCGCATTTTATTCCGGCGATATCACGGCAACTGCTTTGCCTTACCTGCCGGAAACCCATTTTGCCGGCGGACTGTTTTTTCGCCGTTATTTTACCTCCCGCTGGTCGGTTCGCGTTTCGGCGATGTTTGGCAGGCTGTCCAACAGCGATCTGAATTATACTATGCCATCCTGGCGCAGCGAACGCGCTTTCAGTTTCAGTACTGAATTTGTGGAAGGCACCCTGCTTGCAGAATGGTCTCCCTGGTCAATCGAGGGCAATACAAGCCCTATACAGCCTTACCTTTTTGCTGGCAGCGGCATTTTATACTACGATCCGCGGCCTGTTTTTGAACTTAGCAAATTGGAAGACCTTGCGGAAGGCATTGCTACCGATAAATTAGCCCTCCGATCCGAAACGCAATTTGTATTGCCGTTTGGAGGGGGCGTCCGTTGGCAGGCTGGCAAAAAGTGGTACCTCGGCATCGAAGGCGGAATCCGGCTGCCTTTTACCGACCGGCTCGACGGCATCAGCTCGTCGGCCAATGCATCCAATAACGATGGGTATGCTTTTGGAAGTCTCCTGGTTGGCGTGCAGTTGGGCCGCGAAAATGTAAAAGCGGATGTCGCCGGGAAAGGCAGGCTAAAACAAAAATTGCCGGATGGCGATGGCGATGGCGTCGCAGACGAAGACGATGACTGCCCCGATCTGATCGGGTTATCAAGATTCAGCGGCTGCCCCGACGCTGATGGCGACGGCATTCCCGATGGCTACGACCGCTGTCCTGACGAACCTGGCTTAGCTTCCCGAAAAGGTTGCCCGTTTGCTGACAGCGATCAGGATGGCGTGGAAGATGCGTTGGATCTTTGCCCTGATTTTCCCGGGTTACCAGAATTTAAGGGCTGCCCTGAAGATATGGACCGAGATGGCGACGGCGTGCCGGATTACCAGGATCGCTGCCTGAACGAATTTGGCGTCGTTATTCTGAAAGGTTGCCCTGATGCAGACAACGATGGCATTGCCGATCTCGACGACGCCTGCCCCCTGGTTTTTGGCGCTTACGCAAACAAAGGTTGCCCTTTAGCGTTGAGCACCGAACAGGAAGTGGCCTGGATAACCGAGCAGGCCATCCTGTTTGAAGAAGGAAGTTCTGTCGTTGCTGACCCTTCCATCCTGGACCAGATCGCCCTTTTTCTCATCAAAAATCCGGATTATCGCTTAGTGCTGGAAGGCCACGCAGACCCCGGAGAATCCGGAACGATGCGCCTTTCTCAAAGCAGGGCGGATGCTTGCCTGCGCTATTTGGAGGAACAGGGCGTTACGGCTACCCGGCTTCGCGCTAAAGGGTATGGGGCATCAATCTTATCCTCGCCCGATGCCTCGGGCATGATACCGGGCAATAGAAAAGTAAAATTTGTTTTGAACAACCGAGGCTGATTACTGCCTGTCCACCTAATCGAATGTCTGTTCTTTAGCGTTCGAGCGCAAGGCATGCGAAATCGCGGTGGTTCAGGTTTTCGGAAAGCTTGTAATAAGCGGTGTGTTCTTCTTCTTTTTCCTGATTGCCGTTGAGCCAGGTTTTCAGAGACTTAAAAGCTTCCTGTTGCCAGCCAGGCTGCGGTTTTCGTTGTTCCTGCTGCGCAATTTTGCTGTCCACGGCTTTTCCCAATTCTTTCCAATACTGTTGAAAAAGGGCATCGAAATCCTCAAGGTTGCGGCGATTCCGGCACAATACGGCCATGCTCACCGCATCATCGGCAATGTATCCCTGCTCAGAGAGCATGGCCTGGATCTTGGCCAGCGATGTTGGTGCGCTGCGCCGCGCAGCCCACGATGGCAAAGCGGGAAGCAGGCTGGGCGAATTTTTGATACGTCGCCCTGGTGCGCTATACATCGCCGGTAAATTGGTCGGGTCGTAAAAGCTGCTAAAATCCAATCCGGGCTCCAAATCAGCCGGATAGACGTGCGGGACATAGGCAGTCAGCGCAATATCGGCGAAACTAAGAGATTTGTCGGTGCCTTTGACGGAGAATTTACCGTTGGCTTAATTGCTTTTCAAAAATATAGCTTTGTTTCTTAAACAAACTGCGCTATGTTTGATTTTGCCCATTTTTTCCGGTGTTTTAAAAAGCAGCTTGGCATTTATGTTCATAAACCTAAGTTAGATATGACGCTCGATGGCAATTATACCCTCAACGCACCCCGCGAAACCGTTTGGGATTTGTTGATGGATCCGGAGGTGCTTGCGAGGATCACTCCCGGCATTACGGGTTTGGAAAAGATAGACGAGGATAACCACAAAGCCGTTGCCCAAATCAAGGTTGGCTCGGTTGGCGGCGCTTTTTCCGGCAATCTTAGTTTGTCGAACCGAAAAAAAACCGAAAGCTTTTCCCTAAGTATCCGGCAAAACAGCAAAATTGGTAACGCCAACGCTGTTGTACACCTGACTTTAGCAGCAACAGATGCAGGCCAAACCGCCGTACATTAGACTTGTTGCGACGGGATCATCGCGGGCGCAACAAGTCTATTACACCGGCGATGTGAAACTATCGGGCATGTTGTCCACCATGGGCGGACGGGTGATTGCTACGGTTGCCAAAATGTTGGCAGAACAATTCTTTGAGGCGCTTGAAAAAGAAGCGGTCGCTTAGAGCTTGATCGGGATTTCATCAAGTAAAGCCTGATAAGCGGCTTCTGTGTCTGCATCCATGAGAATGGCGTTTGTCGAAACATTGATGCGGTGCACACGCTTGCGGTTGCTTTGAACAATGGGTTTGCAGCCTTCGTTGAATGTTAGTGCGAGGATTTCGTTTTTATAACAAGCAGAAAAAATGACCGGATTGCCCGGAATATTTTCAAAAACTGGCTGAACAATAACCCCTTCATCCGTTTTTTTATTTTCAAAAAAAGCGTCGGTTAAATTGCGGTAAGTTGCAGCTTCGATCAAGGGCATATCGGACAGGCAAATCATAAATCCTTCGGTATCCGCCGACGCGGCCCTAACCCCGGCCTGGATAGAGGTGGTCATCCCGGCTGCAAAGTCGGGGTTGAAGACCATGCCGACAGGATATTTTTTCAACAAAGGCTGAATCCGTTCCGATTCGTGCCCCAAAACAACCAGAATTTCCCCAGCTCCGGACGCCAGAACCTGATCGAGGGTTGTTTCCAGAATCGTGCGTCCCCGGAAGGGCAATAAGAGCTTATTGGCAGAGCCCATCCGGCGCGACATCCCGGCGGCCAATACAATTACTGTAAGCATCTGACTATGAATATTGAACTGATCCTTATCTTTTTCATCATTGCTGCCGTTTATGCTTCGGCGGGGTTTGGCGGTGGCTCCAGCTACTTAGCAGCCATGGCGGTCTTCGGTTTGGCGATGGAGACTTTACGGCCCACAGCCTTGCTTTGCAACATCGTGGTGGTAGCTGGCGGCAGTTGGCTTTTTTGGAAAAAAGGCTTGCTCGACTTCCGAAAAATCAGTTACATCTGCCTCGCTTCCATCCCTTTGGCCTTTTTAGGCGGACTGACCCCCCTCAAAGAAAAGACCTTTTTTCTGCTGTTGGGTGCCAGTTTGGTCGTTTCGGCAATCCTGATGATTTTCCAGAAAGCGGTCACTCCCGATGCGTCCTCAGGCTCTGCTCCCGAACGCCCCTCCTGGCTGCCACCCGCTTTAGGGGGCAGCATTGGTTACCTTTCCGGGGTTGTTGGCATTGGCGGCGGCATTTTTCTCTCGCCCCTGCTGCATTTGCTCCGGTGGGATGCCCCGAAAAACATTGCGGCAACGGCCAGTTTTTTCATATTGGTGAACTCGGTTTTCGGCTTTGCAGGGCAGGTTTGGAGCGGACGGTTCCAACTTGACCCGGCTTTGGTGTTCCCGCTTTTGGTCGCCGTGCTGCTGGGCGGACAAATCGGCAGCCGGTTAAACGTGATGGTTTTCATGCAAGCGCAGGTTCGCTGGGTCACGGCCATCCTGGTGCTGTATGCCGGGGCAAATATACTTTGGAAAAACCTGGGGTGATCTTTTGTATTTTTTATAAACCCCCAAAAAACTGCTGCGCATCGCTCAGCGCTTCCACAAACCGATCAACCTCATCTATTGTATTGTAAGCGGTAAAAGAAGCCCGAACAGTGCCGGGTATTTCCAAAAAATCCATCAGCGGTTGGGTACAATGGTGCCCCGCACGTACGCAAATTTGCCGCTGATCCAGGAACGTAGCTACGTCGTGGGGGTGAATATTGTCCGGTAAAAAGGAAATAATCCCAGATTTCTGAGGCGTCTGGCCGATGATCCGAAGTCCGGGCATGCTTTGGAGCCGGGTCGTTGCGTATTCCAGCAGTTGCTGCACATGCCGGTTAATGGCCTCGCTGCCGGTTTTTTGGAGCCAGTCTATTGCAGCGCCCAGACCGGCAATTCCTGCCAGGTTGGGCGTGCCAGGCTCAAATTTCGAGGGCAGGGGAGCAAAAGTAGTTTGCTCAAAAGTAACGTCCCGGATCATCCCCCCGCCAAAATAACAGGGGGGCATCGCTTCCAACAGGTTTTCTTTGCCATACAAAATCCCCGTTCCTGTCGGAGCGAACATTTTATGACCTGAAAAAACTAAAAAATCTGCATCGAGCGCCTGTACATCCGGCGGATGCGTAACGACGCTTTGCGCAGCATCCACTAAGACAACGGCACCATAGCGGTGAGCCAGCGCAATGATTTCTATAATTGGGTTCAGCGTTCCCAGCGTATTGGAAACATGAGTGATGGCGACTAATTTGATCCGGCCGTTTTCGGCAATCAATTGTTTTTCAAAAACGGCCAAATCCAGCATTCCTTCACGGGTGACCCGCGTAACCAATAGCCGCCCCCGGTTCTGCAAACAAACTTGCTGCCAGGGAATCAGGTTGGCGTGGTGTTCCATAGCGCTGATGAGGATGGCATCGCCCGCCGAAAGTTGGTGGGCGGCGTAGCTTTGGGCAACGAGGTTGATCCCGGCGGTTGTCCCGCTGGTGTAGATGATTTCCCGGACGCTGCGGGCATTGAGGAAACTGCGGACTTTTTCCCGGACACCTTCGTAAAGATCCGTTGCTTCGGCAGCTAAACGGTAGACACCCCGATGGGCATTGGCATTGTGATGTTCATAAAACAAACGCTCTGCCTCCAATACGGCATCGGGCTTTTGAGTGGTTGCGGCGTTGTCTAAATAAATCAATTCCGGATGGTGCCGTAATAGGGGGAATTCGTGCCTGATTACAACCGGGTTCATCGCAAAGGAATTTTTTTTTGATAAGATGGAAACAAAAGTCTGTAAAAACCGGCGCTTCCCGCCATCTTTACAACAGTAAAAAAACAAAAGGGTTATTTTGTAACCAGCCAATCGCTGCATTTTCCGAAGCAACATGTATACAGTTTCCGAAGCAGAAAAAATTATTTTGAGCCATGCGCTCGCCCTCGGTTGGGAAGAAGTTGCGTTAGGCGACGCCCTGGGGCGCATCCTAGCGGAAGACCTCGTCGCTGATCGCGATTTCCCGCCTTTCGACCGGGTGGCGATGGACGGGATTGCCATCCGGCACGAGCAGCTTGCGCAAGGACACCGCAGTTTTCCCGTCAAGGGTATCCAGGCTGCCGGAGCGCCGAAACAGCAACTTTCCGATCCGACGGGGTGTCTCGAGGTGATGACGGGCGCGGTGCTTCCTGAAGGCACGGACACCGTGATCCAATATGAACAATTGAAGATTGAAAACGGGGAAGCTACGGTATTGGCGGAATCGGTCAATTTTCGACAGAACATCCACTTCAGAGGCATTGATCGGAAAGCCAAAGACCGCATTGTTGCAAAAAGCAAAAAGATGGGGCCGGCAGAAATCGCGACGGCAGCCACCGTTGGAAAAGCTGTTTTGCGGGTTTCCCGGCTGCCCCGAACGGCTCTTGTTTCCACCGGCGATGAGTTGGTGGGGGTTGACCAAACGCCATTGCCGCACCAGATCAGGAGTTCCAACGCGTTTGCCATCCAGGCGTTGTTGAAGGAGCAGTATGGGATCAAAAGCAAGCTGTTCCACTATCCCGACACGCGGGAAGCCATTCAGGCGGGCCTGTCGGAGATTTTTGATTCGTTTGACCTGGTGGTGCTGAGCGGTGCCGTTTCGGAGGGGAAATACGATTTTGTACCACAAATCCTGCATGCGCTGGGCGTAGAAAAATGCTTCCACAAGGTATCTCAGCGACCTGGTAAACCTTTTTGGTTTGGCGCATTGGCCGGCAATGCCGTTATTTTTGCCCTGCCTGGCAACCCGGTTTCTGCTTTTATGTGCGCCTGCCGCTACCTGCTACCTTTTTTGAGCCATAGCCTGTCTGAAAGCCGACGCGGTATTGAAATGGCCATGCTGATGGAAAAAGTAACGTTCAATCCGGCGCTCACTTATTTTTTGCCGGTTCGGCTAAAGTCAGGGGAAAACGGGGTCTTGCAGGCTTATCCGTTGCCGGGGCATGGCTCCGGCGATTTGGCCAATCTCAACGACGCCGATGGTTTTTTAGAACTTCCTTTGGATTCCGATATTTTTTTGTCGGAAGCTGTATTTCCTTTACACCGGTATCGTTCCTAAACTACACGCAAATGCTTTACGACAACCATGGCCGCCTGATAAATTACGTTCGCCTCGCCGTTACGGATCGGTGCAACCTCCGCTGCTTTTATTGCATGCCAGAAGAAGGAATCAAGTTTTCACCCCGACTAGAGCTGCTGAGTTATGAAGAGATGGAACGCATCATCCGGGTTTTGACCGACCTTGGCGTGAACAAAGTGCGCATCACAGGCGGAGAACCTTTTGTGCGGCGCGATCTGATGCAATTCATTGGAAAAATTGCGGCTTTGGATGGCATCAAAAAAATTGCGCTCACCACCAATGGCGTGCTGACGGCACCGCATGTAAAGCATTTCAAAAGCCTGAAGATCAATTCTGTAAATTTAAGTTTGGACAGCCTTGACCCTGTGCGATTTTTTGAAGTCACCCGCAGGGATGAATTTCCGGCTGTGATGAAAACCTTAGACGAACTGCTCCTGCACGACATTGATGTGAAAATCAACAGCGTGGTAATGCAGGGCCAGAATGAACAGGATTTGCTGGCTTTGGTAGAGATGACCCGCCAGCTTCCGGTCAGCGTCCGTTTCATCGAAGAAATGCCATTTAACGGATCCGGGCAACACTACAAAGAATGGGTTTGGGATTACCGGCGCATCATCGCGCACATTCGGGAACAGTACCCTACCCTGCACAAAATTCCCGATCCGCCCCACTCCACTTCCAGCAATTACGCCATTGAGGGGCATCTGGGTACCGTTGGCGTCATCGCGGCTTACAGCCGTACCTTTTGCGGCACCTGCAACCGCCTCCGCCTCACGCCGCAGGGGCTGCTCAAGACCTGCCTTTATGATTCCGGCATCTTTAATGTGCGCGACATCCTCCGAGCCGGTGCCACCGATGCCGAACTCGCTGCCCTTTTTCAGGACGCCATCGGCCATCGTTTCAAAGACGGACACGAGGCAGAGGCCAACCGGTTTATGAATGGGCCTGTGACGGAGAGTATGGCGACGATTGGGGGGTGACGGGGCTGCGGTATGTGCTTACACCTGTGGGTTGGTTGGCACAGCCCCAACCGCACTAACAAAAAAAAAGCGCGCCTGTCAAAAGGGCGCGCACCATAAGTAGCATGGGAAATTGTCTTCGAACCTGGGTCCTGCGCCGTATCCCGGATTCACATCATCTGCTGCACCGACGCGGGAAGATGGCGTTCAAATAAAAAATAGATTGCCTTATGGCAAATTGAACCGCCGGTTATTGCACGGCAAATTGTATACCAGTAAATGGACATACATAAATCAGCCAGCCAAATACGGTTTAATGCCCTGTGAATGTATGTTTTGTGGATTACCTCCGCGACTTTGGACAAAGCCCGGGTTGCTGTCTTGCGAACGTAAATGCTGAAAATTTTCTGATGATCCTGAATTTTTCAGGATAGTTTGCCTGAGAAATGCTTGTTGTTGGTTTGTTGAGTGTTTGGGCGACCGCGAGGGTCCCACCCTACTGGCTCTGCCCGTGCTTCAATCTTCAAATCACCAAATCTTCAAATCAACCCAATATATCCGGATAATGCTGCCGAATCAAAGGGAGCCCTTCAAACAGCGCCGGGAATTTCTGAAAATAGGTCTTGATGCGGTAGCGCAGGTTGTCAATATTGTCTAATCCGACCTTTTCTGCCACGGTTTGCTTGCGGGTCGTTACGCCGAAGGCTTCTTCGATGTGGCGGAGCAGCATGAGGGCTTGTTGTTCTTCGATGGAATGGGCGCGGGAAGGAATGTATTCGCGCACATCGTCGGGCAGGCAACTGATATCCACAAGGGATTTACCTTCGATGCGGCGCTTGGTTGCCATAAATTTTACGGCGTTGCGCAGCGCCCGGATGTTCCCCGACCAGTTGTAGTGCATCAATTTTTCTAATGCTTCCGGCGTAAAAATGGTTTTCAACGGCCCGCCGGCATAGTATTCCAGCAACAGGGTGATGTCGTCCTTGCGTTCGCGCAACGGGGGAATGGAGATGGTCCAGGCTGCAATGCGGTGGTAAAGGTCTTCGCGAAAATTGCCTTTAGCGACCTCGTCTTTCAGGTTGCGGTTGGTGGCGGCGATGATTTGCACATCCAATTGAATATCTTTGCTGCTGCCGACGGGGCGGATGATGCGGTCTTCCAGGAAGCGCAGGAGTTTAACCTGGATATTCGGGTCTATTTCCCCGATTTCATCCAGCAGCAAAATACCGCCCTGGGCTTGTGCAAAAATACCTTCAGCATCGCGGTCGGCGCCGGTAAAGGAACCTTTCACGTGGCCGAAGAGGGTGCTTTCTAACAGGGTCTTTTGAACAGTAGTCAGGTTGATGGCCTGAAAAGGTTTGTCTTTACGGGGGCCCTGGTTGTGCAGGTAGCGCGCTGCCACTTCTTTTCCGACCCCGGTTTCGCCGGTCAGGAGTACGGTGATTTCCGGTTCTTCAGACAGGGCGTCGAGCAGGCGTTTGATTTCCATAATTTTAGACGACTGCCCGATGAAGGTATACGGGGCTTCGGCAGGCATGGCTTCTTTGCCAGTTTTGGCATCCGTTTGCCTCAGCGCAGGAGCAGGCGTTTCGTCGGGCGCGCGCTCAATGGCTTTTTTGAATTTGCGATCCCAGGTATCATAATTAAATTTCCCTTTGTACAGGAAATTGGTGGCACCGAGGTTGATGGCTTCCAGCGCTGTTTCAGCGTCGTTGTCTTTGGTCACGACGATTACCGGCAAGCCCGGAGAAAGGTATTTTGCTTTTTCAATGAGGGATAAACCAATGCGTTCGCCACTGTCCTCATCCAAAACCAGGTCGAGCAACAAAAGATCGTATTGCGTTTCACCTAATTTTTTTTCCAGTTCCAGAATGGTTCGGGCGCCGTCAAAAATATAATGCTGCCGGAAAGTAGCGCGCATTTCCTGGTGAAACTCAACTTGATCGTCTAACAAAAGAACCTGATAATTTTTTACAAGCATGATTGCTGCACTTTCAATAACAATTTGTGGATACTGTGTAGCAGGTTCAGTAGTGTTTGATCTTTATAAAGCCGTTCATCTGTGCAAATTTGCAACATAAAATTCCGATCGGCTTCCGCGATGAGCATATCCGTTTTTTGCAGCAAAGGAGCCACAGGCAGGCAAAGCAACAACGCGTAATAATTATTCCATCTGTTTTTTAACTCCGACCAACGGAAGGGCAACTTGTTTAAAAAATCCGCTTTCACGGCTTCAAACGGGGTGCCGTATCGTTGAGCGGCAGATTCCGCCATTCCCAAAAGGCGGGTAATATCGCTTAACACGTCAAATATACTTTCTTTTCCATGCCCGTCAAAGAAGCGGACAAGTTTGTCGTGCAAGGGCAACCCTTCTGTATCAACAACCTGCGCCGGGAGTGCCCTGTCCGGGTGCAGGAAAAAGTTTGACAGGCTGCCGGGCAGGTTGAGCAAATCTAAGTGGTTGGTCACGCTTGTCTGCGCCGCAGCATATCCTGCCGTAAAGAAGCGCACGCCGGGATGGTATACACGGAGGTAATGGCTCCAAATTTTTTCCGAAGCGATGTACTGCCCTTCATACAAAAAAGGGGTAAAAAGCAAAAGGGTATTCACCGCTGGCCAGTCTGGATCTATCCAGGGTTTCCGGGCATCGTGCAACAGGCAGAATGCTAAGCCTTCCGACGCCGGCAGCGCGGCTAAGCATTCAGCTACCTTTAAGTTGGAAGCAATGTAATGCACCGTCATACCTCGGATGGCTTGCTCCGTTTCCCAATGAATTGACTGATGGCTTCCGGCTTTTGCGCCAGCCCATACCCCAAAGCCGTGAAAAAGGAGAACATAGCATATACCAATGCCGGTTTCAGCATGGCTTCGTTGCCGATCAGGGTGCCGGCGATGAGGAATGCCAGATTGGTGTTCTGAATGCCGACTTCAATGCCGATGGTGATGCGGTTTTTTACAGCAAGGCCCTGCGAACGCGATGCGAAGTACCCGGCGGCAAGCCCCAATACATTCACAGCTAAAGAATAAGGCAGCAGGGTCAGTATTTCTGAAAGCGTGATGCCGCTTCCGCCCTGATCTTCACCGGCGAAAAACTTGATGGCAAACAAGGTGGCCAGCAAAACCAGGGTAATCCACTTCAGCGGATTTTCTACCCGCTGTGCAAATTCCGGAAGTTTATGCCGGATCAGAACTCCTGCTACAACAGGCAAAATGGTGATGGAAAAAATCTGTAGCACCGTATCCCAAAACGGCAATGTCAGGTGGGTGTCCTGCCCCAGGAAAAACAGGAGTGCCCCGTTTACGATGAGGGGCACAGAAATCAGCGCAATGAAACTGTTGGTCACCACCAAAGAAACGGATAGTGCAGCATTTGCGCCAAGCAAATAGGAGAGAAAACTGGAGGTCATACCGCCCGGACAGGACGCCAGGATGAGGATGCCCACCTGAAACTCTGGCCGCAAACCTGAAAAATAGGCTACACTAAAGGCCAATAAAGGCAGCATAACCATTTGCGAAAAAACACCCGTAAAATAAGCGCGGGGCCGCCTGAAAGTCCTGGCAAAGTCGCGTTCGGTCAAAGATAGCCCGACGCTGACCATAATGAAAGCCAGAATGCCACTGATGAGAAGGTCTGTATAGGTCATGGTTGCTTAGTGTCCGGAAGGGGTAGTCATATATAAGGTTGAAAACTCGAAAAGGGTTGAATGACCCTCAGATCGGAGTACCCCCTCCGGCGCTAAAGATAGCATGGATATCGGGCTTTCTGGTTATCCCGTCAAGACAAATGCTTACGAAGGTTTCTGGCTTTCCAGAATCTGATCTACCGTAATGGCTTCGCGGTTGACCGCTTTGATGATGTCAAACGTAGTGAGGATGCCCACCAATTCGTCATTGTCAACAATGGGAATGGCGTGAAAGCGGTTGATGAGGAAAATGTCCAAGGCTACGTCAATGCGTTCATCCGACGATAATTTGGCCAAACCCGTGGTCATGATGTCTTCAACAACATAAGCGCGAAGCCGGGCTTCATTGACAAACTGGTCTTCTGCCGAGTTTTGGAATCCCCGGATGAAATACAGGAAATCGCTTTTGCTCACTAAGCCTACGATGGTTTTGAAGCGCACCACGGGGATGTGGTGAATGTTGTGCTGCTCAAAAATCTCCTTTACTTGCGACAATTTGTCTTGCGGGCTAAGGGTGATTAAATCGGCTGACATGATACTTTTTACAGGCGCGAGGATATTCATAATCAGTTTTTTTGTGTGTTACGAAACAATTGGCAAAATTAAAAAAGTATAGATAACAAGCGCTGAAAGGCGTCTGATTTTCTTCTATACTTGCCATACAAAGTTAGGGAGAATAACTAAAATAAAAAGAGTTTCTTGTCTTTTTTTATTGTATACTTTCTGACCGCTCCGTCAATTAGCTGACAATTAGAGCGCCGCCACTATGAGAAGTACCTGAATCCCTTATATTTGTTGTTCGTTCCGCTTTTACGTCTTATCATCTAACATCTAATCTAGTATGAAATCAGGTATTCTGTCGTTGGTGTGCTGGCTGGCTGCTTTCAGCCTTGTGGCACAATCTTTCGATGCCCGAATTGCGCCATCCCAAAAGTCGCTCAACGAAACTGAACGCATGGTGATGCCACCGTTAAACAATGAAGCGCTTCGTCAGGCTGAAATGGCGCGGCGCGGCCCGGGCATCGCCCCGCGTTTTGCAGAAAGCATGGTGGTGCAGGCCAGCCCTGAAAGCCATGGCGACTGGGAAACTTTACCGAATGGCCGCGAGGTGTGGCGTTTGCGAATCCAGTCAAAAGGCGCTTTGTCCCTGAATCTCGGGTTCAACACATTCCGCATGCCGGAAGGCGGCACGATGATCCTGTATTCGCCCGACCGGAAAACGGTGATGGGCCCGTTTACGCCTGCCGACAATGAAGACCACGAGCAATTGTGGACACCCGTACTCGATGGAGACGAATTGGTCGTGGAGGTGCAGGTGCCGACTGAAAAGCGCAATGAACTGGCTTTGATGCTCACCAGCGTCAACCACGATTTTATGGGCTTTTCGCAAATGGTTGCTTCCGGTTCCTGCAACCTTGATGTCATTTGCGGTGCCGCCAATGGCTGGAGTATTGTGGATCGCTACCGCGACATTATCCGGTCGGTAGCCGTTTACGGACTCAATGGCGGTACAATTTGCACCGGTTTTCTTATTAACAATGCCAGAAACGATTGCACGCCCTATTTCATGACGGCCAACCACTGTGGGGTAAACTTCAACAACGCCCCGTCCTTGGTCGTCTATTGGAATTATGAAAATAGCGTTTGCCGCCAACCCCTGACACCCCAAAGCGGTGGCAGCGGCAATGGAACATTAGATGATTTCAATTCTGGCGCTGTACTCCGCGCAAATTATTCGCCTTCCGATATGACGTTAGTGGAATTGGATGATCCGGTTTCTTCCACAGCCGATGCTTTTTTTGCGGGCTGGACGATTGCCAATACGACACCTCAGGATACGGTAATTTGCATCCACCATCCAAATTTAGATGAAAAACGGATCAGCTTCGAATTCAATCCAACCTACCGGGGAACCTGGGGTAACGGCGCAGGCGAGGTGCCTACCGGCAACCACGTGATCGTTCCGGATTGGGACATCGGCACCACAGAAGGTGGCTCTTCGGGGTCTCCGTTGTTTGACCGCCACAAGCGCGTCGTTGGCCAACTTCACGGGGGGGCAGCCTCTTGCGACAACAACTCGTACGACTCTTATGGCTGGTTCACCACTTCGTGGACCGGCGGCGGTGCCAACAACAGCCGCCTCAGAAATTGGCCTGACCCCGATGGAACCGGCATTACTTTTTTAGATGGCAGCAACCAGATTGCGTGCAGCTTTTTTGTAGAACCCGATTTGGCGCAACAGGAAATTTGTGCGCCGGAAGATGTCGTGTTTACCATCAGCATCAGCGAAAACTTTGCCGATGACGTGACGCTGAGCATGGAAGGTTTGCCTGCGGGACTGAATGCGGCTTTTGATGGTAATCCGACACCACCGGGTGGTTCGTCCGTACTGACCCTGAGCAATACAGGTGCGGTTGCGCCGGGAACATACACCCTGACGATCAACGCAACAGACGGCACGAACAACTCCAACGCTCAGGTTCAAATTATTTTGGCCAACGGTTTGCCCGCAACGCCCGTTTTGATAAGCCCGGCGAATAATGCAACGGGGGTGCTTAACAACAGTCCGCTGACCTGGATCACATTACCGGGCAATATTTCTTACACCGTGGAAGTGGCTACAGATGCACTTTTTACGCAAATCGTCACGCAGACAACACTGTCCAACATAGGTACGCTCGCGGTTTCGTTGGACATCGAAACAGTTTATTTCTGGCGCGTTCGCCCAAGCTCGCTTTGCGGGACAGGCGAATGGTCGAATGTCTTTTCTTTTGAAACGGCAACCATTGTGTGTGCAGGTCCGGTTGTTTCCACCGAACAGATCATCATCTCTCCCGATGGTGAGGCTGCCATTTCATCCAGCATCGAAATAGAAACGACTGGAACAATTGCATCCATCCGCTTGGTGGGCTTAAACATCACGCATTCCTGGGTGGGCGACCTCAGCGCATTTCTAACCGCTCCGGATGGAACGACCATTGTGCTGTTCGACCAGCCTGGTACGACCGGCGGCGGTTTTGGTTGCTCGGCAAACGATATTTTGGTCAACTTATACGACTCGGCCTCAGGTAGCGCAGACCTCCTGGAAAACACCTGCAATACAACGCCTCCGGCAATCAGCGGGGATTTTGAACCCATGGAAAGTTTTGCGGCGTTCCTGGGGGAATCTGCTGCCGGAACCTGGACGCTGTCCATTTTCGATGGGGTAGATAACGATGGCGGTGCATTGAATAGCTGGAGCCTCGAGATTTGCACCATCCCGGTGAATGAAGCTGCCATTTATATTAACGAAACAGATTACCGGACTTGTCGGGACTCGACGCTCAACCTGGAATTTACACTGGGAACAGGTTTCAGCAGTGCTGAAGTAACATTAGCTGCAACGAATCTGCCACCCGGCGCAACCGCCGAATTTATGCCGAATCCTGCCGAACCGGGGGCAGCCGTGACCGCTGTCATCTCCGGACTGACCCAGCCAGGCGACTTTACGCCTGGCATCACTGCGGATGGAGGAGAAAGCGCTTTAGCAGAACTTACACTGACGGTTCAGGGCGCGCCGGAAGCAGCAGGATTGGTTGCCCCGGCCAATGGTGCAACAGATGTATCACTTACGCCTACGCTAAGCTGGAATACGGCTGCCGACGCTGTCGCTTATCAGGTTTCGGTTACAACCGACCCCGGCTTTGCGGATGTGGTGTGGACGACGGTCGTATTGGAAACGACTGCCGAGGCCAACAACCTCGAATTCAACAACACCTACTACTGGCGCGTGGATGCCATCGGTTTGTGCGGAACCACCGAAGGGGGGGTGCGCACTTTCAGCACGGAACCTGATCTGACCTTCTTAGTCAGTCCGCCGACCCAGGAAGCCTGTCTTGCTGACGAAGTTATCTTCAGTATTGAGGTTGGTTCCGGATTTAATGCCCCGGCCACGTTGACGTATTCGCTGGCTCCGGCAGCTACGCTGAACCTGACGTTCAATATTGACCCGGCAAATGTACCGCCGGGCGCTACCATTGAAGCAATGGCTTCCAACATCGCCGGCCTAAGCCCGGGAACGCTTTACACGCTTACATTTACCTTAACGGATGGCACGCACAGCCGCGAAGTAGCCGTGCAGATATCAGCCTTGGAAACGCCTGCTTTGCCAGCTTTGATTTCGCCCGCAAACGGCGCTGCGGTGACCACGGCAACGCCCACCTTTACGTGGCAAACGGCAGCCGGCGCTTCGGCTTATTACATCGAAGTTGCTACCAATGAGCTTTTTCAGAACCTTCTCGTTTCTCAGCAAGTCGGCGGAACCACCTACACCCCCGGCGGAGGTGTAATTCAGAACATTGGCCTGTATTACTGGCGGGTGACTGCCCTCAACGGGTGTGGCGGTTCCACGGTAGCGGCCTTCAATTTCAACTATGTGCCGAACGATGTGGACGATGTAGAAACAGAAGAGCCGATCATTGTCGCGCCCAACCCGACCAAAGGATTGGTTTCGGTGCAGTTTCCCGAAAGCTGGCACGGTGCCCTGGTGCTGGAAGTCTACGCCGCTAACGGCCAACGCCTGCACCGGCAATTGCTGGATCACGCGCCGCAGCGCATGGAGGTGAATTTGAGCGCTTATCCTTCGGGCGTTTATTGGCTGCACCTGGTGCGCGGGGAACGGACGTTTAGCCGGAAGGTGGTGAAGGAGTAGGTTGTGGTCGCTAACTTTAGTTGGCAGACCCTATAAAAAAAATGGATTGACAAAACTCAAGCCTTGGGCGTGAGGAATGTCAATCCATTTTTTTTAGAACACTGGTTTTTCGGATATAGTCAATTAAAATCCTCTCCCTTCGGCGGCTCCGGCGTCTGTTCATCCCCAAAAGAATCGGTATCGAACTCTTCGTTGCTGTCCATGGGCTGGTACTGATCTTTCAGGTAAACAGCGCAATTCAGTTCGATTTCGAGGTCGCCGGGAGGGCGCTGGAAACGCTTGGTGGAATCAAAGCCGAGGTCTTTGTCGCCTTCAATGCGTTTGATGAATTCGCGGAAAAAAGGTTTAGCCATATAAGCGCCCTGCCCATTGGTAATAGAGCGGAAGCGAATCCATTTGTCTTCGCCGCCAACCCAGATACCGACCACCAAACCCGGCGTGATACCCATGAACCAGCCATCTACGTAGTCGTTGGTGGTGCCGGTTTTGCCGCCGACGTCGCTTTTGATGCCGCCGAGGTTCGTGCCCGCGTAGCGCAGCATTTCCACCATGACGAAGTTGGGCTTTGGGTTGAGCGCGGGTCGTTCGTCGGGGATTTCTTCGTAAATTACCCGTCCGGTTTTGTCTTCGATGCGCAGGACAAAACTGGGCTTCATAAAGGTGCCGTTGTTGGCAAAAGTGGTGTAGGCACCCGTCATTTCCATTACGGATAAGTCAAGTGCGCCGAGGCACATGGCAGGGCCGCGGCGGTCAGGTTTCACCGTGATGCCCATTTGCTCCAGCAGACCAACCACCGGCTCAGTGCTGCCCAATTGCTTCATCAGGTGCACGGAAACGGTGTTTTTGGAATGGCGCAACCCTTCTTTGAGGGTCAGCAGGCGCCCGGAGTAGTTGCCTTCGGCGTTGCGGGGCGTCCAATTGCTCACCAGACCGAATTGCCCGTCGCCCGGGCCAATCGTTACAGGCAGGTCGTAAACCGTATAGCAGGGCGAAAAACCCTGTTGGGCAATGGCCGTGGCGTAAATGAAGGGCTTGAAGGTAGAGCCTACCTGCCGCTCGATCTGGTTGTGGTCGTACTGAAAGTATTTGTGATTGATGCCGCCGATCCAGACTTTTACGGCTCCGGTGGTGGGGTCAACGGCCATGATGCCGGTTTGCAGAAACATGCGGTGGTATTTGATGGAATCGAGCGGACTCATAATCGTGTCTTTTTCCATCTTATTGTTGTAAGCGAAAACTTTCATTTCCACTTTGGATCGGAAAACGTGACGCGCCGCCTCCTGGAGGGTTTCCCACTGCGTTTTCAGTTCCGGGAACAGGTCGCTCTGGATGACTTCCCGATAGCGGGCCGCCAAACTGCTGCTGATGATTTTATTTTCCACCAATTGATCAATCGTGCCTTTTTTGCGCACCTCCGCCATGATGCGGTCCAATTCGCGGTCGTCTTCGCTAAAGACAAGGTCTACCTGGCCATTGTAGCGATTCAGGATATCGCTCAGATATTTCGAGCGAAGGGACTGGTAGCGATCCGATTCGCGAACAAGCCGGTTGAGGTTGGCCTGGCGGGTCTCGGGGGTGATTTCGTTGACTGATTTGGTTTTGTACGTCCAGGGGTCGAGGTTTCTCCAGGTTCGCCAGAAACTCTCCTGTACTTTTGCCATGTGTTTCACCATTTCTTCTTCCGCCATGCGCTGCATATCGGGATCAATCGTGGTGTATATGCGCAGGCCGTCGCGGTAAATATCATAAGGAGTGCCGTCAGCTTTGAGGCATTCCTTGCGCAGGAGGATGTCGTCTTTCAGGTACTTGGCCAATTCCATGCGGAAATAAGGGGCGAGGCCGTCCACGTGGGTTTGACGGGTAAATTTGATGCCCAGCGGCAGGGCGCGTAGTTCGTTGTACTGCTGCTCGCTGATGACGCCGGTTTTCTGCATTTGCTTCAGCACCACCATCCTGCGCTGGAGCGCCATTTCCGGACGGCGCAGGGGGTTGAAGAGCGATGGGTTTTTCAGCATGCCGATCATCAGGGCAGCTTCCTGTATTTCTAAAGCTTTTGGCGATTTATCAAAATAGATTTCCGAAGCGGCTTTGATGCCGTAGGCACCGTTGATGAAGTTGAATTTGTTGAGATACATCGCGATAATCTCTTCTTTGGTGTACTTGCGTTCTAAGCGCACGGCGATGATCCATTCTTTCAGTTTCTGAAAAAGGCGCTTGAAAGTATTGTCCGCTTTTTGGCCGGTGAACAGTAGTTTGGCCAACTGTTGTGTAATCGTACTGGCGCCGCCGGAACTTTTTTGCTGAAGGATGACCGTTTTGACCGCCACCCGCCCAAGCGCCATGAAGTCAATGCCGCAATGGTCGTAGTAACGCATGTCTTCCGTGGCGATCAACGCGCGCACTAAGTGCGGTGAGAGATCGGAAAACGAAACCGGCACCCGGTTTTCGGTGTAAAATTTGCCTAATTCCACGCCATTATTTCCCAAAACCAGGGAAGCTTCTTCACTGCGCGGGTTTTCCAATTGCTGCACAGAGGGCAGGTCGGTGAAAGAAATGAACAGCAAGAGCAAACAAATCAGGCTGATTCCGCCAATGGCACCATACCACATGACGCGGAAAATATTGTTCCAGATTGGGTTGTCGCTGCTGTTAATCAGGTAATTGAGGAGGCGTTTCATACGCTTTGAATTTTGCACAAATTTAGGAAAAATTATTGCTCCCGGCGGAAAGACTGCGAAAAATGCAGACCATAACGGAATAAGCAGTGCCAAAATATTCTCCCGCTTTATCAAAGCCTGAGTATCTTTGCTCCGATACAACTCTTTCAACACCATGCTACTCAATATTCTTCTGACTTTTTTTCTGGTCTTCCTGAATGGTTTTTTTGTCGCAGCCGAATTCGCCATCGTTAAAGTTCGGCTTTCTCAAATACAGGTTAAAGCCGGTTCCAGCTTTTCTGCACGCGTTGCCGAAAGCGTCGTTTCCAACCTCGATGGCTACCTCGCTGCCACGCAATTAGGCATTACCTTAGCCAGTTTGGGCCTTGGTTGGATCGGCGAAGGCGTCGTTTCTGAAATCATCATTGCCTCCATGAACGGATTGGGGCTGGCGGTCACTGATGCCACGGCGCATGCCTGGGCCTTGCCCATTTCTTTTGTGCTCATTACGGTGTTGCATATCGTTTTCGGGGAGCTGGCACCCAAGTCGCTGGCCATCCGCTACCCGACCCGCACCACCATGGCGCTGGCACCTCCCCTGAAACTTTTTTACATCGTCTTTCGCCCCTTCATTTGGGCGCTGAACGGATTTGCAAATTTCATCCTCAAGAGCATCGGAATCCAACCTGCCGGGCATTCTGAAATCCACTCGGAAGAAGAGCTGAAACTCATTGTGGCAGAAAGTGCAGAAGGCGGCGCTATCGAGGCTTCCGAGCGGGAATTGATTCAGAATGTATTCGACTTCGACGACCGCATGGTGCGCCAGTCGCTGAAACCGCGCAACCAGATATCGGCGCTTTCCATCAACATGCCATTGCCGGAAGCTGCCCGAAAAGCACTGGATGAAGGCTATTCACGGTATCCGGTCTATGAAGAATCCATGGATAAAATTATTGGGTTCATCCTGACCAAAGACCTGTTGGACATCTTGTTGCACAAACCGGATAAAGGCATGCGCGATATCCTGCGGCCCATGCTGTTCATCCCATCCAACAAAAAATTAGCGCAGGTACTCCAAACTTTTCAAAAAGAGCACACGCAAATTGCCATTGTCGTCAATGAATTTGGCGGCACAGTCGGTATTTTGACTTTAGAAGACATTTTGGAAGAATTGGTAGGTGAAATTCAGGACGAGTACGACGTCGAGTTGCCCATTGTGGAAAAAATCACAGAACAAAGCTTCCGCATCCATGCGCAAAACCCGGTAGATGAAATCAACGACTTCCTGCCGGTGCCTTTTCAGGAAGGCAAAACGTACATCACCTTATCGGGGCTGATCCTCGAATCCAGCGACGCGATTCCCAAAGAAGGAGAAACGCTGACCATCGGTTCCTATCAAATAAAGATTTTGAAAATGAACCAATCCAGCCCTGAAATTATTGAAGTTATGCTTCAAAATATCGTGTAAGCCATCGAAAAAGAACAGGCATGAGCACCAGCAACAGTACTCCGGGCGAACAGCCTGTTCTGATCACAGGCGCTACGGGATTTTTGGGTTCTTACCTGTTGCGCAGCTTAGTCAAATCCGGTCATCAAAACATCCGCGCACTCCGCCGCCCGAACAGCGATCACGCCTTGGTTGCCGATATTGAGGATGCAGTAGAATGGGTGGAAGGCGACCTGCTCGATCCCCCTGCTTTAGAAGAAGCCATGCAGGGTATCCGGCAGGTTTATCACTGCGCAGCAATCGTCTCTTTTGACCCGCGTAAGGTGCGAACGATGCTGCGGGTCAACGTTGAAGGCACTGCCAACGTCGTCAATGCCGCACTTTGGGAAGGCGTGGACAAACTCGTCCACGTTAGTTCCATCGCCGCCATTGGCCGCAGCCCGGAAGAAAAAAACGTCAGCGAAAACACCAAGTGGCAGCGCAGTCCGTTACATTCCAACTATGCCATCAGCAAATATCTGGCCGAACAGGAAGCCTGGCGCGGCATGGCCGAAGGGCTGAACGTTTCGGTCGTCAACCCTTCGGTCATTCTCGGGAGCGGGCGCTGGGAAGACGGGCCATTGCAGTTGTTTCGGCTGGGCTGGAAGGAGTTTCCGTTTTATGCCACCGGGGTTTCCGGATTTGTGGATGTGCGGGATGTGGCGCAGGCCATGATCCGGCTTATGCAGCAGGAAAGTTCTGGCCAGCGCTACATCATCAGTGGTGAAAACCTGTCTTTCCGGGTAGTGCAGGAAATGATTTCAGCAGGCTTGGGCAAGCGGGTACCGCGCTATCGCGTCAATGCGTTCGTACAGGAAATTGCCTGGCGTGTGGAGTGGCTCCGCACGCGTTTCGGCGGCCCCCCGCCTTTCATCACCCGCGAAACGACCCGGCACGCCAATGCGGTTTACTACTACGACAACAGCAAGTCGCTGAAAGACTTACAACTTACCTATACGCCCATTGCAGAAACGATCGCTGCCGTTTGCCGGCAATTTACCGAGGCGGCTTCGGATGGGTTCCAACCGATGTGCTTGCCGGTATAATATGTGGTAAAAAACACAACTCATCCTAAAACAACTTCCCCTGGACACCCTCCGGCAACAACCGAAACGATCGCCTATGGTGGATGCAAGCGCCGTGTTCCGCAATGGCTTTTCGGTGCGCTACGGTGGGGTAGCCTTTATTTTCCTGCCAGCGGTAGTGAGGGTATTCAGTGGCCAATTGCATCATATAGTCGTCGCGCCAGGTTTTTGCCAGAATAGACGCTGCTGCGATGGAGGCAAAACGGGCATCGCCTTTAACCATACAGTGAAAAGGAAGTTGTTGGTAAGGCACAAAACGATTGCCATCTATGAGCAGGCGATCGGGCTCGGTTCCAAGTTGCTCCAGTGCGCGGTGCATGGCTAAAAAAGAAGCTTTGAGGATGTTGATGCGGTCAATTTCTTCGGCATCCACGCGGGCAACAGCCCAGGCTAACGCATGAGTTTCTACCAGAATCCGCGCTTCGTCGCGCTGACGGGCACTGAGTTGCTTGGAATCATTCAACAGGGCATGTTGGTAGTCTTGCGGTAGGATAACCGCCGCAGCAAAAACCGGCCCGGCTAAGCACCCCCGACCAGCTTCGTCGCAACCGGCTTCCAAGCCTTCTTTTTCAAAATAAGGTAGCAGCATAGCGTTTGAACCGGGTCAAAGAAAGTGAATAAGCCGACAGAATTGAACAATTCGTACAAAATCTGTGACCGTTGATTGAATATACGGTGTTATAATACAGCGGGAAATTATATATTCGGCCAATGGCAGGGAAATTTTTTGTTGCAAATAAAAAATTGAGTCAAACCACAGGGTGCTTTTGTGTGTCTGTTACAGGCAAGTGCAGGTGACATTTGAAGGGGGGAACGTCTATACTTTGTACACAGTAGAGCACTCAGTGTCTGGCAGCTAAAGCTGGCGACTACAAGTCATTAAACTGCAGCGATGTCTATGGTGTCAATAAGCAAAATGCAATACGGGGTGCTTCCAAAGGCGCTTAGAGCCGGATTAATGCTGACGTTTGTGCTGTGCTGCCTGTTTGCGCAAGCCCAGCAGCGGTACCTCATCAAAGGGCGCGTTGCCGATGCCGACACCGGCGAAGGCCTTCCTTTCAGTAATGTCTATTTTCAGGGAACGAGCATCGGAACCTCCACGGATGTGGATGGATACTACGAGTTTTCTGTCAATGAATTGAAGGACAGCCTTACGGCCTCGGCCATCGGGTTCAAAACCCTCAGCCGCGCGCTCCGTCAGGTGCCAGAACAGGAACTCAATTTTGCTTTGGAAGCTTCCGAACTCACGCTGACAGAAGTCGTGGTCATCGCTGGCGAAAACCCGGCCAACGCCATCGTGAAGGGCATCATCAAAAACAAGGAAAATAATCGTTTGGAAAGCCTGGAGGCGTATCAATACGAAAGCTATGCCAAGGTTGAGCTTGATTTTGAAAAGATCCCCGAGGGGATTCGCAAGACCAAGCTCATGGAACCGTTTGAGTTTGTGTTTGAAAGCATAGACAGCACCTCCGATGAAAAACCGTTCCTGCCCATTTACATCAACGAAGCCCTGACGGAAGTCTATTATTCCAAAACTGCCGGAAAAACAGCCTCCCTCGTGAAGGCGCAACGCGCTTCAGGCACCGACAACTCCAATTTTATTGAGTTTGTTAAAAAAATTCACGCGCCCTTCAGCGTGTACGACAACTGGATCAATGTTTTGGACAAACCCTTCGTCAGCCCGTTTTCGGACGCTGGTCTGAGCTATTACGAATACTATATCCTCGACAGTGCTTACATCAGCGGGCAGTGGAGTTACAAACTCAAGTTCAAACCACGGCGGAAGCAGGAAAATACTTTTTTTGGCGATTTTTGGGTGGCCGATACCACTTTTTCGGTGCAGCGCCTCACTATGCGCATGAGCCCCGACGTCAACATCAATCTGGTAACGCGCATCATCATCTTCCAGGAATTTGAATTGTCGGAGCAACACTGGTTGCCGTCTAAACAAAAAATGATTGTTGATTTTTCGCCAGCCGAAAATGCCCCCGGTATGATCGCCCGCCGCACGGAAACCCTACGCGACTTTCGGCTCAACCCGGCTGACATTAAGCAAAATTTTCTAAAAAAAGGGAAAGGGATACCTTCGCCTCCGCCGCTCATCAATGACGAAGCGTATTGGCAAAGTGTGCGCCACGAACCGCTCACCAAAACAGAATCTGCCATTTATGCCATTGTAGACAGCATCAAAAATGTACCCGTTTACAAAACCTACGTGCAGGTGCTGGAAACGGTGCTCGGCGGCTATTTTACCTTCGGAAAGATTCAAATCGGGCCTTATTTTTCGGTTTACAGCACCAACCAGGTAGAAGGCACGCGCTTGCGTTTGGGCGTGCGCACCAGCGATAATTTCAGCAAAAATATGCGCCTGAGCGCTTATGCAGCTTATGGGTTCAAGGATGAAAAATGGAAATACGGCACAGAATTCATCTGGATTCTGAACCGACAGACCTGGACTACCATCGGTGCGGCGCGGCGGCGCGACATCAGTCTGAACAGCGAAAACAGCGAAGAATTTCAGGAGGGCAACTTGTTTACCGGTTTTTTGCAGCGCGATATTTTTCTAAAACTCATCAACGTTGAAGAAACCAAAGTCTATTACGAACGCTACTGGAAAAACGGGTTGTCCAACCGCATCACCATCCTGCACCGGTTTATGGATCCTTACGGGGATATGGGTGACGGCGGATTTAAATACGCGTTCCTCAACAACCCGGGCGGGGCTGCCGATCAGGTGGATACGACGATTAATACGACCGAAATTGTCCTGAAAATGCGCTATGCGCCGGGCGAAACGTTTCTTGGCGAGCAGTTCGACCGCGTGAGCGCCGGCACCAAACGTCCCGTTCTGGAAGCGCAATACACCCTTGGAGTGAACGGCCTGTTCGGCGGCAATTACCGCTACCACAAGCTTTCGCTGAGCCTGCGCCATTGGTTCAACGTTGGCTCGGTGGGTTGGTTTTCTTACCGTGCAAAAGTGGGCACAGCCTACGGCACGGTTCCTTTTTTGTTGCTCGAAGTACATCCCGGCAACGAGGCGCTGTTTATGTCGCGCGCGGTGTTCAACACCATGAACCGCTATGAGTTTGCCAGCGACACCTACGCCAGCCTCATCGTGGAGCACCATTTCGATGGGTTTTTTCTGAACCGCATCCCGTTACTGCGCAAGTTGAAATGGCGCGAGGTGGCGATTTTCAAAGCGGTGATGGGCGGCATGTCTGCCGATAACCGGGAAGCCAACCGCCTCAACGCCTGGTCGCCCCAAAGTGGGGCAGCTGTTTATACGGGCTTCCGATCCCCTTCTACCCAACCTTTCTTAGAAGCCGGCGTGGGCATCGAAAACATCCTGCAAGTGATCCGCGTGGACGCGCTCTGGCGGTTGAATTATTTGGACAATCCAGAAGCGAGCCGGTTCACTCTGGTGTTTGGCGCGTATTTTTATTTTTAAAGCTGCCTGGTTATTCCTGTTGCGGTTCATCGCACAACAACAAACCGCCGCGTGCCTAAAACCCTCCCCTCACTCCGAATAGCCACTACGTAAACCCCTGACGGGAATGCCTTCAGGTCAATGGCTCGTTCATGTTTCCCTGCACCATTGAAAGGGATTTGCAGCAGCACTGTGCCGCTGAGGTCGGTAACCAACACCATCGCCTGCTGTTTCGGGCGGAGGTTTTCCACCGTGAGGGTGGTCGTGCCTTTGGCTAAGCTGGGCGTTACGGACAAGGATGGGCCAGCCTGGCTTTCCGGATTGAAGGTCGGCGTCGAAGGGTCAAGCATCAACGAATCAATGGGAAAGGTCATCACACTTCGGGCGTGGGTGCCGGCGATCAACGTATTTTGCGAAAGGTTGTGGTCGAGGTCGTAAACGGGCACAAAGGGCATGCCAGTGCCGAGGCGCTCCCAGACCGCTCCGCCGTCGAGGGTGATGTAGACGCCGCCGTCAGTGGCAGCAAAAATGACTTGGTCGTTGGCTTCGGGCAGGATGTAGAGGTCATTCACTGCGAGGTTGGGCAAGTCGCCGCTGATGGGTATCCAGGTGGCACCGAGGTCGTCGGAGCGGTGGATGCGGGGCGCAAAGTCGTTGTCGCGGTAGCCGGTTTGGGAGACAAAAACGCGGGTAGGGTCGGTTGGAGATGCTTTAACCGAAGATACATAGCGCTCCGGCAGACCGGCGCTCAGGTTGGTCGTTTCCTGCGTATTTGGGTTAACCAACCAAACATTAGCGTCTATGGTGCCGACATATACCTGATCCGGGTCGAGCGGACTTTCGTCCAGGGCGCTGATGGTATGGAAACGCGATGCAAAAACGAGCCCATCCGTCAAGTCTTCGGTAATGGGCGTCCATACCGGCAAGTGGCCAAAACCAATATAGAGGCGGTAAGTTCCGGTGTACAGAATATCCGGATTGTGGCGACTGATCAGGTATGGCATGTCCCAATGCCGGCGGTCGTCGGATACAATCCCTTCTGTTGCAAAATCAATGAAACCGCCGTCCGCGCTCCCGTAAATGGCGCCGTTTTGGGCTTCGTAGTAATAAATATTCGGATCTTCAGGATGAAAAACCGCTTGAAAACCGTCCCCGCCAAATAGATCGTTCCAGGCATTGACCTGGACTGCATTGCCGGCGATGGTGCCGTTGTCCTGTGCGCCGCCGTAATATAGCTCGGGCTGGTGCGGGTTGTATGCGACGCGGTAGAATTGGGTGGTGGGGATGTTTTCGGCGCGTTGCCAGTTTTGACCATTGTCGTTGCTGCGATACAAGCCGCCATCTGTGCCCAGCAAAAATTGGGTAGGCCCTAAAAAAGCCAGATCATGGTGATCCACATGGGGCCCGTTAACGCCTAAGAACCAGGTCTGTCCCCCATTCAGAGAGCGGTAAGTATTCACGCCGAGGATCCAGATATCCTGGGAATTGAAAGGGTTGATCCGCACCTTTCCAAAATACCACGCAAAATTGCTCTGCAAGTTTAAATCTAAGCCGGTTCCGGCATTTTGTTGCCAGCTAAGACCCCCGTCTAAGGTTTCGTAAAGTCCCCCAAAGACCAGGCTGGTATTTGCATAAGTTGCCACGATGTGCTGCGCGTTATTGGGGTCAATGGCCAGCCCGATGCGGCTCTGTGCGCCTTGCGGAAGCCCGCCGGACAACGGAGACCAGTTAATCCCGCCATCGGTAGATTTCCAGATGCGGGCATTTTCGCCGGATACGATGCTCTCTTGGTTATTGCGGATGCGATCCCAGGCAGCTGCGTACAGGACGTCGGGGTTGGTTGGCGATACGACTAAGTCAATGATGCCGGTTTGGTCGGAAACGAAGAGCGATTGTTGCCAGTCGGGCGCATTCAGGCCGGCGCGATACAACCCCCGGTCGTTGTTGCGCTCAAAAGGCACCCCCATCGTCGCGGCGTATATTTTTTGCGAACCCGAGGGGTTCACGATCAGTTTGGAGACGATGCGTTGCCCCTCAAGGCCAATGTATTGCCACGTTTCTCCTTGGTCGGTGCTTTTCCAAACGCCGTTGCCGATGAACGGGTAGCCGCTGATGTTGGGATCGCCCGTGCCGATGTAAACGTGGTCGGGGTTGCCGGGGTCTAGGGCGATATGCCCGATGGCGAGGTAGTCCTGTTCATCGAAAATGGGGCTCCAGGTAGCGCCGCCGTTCGCGGTTTTCCAGGCACCGCCGCCGGAATACCCGATGTAGATGATGTTGTTGTTCGTTGGGTGGATGGCGATGGTATTCACGCGCGCGCCGATATTGCCGGGGCCTTGGAGGGTCCAGGGTGCTGAAATGCCGTTGCCACTGCGCGACCCTGTGCTGCCCCTTTGGCGCGCTTCGGCGATGGCTGCCGTATACGCCCGGATATCTGGCCGGAAAAACGGGTAATCGCGCATGGCATAAAATTCCTCTGCCGGGCGAAAGGGGGCATCTTTGCTTTTTGCCGCCTCCGGGTTTTCGCGGACGAACTTCAGGAGGCAGCAACCAAGAACGATAACGATGGCGGCAACGGTGCCAAGGCTTTTGTTGGAAATGCGCGGAAGGGTTGGTGTTGTGGGCATGTTGGCGTTTTTTTATCCTGTCCTTTTTGATGGTAAATGGCTCGTTGGCTATTTGCCGATGTAAAGTAGGACAACTATTCTTTTTTTTCGCAGCATTGGAGGTTTGGCTTGGGTTTTTGTAAGGATGGCGTCAATAATGGTGGCTCACCGCAACAACACAAACTCCCCTTTTGCCAGTTCCGGCATCGCAGCATAAGAAAATCGGTACCGCATCCAATAAACATAGACCCCGGCCTGGGCCATTTTTTGCCGGGATTTGCCGTTCCACCCTTCGTTTGGATCCTGCGTGCGGAACATCAACTGCCCCCAGCGGTTGGCAATCAACAGCTCGTACTGTCCCATTTCACAGGGAGTTTGCGGCAAAAAAATATCGTTGATGCCATCGTCGTTTGGCGAAAATGCATTGGGCAGGAAAACCTTGCAATTGCAGTTGCGCTCAAATTCGGAGAATACCACCGAATCCCTGACCGCACAGCCACCAGATTGACCCTCTGCCCAATACAGACCGGGGGGCTTCCACAAACAGTTCCGGGTCGGACGAACCGTCGCTCCAGATTACCTGGTCGAACCGGGAAGGGTCTATTTCCAGAACCAGCTCTTCCACCCGGCACAGCGCCGTATCCGGACCGAGGTTGATTTCGGGGCAAACAAACTCAAAGCCGTCCAGAAAAACCCACGTCTCGGCAGGAGATGCGATGAGGGCAGTAAGGTAAGTAAACGGTTGATCCGGTTGAAAAACGACCTCCCGAAGGGTTCAGTCGGTTCGCGCGGGCGGCGCTTCATACAACAAATCGCCAAACGCATCTGCGGTACCAGAAAGCCCAACCTGTACGCGGCTTTGGGGCTGGTTCATACCCAACCCGTTTTTGTCGTAAAACCGCAGGATATAGGTTTTTCCAACTTCCAATGGGTACGACAATTCCATCGCCACGGCATCAGAGCCATTATTGGAATACAAGGCAATGAAATCGAATCCCTGCGCCGGCGAGCCGAACCCACAATTGCCGTTCAGCACGTCTACCTCCGATTGAAAACCAAATGCTTCTACAAAGGGTACGGCCTGGTTGAAGGCATTGTTTTGCAAGTTGATCCCGCAGTCTGTGTTGTTTAACTCGAAACTGCCGTTCAAAAGGGCTTGGCTGGTTAGGGCTTAATTGGCAAAAAGGCAAATCAGCAAAGGCAAAAAATGAGCGTACATTTTACAAAATTAATGATTTGCTGGTTAAAACGCAAGCAGCTTAAAAACCTATTGCCCCGCCTTCGCATTTGCCAATTCTTTTTTAAACCCTTTCTCTACCATAGCCCGTACAATGCCCATATACCATTTCAGCGGCAAAATGCTTCGCAGGGCTAGCAACAACGGCGCCGGACTGCCTACGAGGTAACGCAGGCGGAAACTGCGGTCGTTGGCCGCATAGAAGATTTTTTTGGCTACGATTTCCGGGCCGATTGCATTTTTCTCCGATTCGCTGACGTTGGTGTGCACCACCTTTTCGTATTGGTCATAAGCCGTCAGGCCTTCTTTTTTGATCAGTTCCATCGAGCGGTGGTAAAATTCGGTTTTGATGGCGCCCGGCTCTACGTTTTTCACGCGGATGTTGAAAGGGCGCAGCTCGTAGGACAAAGATTCCGCAAAACCCTCTACCGCCCATTTGGTGCCGTGGTAAAGACTATAAATCGGGAAGGTGATTCGGCCGCCCATTGAAGTCACGTTGATGATCGTGCCATCGTGGCGCTCCCGAAAATAGGGGAGGATGGCGCGGATCACGTTCATCACGCCAAAGACATTGGTGTCGAACTGGCGTTGGATTTGTTCGTTGGTGGCAGCTTCAAAAATGCCAACCGCACCGTAGCCAGCGTTGTTTACTACCGCGTCAATGCCGCCGAAATCAGCGATTGCCTGCCGGACGGCTGCTGCAATACTGGCTTCGTCGGTAACGTCTAAGCGGTATAATTTCAAATTGGCTAATTGTCCCAGTGTTTTGTCTTTTTCCGGTGAGCGCATAGTGGCGGCTACGTTCCAACCTTGTTGTTGAAAATAAAGTGCGGTAGCCAGGCCAATGCCCGAAGAAGCGCCGGTTACCAGAACCGTTTTGCGATTGTTTTTCATGTTGGATGAATATTTATTCAGTGTTGAAGCAAAAAAATAGGCTCTAAGAGCCTGAAAATGACCGGAGCCCTACACTATACCCTATCGTTTCAGCCCATCCCAAGCCATTGCCAAGGCGGTCGTTTTAAAATTTTCAGTAATTCTGAGGTTACCGGAGGCATGTAGCTGAGCCAATCCATTGACAAAACCCGTCAATTGCGCCACCAGCATTTCTGTGGGAACATCTTTCACCAATCGCTCCCTTTTGCCGCGTTCCAGCAGCTCGAAAATCGGCGCCACGAGCTGGTCAGCCTCTTCCTGAACCGTCTTGTCCAAATATGGGGAACGGTAGTACTGCTCTACAAATGCCGATTCTTCGGGGTTGGCCAAGTTGGCGTCTAAGAAATTCTGCCAGATCAGTTCAAAGCTTTCCATAAACGGCGCGGAGGCATCGTACCCTTTCATCAAGGCCTGGGCGCTGCGGCGCTTCAGTGTGATGTAAAGCTGGTTGATGAGGTCTTCTTTGCTTTTGAAATACAGATAAATTGTTCCTGCGGCCATTTGGGCTTCTTTCGCAAGAATAGACATCTTCAGCCCCGCAAAGCCCTCCTGCTGGATAAGCCGCAGCGCCGCCTGGTAAATTGCCTGTTCTTTATCAGTGTCAATATTTCGCATGACGGCACAAAGATAATGAATAAATATTCATTCACAAATAATTTACCCATTTCGTTGCGGTAAGGGCAGAAATTTTTCTGCCCCTACCGCAACAACGTCACATCTCCTTTCTTCAACAAGACCATTCCATCCGGGAATTCAATTTCCACAACCCAGACAAAAACATTGGAGGCCATCGTTTTGCCTCTGAACCGCCCGTCCCAGCCTAAAGCCGGTATATTGGGCGAAAACACATTCGGAATATAAGGTTCCTGGCAGGGCAGTACGACGAGGGCGATGGAATTCATTCCTTTACAACCGTTGGTATCCGTGACCGTTACGATGAACAGGGTCGTTGTTAAGGGGCTTGCCACCGGGTTCGGGCAATCGAAGCAACTCAACCATTCAGGCGGCGGAGTTGACCCCCATTGCCAAAGGAAAGGCCCGTTTCCGAATACGAAAGGCGTCAATTGAATGGCATTACCAGCTTCCAGCGTGTCTGTGGCCGGGAGTTGGAGAATTGGCCCGGACGAAGGCGTTACGGTGATGGTGATGATGGAATCGCAGGCACCCGCCAAGCCTGGCACGTAGAAGACCTGCGTTGTTCCCGGTGGGATTTGTATACCGTTGTAAATGGCGAAACTTCCCGGACATGCTTGCAGGGTCAGGCTTCTGGTCGGTGACTCCAGCAGTTCAACGTCCAGTAAGACCAAAGAATCGCAGCCATTTTCTCCAACTAATAAAAATTGCATCGTGGTATCCCCAGTCACAGTTGCTCCGTTGATCATCAGTGTATCGCCCGGGCAAATGGTTTCCTGCACCATTGCCTGCACGGGATCAAGTTCTGTAACCGTAACCGTCAGCACCGAATCACATCCCCCAGTCGTGACGCCGTAAAA
>Ga0163144_10003660_pt1 | contig 34964 bp, 24 predicted proteins | sample OliLak19BULKMAT1_FD_123175 | JGI IMG/M metagenome (GOLD analysis project Ga0163144, IMG submission 123175) | Freshwater microbial mat bacterial communities from Lake Vanda, McMurdo Dry Valleys, Antarctica - Oligotrophic Lake LV.19.BULKMAT1 | ecosystem: Environmental > Aquatic > Freshwater >...
AATTTATCAAGTTCACTCCAACCTGTAATTATCGAACTTCTTTATTCAGCAGCTTTTCATTGACTTTCAATCTAAAAACAAATGCCAAGTTGCGGCCATTTTAACACTTTAAATTTGTATTTTGTGTACTCCAAATAACTGGTGGCCAAATATCCTTCCTTTTCTCTAGGTATTTGTATATGCTTATCCCAGATTCAAGAAGCCATCGAATTGCAACTTGAAATAAAAAGGTTCTACTTTTATGCATACCATGTGAAGCAGTGCAGTCACAATAATATCCTTCAGTAACGTATGTAGCTCTATTTCAGTGGTTTACGACTTCTTTACAGTTATAGAAGCTATTGCTACTAATTGCTCAGATTCGCGGTAGCTTATTTTTGACATTGAAATTCTGCGAATTGTTGATTGCAATTAATTAAGAACAGAATTAAATCACACCTCCGCCTCCCTCACATCTTTGATATTTAGTTCGATAGTTGTACTGTCATTGAATGTGTTTTCAGCTAAAATATAGCATATATCTATGGGTTTTAAAGTTGAAAGCAACGCAAATTTATCTGCCATTCCCCAAGCAATACATTCTTTTTGGATATTTGAATTGGACTGTTTCACTGTAAATTTTAGATGTCGCTCCCCTACTATTCTTGGATATGCAGGCCATACTCTTTGCGTTATAAATACAGGAGTCATGTTTCCAGGCCCGAAAGGCTCCATTTGTTTGAGTATTTTGTATGTTTTAGCATTAGCAAAATCCAGCCCTACTTCAATATCTATATCTATTTTGGCTATCATTTGGTGGGGCAAAATTTTACTGCTCACTACCTGTTCAAACTTAGTGCGAAATGCGGCTACATTTTCTAGCTTCAAAGTCATGCCTGCTGCGTGGGTGTGGCCGCCAAATTGTTGTAGCAAATCTTGGCATTCACATATGGCCTCATACACATCAAATCCATCGACTGAGCGAGCCGAACCACCAGCCATGTCATTTGATTGTGTCAAAATAATAGTAGGTCGGTAGTACTTTTCAATACATCGCGAGGCTACAATGCCCACTACACCCTTGTGCCAATCGCTTTTGAAAAGCACGGTAGATTTCAGGTCTGCGTAGTTTTCCTGAGCCTCTATCATTGCTATGGCTTCCTGGGTGATGGTGCTGTCAAAATCTTTTCTGGCACTATTGTTTATATTCACATTGTCAGCAAGCTTTTTCGCCTCTATAGCGTTGCTGGCCAACAACAATTGCACAGCCCCATTGGCATGGGCAATTCTGCCTGCTGCATTTATGCGAGGGGCAAATCCGAATACCACATTGGTTATGTTCAAAGCCTTGGTAAACCCTGCCACAGCACCCAAAGCTTTCAACCCTTCACGTGGCGATTCATTTATTATTTTCAAGCCATGGTATGCAAAAATGCGGTTTTCACCCGTCATAGGCACTATATCGGCTGCTATGCTCACACAAAGCAAATCGACAAAAGGGTAAAGTTTTTCAAAGCTAATTTGGTGAACAGTGCAATAGGCTTGCAATAGTTTGAAACCTACGCCACAGCCCGACAATTCTTTGAAGGGATACCTGCAATCGCCCCTTTTGGGATCCAATACAGCATAAGCAGCGGGCAATTCATCGCCTGGATTGTGGTGGTCGCAAATGATGAAATCAATTTGCCTGGTATTGGCATAATTAATTTTGTCAACTGATTTTATACCACAATCTAGGGCAATTATAAGTGTAAATCCATTTTCAGCTGCATAATCAATGCCTTTAGTGGATATGCCATAGCCTTCGCCATAGCGATCGGGAATATAAAAAGTGAGATTTTCGGGCAAAATGCCAGTGTTGTTTTTGAGGAAATCGTAAACGGTAGCTACAGAGGTAGTGCCGTCCACATCGTAATCGCCAAACACCATTATTTTTTCATTTGAAAATACGGCCCTGGTAAGCCTCTCCACGGCTTTGTCCATATCGCGCATCAGAAATGGATCGTGAAGTGCATCGATCGATGGGCGAAAAAAAGCCTTAGCGGCATCGAAATCGGTAATCTTTCTTTGTACCAGTAGCTTGGCAAGCAACGGGTTTACATTTATTGCCGAGGCGAGTGGCAGGTATAATGCCTCTTCGGGTTCGGGCTTTTTTCGCCAGATTTTGTTCATATTGTAAAATTTTTGCTAAAATTAACCGATCAGAAGTGTCATAAGAAAATGTAAGTCTACACTTATTACTGCCAAATACAATCTCATTTAGTTAAGACCACAAACCCCTTTCTCCAGAATCGAGAGAAATTAGTCTGTATTTGGATTTGAAGAATGCAAAGGGATGAACGGAACAACAGAGACCTTCCGGTTTTTGAAAACTTAGAAGGTTTAACAGGCAAAATCCAAAAATCCAATGCCTCCAAATTTTGTCTATAGAAATAGTCTGAATTTAGTTTTGAAGTATAAAAAGAACAAGCGATGTCTTGCAAGTGAACGCGCCATTACCCCAGCTCTTGTAGCTGCATCCTTAGCAAATTCAGCGCATAAAGTGAAAATAGGCGCGTATTATTTTCCCGCGTAGTGCCAGCCACATAGCGTTTGGCAAATGATTTGCCACCGGCAGCGAAGCCTATCCAAACCGTACCAACAGGTTTTTCATCTGTGCCACCATCGGGGCCGGCTATACCCGTAGTCGCTATGGCAACATCGGTTTTCAGTTTTTTACGCACATTTTCAGCCATTTCTATAGCCGTTTGCTCGCTTACTGCACCGTATTGGGCTAGGGTTTCTTCCTTTACATCGAGCAGTGCCATTTTTACTTCATTAGCGTAAGCGATCACAGAACCCTTGTAGTATACCGAACTGCCAGCCACGGCAGTAATAAGGTGTGCCAAATAGCCTCCTGTACAGCTTTCGGCTGTGGAAATGGTCAGGTTTTTGTGGAGCAGCATTCGCCCAATTGCTGCCTCTAACCTCCCCTCTGCGTTATACGCAAAAATATAATCAGGTATCAGTGGCGTAAGCTTGCCTATCTGATGCTCGATGGCATTGTTCAGCTCCATAGAGCTAGCACCTATGGCCGTAAGCCGCAATTTCACTATGCCCAATGATGGCAAATAGGCCAGTTTAATGTGCTTTGGCAGGTTGTCTTCCCAATCTCTTATTTTCTCTGCCAAAAAACTTTCGCCAAGCCCAACGGTATGCACCATTTTGTGAACGATAACAGGCAGCTCAAAATGTTGCTTCAATCGCTCAATTACCGAGGTTTGCATAATGTGTTTCATCTCAAATGGCACACCGGGCATTGAAATGAACACCTTTCCTTCGTGTGCTATCCACATGCCTGGTGCGGTGCCTAGTTTGTTCAGCAGTACTTCTGCGTTGGTCGGCACGTCTGCTTGGCGGTTGTTCATTTCAAGCATTTCCCGGCCTCGCCTGGTGAAAAAATCGGTAACCTGATCGAGCGTTGGTTGGTGCGTTACCAGCCCAACGCCAAAATATTTGGCAATGGTGTGTTTGGTAATATCGTCTTTGGTGGGGCCTAGCCCGCCAGTAATCAATATGATATCGGCTCTGCTAGAGGCTTCGGCCAATATTTGCAGTATGGCTTCTTCAGTATCGCCCACAGCCGATTTTCTCACTGTGCGAATGCCAATCTTGCTGAGTTCCTCACTTATGTACTGGGTATTGGTATCGGTTATATGCCCGTACAATATTTCGTCTCCGATCGTAATTACCTCTGCTGTCATAACTATAGTGGCACTCACCCCTTGCAAGAAGAGGTTTAGCATGTTGAAAGACCGAAAGTACTATTTTGGATGATAAGATCTTTGTTTGCCCAACTATATTTGAGCCACAGAATATACTGCAACGGTGAAACCAAGAAATTTGCGAAAACCAAACCCGTGCTTGCTAACACTTTTTGATAGCAGATGGCCCTACAGCCCGCCAGTAACCAGCTTAATATGTGCCAAATGGTGATTGCTGTGCCAAGCATAGTTGCCTATCACCATTTTGATGGCAAAAGTTTTTTTACTCTCGGGATGGAAATAGGTTCTATCTAAGTCGGTGTCTGATAGCGACTTCAATAATGCCACCCATTTATAGTGTATTCCTGCAATGATTTGCATTGCCTGTTCGATGGGCAATTTATAATCTAGCAGCATTGCCCACGCAGCCTCATCATACGGTTTTATGGTAGGGTTTACTTCAGTCAGAGCCAGTTTGGTACGAATAAAGGCGTTGGAATGGCTATCTGCAATGTGATGTACTACCTGTCTAACCGTCCAGCCATCAGGTCGGTAGGGGGTGTTTAATTCTCCTTCCGTAATATCATTGAGTTGACGCCCCAATTTTTGCGGTAGGGCTTCAATTTCCGCTATCCACAGTTTGATGTTTGAGGAGTTGAAATCGGTAAGGGTAGTGAACTGGCCAATTGGATATTGTAGTTTTTCTAATTCCATAATTGAATTATTTTGTTTGGTTGCATTTCAAAAAAATGAAATTTACAAATAACAGCCTGAAAAACAACGCAATATAGTGTGTCCGTAGCGATGCCCAAACTCTAGTAAGCACCAATTGAGCAATATCTTGCGGTCGTTTTTGCCGATCCAGTGTATCGATTTTCGAAGTTCCTTTTGAAAAAGTAGCGGGTCGAAACTCACCTTTTGGAGTATAGTTTTGCTGTATTCTAGCATGAGTTTTGTTAAGTTTATGGTAAAAATTTCATTATCAGTTACTTAGTTTGCAGTACTGGTTAGGTTGCACCCAGCATCGCCCAACATGATAGCAAAACGCAGTGCCCCGTTGTGTAGTATAATACGGAAGTAAAAAATCTAAGGATAGACAGATGGGTCAAAATAATAATGAAATATTGTACACTGGTCTCAGTCTATTGGCGAAGAACCACAATGGCAAAGCGGAAATAAATAAAAAAAACCTTGCTTAATTATATTCAAAAGCATGCAAAATTGCTGTTTTTTACATTTTTACGCGTGAATACAGATAAATTTATGTTGTTAGCCATTTTTGTATGCAAATACATATAAAATGAATCGATTATCCGAATTGGTAAAGAGCAAAAACGCAATTGCTCGGAGGAAAAAAGAAGAATTTTAACAAAGATTATTTTGACTGCTTTGCTGCCATTTTAAAACTAAATGATAAACAAATAAACGCAGTTTGTAAAAAGCTATTTAATTGGCTACCGGAAGCCACTCGGCTGATTGATATGTCTTTTTTGACAGCGAATCATCGAACTGCCTACAAAGAATTGGTATCTGGACGCACCTGGCAATTTACCACTCACCCCCACAAGAACTGGAAGAGCCTACCCTGTGTTTGATAGAAGATGTTTAGAAAACCGATTTTTAAGCCCTTAGCAAATTCATGTTATTGGTTGCAAAGGCCGCGATCTACGACCCACAAAATAATAATTTGATTAGAAGTATTCCTTTTTAAATCGATTTTATTATTTTAGTAGCCACAATCTAATTTCGCTAAAGTATTGAACATCACAGTTGCTGGAGCTAGCCTGAATCAAACCCCCATCGATTGGGAAGGAAATAAGCAAAATATTATTGATGCTATTGAATATGCCCGTTTGCATGGCGTAGAAATACTTTGTCTGCCCGAGCTTTGTATCACAGGCTACGGATGTGAAGATCTGTATTTAGGCGAATGGATATATGAAAAGGCTTTCAAAACCCTGCTTGAAATCAAACCTTATTGCTACGACATTACCGTTGCAGTGGGGCTACCTATCCGATTTGAAGGTCAAAACTATAATTGCGCCTGCCTTATTCACAACAAAGAGATCAAAGGGTTTTACGCCAAGCAATTTTTGGCCAACGATGGCATTCATTACGAAACCCGTTGGTTTACCCCTTGGAAGTGGATTTCAGTGTATAATTTCCCCATGGGCAATGGCGCAACCGTACCCCTTGGCGATGTTATTTTCGAAGTAAATGGCATAAAAATAGGCTTTGAAATTTGTGAAGATTCTTGGCGTAAAGAAGAAAGGCCTGGATATAAACACAAAATGCGTGGGGTTGATTTAATTTTAAACCCCAGTGCGAGCCATTTTTCATTTGGTAAAACCCACATCAGGCACGATGAACTGGTGATCAAAGGTTCTCAGGAATTTGAATGTACTTATGTTTTTTCCAACCTTCTTGGCAATGAAGCAGGCAGAGCTATTTACGATGGCGAAGTGCTAATAGCCCAACGAGGCCGCTTGTTAAGCAGAAATGCGCTGTTTTCGTTTCAGAATTTCAATGTGCAGATCGCAAAAATAGACGTTTTAGATCATAAAAACAGTGTTGGAAATGCAGCCTTAGCTCCGTTTTTGCCCAAAGAAAGTGAATTTGCGTCTATTTTGCCCTTAGCACTTTTTGACTATATGCGCAAGAGCAAGAGCCAAGGCTTTGTGCTGTCGCTCAGTGGCGGGGCCGATAGCAGTTGTTGTGCGGTAATGGTTGCTGAAATGGTGAAAAAAGGCATTGCAGAATTGGGAAAAAATTATTTCCTAACCAAATCTGGTTTTGGCCACCTGTTGGAAACTAATGAGGCAGACCTCGATCTGACATTCATTACTTCCCAAATACTTACCTGCGTGTATCAAGGCACTAAAAATTCATCGCAGGTTACATTTTTATCTGCCAAAAATATGGCGGAAAGCATTGGAGCTAGTTTTTACGACTGGAAAATAGATAAAGAGATTTCCGCTTACACTTACGAAATAGAAAATGCCCTAAACCGCAAGCTGGATTGGCAGACCGATGATTTGGCCTTGCAAAATATACAGGCACGCAGCCGCAGCCCCATTATTTGGATGTTGACCAATGTAAAAAATGCGTTGCTGATTGCCACTTCCAACCGAAGCGAGGGCGCTGTGGGCTATTGCACTATGGATGGCGACACTTCTGGCAGCATTTCGCCTATCGCTGGCGTAGATAAGACGTTTATTACCAAATGGCTGCTGTGGGCTGAAAGCGACTTGGGCTATGCAGGCCTACATAATGTAAACGCCCTAGAACCAACCGCAGAATTGCGACCTCTTGAAAAAGTGCAAACTGACGAGACCGACCTTATGCCCTATTTTATATTAAATGAAATAGAAAAATTAGCTATTAGGCTCTGGAAATCGCCTCTGGAAGTTTTTGACCTACTGAAACTTGCCCAACTGGAAGATGAGCTATTGCTAAAATCGCATATCAAGAAATTTTTCACCCTTTGGAGCCGCAACCAATGGAAACGTGAGCGGTTGGCTCCATCGTTCCATGTAGATGAGCACAATGTCGACCCTCGCTCATGGTGCAGGTTTCCAATTCTTAGTGGCGGCTTTGAGGCTGAGTTAGCTTTGCTGTAAACAATAAATCAATCACTATCGCATTTTTTAATTTGTAAGTGAATAATCTTGCTTAATGCGGGTTAAAATTGCTTTCCTTTTCGATTTGCAAAGCCAATATGCTTGCTCAAAGTTAAAATACCACTGCTGATTTCTCGTAAGTACCTATTTCTGATTTCAAACTTAGCAGATAGTCTATATCATCATAGCCATTGAGCAAACATATTTTTTTGTATGCATTGATCTCGAAACTTTGAGAATTACCAGCCACACTCAATATTTGTGTTTCCAGATTTACCTGCAATTCAATCTTGGGGTCTACATTGATTTTTTCAAATATAAATGCCAAAAATTCATCGGTAACAGTGATCGGCAATATGAAATTATTTAGGGCATTATTTTTGAATATATCGGCAAAGAAGCTTGAAATAACCACTTTAAAGCCATAGTCTGCCAAAGCCCAAGCCGCGTGTTCGCGGCTGCTACCGCAGCCAAAGTTTTTACCTGCTACCAGTATTTCACCATCGTATTTGGAATTGTTCAACGGAAAATCTGCTTTGGGGCTGCCATCGGCATTGGTTCGCCAATCGATAAAGAGATTTTGGCCAAAGCCATCTCTGGTAGTTGACTTCAAAAAACGAGCAGGAATTATCTGGTCGGTATCGATATTTTCTATTTCCACAGGCACCGCTGTAGACTGAATTTGCTTTTCTTTAAAGTTATCTTTTGCCATTGTAAATTATAATTTTTTCACTCCTGTAGATATTGCATCACGGTTTTTAATCACGGGCTTATTCCTCTTACAACATTTCCCGCACATCTACTACTTTCCCTGTCAATGCAGCGGCAGCAGCCATGAGTGGGCTAGCCAAAAATGTGCGAGCTCCTGGGCCTTGTCTGCCTTCAAAATTGCGATTTGAGGTAGAAATGCTGTATTTTCCAGCAGGCACTTTGTCTTCATTCATGCCCAAACAAGCCGAACAGCCCGGTTCGCGGAGTTCCATCCCTGCTTCGTGCAATATTTTATCAATACCTTCTTCTTTGGCTTGTTTTTCCACTTGTTTCGAGCCTGGCACTATCCATACCTCTATTCCATCGGCTTTCTTCTTGCCTTTTACAAATTCGGCTACCTGTCGCAGATCTTCAATACGAGAATTGGTACAGCTGCCTATAAATACATAGTCCACTTTTTGTCCATTCATCGATTGCCCTGCACTAAGGCCCATATATTCAAGCGATTTTTTGAATGAAAGTAGCTCCGAATGGTTTATTTCGTTTTCCTGAGGTATTCGTTGGGCTATGCCAATGCCCATGCCGGGGTTTGTGCCGTACGTCACCATTGGCTGTATATTCTCTGCCCTAAAGTCCAAAACTGCGTCAAATTGGGCATCTTTATCCGAAGGTAAAGTTTTCCAATGGGCTACTGCTTTGTCCCATTCCTCGCCCTTTGGGGCAAACAATCTGTCTTTCACATAGGCAAACGTGGTTTCGTCAGGGGCAATTAGGCCTCCTCTGGCTCCCATTTCTATGCTCATGTTGCATATTGTCATTCTAGCTTCCATAGAAAGTGCGCGAATAGCTGAGCCCGCAAATTCTACAAAATAGCCCGTACCACCACTGGCTGTAATTTTTGAAATGATGTAAAGTATTACGTCTTTTGAGGTTACTCCTTTCCCAAGCGTGCCATTTATTTCTATTTTCATGGTCTTAGGCTTGTAAAGCAATACGCATTGAGTAGCTAGCACCATTTCTACTTCTGAAGTGCCTATGCCAAATGCAATAGTGCCAAATGCCCCGTGCGTAGATGTATGGCTATCTCCACATACGATGGTCATGCCAGGTTTTGTAAGGCCTAACTCAGGCCCTATTACATGCACAATCCCTTGGAACGGATGGCCAAGCCCGTACAATTCTACCCCAAATTCTGCCGTATTTTTAGTGAGGGTATCTACTTGAAATTTTGAAATTGCATCTTTGATAGGCAAATTTTGATCTTTCGTAGGTACATTATGGTCGGCAGTAGCACTCGTATTTTTAGTGCGAAACACACCTATCTCTCTCTTTCTCAGGCCGTCAAATGCTTGGGGGCTGGTAACTTCGTGTATAAAATGGCGATCGATATATATGGCTTCAGGAAACGATGCTTTGCTGTGAACGATATGTGCATTCCAGATTTTGTCGAAAAGTGTAGAACTCATTATTGATTCGTAGAAAATTAAATACTTGGTTTTTGAATGATTAGCTTACAAATTTACAAACCTATATTAGAAAATAAGGAAATTTGTAGAAATCAGTAGCGTTCCTTTACAACAGTTGCGTATTTATCTAAATATTTCAATTTGAAAATATCGCTAAACTCTTTTTTTACTTTTTTGCAAGGTAATGCTTCCAACATCAATCTAGACCATAGGGTGTTTATTGTTTCTTGCCTCTTTTCATGCCTAGTCAACATTTTATCGGTGTTCGTCTACTTTTTTATAGATACTAATATATATAATCTCCTGCTTCCAGCAGTTGGGGTTGTGGTGTACTCCATTTTGTTTTTTATGTCAAGGCATTTTTCAAATCATAAATACCTACATCCCGCTTTTATAGTGGTGACACAAGCCGATATATCGCTATGTTGGTTTTTCAATGCTGGTTCTGAAGGTGTAATACCTATTATTTTACTTGGAGCTTTTGTTATGTACTTGGCATCAGCATCTTATAAACAGTATTTTAGCATCGTCATATTCGTGTTTTTAAATACGGTACTGCTTCTGTACCTCGAGTACAAGCATCCCGATTGGCTTCTGTATTACCCCACCAGAGAAAGCAGGTACAGCGATTTGCTTTTCATGTTTATGATTATTATGATTGGTTTGGGCATTTGTATCTATTTTTATAAAAAAGCCTTCGACACGGAAAGAGCTAGAAACGAAAGAAATAGCCTAAAGCTGGCAGAATCGAAAAACGAATTAAAAATCAAGAAGATAATTGAAAACTCTACCGATGCGGTAATTACCACCGATGCCCTCGGTGTAGTGTTAGAATGGAATAAATCGGCTACTAAAATTTTCACTATAGAAGCCCAATTCGCGAAAGGCAAGCAAATATCAACATTGATTACCCCAAGTTCCCTACGCGAAAACTTCGACAACGCCATCGCCTATTTTAAGGAAAAAACCAACTTCATAAGGTTTGAAACATCGGCAGTTGGCGCAAATGGCATTGTGTTTCCCATCGAGCTTTCCATGACTCAAATAGAGTATGAAGATAAAGTGTTGCTCAATTTCTTCATCAGAGATATTAAAGAAAGAAAAGAAAATGAGGCAAAAATAATGGGTAAAAACAGGCAATTGCTTGCGCTGAATGAAGAAATGGATGCGTTTATTTACCGCTCCTCACACGATTTGCGTACACCAATTGTAAATATATCGGGGCTAATGAATCTATACTACGATTCTGAACCAGAAGGAAAACAGGAAATAATCGCTAAAACCCAAGCCAATGTTGACAGGCTTATAAAAATTTTGGACGATCTGTCTAACTATTCAAAAAATCATAGAAACGAAATTGCCAACGAAGTAATACAGTTTGGCGAACTTATCGAGGGTGTGAAAAGTAAACTCGTGGCGATACCCCTGTACGCAAGATTAAGATTAAGTGTATCTGTCACTGAGATAGGCAATTACCCTTTTATTTCTGATGCAGAACGCTTGAAAGTAGTGTTACACAATGTGGTAGAAAATGCAATTAATTTCAGAGATGCAGCAAAAGAAAATATAGTGGTAAATATTTTGGTTGAGAAACAAATATTGAAAACCATTATCAGAATTAAAGACAATGGCGAAGGGATAAAACAAGAAAACATTCCAAAAATATTCAACATGTTTTTTAGGGGATCGGTTAGGTCAAGTGGCTCAGGACTAGGGCTTTATATTGTAAAAAGAATATTAACAAAGTTGAATGGCAGGGTTGATGTTACTTCTCAAAAGGGCGTTGGCACAGAATTTACCATCGAGATTCCTAATAATTTTGAGAGCACTGTTGAAACAAAAAATATAGCCGCAGATTCAAATTTGAGTTTAGCCGCAGATTCAAATTGGAGTTTAGCCTAGCTGCTAAGGTGATCTTACAGCATTAAACCCACTTTATTAATTGCCAATAATTACAAATCAATTAAGCTAGGCCAAAGCAATTCCGACTACTTTTTAAAGAATACATTTATGATTGAGGTTCAAAAATTAAATACATTTAGGTAAATGACAATGCCCATTTCGTAGGCAAAACCTCTCAAATGAATATGCCCGAGCTTTTCCGTTCGGGCATATTCATATTTAACATTTTGAAATAAATCTACAACTTCCGCTTTACTTCTTTCTTCTCGAATACCTCAATGGTATCGCCTACTTCCACGTTGTTGAAGTTGTAAATACCTATACCGCAATCCATACCTTGTTTTATTTCCATCATATCATCTTTAAATCGTTTCAATGAAGCAAATTTGCCAGTGTGAACCACTATTCCATCTCTGATTACCCTTAATTCGGCTTGGCGTTTTATACTGCCATCTGTAACCATACAACCTGCAATAGTACCAACCTTTGTTATTTTAAATACTTCACGCACCTCTACAGTACCCATGATAGTTTCTTCAATGCTAGGAGCAAGCATGCCCTCCATAGCATCTTTCAACTCATTTATTGCATCGTAAATGATTGAATACAAGCGAATTTCAATCTCTTCTTGCTCGGCAAGCCTTCTGGCGCTTTGCGATGGTCGCACTTGGAAACCAATAATTACGGCATCGGCAGCGGAGGCCAACAACACATCGGATTCGGAAATCTGACCTACACCTTTGTGAATTACAGATACTTGAATTTCATTGGTAGAAAGTTTCAATAATGAATCGGTCAATGCTTCTACAGAACCATCGAAATCGCCCTTCACAATCACATTGAGCTGTTTGAAGTTTCCAATAGCCAACCTACGGCCAATTTCATCAAGGGTAATGTGTTTTTTGGTTCGCATACTTTGCTCACGAATTATCTGCTCACGTTTGTTGGCAATTTCCCTTGCTTCCGTTTCGTTTTGCATCACATTAAATCTATCGCCTGCTTGGGGGGCACCAGGCAAACCAAGAATCTGTACAGGTTTTGAAGGCCCGACCTCTTGTACGCGATGCCCCAAATGGTCGTACATGGCTCTCACACGGCCAAAGTGCTGGCCTGCAAGAATGATGTCACCTTGCTTGAATTTACCAGTTTGTACCAAAAGTGTAGTCACATATCCACGCCCCTTGTCCAATTCTGCCTCTATCACAGTTCCTGAAGCCCTCTTGTTTGGGTTTGCTTTCAATTCCAACAATTCTGCCTCAAGCAATATTTTCTCCAGCAATTCAGGAATCCCTTTACCCGATTTAGCAGAAACGCCTTCGCATTGGTATTTTCCACCCCAGTCCTCTACCAATATATTTTCATTCGCCAGTTGTTCCTTTATTTTTTCAGGGTTGGCGGCTGGTTTGTCTATTTTATTTATGGCAATGATAATAGGCACACCTGCATTCATGGCGTGGTTTAGTGCCTCTTTAGTTTGTGGCATTACACCATCATCTGCTGCAATTACTATGATTACAATATCCGTAACCTTTGCACCTCTAGCACGCATGGCTGTAAACGCCTCGTGGCCTGGAGTATCTAAGAAAGTAATTTTCTTGCCGCCATCTGTTACCACATCATAAGCCCCTATATGCTGGGTGATTCCGCCCGCTTCGCCAGTGGTTACACTTGTTTTTCTGATATAATCGAGCAAGGAAGTTTTCCCATGATCTACGTGACCCATAATCGTAACAATGGGTGAGCGAGTCACCAAATCTTCAACTTTATCTTCCTCCTCCTCTACCACAGTTATTTCCTCTTCTGCCGAGATGAACTGAGCTTGAAAACCAAATTCATCTGCAATTATGGAAATAGTCTCTGCATCTAGCCTTTGGTTGATACTCACAAACATTCCCAAGCTCATACAAGCAGAAATCACTTGCGTTACCGCTACACTCATGAGTGAAGACAGGTCGTTGGCCGATATAAATTCGGTTACTTTCAATATTTGGGCTTCGGCTTCTTCTTGAAGTATGCGCTCATCTCTGGCATCGTTGAAAGCCGAGCGCTTGTCCTTACGGTATTTGGCACGATTTACCCCTTGTTTATTGCCCGAATTTCCACTCAATCGAGCAAGTGTATTCTTTATTTGCTCCTGAATTTGCTTATCGGTAATTTCTTCTTTTACAGGCCTTGCATCTCTGTTTCCAGTTCCAGTGTTGCTCCTATTTCCCGCACCAGCATTGTTTCCACTTGGTCGGCTAGGCGCACCGGTACCTGAATTGGGTCTCGCACCTGCATTTCCAGTTCCGGTATTAGGCCTATTTGCGTTATCCTTATTGTACGGCACAAAAGGCTGTCCAGGGGCGGCAGCAGGCTTCTCTGGCTTTTTCTCTATTCTTTTTCTTTTCTTATTGTTATCTCTGTCGTACTTGAAAGGCTCTTTTGGCTTTGGTGGGCGTTCGGGAGTGAGCTCCATTTTACCAACTACGGTCAGCCCTTTCAACGTTTCAGCACTTGCTTTAATGAGTTCAGTAGGCGCTTCTTGCGCTACACTTTCTGTCGATTCCAACGTAGGGGTGGTATCAATATCTTGAAATTGCTCAACCGTGGGCTGGAAATCAACTTCGGCAACTACTACTTGTTCTTCTACTTTTGCAATAACTTGAACTTCAGGCGTTGCGGCTACTGGTTCTGCGATAATTGGTGCAGGTTCTTCTGTTTTTACAGGTTGGACCGCTATGGGCTGTACAGGCTCAGGTCTTGGCTGTTGCGACTGTTGTGCTCGCTTGGGTGTAAGCTCAATTTTGCCAACTACTTTAGTGCCCGCAAGTGTATGCACGGCTCTTTCGTGCATTTCTGGCTCCTTGGAAGGCGTTTTGAAAATCGGTTCCTCTACCTTGACAACAGTATTGGAGCTCCTGATAAAAATATCTTCCTCTTGCGGCTTTTGATGCGATCGGGCATTCTCAGCTATATATTCATCCGTTTTTCTACCTATATGTACTGCTGATGCCTCTTTTTTGTCTTTCAGATCAGAGCCAAATTCCTTCCGAAGGAATGCTACTTGTTCTTCCGTGATTTTGGCATTGGGGTCCATTCGAAGTTTACCTCCTTTCGAATTCAAAAAATCTACTGACCTTTGTAATGCTATGTTAAGTTCGCGAGCTACTTTACTTAACCTTTCAAATTTTTCTTCTGACATGAATCTACTTTATCTTAAAATACAAGTTTGCCTGTTGGCATAAATCCAGCAAGGGCTTCCTTATATCTAAAAGACAAACACTCTTTATCGCATGTACTATCGCTGGTACATACTCAAAAGACTAGTTTCCAAAGATGATAGATTCAACCATTGCTATATTTGAGTTAATTTAACATTACTGACTTGAGAACAACCTAAATCAGGCACTTACTTACAAATAGATCAATTTAATACGTTATCCTAGGATCTGAAAAAACTAAACCCAATTCAACATAGTATCAACCTCTTAATCAAATTCTTTTTTGAGAATCAAATGTACATCGGCTATGGTTTCTTCCTCCAATTCAGTTCTGCGAGCCAAATCTTCTTTGGAAACTGCCAAGATACTTTTAGCTGTATCAAGACCTATTCTTCTGAATTCGTCTATCACCCAGCTTTCTATTTCATCTGAAAATTCTTCAATATCTACGTCTTCCTCCTCTTGTTCGCCAAGCTCTCTAAACACGTCAATTTCTATGCCAACCAATCTGCTAGCCAGCTTAATATTTTGACCTCCACGGCCAATAGCCATCGAAACCTGATCTGGTTTTAGGAACACAGAAGCCTTTCCAGCCGCCTTATCCAACTTAATACTAGTGATTTTTGCCGGACTTAAAGCCCTAGCGATCAGCAATTCAAGGTTGTCTGTGTAGTTTATTACGTCTATATTCTCGTTGTTCAGCTCACGCACAATGCTATGAATTCTTGAACCTTTCATTCCAACACAAGCCCCTACTGGGTCTATCCTGTCGTCAAAAGACTCCACAGCTACTTTCGCTCTTTCTCCAGGTTCGCGCACCACTTTTCTAATCGCAATCAAGCCATCGTATACTTCGGGAACTTCATTTTCAAACAACCTCTCTAGAAATACGGGTGAAGTTCGGGAAAGAATAATTCTGGGATTTGCCCCAGACATTTCCACTTTATGCACCACTGCCTTCAGGCTGTCGCCTTTGCGAAAGCGGTCTTTAGATATTTGTTCGCCTTTGGGCAGCACCAATTCGTTGCCATTGCTATCGGTTAGAAGTATTTCCTTTGCCAGGGTCTGGTATACTTCTGCTGAAATCAACTCACCTACGATGTCTTTATATTTTTGAAGCAAAAGATCTTTTTCAAGGTCTTTTACCTTCTGAATTAAAGTTTGACGGGCAGTTTGTACCAACCTTCTGCCAAAATCATCAATTTTCACCTCGTCTGAAAACTCCTCTCCCTCCTTGAAATCTACATCTACTTTCTGCGCTTCAGTGATTACGATATGTTTGTTCTCATCATAATCAAAACTGTCTTCAAAAAAATCTACAGACACTATTTCTCTAGCCCTCCATATTTCCAAATCACCTTTATCTACGTTAATGATAATATCAAAATTTTCGTCTGATACAAATCGTTTTCTTATCATGGTGCGGAACACATCTTCCAATATGCGCATCATCGTAGGCCTATCTATCCCTTTTTGTTTCGCAAACTCTGCGAACGACTCTATTAAATTTAAACTATCCATTGCTTGCCATTCAATTAAACGAAACTTCTACTACGGTTTTTTTTATATCTGAAAACAAAACTCTATGTGCTGTAATTTCTGGCTGTTTCTGACCTTTTACTTTACTAACCTCCTCAATATCAATGAATTCTGACGGTACAACATGTAGTAATTTGCCAACCAATACCTTACCTTCGTTAGTGGTAATTTTCACTGTCCGGCCAATATTTCTGAAGTATTGCCTATCCAACTTCAATGGTTCACCTACGCCAGGAGAAGAAACTTCAATTTCAAAATCGGCTGTAATACCACTTTCTTCAATCCGTTTCGAAAGCATTCGCGATAGCGCTGCACATTCATCAATTCCTATTCCTGTATCGCTATCGGCAGTTATTTTTAATTTGGGAACGCTTCGCAGCATTGTCAAAGAGATGTCAACTGCGAAATATTTCTCCTGAGGAAAATTATCTTCAACCAATTGTAAAAGCTCTTTTTTCAAATTAAGTCTGGTATTTTTGCAATAAAAAAGGGGACTTTTGATCCCCTCGTTCTCCAATTCGACTGCAAAATTAGTATTTTATATTTAACCTACAAAATTGATTCTAAATATATTCCCTTGGTATCTCAAATTGATTTTCTGAAATCCTTGCCCGATGAGTCGCTTTCCACTATCCAAACTATTAATCTGCCCCAATTAATAAATAAAGGGATTCGGTTGGATGTGAAAAGAGAAGATTTAGTGCACCCTTATCTGTCAGGTAACAAATGGAGAAAACTGAAATACAACTTATTAGAGGCCTTAAAACAGCAAAACAGGAAATTGCTCACCTTTGGAGGGGCACATTCAAACCATATTTATGCAACAGCTGCGGCAGGGAAATTATTTGATCTCCAGACCATTGGAATAATAAGGGGCCACGAATTGGATGCTACAAATGAAACGCTTGCCTTTGCCAAAGCCTGTGGAATGGGTCTCAAATTTATATCTAGACAGGATTACAAAAACAAAGCTGAAAATTCGTTTTTACAACATCTGAAAGGAGAATTTGGAGATTTCTACCTTATTCCCGAGGGCGGCACAAATACTTTTGCAGTAAAGGGCTGCGAAGAAATTTTGAGCCGAGCCGACTATTTGCATTACGATTTCATTGCTGTGATGATGGGTACAAGTGGCACAGCAACAGGTATTTTAAATGCTTCGAGCGGCTTCAGCCACATTTTGGGTGTATCAGCGTTGAAAGGTGATTTTATGGCAAATGAGATAGGTAAATTGAACGTTAAATATGGGTTGAAAGGATACCTAAACTACTCTGCAATAACACAATACCACCACGGTGGATATGCTAAATCTTCGCCAGAGCTGGATGACTTTATTGTTCAGTTCCAGACAAAAACAGGAATTCCAATTGAGCATGTGTACTCGGGCAAGCTGTTCTACGCCCTATTTGATTTGATTGCCAAGGATTTTTTTAGAGCGGGAACAAAAATATTAGCCATACATACCGGTGGGCTGAGATAATTAATCGATTAGAAATTAATTTCTCGTCCTGAATACACAACCTTCACACAATGACGATTTTGTGCAAAAAATGAGAATTGGACAACAACTTTGACCTTAATATCGACATCTTTACAATAACTAATGCAGGTGATTAAAAAAAGGTTGCACTTAAACCGATCAGAAGTTTAAGTACTGACTTGTAACAACGCTTTTATTGCCCCAAACCAACCATTTTAATATATAATTTGAAGGAAAACATTAAACCCAAAATTCTTGTAATACAAACGGCCTTCATTGGCGATGCCATTCTAGCTACTGCAGTTTTGGAAAAATTGCATCTAAAATTTCCCCACGCTCAAATAGATTACTTAATCAGAAAAGGAAATGAACAACTATTTGAAAAGCACCCTTTTATCAATCATTTAATAATTTGGGATAAGAAAAGAAACAAGCTTCTTGGCCAGGCTAAACTAATTTTCAAAATTAGAGCCGTGCAATATGATTATGTAATCAATTGTCAGCGCTATTTCTCGTCTGGGCTTTTTACAGCACTTTCTGGTGCTAAATACAGCATTGGGTTTGATAAGAACCCACTGTCTTTTTTATTCAGTAAAAAAGTACCACACTTATTTGATGGAAGCCATGAAACCCAGCGTAATCAAAAACTTATCGAATCTTTTACAGATCAATTTCCTGCCCAACCTCGACTATATCCTATTTCAACATTAGTCAATTATCGACCTCCGTTCATCACAATTTCTCCATCTTCGGTTTGGTTTACCAAGCAATTGCCCAAACACAAATGGATAGAGTTCATCAACAAAATAGATGTAAATCTCGACATATATTTATTGGGTGCCCCCAATGATAAATTTTACAACCAAGAAATTATATCAGGCGGTACTCGAAAATCAGGTTTGTACAACAAAGCAGGTGAATATACACTTTTGGAATCAGCGCAACTTATGCAAGGTGCTGTGATGAATTTTGTAAATGATTCTGCTCCCATGCACCTGTGCAGTGCAGTAAATGCCCCTGTTTGTGCGGTATTTTGCAGCACCGTTCCTGCGTATGGCTATGGACCCTTGAGCGATATTTCGCACATCATTGAAGTAGTTGAAAAACTGGATTGTAAACCCTGTGGACTCCATGGCTTCAAAACTTGTCCCAAAGGGCATTTTAAGTGCGGGGAGGATATTGCAGTTGGAAGACTATTGCAATCAATAAATCTTTAATCTGGATTTAAAGCAATTAGGAAGCAGGTTTAAGATTATCTGAAAAAGCATCAGATCAGTTTTAAAACCTGAAAAATAGAAATAAATGCCGAAATATAACTTACCGTTTGGGGATTTGAGGAAGCACCAAACCATCCCCATGGATTGTACAATCAAAAAATTATTGCTGTGAAAGAATCAAATAAATTGTCTGAATCTTCAATATGTTTCGGGTTTAGCTTAGTTTTGAAACACAGACCAAATGTTAAAGGCTTTCACTATTTTAATGTAAAAACAGAGCACCTTGAATCCTATTTGATTGTCGTAAAACAATTAAGTGGAATTCTTTCATTTTATTCCCTAGCTCTCATTAAAAAAGGTTAAAAACGGCAGTCAAAAGATGAAATCCGATCTTTTTCCGCTTTGAAGCTTTTTCTACCCAAATTTCAGCTTTCAAAGATTATTAACTCATAATAAATAAGTCGATTAACAATACAACTGACAAGCAAAAACACCATTAATCAAATTTGCCCTTGAAATACCTACCCATCCGCAGCTCCCTTTTTGTTGAAAACCGAAATAGACTTGTTTCGAATTTCAAACCAAATGCTATTGCCATTTTCAATTCTAACGACACTATGCCCACAAATGCCGATGGCACCATGCTTTTCAGGCAAAACAACGATATTTTTTATTTCTCAGGTGTAGATCAAGAGGAATCCACATTAGTTTTATTTCCTGATGCACCCAAGCCTGAATGGAAAGAGTTATTGTTCATCAGAGAAACAAATGAACATATCCAAACTTGGGAAGGCCACAAGCTCACCAAAGCACAAGCCACTGAAACCTCAGGTATCAGCTCTATCTATTGGAACAGCGAAATGGAAAGCTTGTTGCCCCAACTTATTTTCGAAGCCGAATATATTTACTTGAATACCAACGAACACGCCCGTTCGTCAAATCAAGTACAGACTAAAGACGAAAAGTTTATCTATTGGGCAAAAAATAAATTCCCATTGCACAAGCTAGAAAGGCTTGCGCCAATCATTGCGAGCTTAAGAGCTATTAAGCAAAATGTCGAAATTGAATTAATAAAGAGCGCCATTGAAATTACTACTACCGCATTTCACAGAGTGTTAAAATTTGTAAAACCAGGTGTAGCGGAATATGAGATTGAAGCTGAAATAACGCATGAGTTTATTAAAACGAGAGCATCGGGACACGCCTATACACCCATAATTGCCTCAGGGTCAGATAGTTGTATTCTTCATTACAACGATAATAACAAATGTTGCCAAGCAGGCGATTTGCTCTTGCTAGACTTTGGCGCCAGCTATGCCAACTACGCTGCCGATTTGACCAGAACGATACCAGTGAATGGAAAATTTACCGAAAGGCAAAAACAAGTGTACGAAGCAGTGTTGAGAATACAGGAAGCAGCCAAGAAAATGCTTGTCAAGGGCACGCTGTTAGATGAGTACCACAAAGAAGTAGGTAAAATCGCTGAAAAAGAAATGATTGGTTTGGCATTATTAAAGGCAGAAGAAGTTGAAAAACAAGATGAGAAAAAGCCTCTATATAAAAAATATTTTATGCACGGAACCTCTCATTTCTTGGGGCTAGATGTGCACGATGTGGGTAGCCGTTTCAATCCAATGCAAGCGGGAATGGTTTTTACATGCGAGCCCGGAGTTTATATAAAAGAAGAAGGAATTGGAATTAGGCTTGAAAATAATATTCTCATTACAGAATATGGAAATATTGATTTGATGGAGCACATCCCGATAGAGCTAGCTGCCATTGAAAGCTTGATGCACGCTCATTAAATGAATCTCAGTTGCAGCTAATGAAAATCATATCTACTTTTGTTTCATCTAATTAACAACCTTCCAGTCAAAATGGAAGTATAAACCGATAAAATTGTATAACTGTACTTATGGGTTCGCACTTTGATTTTAGTTTTTATTGTACTTCGACTCGGTCGATTTTTAGCGTGCCCACGATTAAAAAATCGATTCCCTTTTTGATTTTTATATTTTTTGTTAGTTCTGGATTTACGCAGCCCGATGCTGTCACGTACTACGATCTGGGTGTAAAAGACTTAAAATCTAAAGATTATGTAAAAGCAATTGGCGATTTCACCAACGCTGTTTCTGTTAGAGCCAACTATTCCGAGGCGTATTTACAAAGAGCTAAAGCCAAAATATTGCTTGGCGATGAGATGGGGTTCGTAAATTCTGAATCGTGTGCAGATTTGGTTACGGCCATGCGATATGGCAACAAAGAAGCGGTCGAAGTACTCGAAAAACACTGCATGGGAGAGTGCTTCGACAACAAAATCGCATTTGAAGAACCAGAAATGGTGTATTGTGGCGATTTCAGCAGCAAAGTACTGGCCGAACTACCAGCGGAAAGCGCTTTACTAAGCAATATGGTAAAGCTTAACTTGTTCAATAATAAGCTCACCAAAGTTTCCAACAATTTTGGAGTGCTTTACACGCTTATCTCCCTCGATTTAAGCAGCAACGCCATTTCTGAGGTATCAGCGTCAATCTCGAAGTTGGTATTGCTGAAAGAATTAAATCTCAATAAAAACAAGCTTACAGAGCTCCCTTTTGAGTTTGGAAACTTAGAAAACTTGAAATATCTATATTTAAGAAGCAATTATTTGAACGAACTTCCAAAATCAATTGCCAGATTGAAAAACCTAGAAACATTAGATTTGTCGCTTAACAAATTAACATCAATTCCACTTGAAATTGCAAATCTGAAAAATCTAAAAACCCTTAATTTGGTAGGGAATGATATACCAAAAGATAAACAAGCAATAGTAACAAAGCTGTTGCCCAATACCAAAATCTTCTTTGAGTAGGCATTATCTACAAGGAGACAACTCTTTTTAAAGATGCAGATTTTGACCGAACTCCACTACCTTCCTTCAATTCCCTATTTTTCAAATTTGCTCAAAGCAGACAAAATTATAATTGAAGCCAAAGAAAATTTCCAAAAACAAAGCTATCGCAATCGCTGCTACATACTTGCCGCCCAAGGAATTCAGAGTCTCAGCATACCAGTCGAGAAATCATTCAACAAAAATATAAGAGATGTAAAGATTGATTATGCGCAACGGTGGCAGCAAATTCATTTGCGAACCATGAAAGCTGCCTATGGGAAATCAGCCTATTTCGAGCATTACTATGAAAGCTTCGAAAAAATAATACTGTCAAAAAATCAGTTTCTATTCGACACAAACTTTGAATTAATGTCAAAATGTCTTTGTTTTTTAAAAATTAAGTTAGAAATGGCTTTCACCGAGAATTTTGAAAAGGAGCTTAACAGCCAAGTAATCGACAGCAGGAATCAATTCAGCCTAGAATACACGATCCCGACAGATAGTGCCGTTGTTTCTAAAAAGTATTATCAACTCTTTGGCAATGTATTTGTAAACCATCTGAGCATTATTGATCTTTTATTCAATGAGGGAACAAATGCAAAGCGATACTTGTATCATAGAGGATAAATATCTAAAATATTCTTGAGCCGTATACACCTTCGATTGTTGAAAATGCAGCTATTTGCAAACCAAGTAGCACTTTATTAGGTTTTTAAATAAAATTTTCAACTAAGATCGAGCATGTTTATAAATCATTTGGCAGATACATTTGTTTATTTAAAATAAATCCTATATTTAAACCCATAATACCGCCAAGGACGGTTTCGGAAATACAATGGACGCAAAATTTTCAGAAAAAGTAAAAGAGGTAATTTCTTATGCAAGGGAAGAAGCACTTCGATTGGGTCACGACTACATCGGCACCGAGCATTTGGTATTAGGCATGATTCGGCACGGGGAGGGAATAGCTCTTTCTTTGTTGAAAAAGTTAGGTGTAAATCTTGAAGAATTAAAACGTTCGGTAGAGCAATACACAAAAAACACTGCAACTTTTAAGCAGTTTAAGAACATTGAGCAAATTCCGCTAACAAAACAGGCAGAAAAAGCTTTGAAAATGACCAATTTAGAGGCTAGAGTTTACAAAACTGAGTCGATAACTACCGAGCACGTACTGTTGGCCATTTTAAGAGATGGCGACAATCTTGCTACACAGATCATGAATAAATTTGAAGTGACGTACGATGTATTTAAAGAAATGCTTGAATACCACGCCAACAACCCACAATCTGCCGCAGATACTGACGATCCAGACGATGACAAAAGCATGTTCAGCGGCTCTGGCAGCGGCAGCTCATCTTCCTCCGGCAAAGAATCTAAATCTGCAGAAAAATCCAAGACACCTGTTTTAGATAATTTTGGCCGTGATTTGACTAGGGTAGCCGAGGATGGAAAATTAGATGCCATTGTAGGACGTGAGAAAGAAATAGAACGAGTAGCCCAAATATTAAGCAGAAGAAAGAAAAACAATCCCATATTGATTGGCGAACCTGGAGTGGGCAAAACTGCCATTGCCGAAGGATTGGCACTGCGGATTATACAAAAGAAAGTGTCAAGAGTGTTATTTGGCAAACGTGTAATCACCCTTGATTTAGCTTCATTGGTAGCCGGAACAAAATACCGAGGCCAATTTGAGGAAAGAATGAAAGCGGTGATGAATGAATTGGAAAAATCGCCAGATGTGATTTTATTTATTGATGAGTTGCACACCATTGTGGGTGCTGGAGGAGCTTCTGGATCGCTTGACGCTTCAAATATGTTTAAACCTGCATTGGCAAGAGGCGACATACAATGCATAGGTGCAACTACACTCGATGAATACCGACAATACATAGAAAAAGATGGGGCTTTGGCTCGTAGATTTCAGCAAGTAATGGTTGATGCAACTACTGTGGAGGAAACCATTCAGATATTGGCTAACATCAAAGACAAATATGAAGACCATCACCACGTAAATTATACCCCTGAGGCTATTGATGCCTGTGTAAAATTATCTGATCGATACATCACAGATAGGTTTTTGCCTGACAAAGCCATAGACGTGCTAGATGAAGTAGGTGCCAGAGTTCACATCAATAATATCCATGTGCCTGCCGACATCACCAAGCTTGAAGAGCAGATCGAGATTGTGAAGAAAGATAAAAACAGGGTGGTGAAAAGCCAAAAATATGAAGAAGCTGCCCAGCTGAGAGACAAAGAGAAAAAGCTGATAGAGCAGCTGGAAATAGCAAAAGTGCGATGGGAAGAAGAAACAAAACAAAAACGATACAACGTAACAGAGGAAAATGTAGCAGAAGTAATCGGGATGATGACAGGTATTCCTGTGAATAAAATTGCCAAGAAAGAAAATGCCAAGCTAGTGTCGATGGCCGATGACCTGAGAGGTAAAGTGATAGGGCAAGACGAAGCCGTTATGAAACTTTCAAAGGCCATTCAAAGAACTAGAGTGGGATTGAAAGACCCGAAAAAACCAATCGGCTCGTTTGTATTCTTAGGCCCAACAGGCGTGGGCAAAACTGAATTAGCAAAAGTGCTTGCAAATTATTTGTTCGACAAAGAAGATGCTTTGGTGAGGATAGATATGAGTGAGTATATGGAAAAATTCTCAGTTTCCAGATTGGTAGGTGCTCCTCCGGGATATGTAGGATATGAAGAAGGTGGGCAATTGACTGAGAAAATCCGCAGAAAACCATATAGTGTGATATTGCTTGATGAAATAGAAAAAGCCCATCCAGATGTGTTTAACATTCTTCTGCAAGTATTAGACGATGGAATACTAACTGACGGTTTAGGTCGGAGGGTCGATTTTAGAAATACTATTATCATCATGACATCAAACATTGGTGCCCGAGATTTGAAAGACTTTGGTACTGGTATAGGATTTGCCACCAAATCTAGAAAAGATAACCAAGATGAATTGGTGAAAGCCACTATTCAAAGCGCCTTGCGGAAAACTTTTGCACCTGAATTTTTGAATAGGCTTGATGATGTAATTATATTCAACCAACTACAAAAAGAAGATTTGCATAAGATAATCGACTTATCGCTTGCCAAATTATTCACCAGGATCAATAGTTTGGGATATAAAGTCGAGCTCACTGAGAAGGCCAAAGATTTCTTGTCGGAAAAGGGCTACGACCAGCAATATGGGGCTAGGCCATTGAATAGAGCCATCCAAAAATATGTAGAAGACCCCGTTGCTGAAGAAATATTAAAAGGAGATGCCACGGAAGGCGATACTTTACTTGCCGATTATGAAGACAATGCAGAAGTGCTGAGTATCAAACTTAAAAAGCAAAAAGAAGCGAAGACGACCGACACAGACTTCTAAAAAAATACCCAGCCACGTGCTGGGTATTTTTTTGCGTAATTAAGATTATTCCACATTTAATAACTCAAAAGTACCGATCAAAAACTCATTCATGGGTTCTACTTTTCCTGTTGCTTTAGTTCTCAGCAAAGCTCCAAACCAATTGTTTTGCATGAGCTCAGCGGCTTGCAGCGGAGAGATCAATTCATTCAACATCCCCTTGTGTTCTGCTTCATTAAAACATTTTTCTAGCAATATCAAGTTGGTATTGAGGTGTTGGGTAAGCTCTTTTCTGATCTTCTTGCTGTATGAGCCCATCTCCAATGAAAGATTGCACATGAAACAACCTCTTATTTGCCCCTCATCAAAGCTTTGTTCAATTTGATTCATATAAAAATTCTTCAATCGTTCAAAGGGAACAAATGATTTGTCATGGAGGTATTCCTCCATGGAGGTGTGCATGATGTTGCAATATAAGTCCAAAGCCTCGATACAGAAGTCTTCTTTGCTTTCAAACAGGTTGTAAAACGAGCCTTTGGGAATATCGCATGAACTCAAAATATCATTAATTCCGCTTGCATGATACCCCATTTTCCATAGGTAGTACATGCCGTTCAATACCACGCCTTCTTTGTTGTGCTTCATAAACCGAACTAAGGACTAAGATATAAAATTACTAAATTTATTGAAATCATTTATTTATCTGTGGTCGCATTGCTTAAAACCCAGCCACTTTTGAAAAGTAGTCAATTCTTCGGCAAGAGCATATTTCGCTCTTTTGTCATAAAAATATTTAAGTTTTTATAGATAAATTGATTGTTATGGATATTTTGCGACTGTTTAAACCCAATTAATAAAAATATAATAATGAGCAAGCACGCTTTAGATTTCATTAAGCCTAAGACAAAGACAACGCTAGAGCGTTATAAATTAGGTAACAAACCTTCTTTCGGGCATTTTGTGGAAGATTATGTGAGCCAAAAAATTGATGTAGTGGGTGATTTTGAGGAATTTATGAAAACTCGTCATGAGTACTTCGATTTTTCACTTACACCTCACCATTTGAAATTTTTCTTCACCAGAATGATTCCAGAGGTGGCAATTCACTCTAAAGCCCAAGACGAACGTATTGTTCGCGAGCATTACGACCGTGGAAATGATTTTTTTGCCTCTTTTTTAGGTCCACGTATGGTGTACACCAGCGGTTTCTGGCAAGACATGAAAAATGATACATTGGAGATATCTCAAGATCGCAAAATGCAAATGGTGTGCGAAAAACTGCACATGAGTCCTGGCGATCGACATTTAGACATTGGCTGTGGTTGGGGTACTTTGATTACCTATTCTGCCAAACACTTTGGAGCAAACTCTACCGGAGTTACTATAGCCCAAGAAGGGTACGACTGGGGAATGAAGCAAATCAAAGACAATGGCGTGAGCGACAGAGCTCGCATTTTAAGAATGGATTATAGAGATATTCCTAACGAGAAATACGACAAAATAACCTGTCTGGAAATGGGCGAACACGTAGGTATTCGCAAGTTTCAACGTTTTATAAATCAGATATATGGCTTACTTGACGACAATGGTAAATTTTATATCCAACAGGCTGGGTTAAGAGCCAACCCAGGCTTATTTGTGAAAGGTCCGCATTGGGAAGATTTGATCTGGGGGTTATTTATGAATGAATATATTTTCTCTGGTGCAGATGCAAGTACGCCATTGGCCTTCTTGACTCAATCTTTGCAAGATGCCAACTTTGAGGTAAATACGGTAGAAAATATTGGTATTCACTATTCTATCACCATTCACAAATGGTACTACAATTGGATGGCAAATGAGCAATATATAGTAGATAGCAAATATGGTGCTTGGTGGTTCCGCATGTGGCAGATTTTCTTGCGTTGGTCGGTAGATATCGCTGCTCAAGGTTCATCTACTTGTTGGTCTATAGTAGCCCATAAAAACTTGAACAATGCTGACAGAGCTGGCTATATTGGCAAGCTGAACTTAGGAGAAAGAGCAAGTAATTTGGCGATTCCTACCACTTTATAGTATTCAAAAGAAATACTTATTTGTAACCCTGCTGATATTTCTATTCGGCAGGGTTTTTTTTAAACGTGGCCACGAAAACCTTATTAGTTGTTTCACGGGATCGAAAACAACTAGCAGAATTTTCTTTTTTTGGCAATGACTCTTAGCCAAAATTTGCATTAAGTTTTTCTATATTTCTGGGTGTTCGTTTTAAAAAAAATACGCAAAAACCATTAACATTATTTTTTGCGGCCAGTAGGCTCTATAGAAAAATGAAAATAGGCAAAATCCGACAGATAAGCGTACCCCGCTTACGCCACAGATTTGCCTTTTGCTTCTGGAAAAATATTCTGAGCTTCAAATAGTGGTGCAGCCTAGTAAAATCAAAATCTTTCTTGATGCGGCATACAAAGCACTTAAAATTCCGAAGAAATACCTGTTTCCGCATTGATAGCGGGCAAAATCTATTTTTTTTCTCACACCAGCAAGCTGTCAATCCAAAAACTACTGAAAACCAAAGACAAATATGTAGGTAGGCTTGCAGATGGCACTTTAGCAGTTTTCGATTTAGTAGGGCCAATAGATCTTAAATTTGTAATAGGCAGCCCACTTGCGATGCAGTAGTACTTTCTGGCGATGCCGAAGCCCTTTTGGAAGCAATACCGTGGAAGCAATGTATCTAGTGATTTTACCGTTGCAACAAAAACTTGTTGTAAAACCCCTGCACAACCTTATACATCCGTGGTCTCTTTGGTGAGCATATTGCCTTCGTAAATATTATCATAATCAAACCTTATTTGATTGTGACTTTTAATTTAACTTCGTAAATCTTTTTTGCTACATACGAAGTGTTCAAATGAAATTCTTAATACTCAAGCCTTGTTTACTTTGCCTTTGCACTGCGTGTATTGTTTTCTCATGTGCAAAAAAAGCCATGATTTCAGGGCCGAAGGAATATTATTTAAAGCCAGAATTCCAAACGGAAGTATCGGTTTTGAACCTTATTGCAGCTTTCCCCACTGCCAATATTGAGCAGGTGCTTAACAGAAAAGTGCCGACCACGATTTATAAAGACTCTATAATGGACGATGACAATTATACCTTGCATGTTACCAAGCGGGCTTCTTTCATCATCGAACCACAAGGCGAATATATTTTCTTGACCGCACCACTGAAAATAGATGCCAAAGCCCGATTGAGTGCAGGATTTATCAGAGCAGAGCAGGAAGGAAGTTTTGAGCTAGATGTAAAATTTAGGCTTCAGCCAGGCCTAACCCCCGACTGGCGAATAACCACATCGACCATGCCAGCCGGATACAAATGGGTTACAGAGCCTAAGGTAAAGCTTGGGCCTTTCGATATCTCAGTAGCCCCATTTTTGGAGAAAATAATAACCCAACAGCAGGCGAGAATTGCTTTAGAGATAGATAAGCGGGTCTTCGAATATTTCGACATCAGACCTTTTGTTGAGGAAGCTTGGAAATATGTGCAATACCCAATTCCTGTAAATAAGGCAGTAAATGCCTGGACGAAAGTAGAACCGCAATCGGTATATCTTATTCCCATCAATGGCAGTAAAGAGAACATAAGGTTTGGACTAGGCATAAAAGCCAAGCTAGAAACCACCATTGGCACTAAACCTGCTTTTGAAAACACGCCATTGCCATCGCTTTCCACTGGCAGCTATTCCGACAGCTTGTTTTCAATCAATCTAGTTTCAAAAATAGGGATGAAAGAGGCCTCCACTTTAGCAAAAGAGCAACTGACAATTACGCCTCTGGCATTTGAAAACGGCAAATATAAAATCAACATTACTGATTTAGACTTTTATGGAAGCGGAAATAAACTGGTAGTAAAGGCTTTGATTTCAGGCAGTTACAATGGTTTGCTATATTTATATGGCATACCTTACTATGATTCTACAACCACTTCTGTCAAAATCAAAGACCTGAATTTTTCAACTGAAACTGAGAACAAACTCAAACAAACTTATAGCTGGCTTTTCAAGGGGTATTTGAAAAAACAGTTGACAAAATATTTACAATTCCCTCTCAATAACAAAGCGAACGGGGCAGCAGCATCCCTCACCGATTACTTGAACAATCTGAATATAGCTAAAGGGATAAAAATAAAAGCGGTAGTAAATAGCGTAGCACCCAATAAAATACTGATTGGAGATGGTGAACTTATTTTATTGGTAAGGGCAAAAGGAAAGCTTGAATTGCAGGTGGAAATAAAGGAGTGAAGATTTTTGAAATTGATTAAGGTGCCAATTTTAATTCATCAAACAACCTTATAGTTTTTGTACTCAAAAGGTCTGAACCCAAACCATTTTTCTACAAAAAAAATGAATTTATCTTTAATGGTAATTTTCACTTTGCTTGGATCGTAATGGAAATACCAGTTGGTTCTTTCTATTCTGGCCTGCATTACTTTTGGGGGCGTATCTTTAAACGGCTTTAACTTTTGAAAAGTGGTATAATCGAAAATGGTAGCCGGTACTACATTATCTTTAATCCAGCTATCATCGTGGTAAAGTTTCTGAAATGAAGCTTGCTTACGCTGTTGTTTCTCAGGCGGGCGACACCAGCCGTAGTGGTAAATCTGAGCCTTTACTTCCTTCACATTTAGTTTTTTGCCATTTTTCCTAAACCCTTGGGCATCACGGTATGAGCATATACTTTTGTCGTTACGCAGCACTCTTATTTCGTGACGATACCATCTTCTGTCCGCGGCTACGTAGTCATAAGACCCATAAAAATGCTTGTATTCAAATAGCAATCCTTCAACCTTATTGTCATCTAAATGCAGCTTCATGGCCTCTGTGACAGTAGCAAAATATTTTTCATGCAGCACTTCATCGCCTTGCATGTAAAAACCCCAATCTCCCCTTATGGCTTGAAAAGCAATATCGGTTTGCTGAGCTAAAATAGTGCCTCCCTCCCTCATGTTTTCATCCCATATGGTATCAATAATTTTTATTTTGGGGCTGTTGATTGCCAAGATGTTTTCACGGGTGGGGCATCTTCACAATCGCCAACGGCTATCACAAATTCATCGCAAATGGGCAATACAGACTCGATAGCCTCCAAATAAGGGTAGCCAAGTTTCTCTCCATTCCTAATAATACTAAATCCGCTTACTTTGATGGCTCTGGTGTTTTATAAATTGGAAAAAATATTCTCAATGCTGTCGCACCAAGTATTGTGTGAATATTTTGTGGCGGCATCCGCTTTGGCTTTGATGGCTTTTTCGGTAGCAGCAGTAAAATTATCGTACATTTTCTCTAACTCGATGGCCAAAGCTTTTGCATTTTTTGGCTCAAAAATATTGCCCCAAGCTCCATTGCCCAATATTTCGGATGTTCCTCCTGCATTAGCACCTACGATCGGAACTCCAGAAAGCATGGCTTCTACCGTTACCATCCCAAAAGGTTCATTTGTTGAACAGATGGCAAAAATATCTATCGCTTTGTAAAAAACGGCAATATCTTCGGTAAAAGGCTCGAAAATAATGGACTCATTTAAGCCCAAGGCTGTCGATTTTTGCTTCAATTCTTCTAAATAACCAGTACCTCCCACCGATTCTTCGCCCACAATTAAAGCGGACATTGCCATGTTTTTATCTTGCAGTAATTTAATCGCCTCAATCAAATATTGCTGCCCTTTTTCTTTATCTAGCCTACCTGCAATGCCTACAATAAACTTGCTGTCTGCCAAATGCAGCCTTGATCTGGCTTCTACTTTTGAAATAGCTACATCGGTAAATTTGGAAATATCGCAACTTAAGGGATGTAGGCGAATTTGGCTTTCTGCCAAACTTGTGTTTTGCCTCAGTTCATCTTTTAGGTATTGTAATGGGGTGAGCCAAGCATCTATTCTACTAAAATATAGATTATGATAGAAGTTTTTACGATTTACACCCATTCGCATTTGTTGCAAATATAGGAGTTTGACTTTGATTGAAAAGGCAAATGACTTTGCCCAAACAGCCAAATTGTATTGTCTGTAATGCCCGATGATTAGGTTGGAAGAGTTGTACTTCTTTAGTATTTCAATTAGTTTGCATGTCGAAAATACGTGAAGCAACTTTACTTTGCCAAGATCTAAATAGGCAACCTCAATGGAGGACTTCTTGGCTTTATTCGCAAGTTTGGAATTTTCAGAGGCAATTAGCACGATACTGTTTCCTCTTTCCTGCAGCCAACAACAAAGCTTGTAGATGTTGATTTCCAACCCGCCCCAAGCCTCGGAACAGCACAATATTGAAATCACACCTAAGCCCCGATTAAGAGCAGGATTTGTATGCAACTCACATTTGGGGAATTTATTGGAATTAATTCCCATTATTTCTACACATTTTTATAGACTTGTGCGGTTTCAAACGCGCTTTTCTTCCAAGTAAACCCTTTTACGTACCCTACCCCGTCAATCGCAAGCCTTTTTCGCAACGATTCGTTGCGCAGCAACTCTTCCAAACCCATTGCGAGTTCATTTATATCCAAAGTATTTACTAAAAATGCTTTGCCTCCTGCTATCTCTTTCATGGCGCCAAAGTTGGATGTCAATACGGCTGTACCCAAGTGCATCGCCTCTAAGATCGGAAATCCAAACCCCTCGTATACCGATGGATATGCCACAAATTCAGCGTGGGTGATCAAATTTTGCATTGTTTCACTGGCAATATAATCGAGGTTGATCAGATTTTTGATTTTATTTAAGTCCTGCGCAATTTCTTTGCCCTGAAAACCACCTGTTCCGCCCGCGAATACTAATTTAACATCTGGAAAACTAACCGACACTTTTTCAAAAGCTTTTGCCAAACGCAGTGTATTTTTTCGCACTTCCACAGTGCCTACACACAAAATATAAGGAAAATCGAAATGCCTACTTTGAACTAAATTTACGCCAAAGTGGTCGGCACCATGATAAACCGTAGAGGTTATTTCTGCCTGCTCAGGAAATCGATTTAGCAATTCAGCTTTCACAAAATCTGAAACTACAATAATTTGATCTGGTCTGTGTTTGTTAAGCACCTCAGAGAGCCTTGATTTTCCATATTCTGCAAATTCTTTGCTCCAAAGCCCATCATGAAATACTGAAAAATCATGAATCGTAACCACTTTTTTTATCGATTTGGACGCTGGAATCCAATAATCTGGTCCATGAAAAATAGAATACGGCTTGGGAAACAACTCATACAAATAAGGCACGTAGGGCAAATTGACGGGAAGCTTCGTCCGCTCTTTAATTACACCGCTATTCTTGATCCTCGAAATCTTGTATACACAAGAAAGATCTAGTACTTTTATTTTCCTTAAACTTTCTATTAAATTGGTAATATATACGCCCACTCCTGTCAACTTCCGCCCCGATAACGAAGACAAATCTAATGCCACTTTCATCAAGCTATTGCTTTATCATTTTTCGTGAATCCTTCTGTCAATAATCGAAATCCAACCCAAAACCACACCAAAATGCAGGGCACCACTTTTATTTCATAAGGTTTAAAAAAATTATTTCTAATAAAAGCAGGAAAAATATCGCTGGTAGAAAACTCGGTAAAAAATAGTACGAAAAACAAAAGGACTGTTTCAAAATTGTTTTTTTTGGTAGTGAAGTACCAAATAGCCACGCCTGCAACCGCAACGATGAAAGTAGGAGATTCGGCTTTATGGTTAAAAATAATCATCCAAATTAATAAAAAAGCAGCATAGTACTGCTGAAATTGGATACTGGCGTACTTCTTTGTGCGAATTAAAGGCAGAAAGAGCAAAATAGCTGAGCCAACCACCATTGGAATTTTATGTTGCTCCAAATGAAATGTCTTGTTCAGAAACCCCATAAACGAAAGGCCATAAGATTGATCGTGATCTTGCGTTAAAAGCACAAACCAACTTTTGTATATGGCAACAAAACCATCAAAACTTGTAACTACCATTGGTGAGAAAGCCAGCACCAAAAACACAAGAATCGCATACACTAAAGAATTGATTTTCTTATCGAACATAAACCAAAAAAGAAAAAAAACCAATGCAAATGGTTTGATAAAAACTGCCAGCGAAATCATCAATACTGCTTTAAAAGATTGGTTTTTACTCCAAAAACTAAAACCTAATATCAACAAACCAGTAATAAGGGCGTTACTCTGAGAATTCATTGTAGCATTGATCAGATCTTGCAAAATGAACAAAGCACTAAGTGCAAATGCAAACTTCGACTCTAATTTCAAAGATTTTAGGCCTATCAGTAACACAAAATTGTTTAGCAAATTCCATAAAAAAAGCCCTAGAAGATCGGGAAAAAAAGCAAATAAGCCCATAAACACTGCAAATGCTGGGCTGTATTTGTACAAATCCCATTGCTCAGATAAATACCAATCGTACAAATCTTGGTGATTGATAAGGTGGATAAAGGCGTTTTTGAAAATAACGTAATTATTATAAAACGTAAATTTATGATTGTCTATTTCATTAGCACCCAATAAAAATGCCCTAATAGTTACAATTAAAGTGATCAAAAAATATATGGTGAATATAAAATATTGATTTTCAAAAAGCCGCTTCAATTTTGAACTTTCACCCATTATTCGTGCTCGATATTACAATTTAGTTTTACAAAAGTATTAATTTGATCCTATCAAACGAGGTTGCATTGAAATTTTCTATCGCCAATGCCATCCAACATATAATTGTGATTGCAATAGCGTGTCCAATACCGAATAATATCGACATCACAAGTCCCAGCTTGTCTGCCTATTAGCGATCGCGGTTAAAAATCAATTATTTTGGAGTAGAGCGAACAAAACTAAAAGCTGCGAAAATTGCGCTATTTACACTCCTAAACAATGGTAGAAAAACAGATATTGGGTACATAATTATTTCTGGTAAGCCTTATAATTAGTATTTCTACCCCTACATTTCCTAATTTGTTTGCATTTACGTAAGGAATCAGCTTTCCCTGCAATCCACTTGATGCCATCCAATGCCTGCCTCTGACTGGTCAATGAAAAAATGATATTGCCGCTTCTAAATTCCTGCCTTTACATTTTCATGCACCAAATTGTAATATCGTTATCTTTCTCCCCTTTCACTTTTTTTAATGCCATGAATCGTTGGCCAAGAGGGCTGTGTGAGGCGAGTTTCTAATCTCATTCAATATCTTAGATCGGGTTTTGATATATAAGCAATTGAAAAATTTAGAACCAATATTTAAAATTTGGAGATAATTTTGTGCATCAGTCGCAGGCACCTGATAGAAATTAAAACTCTGCAAAAAATGGTTTACGTATCGCGAAAAGAGCATTTTAATGCCGCCCACAGGCTATATAACCCCAAGTGGAGCAACGAAAAAAATGAAGAAGTATATGGAAAGTGCGCCAATGAGTATTATCATGGCCACAATTTTGAAATCATAGTGACTGTAAAAGGCGATCCAGATCCAGAAACTGGTTTTGTGATAGATATGAAAAAACTTGGAGACCTCATCAAAGACGAGATCATTGAAAAAGTAGATCATAAAAACTTAAACATCCAGGTAGATTTTTTAAGAGATAAATTATGCAGTTGCGAGATAATTGTAGCAGAATTTTGGAAAATATTGGAGCCAAAAATTGCTGCTATGTCCTCAGGAAGGCTTCATTATATCAAATTGATAGAAACCAATAAAAATTTCGTAGAATACTTTGGGTAATGTGTACTTGATTAGCCTACGTATTTTGCTTTTTTTTATTATCGATCCATTTTTTATTATCACCAATTCACAATCTAAAAAAAAGGCTCCTCTAGGGGTTTGAATGGCAAATGAAATACTACATAATAGCGGGGGAACGC
>Ga0163144_10003661_pt1 | contig 34958 bp, 33 predicted proteins | sample OliLak19BULKMAT1_FD_123175 | JGI IMG/M metagenome (GOLD analysis project Ga0163144, IMG submission 123175) | Freshwater microbial mat bacterial communities from Lake Vanda, McMurdo Dry Valleys, Antarctica - Oligotrophic Lake LV.19.BULKMAT1 | ecosystem: Environmental > Aquatic > Freshwater >...
CGCCACGACGACGGCATCATGCTGTTGCGCGACCATCTCGCCCGACTCGTCGAGGCGAGCTCGGCTCGGCACGTGCGCATGGCGACCGCGCTCGCCGAGGTGCTCGATCGCGAGGATCACGATCCTCGCGGCGCGCTCGCAGTCATCTCGCAGACGCTCGTCGCGAGACCGAGCGAGCCCCAGCTGTTGCGCGCGCAGGCGAAGCTCGCCCGCACCGTGCACGACGATGCGCTGCTCGTGGAGTCGCTCGCGGCGCTGCCCGATCCCGATGGCGTGCTCGAAGCCGCGGACCTGCTCCGCACGCGGTTGCACGACACCGCGCGCGCCGTTCGCCTGTACTCGCGCGTGCTCGCCGAGTCGAAGGTCGCGACCGAGGATCCGGAATCGCCGCGCCGCCTCGCGAGCGCGCTCGAAGGTCTGGTACGGCTGCGCGTCGACGATGGCGACATCGCCGGCGCGATGGAGTTCATGGATCGTCAGCTCGCCGAGATGCGCGGCCCGACGATTCGCGCCCAGCTGCTCACCGAGATGGGTCGCATCACCTATCGCAGCACGGGCGACATCACGGCGGCGCGCAGTCGATTCGACTCGGCGCTCGCGGAGGATCCCGACTACGCGCGCGCGAAGCTCGGGCTCGGCGAGATGCTCGCGGAGGCGGGTCGGCACGAGGAAGCCGAGACGCTGCTCGAGCAAGCGGTCGACACGCTCGGGCTCGGTGGCGATCCGGCCCAGCTCGCGAGCGGCCTGCTCGCGCTCGCCCAGGTGCTCGAGCAGAGCGGACGCCACCCCGACGCGCACCGCAGGCTGACGCTCGCAGCACGTCACGCGCCCGCCGACCTCGAGATCCGCGCCGCGCTCGTCCGCAACCGCGTGCTCGCGGGTCGCCATCGCGACGCGCTCGCGGCCGCCGATCAGCTCGAGGAGCGGCTCGCCGAGGGCTTCGAGCGCACGCCGAAGCACGTGCGGCTCTTGAGCGACGTGCTCGCGTTCGTCGCGGAGAGTGCACTCGCGCTCAAGCAGGTCGACGAGGCGCTCGCTCGCTACCGCCGCGCGAGCGAGATCGATCCGACGAATCCGAACGCGCTCGAGCCCCTCATCGGCCTGTGCCAAGAGCGTGGCCTGCTCGTCGAGGCCGCGCGCGCAGCCGCGATGCTCGCCCGCGGTCTCGAAGACCCGCGGATCCGCGGCCAGAAGTTCATCGACGCCGGCATGCTGTTTCACGACGCCGCGTCCGCGCTCGCCGACGGTGCCGAGGCACAGGCGGGCGAGAACGAGCCCGAGCTGCGCCGCGCCGCGTTCGAGAACATCCGCGCCGGCCTCGAGCTGCTCGAGGAGCACAACGTCGCCGCGCTCGATCGTGCTCAGCTCGAGGTCGCGTTCCATGCGACGTCGGCCCACGATCCCGCGACCGCGCTACGCTGCCTCGATCGCCTGCTGCTGCAACCCGACCTCGGCCGCGAGCATCGCCACGATCTATTGCTCGAGGGCGTCGCCATCGCGCTCGGCCTGCCCGACAAGACCGCGCTCGCCGAGCGCTTCGCGAAGCAGGCGCGCGACATCCAGCCGAACTCGTCGGCCGCGGTGCTCGCCCAGGCCCGCGTGCTCGAGGCGACTGCACGCGAGGACGAGATCGAGCCGCTCGTCGAGGCGTACTTCACCAACCTCGGTCGGCGCGCACGCGGTGCCGACACCCCGACGCGCGTCGCGTTGCTGCTCCGCCTCGCCGAGATCCAGCACGCTCGTCCCGAGAAGGCGATCGCATCGATGGAGCACGCGCTCGAGCTCGATGCGTCGGCGCTCGGCTCCGCGGAGCGCAAGATCCTCGCGAGCCTGTACACGCGCGCATACGCGACCGGCCCGCGCGTGCTCGCGAACCACACCGAGCTGCTCGCGACGGATCCGCTCGAGCGCGGCAGCCTCGCTGCGCTCGCGCTGCATCATCTCGAGCTCGAGGATCAGGATCGGGCACACGCGCTGTACAAGGTGCTCGCTCTGCGCGACCCCGACGACACGGCCGCCAGCGAGTACCTCGCGCACGCCGAGGTCGTCTCGACGCCGGGGGCCGAGCTCGACCTCGCGACCGTCGTACCGACGCCGCCGTCCGACGGTGGCATCGGCGAGGCTCTGCTCGCGCTGATCGAAGGCGGCGGTTCTCTGCTCGCCGAGTTCCTGCCGCGCGTCGAAGTTCCACCCGACGCCCGCATTTCTCCTCTCGGTGAGGGCCTCGTGGCGCAGTGCTGGGGCGAGGTGCTCAAGCGACTCGGTACGGCAAAGGTCGCGCTCGTCGCAGCGCATGCGCTACCCGACGCCGGCGAGTCGCCGAGCGACAGCCCACCTGGTCTGCTCGAGGTCCGCTGCCAGCAGCCGCCGGTGATCCTCGCGCACGCGAGCGCGTTCACGACCGACGATGCCGGTGCGCTGCGCTTCGCCCTCGCGCGCGCGCTCTATTTCACGCGGCCCGACACGATCTTCGCAACCGGCCTGCGCCGCTCGACGTTCGCCCAGCTGCTCTCGGCCGTGCTGCAGGCATTCCATCCCCGTCACTCGCGGCGCAAACATCATCAGCGTGTCGAGGACGAGGCGACGCGACTCGGCCAGGAGCTGCTCCGCAAGCTTCCGATGCGAGTCTCGCGTCAGCTCGGCACGCTGTTCAAGGACCACGAAGACGAGCCGTTCGACTCGCAGCAGTGGCGCGGATGGATCCGGCGTGCCGGCAATCGCGTCGGCCTCGTCATCGCGGGCGACCTCGCCGCGGCGATCCGCACCGTGACGGGCAAGAGCGAGACGCCGATCGGCGACGAGCTCGCGGCGCTCGTCGACCGCGACGAGGACCTCCGCGATCTCCTGTCGTTCGCCGTCAGCGCTTCGTATGCGGCGGTGCGCCGGCAGCTCGGCCACGAGATTCGGTGACCGAGCCGCCCGCGGGAGCGCGAGCTACTCGACCGCGCCGGCGTCGATCCACGCCTCGACCAACACGATGCTCGCCTCGGGCAGCGGCGTGCCTGCAACACCGGTCGGAGGATCGACGCTGTCGTCGAGGAGCAGCGGCATCTGCCGCACGATCGTGCCGTCCGGGTGGCGCAGCGCGTCGATGAGGAAGCTGTCCTCCGCCGAGCTCGCGACGACGAAGTTCTGCTCGGTGCTGTACACCGGCTTCATCGTGAGCAGCGTGTTGTACGACGCGCCGGCAGTGAGGTCGACGGTGACAGCACCCGTGATGCCGCCAGGCTCGTGGCAACCCGTGATGCAGTTCGCATCCCAGATCGGCTGGATGTCCGTGGCGTAATCGACGTCCGTCGACGCCGTATCACCGGACGTATCCGACGGGTCGGTCATCGTCGTCGACGCGGTCGTCGCCGTCGTCGCCGTCGTCGCCGTCGTCGCCGTCATCGTCGTCGCGTCCGAGTCGGTGGCGGTCCCGTCCGCCTCCGAATCGTCGGCGGGACAGGCAGCGAGGCCGAGCAACGTGGCGCCGAGGGCGAGTCGGCGAAATGCGAGGGATCCGATGGCTAGGGTCATGGTGCTCCTTGTGTGGCGGCGCCGTGACCACAGCGGTGGTTCGACCGCGCCCTGCCCTTTGTCTACCCGAAATGCGAGAGGTGCGGAACGGGCAATCGTCGGCGAATCGAGCGAATGCCCGCGGCGTTCGATTCTCAGAAACGACCGCGCAACGAAAGTGCGGCGGCGCCGGGCGCGAAGGCGGGGGCGACGACGAGGCTCGCGCGCACGCTCGCCGTGCTCGGTGGGGCGCTGCCCTGTTTGCGCTTTTTCACCCCGAGAATCAGCAGCGGCAAGCCGATCGCGATACCCGCAACCGCAACGCCCGCGCCGATGTATGCGATCAAATTTGCGCGCTTGCCCGCGTCGTCGAGCTCTTTCACCTCGGCATCGGCGGGCATGAGCTTCTCGACCTCGTTTTGCTTCGACGCACTGATGACCGTGCCGGCGATCACCATCGAGACACCGCCGACACCTACGGCCGTGAAGATCGATCCCGCCGCGATCATTCCCGTGCCGGGCTTGCTCTCGCCCTTCTTGCGACGCTTCTTCTTCTTGCCGGCTTTGGCCGGGCCGGCAGCGACCTTGCTCCCGTTCTCGGCCTCGATCTCGTCGATGAGGCCTTGCGCCTGCGTGACCACGCCGTCGCCGCGCTCGATGAGCCCGCTCGCGTCGCCTGGCTCGATGACGAGCCAGTCCGACGTCGCCTCGCCGTTGTTCACGGCAGCGTAGAAGTGGAGGATGTCGAGCGCGCGCTTGCTCGTCTCGATCGACGCCTCGGCCGCGACAACGTTGCGATCCTTCTTCGCACCCTCGAGTCGGACCTCGGCGGACTCGAGCATTGTCACCGGATCACCGAGCTGTGCCGCGTTGCGCTCCAACGAATCCGCGGCCGCAGCGAAGTCGCCGGCGTCGCGGGACGGCTGTGCCGCGTCGCGAATCGCCTGACGCTTCGGCTCGGCGGCGTCCGGTGTCAGCCGCGGTCCCGGCTCCGGCGCCTTCTTCTTCTTCTTCGCGAAGAACGCCACCGTCGGCCCCGCGATCGACGCTCCTACGCCGAGCTCCGCGTCCGCGTACGCCGGCGCGATGTCGGCGATGCCGAAGAAGATCCCGATCGCTGCCGCTACGCCGCGTCTGCCCGCCACGCGCCGACGATACCAGATCCCCGGTACGACCCGTGAGACGGGAGCTGTCCGCAGCGAGTTGAGTCGACGGAGGCAAGCTTTTCTCGCTGGGCGAAGTGTCATGTGGCTTGCGCGATGTACCGCGCGACCGCGCCCCACAGTGCGCGGAACCGAGTTCGATCGAACCCGGAGCGCGTCACGAGCCAGTCGACGTGACTCGGGTCGCCGTCGGCATCGCCGTAGTAGCCCATCACGTCGAGGTGATCCGCGCGTGCGACGTGGAGGATCTCGCCCCAGATCTGCGAACGCGTCGGCACCATGCCGTCGTTCGCCGATGGCGCGGGCACCTTGCCGTAGCCGCTGACGAGCGCCTCGACCTGCGAATCGCCCAGCGGTCCGAGGCGGCTGCTCGGCATCGAGGACGTCAGACGATAGAGCGCCTGGTAGAGCGCATGCGTAAGCTGCGCCATCGGATCGAATCCGACGCGGAGCGAGCCGAACAGCTGCGGCGGCTTCGCGCGCGTGACGACGCATCCGTAGCGCACCGTCTTGCGATTCTCGGCGGACGAGTTGAAGAGGTCGAGACTGTCGGGCGTGACCTGGGGCAGCAGCGCCTGATCACCGCGCACGTGTCCGAGAAATCGCTGCAGCGACTCGGAGCGCTCGTCGTCGAAGTCCGCGATCACCTGCTCGTAGAGCTGCTCGAACACGCTGCCGCCGAGCCCGACCAGATCGTCGACGCGCACGACCCACTGCGCGAGGCGAACCGCGCCGCGCAGCGGCCTGCTGCCGGCGCGCAGTCCCCAGAGACTCACGAGCGAGAGCAGCTGCAGCAGCTTCTGCCCGAGCACACCCGTCGCCAGACTCGCGAGCGGTGTGCCGTAGTGCGGCGTCGCGACGGTGACGACCGTGCGCGTGCGGGCGCCAATCGCGGCGACATCGACATCGGTCGGCAGCGATGCCGACGGCGTGATGAGGAGGCGAACATCGAGGCCGCCGCTCGAGTGTCCGACGAAATGCAGCGGCCCATCGCCGGGAGCGACGTCGCGCACCGCCTCGGCGAGTGTCGCGGCGCGCGAGCGTAACGATGCGGTCGGCAGCGTCCCGACCGCGCGAACCTCGGCGCGCACCCCGAGCTGCTCGAGCCGCAGCGCGAGCTGCTCGCTGACGCGCGAGAAATACGTCAGCTCGCCGAGATTGAGAAAGCCGAAAAAGCCCGGGACCAAGACGACGTGATGGAGCTCGGACAAGTGATGGACGCCTCAGCCCCATAGGCCAGTGTGGTGGTACGCCAGTGTAGCAGCCTCGTGGCCCATGCTATCGTGACGCGATGGAGTCGGTGGAGTCGCGTACGCGCGTTCGAATCGCCGCATCGCTCGCGGCGAGCATCATCGGGGCCGTGCTGGTGTCCGCGTCACCCGTCGTCCACGCGGACGAGCTGCGCGCTGCACGACCGACCACGGAGATCATCGGCGGCCAGCTCACCGAGCCCGGCGAATTCGACGGCGTCGTCGCGCTGCAGGCGGGCACTGGCCTGTGCAGCGGCACCGTCGTCGCGCCGCGTCTGATCCTCACCGCGGCGCACTGCCTCGCCTCGCTCGATCCGGACACCGAGGTGATCGTCCACTACGGCGACAACATCAACGAGGGCACGATCGTCGCGTCCAACTGGGGCGCGCATCCGCAGTTCTGTCCGGACTGCAAGCAGGATCTGTTCGACTACGGTTTCGTCGAGATCGACACCGACTTCGTCGTGCCCGGCGGATACACGCTGCCGATCGCGACGCAGGTCGAGTGGGACCAGGCGATGAACGAGGGCAAGGAGGTCACGGTCGTCGGCTACGGCGAAGACCCGGGCTCTGGTGACGGCGTCGGTGCGAAGCGCAAGGTGACGACGACGATCAGCAAGCTCAGCAAGGCCGGGCTCGAGTTCTACGCCGGTGGCGATCTCCGCGACTCGTGCAACGGCGATTCCGGCGGCCCCGCGTTCGTGCGCGTCGCAAGCGGCGAGCTGCGGCTCGCTGGCATCACGTCGCGCGGCTCCAATCCGTGCGGCGACGGTGGCTACTACGGCGCGCCCTACCCCGCGCTGTGCTGGGTGCGCAACGAGACCGGCGTCGACTTCCTCGGCGGCGCGTGTGCGAACTGCGATTGCATCGACACCGATCCGCCCGCGGACGACTCCGACTGCGCCGTCGATCCGCACGACGACGACGAGCCGTGGGCTCTGCTCGCGCTCGTCGTGATCCCGATCGTTCGGCGCGTCCGCAGGCGCTAGCGCTTCTTCTTCCGCTTCTTCTTCCGCTTTTTCTTCGTCGGCGCCTTCGCGGCGACCTTCGCCGCGGGTGCCGGTGCGGCCGCGGGTGCTGCGGCATCGTCGACGACCACGACGTCGTCGCCCTCGTCGTCGGCCGCCTCGCCGTCGGGCGGTGCCACGCCGGCGGGTACGGGCGCAGCGGGCACGAGCGTGATCGTGTCCTGGAACGCGAGCCCACCACCGCTTCCGAGTTCCTCGAAGTGACGCCCCTTCACGATCACCTCGGCCGTCTCGTGACCGGCGAGCACGACGTGGAAGCGATGCATCGCTCCGACGTCGACGTCGATGATCTTCACGCCCGGCGTGTAGCCGACGAGCAATCCGAGCTGAGCGCCCGGCGTGTTGCTGCGCAGCACGAGCGTCGCGGTGGTCTTGCCCGCGGCCTGCGCGAGCTTCGGCGGGCGCTCCTCGCCGAGCGGAGCCGCGGTCGCTCCCTCGGCGAGCGGATCGAGATCCAAGATGACCGGCGCCTCGAGCTCGGTGCCCTTCACCATCCGCACGCGAGAGACGTGACCCGGCGCGGTGACGGCGACCATGTATTCGTGATCGATCGGCAGATGATCGAAGCGCGCTTCGGGGCCCTCGTGCACCGCGAAGACCCGCGCGCCCTTGGGGGCGCTGTCGAGCTCGATCGTGCCGTACTCGACCTTCGTCGCCGCTTGCTTCGCCTCCGCGGCCGCGTGCTCCGCCTCGGCCTGCTCCTGCGCCTGGGCGTTGCGCAGCTCGATCACGTTGCCCCTCAGTAGATCCGTCTGGGTCGCGACGACGTACGCGAGCGCGCCGCCGAGCATCAGCGTCAGCGCGACCCACACGAACGGCATGCCGCTGCGCGACCGCGGCTCGTCCTCGACCACGACCTCTGCACGCGGCGCGACTCGACTCACCATCGGCGACGACGGATCGGCGACGCTCGCGAGTTGGGCGGACTCGGCGGGATCACCGGGCGCGGGAAAGTCGATCGACGGTGCGATCGCCTGGGCCTTCGCATGCGGCGAGCTGCCGATCACCGGCGTCGGACGGCGTGTCACCGGTGCGTGCACCGGCGTCGGACGGCGCGGCGCAGCGACCGTGCGTGCAGCAGGTGCAGCAGGTACCGCGGTGGCGGACGATCGCGGTGCCGGCGACACGGGTGTGGACGATGGTGGCGACGCGACGGGTGCGGCCACGGAATCACCGAAGATGTCGAGCAAGCCCTCGAACTCGTCGAGCTTCGGAGACACATCGGCCTCGGGCTCGGGCTCGAGCGCATCCGCGAGACCACCGAACGACGCGGTGGGCGGTAGTGGAGGCGCCGCGGGCTTCGGCAGTGCCGGCGCAGTACGAGGGCGCTCCGCGGGGCGATCGAGGCCCGCGAACGTCAGCGCCGCCGCGGGCTCGGGCGCCGGCAGATCGACCGGCGTCGGCGCGGATGCAGGGCCGTCGGTCACCGGCGGCGCGACGCGTTCGCTCCACGCCAGCGCGTCGAACAGATCGGGAGCGGGTGACCCTGCGGCCATCGTTGCGAACGATCGTAGCAAACCCACGCGCGTCGCGACACCCACGACGAGAGGCTCGCCCGCTTGGCTCGTCAGCCGCCCACGAGCCACATGAGCAGCCCGTCGATCTGCGGGCCGAGCAGCACGTACTCGAGCGCGGCGATCCCGAGAAACGGGCCGAACGGCACGTGACGCCCCATCACCGGGCGCTCGTCGTTGGGCCCTCCGAGCTTGTCATTTCCGAGTAGTGGGTCATCGCCGTGCGCCTCGTGCAGGTCGACGTTCGCGATGCTCTTGCCGAGCAAGAGCATCGGCACGGCGACGATCAACCCCTGCACCGCACCTGCACCGACGCACCAGCACAGACCGACCGGCCCGGTCCACGCGCCGACCATCGCGAGCAGCTTCGCATCGCCGAGACCGAGCGCCTCGATGCCGCGCGTGCGCAGGTACAACCAGCGGATCCCCGCGAACAAGCCATAGCCCGCGCCGGCCGCGAGCACCGCCGCGAGCCAGCTCGGCATCCCCGCGGTGGTCTGTGCGTCACCGCGGGTCTCAGGCAGCAGGATCGCGACGACAATGCCGATCGCGGTCATCGGCAGCACGATCGCATCGGGGATGATCCAGTGATCGAGATCGACGAACACGACGACGAGCAGCGCGAGACACACGAGGAACGCGAGCTGCCACGCGATCAAGTCGCCGGCCTCACCGGCGACGAGCGGCACGTGCACCGCGGTCATGAACGTCGCGAACGACAACATGCCCGCGAGCAGCTCGACCATCAGATACCGCGGCGAGAACGGGGCCTTGCAGTGGCGGCACTTGCCGCGCAACAGGAGGTACGAGAGCACCGGCACATTGTCAAAGCCCGAGATCGCGTGCCCGCACGCGGGGCACTTCGATCGCGGCCGCACGACGCTCTCGCCCCGCGGCATCCGGTGGATGACGACGTTGGCAAAGCTGCCCCAGATCGCGCCCCACGCGAACGCGAACACGCGCGCCCACGGCGACAGAGCGACCTCGAGCCAGACCATCGGCACCTCTACGGGCAGATGAACGGGCGCCAGGGTGCCTCCATCTTGCGCGACGAAGGCATGCGCGGCGAAAGCATGCGCGGCGAAGGCCGTGAGCACCGGCGCCAGCATACTGCATGGTCCGCTGCTGCGCCGCTCGCGTTCCCCCTCGGACTCGGGGGCCGGCTGCTATGCTCCCCCGCTCCCGGTGACCCGGCCCGCACCCACTCTCGTCGCGCTCGCGCTCGCGTCGATCCTCGGCTCGGCTGGGTGTGGTGACGACGACGCCGCGACGAGTGTGACGTCGGCCAGCGGCGATGCGGTCGTGGCATCGCTCGCGCCCGAGGGACTCGCAGCGGGTGACATCGGCGCGCTCGTCGAGGCGCTGCATACCTCGCACGCCCGCCTGCGCACGACGCTCGGCCCCCATCGTCTGTCGGTGCGCACGACGTTCGATCTGTCGCCGCAGGGCGAGCCCGCGACGCCCGAGCCTGCGATCGACGAGCGGCGTCCGATGCCGCAGCACGTCGACGACACGCTCGAGCTCGTGTGGCTGACCACCGCGGTCAACGAACCGAAGTTCTCGCTGTCGCAATCGAACGAGCACGACCGCGGTCGCGATGTCGTCGTCGACGGCGAACGCATCTACACGCGTCAACGCAACCGCGAGTGGTATGTCGGTCCGCTGCAGGCCGACCTCTTCGAGCTGTGGCTCGACGACGCGCAGCGCAGCGTGCACGACGTCGTCGCGCTCGCGGCTCCGGAGCTCGCGGTCACCGTCGCTCGGACCGAGGGCGCGGCCGGCGGCGCGGCGCTCGCGTTCACGCTCTCGCGCGCAACGACGACCGATCCGAAGCGCGCCGTCGCCACGACGCGCGCAGCGTGGCGCAAAGACGCGATCATCGACGAGGTGGAGGGCACCGTCGTCGTCGACGCGACCAGCGGCGCGTGGATCTCGGCGGAGCTGAAGGTCGCGTTCTCGATGCCCGGCCCGGACGGGCGCAGGCTCGTCGGTCGGGTGTCGATCGTCGGCGAGCAGTCCGCAATCGACGCCTCGACCCCGCTCGCCGTACCGCCCGATGCCCAGCCGCTGCTGGAGCGCACGCGCTACGACGCCGAACGGGCCCGTCTGCTCGATGGGCTTGCGGGCCATTGAATCGGCGCGCTACAACCCCGAAAGCAGTGTCTCAAACCCGAGTGAACACCGACGACCGGGCTGCCGACGCGACGCCCGGTGACGGCGGCGCACCCGGCCGCACCCTCACGCGCGCAGATCTTCCGCCGCACCTCGCGATCGCACTCGATGCCGCGGTCGACAAGGGCGCGCGGCATCCAGTGATCCTCGAGGTCACCGAGATCGCCGGCTACACCGACTGGGTGTTGATCGTCTCGGCGCGCAACGAACGACAGGTGTCGGCGATCGTCGATGCCATCAGCATCGCGGCGCGCAACGCAGGCACCAAGGCGATCGGCATCGAGGGCACAGGCGAGCACCTGTGGGACCTGCTCGACTTCGACGACTTCATGGTCCACGTGTTCTTCCACCCGGTGCGCACGCATTACGACCTCGAGAGCATGTGGAGCGACGCTCGGCGTGTCGCGCTCGGGCTCGCGGCCGACGTGATGGACACCAGCGACCTCGAGGAGCTCGCGCTGCCCGACGGTCTGCCCGCCTATCACGGCGATGCGACGTTCGGCGGCTTCGACGACGAGTTCGGCGATGCGCCGCCGCCCCAGCGGCTGCGCCCGCGTCACCCGCACGAGCCGCGTCCGCGACCGCGCCGCATGCCGGCGACGACACCGGACGACTCTCTCGCCGCGGGCCGCGTGCTCGGTAGCGAGGACGATCCGGCCGCCGCCGAGGACGACGATTTCGACGACGACGATTTCGACGACGACAACGACGACTTCGACGACGACGACAACGCAGTCGACGAGGACGACGACCTCGACCCCGTGACGCCGCCGAAGCCCGACCCCGAGCCATCGTGAGGCCCGCGCCGTGCGGATCTCGATCCTCGCGCAGGGGAAGAAGCTCGATCGCGACACAGGGTCGCTGTGCGACGAGTACATCCGCCGGGCGCGGACGCTCGTGCCGTTCGAGCTCGTCGCGTGCACGACGGCGAAGCAGCAGTGGGAGCGCGCGGCCGCGTGTGGCGGGCCGATCGTCGTGCTCGACGGTCGCGGCCAGCCGTGGTCGAGCGAAGAGCTCGCGGCGCGCCTCGGCAAGTGGCGCGACGCCGGCACGCGCCAGCTCGCGTGCCTCGTCGGCGGTGCGGACGGCTTCGACGACGACGAGCGCAAGCGGGCCGATGCCGTGTTCTCGCTGTCGAACCTGACGCTGCCGCACCGGCTCGCGCAGCTCGTCCTTTGCGAACAGCTGTACCGCGCGGGCACCATCCTCGCGGGGCATCCTTATCACCACGCCTAGCGGATGCGCTGCAACGCCGCGCCGCGCGTGTCGACTCGCGGCACCACGATGCTGCTCGACGCTCTCTTTCCCCCGTGCTGTCTCGGTTGCGGCGTCCTGCTCCGCGTCGCCGCGTGTCCGGAGCTGTGCTCGCGCTGCTCGCTCGCCACCGCGCCGCTACCCGACGCGCTGCGTATGGTCGAGGGCACCGCCGCGCGCTACGCCTACGACGGCCCGCTCGCCGAGGCGCTGGTCCGCTTCAAGTACGGCGCCGAGGCGGCGCTCGCCGGTCCGCTCGGCCGCGCACTCACGACCGATCCGCGCTGGCACGCCGATGTCGACGGTCGCCCGTGGGACATCGTCGCCGCCGTGCCGATGCATCGGTGGCGACGGCTGCATCGCGGCTTCGATCACGCGGCATTGATGCTGCGCCACGCGCACCGCGAGGCGCCGATCGGTCGCGCGCGTGCGGCGTTGCTGCTGCGAACGCGCAACGATCCCCCGCAGGCGACGCTGCCCGCGGCCCAACGCGCGCGCAATCTCGTCGGCGCGTTCGCGATCGCCGGCGGCGCCGGCTCGCTGGTCGGCCTGCGGATCCTGGTCGTCGACGACGTCACCACCACCGGCGCAACCCTGCGCGAGGCCGTGTCGGTGCTCCGCGATGCGGGTGCCCATGCGGCAGGCCTGGCCCTGCTGCGCACGCTGCCCGGCTGAACCGACCACCCGACCTTGCCGGGGGGCGACCACGCGCGTACAACCTCGGCCCCGTGGCTCGCGCCAACGCCAAGGCCGAACGCACGGCACCCGACGCGACGCTGGCACTCAATCGCCGCGCGTCGTTCGACTACGAGATCCTCGAACGCTTCGAGGCCGGCATGATGCTGACCGGCAGCGAAGTGAAGTCCGTGCGCGAGGGCCGGATCAGCCTCACCGAAGCGTTCGCACAGGTCGAGCGCGGCGAGGCGTGGCTCGTCGGCGCCCACATTGCCGAGTACTTGCTCGCGCATCGCCGCAACCACGAGCCGATGCGCCGGCGCAAGCTGCTGCTCCACCGCCGCGAGATCGACAAGCTCGCGCAGGCCGTCTCGCGCGGAGGGCTGACGCTCATCCCGCTGCGCGTCTACCTGAAGGGCCGCCACATGAAGGTCGAGCTCGGGCTGTGTCGCGGCAAGCAGACCCACGACAAGCGCGAGCGCGAGCGCGAGCGCGAGCACAAGCGTGACGTCGAGCGCGCGCTGCGAGAGCGGCGATGAACGACCCGCGGCAGCGTGCGCTCGAGACGGCGACACGCTGGCTCGACACCGCGAAGCGCAGAGCGCTCGGCAGTGCGGAGTGCAGAGAGCTCGTCGACGCGCTCGGGCTCGTGCCCGGCATGCTGCGCAGCGCCGTCGGCGTGTTGTCGTGTCAACGCGACGGTGCTGCCGTCGATGCACTGCTCGCGCTGCCAGCCGGCGTGCCAGGCTGGGTCGAGGCGCTGTTCGGCGCGTTCGCGGCCGGGGTCGTGCGCGCACGGGTCGACGGCACGCAGGTGGTACCGATGCTCGCCATCGATTTCCGCCGCTCTCGATCGGCGGCATTCGACGACGCGCTCGGTCGCGCGAGCGCGGTCTTCGGCGAGGCGCTCGAGCGGCTCGTGCTCGCCGGCGAGCCGCTCTATCGCTTCGCGCTCGAGGCTCGCCGCGGCACGCTCGCCGGCCGTGCGGCCGCGATTGCCCACGACGTGCAGTGGTTGCACGCACGACTCGGTCGGCTGCGCGGCACCCGAACGTGGATCAACGGCTGGTGCTTCGACGATCGCGGGCCGGTGCGTCCGGCCGTGCAGATCCACTTCGTGCGCGCGTGGCTCGGTTGGGCTGCGCGACAGGTGACGACGGCGCCGTGACGACCGCGACCGAGCTGCGTATCGACCTCGCGCGCAGCCTGCGGGCCGGTGCGCGAGCGATCGTCGTCGCGACCGACGACGAGGTCCGAGCGATCGGCGTGCTCGAGGACGTCGGTCGCGAGCTCGGCTGGTCGGTGCACACGTGGAGCGCCGCCGCGGGCATCGACGGCGCAGGCTCGCCGCGCCCGATCGCGGAGCTGCTGGATCGCTTGCGGGCCGATCGCGAGGACGCGCTGTGGATCCTGCTCGATCTCGGCACCTTGCTCGATACGGCGGTGCTGCGGCGCTGTCGCGAGCTCGCCCAACGCGTCGTTGGTCCGTCGATCGTGCTTGTCGAGCGCAGCCCGGGCCCCCTGCTCGCGCGCGTGCCCGAGCTCGTCGCGCTCGAGCTCGCGCCGCCCGATGCTGCCGAGCTCGCGCAACGGCTGCGATCGATCGCGCTGACGCTACAGCACTCGGGGTTTCCCGACGCGGTCGCTCGGCTCGCGCAGGCGAGCGACGCGATCGTCGACGCCGCAAGCGGGCTGCCGTCGTTCGCGTACGAGCGGATCCTGGCCGAGGCGGTGCTCGCCGGCAGCCTCGACACGGCCGCAATCGTCGCCCATCTGCGCGCCGAGAAGCCGCGCGTCCTCGGTCGCGACGGACTGCTCGACACGATCGCGAGCTCCGACACGCATTCGCTCGGCGGGCTCGCGCACCTCAAGCGGTGGCTCGCACTGCGCAAGGTGTCGTTCGAGCCGGCCGCGATGGCGGCCGGCATCGCGCCCGCGCGCGGCTGCCTGCTGGTCGGGGTGCAGGGCTGCGGCAAGAGCCTCGCGGCCCGCGTGTGCGGCCATGAGCTCGGGCTGCCGCTGGTGCGTCTCGAGCCCGGCCGCTTGTTCGGCGGCACCGTGGGCGAGAGCGAGGCGAACCTGCGACGCGCGCTCGCCGATGTCGATCGCCTCGCGCCGGTCGTGCTGTGGATCGACGAGCTCGACAAGGGCTTCGCCGGCGCCGAGGGTTCCGCGAGCGATGCGGGCACCGCTGCGCGTGTCCTCGGCGGTCTGCTCACGTGGCTGCAAGAGCGCACGCGCCCGTGCTTCGTCGTCGCGACCGCGAACCGCGTCGACTTGTTGCCTGCCGAGCTGCTGCGTCGCGGTCGCTTCGACGAGATCTTCTTCATCGACCTGCCCGATGCCGAGTCCCGCGAGCAGATCGCACACCTGCACTGGCGAGGGCCGATCACCACAGATGCATGGGCGCCGTTCGGCAGCGTCGCGCGCGGTGCCGAGGGCTACAGCGGAGCAGAGCTCGCGGCCGCGCTCGGCGAGGCGCGACTCGTCGCATATGCCGAGCGACGGGAGGTCGGCGCGGACGATTTCGCGAAGGCTCTCGCCGCGAGCATTCCGCTGTCGGTGCTGCGTGCCGAGGACGTCGGCGCGCTGCGACGGTGGGCGAGCGGCCGCGCGCGTCCGGCGTAGTCGACCGCGCGGGTTCGTCGTACCCTCGCGCGGATGATCGAGATCGGTTTCGCGAATCAGGGTCGTGGGGCGACATCGTCGCTGCAGCACGTGATCGTCGTTGCGCCAGCGTCACGACTGGTCCGACCCAAAGGGCGCAGCACAGGTGGGCTACCTGCGAAGCTGCTCGACAAGCGGCGCACCGATCTATTGCTCGAGCTCGCCGTGCAGACCAAGCCCGGTGACCGCGGCACGCTCGGCTCGACGCTCGCAGGCGGCCCCGAGTGGCTGCACGCGGCGGTGCTCCCGAACCGGCTGTCCCGCTACAACGCGCCGTCGCGTGCCGACAGCATCCGCCACGCGCTCGAGGGCATGCGCTGGGGCGCCAAGGGTAAGGCGCTCGTCGTGCTGTTGCTCGACGACGCCGCTCACCTGCTCGCGGCGGCGAACGCGGTCGCGCGGGCGGTGCCGGCCTACTCCGCGCGTGCCGACGCGTCGTCGGTGAAGATCCAGATCGCGGCGTTCGGTCCCGACGGCAAGCAGATCGCGCCCGACGCCCGCGTACGCGCGACGATCGCCTGCGCACGCGAGTCGGCCGAGTTGGTCGACACGCCGCCGTCGGAGCTGCATCCGACCGCGCTCAGCAAGCGTGCTCGCGCGTCGCTCGGTCGCGGCATCGAGATCCGCGAGATCGTCGGCGATGCACTGCTCGAGCATCGCCTCGGCGGCATCCATGCGGTCGGCCGCGCCGCGACCGAGCCGCCGCGCCTGCTGATCGCGAGCACCGGCCCGAAGAATGCTCCGCTGCACATCGCGCTCGTCGGCAAGGGCGTCTGCTTCGACACCGGCGGCCTGCACATCAAGGCGCGCGGGATGATGGAGACGATGAAGGCCGACATGGGTGGTGCCGCCGCGGTGCTCGGCGCGTTCCGAGTGCTCGCCGACGAGAAGCTGCCGTGTCGCCTGTCGCTACTCTTGTGCATCGCCGAGAACGCCGTCGACGCCCACAGCTACAAGCCCGACGACATCTTGCGCATGCACTCGGGCAAGACCGTCGAGATCAACAACACCGACGCCGAGGGCCGCCTGCTACTCGCCGACGGCGTGAGCTGGGCGGCGCGCGAGATGGGTGCCGACGTGATCATCGACGCCGCGACGCTCACCGGTGCGCAGCTCATCGCGACGGGTCTCGTGCACGCCGCCGTGATCACGAACGATGCCTCGATCGAGACCCAGGCGATCGAGGCCGGGCGGGCGAGCGGCGACCTCGTGCACCCGCTGCCGTTCGCGCCGGAGCTGTACGCCCACGAGTTCCGCAGCCCGGTCGCCGACATGCGCAACTCGGTCGCGAACCGCAACAACGCCCAGACGAGCTGCGCCGCGCAGTTCATCTGGGCGCATCTCGCCCAAGCCCCGGGCGCCGACAAGCTTCGCTGGTGCCACATCGATCTCGCCGGCCCGGCGTTCCCGAAAGAGCGTGCGACCGGCTACGGCGTCGCGCTCGTCGCCGAGCTCGTGCGCCGCATCGCGGGCTAGCTACTTCTTCGACTCGACTACTTCTTCGACTCGATGAGGCGCGCGACCAGCCCGTGCGTGCGCAGGCCGACGTGCCGTTGCGCGAGCGTCGGCAGCCGACGCGCCGCCTCGTCGCGCAGCATGATCTTGCGAACGACGTCGCGCGCGGACTCGTCGAGCTCGACGAACTCCACGCCCATGCCGGGTGGATCATCGCTGTGTCGCACGACGCGGCCGCGACCCTCGAACAGGATCGGCTCGTCGGGAAACACGGTGAAGCGCAGCTCGATCACCGAACCGATCGGCAGCGCCTCCGCGACGTGAACACAGCAGCCGGTCTCCGAGAGATCGCTGACCGGCGTCGTCGTGCGCGGGTCGGCCTCGGCAAAGGCCGCGCTCATCGGCACCCGACGCGCGCGTCGTCGATCGCGATTGTGGTCGGCTGTCACTTGGATCCGCCGGGCGATCCTGGCCCGGCGGCGGCACGGACGCAAGGGACCGCGCACTGAACATCCGCACGACACCGGCCGCCAGCGTCAGGCGACACGGCCGGTACCCGCGCAGCGGGCATCGCCGCTACAGTCGGCGACCGTGAGCGACAAGGACGCGAGGTTCCGCCGGCTCGCGCCGAGCGGAGATCTGTTTGCGCACTTCGGTGTCGCGCTCGATGTCGGCGTCGTCGAGCCGACACCGCCGGCCGCCCGGGCCGTGGCGGCGTGCTCGCACTGCGGCTGGTACGTCGACCTCGCGACCGCCGCGTGCCCGATCTGTGCGAAGCCGCGGGTCGGGGCGGCGACGCCGTGAGTCGCTTCGTCGAGGTCGAGCTCGCGCTCGGCTCGCTCGACGAGGTCGCGCGCGCGCTCGCGACGATCGGCGTCGCGTTCGAGCGCACGGGCGAGCCGCTCTTGCTCGAGGGCGGCATCGAGTGCGGCGACGTGCCGGTGCTCTTGCGCATCGCCGCCGGCACGTGCGGCAGCGTCGAGTCGTTCGGCTTCGTCGTCGGCGCAAGCGCAGATGCGGTGCTCGTGTGCGGCGAGCCGGATCGCCGCCGGCTCGCGCGCGAGCTCGTCACGCCGCTCGTCGCCGCGCTCGCGCACGCGCGACTCGTCGCGGATCCGTCGCTCGACGTCGACACGATCGCCGCGCAGGACGGCAGTATCCGCGTCCGCGTCCGCTCGCGGTAGCGCCTACGGCCGGAACCGGACGTGGAAGTGATGCGCGTGGCTGCGCCAGTGGCGGATGATCCCGTGCGAGCGTCCGCGACCGCGTGGGTACTGGAACAGCTCGTCGAGATCGTCGCGACCGACCCCGTGCTCCTCGGCGTACTCGTACAGGAGCTTCTGCAGGCCGTAATCCATGAAGATGACCTCGACCGTGCCGGTGTCGATGAACGCCTTCACGAGCGACCAGCTCCGCGCGACGTCGAAGTTGTCGTGCGTGACGCCCGAGAAGCGCGTGCGGTGGCCGTCGGCACCGAGCAGCACGTAGCCGACGTCGACGTCGAGCCCGGAGCGATGCGACAGGTGCGGATACAACGTGCCGCCACCGCGCTTGCTGATGTCGCCGACGTGCACGCGCGGCGCACCGCGATGACGCTTGCGATACTGCTCGACCGCACGCTCGATGGCGCGGATCGTCTTGCCGGTGCCCCACGCGAGGTTCGGGCGCTTCACGAACAAGTGCGTCGCGTCGAGGCGGAGCTGCGCGCTCACCTGCGGGCGTGACCCGCTGGCCGGTCGACGCGTACCGGTGCGCGACGCCTTCGGCTTGCTCTGCTGCTCCGCGGGCAGGAAGTCCGGCACGATGCCGCCGTCCGTGACGAGCTGCAGGCGCGCGCCCGCGGCGAGCTTGTTCGGATCGCCGAGCTTGCCGCGCTGCATCCCGACGAGCTCTTCGACGGTGAGACCGTGCGCCAGCGCGATGCCACCGACCGTGTCCCCGGGTTCGACCACGACCTCGATCGCCTTGCGCACGCGCGGCGCGATCGATGGGCACACGCGCAGGCGTTGACCCACGCGGATCTTGTCCGGGTTCGTGACCGTCGGGTTGAGCGCGAGCAGGTCCGCGCGTCGCACCCCGTAGCGACCGGCGATCCCACCGAGGTGCTCACCCGCGTCGACGACGTGCTCCCACATCGGCACGCGGTGGTTGCAGTCGGCATGGGCCGGCGCCCGCGTCTTCTCGGGGATCTCGCTGCCGGGGGCATCCCCGTGCTCGTCATCAGCCGTGACTGGGACTGGGGCTGCGGCGAGCGCTGGCTCGGTCGCCGTGCGTTCGGGGGTCCGAGTCGCGGGGCCACCGCTCGGCTTCGGCGTCGCCGCGGTCGCGACGACCGGACAGAGCGCACAGAACAGACCGACGAGCCACGCATTTGGCCGCGGAACGCACCCTCGGGTGCGGCGTGTGGTCAGCAGCACTGGGTGAGCCCGCTTTCGAGCATCCACCTGGCACGAACGCCGGGGCCCACGCAAGAAACCCGAAACCCGCCCGGCCCCAACCGAAGCCAACCGGCCCCAACCGAAGCCCAACCCAAGCCCAACCCAAGCCCAACCGAAGCCCGGACCCCTCGCACCGGTGAACATCCTGGGCCAACGGGCGTCGGTGCTCGAAGCGCCCACGCGTCCTCGCGTCGGTTGCCCTTGCACCGCGTCCGCAAACGTCGAACCCTCTGGCCACGTGCCCGAGTCCGCACGCCGAGACGAAACCCAATGACTTGCACGAACGTCCCGAAGTCCCGCATTCGTTCTCTCACCGTCCTCACGATCCTGGGCGTCCTCGCCTGCGGCAACGAAGATCCGGATGGGTCGGTCACGATCAACTACCAGCTCGGCTTGTCCAACATGTGCGCGTCGCTCGACGTGCAGACGATCCGCGTCGACATCGGCGACGGCTCGGAGACGAAGGAAGCGCCCTGCGATCCGAGCCAGGGGATCGAGCTCGAGGACGTGAAGGCCGGTAACTACGACCTGCGCGTGACCGGTATCGACTCCGAAGGGATCACGGTGATGGACAACCTCGACACGCCGACGAGCGACGACAGCGTCGAGATCGTCGGCGGCAGCTCGCGCGACGTCGACGTCTCGCTGAGCGCCACGCCCGCGACCGTCGGCGTGAAGTGGCTCAACACCTTCGAGGGCGAGCCGGCCGAGTGCGCGTTCCTCATCACGAGCAAGTTCGAGGTCACCACCTACGCGGACGATGCTCCGGTGCTGAGCCACGAGTTCGACTGCGTGAAGCCGCCGGGGTTCGCGATCGTCCCCGACGAGAACCGCGAGGTCAACGGCCAGCAGCTCGACGGCGTGCGGGTTCGATTGCTCGACGACGGCGGCGACGTGCTCACCCAGGCGGTGTCCGAGTTCGAGCCGCCCGGCCCCGGTCGCACCGTCGAGCTGACGCTGAACTGCGACGAGGAGGACGGCGTGGTCATGTGCGAGATCAGCATGAACGTGAGCGGCGGTACCGACACGACAGAGCCGACCAGCGGCCCGGAGCCCACGGGCGGCCCCGAGAGCACCGGCGGCGACAGCTCTGGCTGAGTCGCTCGCGCTCCGTTGAACATCGTTTCGAGCCGCGTGCGTGCGGCTCGACCAGACGCAGCGAGCGATCTCGCACCACAGGGATCCCCCTCTCGTTCGTGCATTCGTGTCCAGCACGGTTTGCGCGACGATACTTTGCCCCCTACCCTCAAACGCTGAGACGATCGTCGCTCGTGGGACGCACAATGAAGCGTCCGCGTCGTCATCTCGTTGATGGCTCTGATGGAGGCTCGCCACTACACCCAGACCCCCTCGGCGATGCGCGTTGCATGCGACATCGTCGACGCGTCGGTACGGGTGCTGGGCGGCGGTTTTGTCACGCGCGACATGGTCGGCGCGACGCTGGACCACTGGCGGGATGGTGAGACGGCGCCGAGTGGCGTGCTCGTCGATTTACGCGACGTCGCCGGCTACGAGCAGGGCTTCGCCGCAATCGCCGCGGATCTACTGGTTGGCATCCAGCGCTGCGGCGGCCGTCGCGTCGCGCTGCTCGCGTCCTCCGCGGTGCTGCGTTCGGCCGCGAGTGTTGTCGCGTCGCGCACGGGGATCCAGGTGCGGTGCTTCCACGACGAGCGCGCCGCGAAGCGCTGGCTCGACAGCCCGACCTGACTCGATCGCGATCGTCGGTCAAGGCACGTGCAGGAACTGCACGAGGTGCCCGGCCGGATCGCGGACATAGAACGACGTCGCGCCGTCGCGATGGAGCTTGACCGGCTGCACGATCACCGCACCGAGCGACGTCGCGTTCGCGGCGATCCATGAGTGCCACGCCTCGACCTCATTCGCGCTCGGCACGAACAAGCCGAGATGATCGAGCGACGACGCTACGCCACCTTCGATCTCGCCGCGATGCAACGCGAGGTTGTCGGTGCCCGAGCTCAGGTAGACGTTGTCGGGATCCGGTTGCCACTGCACGGCCATCCCGACGGCATCGCGATAGAATGCGACGGTCGCATCGAACGTCGCCGTCGGCACGCGCAGCGCGAGGTGGCGCAGCCCGACGAGCGCCGGTCTCGTCATCGCAGAAGATCCCGGTGACTGCGTCCGGGCTCCGCATCGGTCGTGACGGGGCCGCCCGCATGCGCCCAGCCGCCGTCCGTCGCGTTGCCGCTCCAGCCTCCGCCCTGATCGAGGACGCGTTCGAAACCGAGCTGCTCGAGCACGACGCACGCACGCGCCGAGCGTCCGCCGGCCTTGCACGACACGACGATCGTGCGATCGCGGGGCAGCGCGGCCCCGACCTCTTCGGTGAACTTCGGATTGGGCTTCATTGCGCCGCCGTGCTGCTCGAGCAGCGGGATGTTGTACGCCCCCGGCGCGTGACCGGCCTGGAATTCCTCGACCGCCCGCACGTCGAGGAAGATCGCATCGGTGTCGACGAGCGCGAGTGCCTCGACGGTGCTGATGATTCGCACGGGCATCACGCGGACCATACCACCCTTCTCGCCGCTCACCGCCGCATCAGTGCGCGCGGTAGCGTGCGGGACTGCGTCGCCCACAGCCCACGCGCGCTGCCTTCGCCGGCGACGAACGCGAGCTCGAACGCCCCGCGCCCGTCGACGCGCATCGTCGTCGCGGCCTTCGGGTGCACCGTCCACGCGCGACGACCGATCGCGGTGTCCACCTCGAGCGCGCAGTGCTGGTCTTCTCGCGACACACGACCGATATCGGTGACTTCTCGCCAGCGCGGGCCGCTCGCGACGAAGCCGCCTTCGATCGTGAGCTCGGGAAACTCCGCGCGCTGCACCCACACCACGTCGTCGCCGTCGACGATCAAGCACTGCGCCGCCTGATCGGGCGCGCCCCAGTCCCGAACGCCCCACGTGTGCTGGCGAATCCCGATCGCGTCGACCGGCAGCATCGCGTCGCCGAGCACCGCCGTGCCCGCGAACCGCCCGACCTGCACGTAGCCGCGCTGCGTCGCGCGACGCACCGCGCGGAGCAGCGCCGGATCCCACTGCGCTTCACCGAGCCGTCGCGCGACGAGATCCGGATCGTCGTCGACGCCGGGGACGAACGGCTCGCCCGTCGCATCGAACGTGAGATCCACACGACACCTCGGCGCTCCGCTGCGCGCGTGCGCATCGTCGGCGCGGCGCAGCGGGCCGTCGTAGCGCACCGTCCACCGCACCAGCGGCACGGCGCAATCGAGCACGAGATCACCGACCCGCCAGCGGTCGTTGCACGTCTGCGCGACGATCGTGTGCTCGGGTGGGATCCACCACGCACCGTCGGCCCCGAGCACCATCAGCCACACGCGATGCGCCGCGCGGCCCGGCAGCCACTCGAGCCGCACGAGCAGCGAGAGATCGCGCTGCACCGCCGCGAACGCGTAGTCCTCGGCGAAGCGTCGGCGCCCGTCCCACGCATGCGTCGCCTCGTCGTGCGCCGCCGGGCGACCGCCCTCGATCCCGCGGCGCTTGTGCAGCACCCAGCGAGCGAGCGCCGCCTTCACCCCGGCCTTCATCAGCGTGCCCAAGCCAGGCTCCCGCGCGAATCCTACCAGCCCGACCGCACTCCCGCCGAGGGCCTTGCCCGAGGTGCGAGCCGCATGGGACGCTTGCCGTCATGCGCGTCTGTGCCCTCGCGACGATGCTCGTGGTCCTCGTGGCCGCGGGTTGCAACGAACCCCCCAAAGTCGATCCCGCCGAGGCCCAGGCCAAGCTCACCGCAGACCTCAAGGCGGCTGCGGCGTGGACTCGCAACCACAAGCACAAGGACGCGGAGAAGGTCTACAACCAGATCCTCGCGAATGCCGCCGACCAGCCCGAAGCGCTCGCTGGTCTCGCGCGCATCCGCTTCTCCGACGCGCAACACGACGAGGCGCTCGTGCTGATCGACAAGTCGATCGCGGCGAAGGGTGACGACCCGACGACCCAGGCGCTGCGCGGTGAGATCCTCGCGCGCAAGGAGCAGCACGCCGAGTCGGCGGCGGCGTTCGGCAAGGCGTTCTCGCTCGCGCCAGAGAAGAGCGAGTACGGCCTGCCGCACGGCGTCCAGCTCCGCCTCGCGAACCAGCTCGAAGCGTCCGAGAAGGTGCTGCGTGAGGTCGCCGACCTCGATCCGATGGCGCAGTTCGTCTACACCGAGCTCGGCGAGGTGTTGCGTGCGCAGAACCGCAGCGACGAAGCGCTCAAGACGTACATGAAGGCGCTGTCGACGTACGCCTCGGACAAGATGGCGCATGCCGGTGCCGCGCAGATCTATGAGGCGAAGGGCGACATCGATCACGCGCTCAACGAGTGGTCGACCTACGTGCGCATGGACTGCTGCTCGAAGTACTCGACCGACGTCGCGAAGAAGAAGATCGTCGAGCTGCAGGCGGCTTCCAACGCGCGCGACAAGGCGGCGCCGCCCCCGACGGAGGAGCTGCCGACGGACGCGCCGCCGGCCGAGCCGGTGAAGCCGGGCTGATTCAGACTGATTCAGCTGATCAGCTGATCAGCGCGATAGCGCCGACAGGATGCGAACGCGTGCGGCGAGCAGCGCGACCGGTCCGCTCGCGAACGCACAGAGAATCAGCGCGATCGCACCCGGCACCATGGCGTCGACCAGGGACACCTGCGCGGGCAGGTGGTCGATCGGATAGACGTCGCTGTGCAGCGGAAAGCGGTACGCGGAGATGACGGCGCAGTAGAGCGCGCCCATCGCGGTGCCGAGCACGACACCGACGAAGCCGCAGAACAGGCCGACGCCCTCGAAGATCCAGAACGTGGTGCGGTGATCGGCACCGATCGCGAGCAGCACGCCGATATCGTGGTGCTTGCGCCGCACGATGAGCAAGAGGCTCGCGACGAGCGACGATGCCCCGACCACGCCCATCAGGCCGAGGATCACCGAGACGATCACGCGGATCTGCACGAGCGTCTGCAGCATGTCCGCGTTCGCCTCGAACCACGTGCTCACCCGATAGAGCCCCGGCAGCCGCGCCGAGACGTCGGCGGCGACATCGGCGGCGAGCGACGGATCGTGCAGCTCGAACTCGATGCCGGTCACCCTACCCTTGCGGAAGAACAGCGCCTGCGCGGCGGTGAGATGCATGAGCACCAGGTTGCGATCGAGTTCGACGATGCCCGTGCGCAGCTCGTCGAGCACCTCGAACGACGCGTGGCGCGGCATCGCGGAGGCGGACTCCTCGCGACCATCGAGCTCGGCCGGGACGACGACGCGCACGCGATCGCCGATCTCGACGCCGAGGGCACGGCGCAGCGCGTGGCCGAGCACGACGCCCGGCAGCGCACGCGAGTCGGCCGGGCGCACGCCCGACAGATCACCGCGGCCAAACGCCTCCGCGAGCCCGGAGAAGCCGCTCGCCTGCGCGGGATCGATGCCCTTGCCGATGACGATCGATGGACGTTCGAGTCCGGCCTCGGTCGGCGCAGATGCGGGACGCTCCGCCACGTGCAGCCGCGCGTCCGCATCGATCACCGCATCCCACGCGGCATCGCTGTCACCCGGTGCAGCGGCAATCGGCGCGACGGTCAGCGCTGGCGCATCGCCGGTCTCGCGCACGACGACGACCATCGAGTAGGCGAACGGCGACGCCGCAGCGACGCGCGAGTCTTTCGAGATCTCTGCGGCGAGCGACTCGTACTCCGTGAAGTCGAGTCCGTACTTCGTCAGCAGCAGGTGACCGTTGAAGCGCGCGACCGTGTTCGACACCTCGACGAGGAAGCCGCTCGTCACCGCGAGCGCCGTCATCAGGCTCGCGCACGACAGCGCGATACCGATCACCGACACTGCCATCGCCGGCGGGAACAGACGCAGCGCGAGGGTCGTGAGCAGCAGCATGCTCGACGCCGCGAGCACGACGACGAGCCACAGCTCGGACACGCCAGTGAGCAGCGCCGACGCGGACCCGATCGTCGCGACGACCGCGATCCACTGCGCGCGCTTCACCTTCGCCGACGCCGCTCGCTCGCGCAGTGCGAGCCGCGTCGCGACCAACATCGCGAGCCCCCAGGCCATGCCGCTACGGCGCGCCGGTTCGGGCGACTCCGTCATCGCTCACTCGTAGCGCAGGCCTTCGACGGGGCGCAGCTTCGCAGCGCGCAGCGAGGGGGGAATCGTCGCGACGAAGCAGATGCCCATCGTCAGCGCCAAGACGGCGCCGATCTGCTCGCGGCTGATCTCGACCGGCAATCGCTCGATGAAGTAGACCTCGGGATCGAGCGTGTAGCCGTAGAACTCGACGAGCGCGCAGAGCACCAGCCCGAACGCGACGCCGGCGAGCGACCCGACGACGCCGAGCGTCATGCCGGAGAACTGGAAGATCCGCGCGACGCCCGACTCGCTCGCGCCCATCGACATCAGGATCGCGATCTCGGCGGTGCGTCGCACCACCATCGTCCACAGCGCCGCCAGGACGTTGAACCCGGCGACGGTGCTCACGAGGCTCAGAATGACAGTGAGGATCGACTTCTGGGTGCGGATCGACTGGAACAGGTTCGCGTTCAGCTTCTGCCACTCGAGAATCGAGTACTCGTCGTCGCCGATCGTGTCACGCAGCACCAGCTCGACCCCCGGCGCCTCGTACGGGTCGTCGAGCCGCAGGTCGACGCCGGATACGATGTCCTTGCCGCGGTACTTGAACCACTGCAGCTCGTGGATGTGCACGTACACGAGGCGGCTGTCGTACTCCTGGAAGCCGGCGCGGAAGATGCCGCCGATGCGATAGCGGCGGAACTCGGGGACCTCGGTGTGATCGAAGCCGGCACCGGGATCGACGAGCGTCACGATGTCGTCGACGGTGAGCTCGAGCTCGCGCGCGAGCGTCACGCCGACGAACATCGTCGGTAGCTCGGCGTCGGGGTCCGCAGTCTCGCGCGCCTCGTCGTCCGGCCAGGGATCACCGTCGTCGGTATCCCACTGCGTCGTGCGCCCGTGGCCGTAGACGGCGGAATCCGGCAGCGCGCGCCACCGGGCAAGCGCCGGCGCATACCAGCCGTCGCCGCGCGGGTCGGGCGTGTGCGCGATGACCTCGGGCAGCTTGCCGTCGGGCCGGTCGGGCATCGGCTGCAGATCGAGATCGCTGGTGAGCGCAGAGATCTCGACGTGGTCTCCGCCACCCGCATCGAGGTGCGCCGCGAGGTCGATCACCTCGTGCGCCGTCGACGGCTCGATGCCTTTGACGAGCACGCTCGCGCGCCGCAGCTCGCGATCGTCGGTCGCGGACGACTGTGGCGCCAGGGCCATCGCGTAGTACACGAACGGGCTCGCCCCCATCACGCCGTCGACGGTGCGCAGGTACGACTCGAAGCGCCGATACTCGGCGATGCCGAATGCACGCGTGACGTTGATGTGCGCGTAGACGCCGAGCACGCGGCGCTCGAACTCGTGCTGGAACCCGGTCGCGACCGATTGCACGACGATGAGCGCCGCAACGCCGATGGCGATGCCGACGATCGACAGGCTCGCGAACACGGCGAAGCGGCGGAACACGAACAGCACCATCGCTGCCGCGGCTGCGAGCGCGGTACCGGCGACGACGGGCGCGTTGCGGATCCCGTAGTACATCAGCGCAAGCCCGCCCGCGGCGACCACGAGCGCGAGCATCGGCCACGCGAGCGAACGTTTCGGCGGGCCCGGTCGATGCACGATCCGCAGGCCGGTGCGGTGCTCGTAGCCGGAGAAACCCGTGATCGCCCACCACGCGAGCAGCACGAAGAACGTGACGACACCGGCACGGCCGACGTACAGCGCCCAGCTCGGGCCGCCGTCCCACAGCAAGAGTCCTGCGGCGAGCGAGACGAGCCACAGCACGAGCAACACCCAGTGCTCGCGCTGGTCGAGTCGTGCGTGCACGGCCCGAAGCGGTCCGCGGCGTCGTTCGCTGTCAGCCTTCAACTCGTGCCCGGGCGGTCGATGACGCTAACAGCCGCGCCTCGACCGTGGCAAGACGACCATGAGCGCAGCACGATCCCTGTCCGAACCCGTACCGCCTGGACCGGCCAGCGGCGCCGCAAACGACGGTCCCACGACACCGGCGTTCGCGCCGTGCGGCTTTGCGGACACCGACACGGGCGAGACGTGCCCGAGCGTCGAGTCGCTCGTCGTCGCACCGCAGACCCTGCACACCAGTACCGGCGCCACGGAGTACGGCGCCGAGATCTTCGGTCGGCTGGTCGCACGCCGGCACAACGGGTCGATCTACGCGGGGGATCTCTGGGCCGACATCCTCGAGTACCGCGAGCTGCGGATGCGGACGTTCGCGCCGGCCGCCTCCCCGGCGCGCGGCGACACGCGCCTTCCCGAGCTCGAGTCGCGGCTGCGCGCCGACGACCATGGCGGCGCACGACAGTTCACCCGCTTCGCGTGCCGTCGTGCCGCGCGGCTCAGCTTCCACTCGAGCTTGCCGCCCTCGGTGGTCGGCTCGGCGCTCGAGGTGATGATCGCCGACGTGTCGGCCGGCGGCGCCCGCCTCGAGCCCCTCGCGCGCGAGGCCGGCGACGAGCGGAGCCTGCTCGTCGAAGGAGCCGAGGTCGCGCTGCACGTCGACGGCGCGGGCGGACCGATCGACACCGTGTTGCCCTCGCGCATCGTGTGGGTGCGTGGCGGCGCGTTCGGCCTCATGTTCGCGGGTGCACCCCGCAAGGCGCGGTGATGCGCAGCGCGTTGCTCACTCTGGCGATCGCCCTCGCGGCGGCCGCCTGCTCCCACAGCCACGCGGCGCCCGGTGCCTCGCCGCTGTCGTCCCGTGAGCGCCGTGTCGTCGTCGCCGACGGCGTCGTCGTGACCGCGACGCGGTGGGACGACACGCTCGTCGAGCTGACGACCGCGCTCGTCCCCGGCCCCGAGCGGTCGGCGACTCGCGATCGTCTGCGCGCTCGCCATGCCGGGGGTGGACCGTCGTTCACCGTCGTCATCGAGCTCGCCGACCGCCCGCTCGACCGCGACGTCCTGCTCGAGCGGGACGCCTGGTGGTTCCGCTGTGGTGGCGCGAAGCCGACGAAGGTCGAGCTGGTCGCGATCGATCGCTACCCGACCGGCGACGGCCGGGCACATGTGCGCCTCGCGTTCGACGTGGGCTTCGCGAAAGGGGTCGCGACGGGCCACCGGCTCGATGTCGGCTCGACCGCTGCAGTCTCGCGTCGTCCGGAGCTCGGGCGCAGCATCGCGCGGCGGGGCGTCGCGCTGCGCTGGTGAACGAAGCGGCGTTTCGATCGCGCACCGCCTCGAGGAGACCAACCAGTGGAGACCAACCAGTGGAGACCAATAGCGTAGCGATCTCCGAAGCTTGAGTACCCGGCGATCCTTGACACGAGACGGCGCGCACGGATACGCTGCGCCGTCCGCTGCTCGGAGCACCCATGCATCGCCGGCCAACGCAGTACTCGCGGCTCCACTTGCGGCTTGGCGGGGCCGCCCTGGTCGCAACCGCGTTGTCGCTCGCGCCGCGGGTCGTGCAGGCCGGCAACTACGACCTGGACCTGACGCGGCTGGGCGCGCAGACGGGCGGGACTCTCGTGCAGGACGACTCCGCGTTCCGCAGCCTGTCGTCGGAGCTCGGCACCGTGATGGCGCCGCGTCCCGTCGATCCGGCCGACTCGCTCGGGCTGTCGGGCTTCGCGATCTCGGCCGACTTCGGCATCAACACGATCCGCGGCAACAGCGACTACTGGCAGCGCGCTTCGGAGCGAAATGCGAGCAACGTCGCGCCGACGATGCAGATCATGGCGCGCAAGGGCCTGTGGCCCGGCCTCGAGGTCGGCGCAGGCGCGACGCACCTGTTCGACAGCCGCATGTGGGCGATGTCCGGCTACGGCAAGATCGCGATCCACGAGGGTTTCTACAAAAAGCACCCGATCCCCTCGATCGCGATCCGCGGCAGCTTCTCGCGGCTGCTCGGCGCGAAGGACTTCAACATGACGACGGCGGCGCCATCGATCTCGGTGTCGTACGTGTTCGGGCTCGGCAAGACGTTCAGCCTCACGCCGTATGCCGGCTACGAGGCGCTCATCATCATCGCGCGCTCGCACGTACTCGATGCGACGCCGAACTGCGACGAGTATCCCGACGCGTACAACGAGACCTGCCCCGGCGTCGACACGGGCGCGAACAACGAGTTCGTGTTCAGAAACGGTGGTGCGATCGTCCGTCACCGTCCCTACTTCGGCGCGCGACTGATCTTCTCGGTGATGCGCCTCGGCTTCGAAGCGATGCTGACGCCCGGCGGCAAGCGTGCGGGCGAGATCGAAGGTACGAGCGTGGCCGATCGATCCGGATTTCAGCAGCAGTACACGTTCTCGGTGGGACTCGATTTCTAGATGATCATCGCCTGCCCCGAGTGTGCCGGTCCGTTCGAGCTGCGTGACGACGACATTGCTGCCCTCGTGCAGCTCGCGTGTCCGCACTGCCGCTTCACGATGATCCTCGACTTCGCCGCGGCGAACGACGCGAGCCTCGTCGAAGCCGGCATGCGCATGGCGAGCGGGTATCGATCGGCCGCCGACTATCGCCGCGCCGCTTCACCGCAGGTGCACGTCGCCGAGGTCGAGCAAGCGCCCGCGCACGTCGAGTTGCCGGTCGAGCGCACGCCCGAGGTCGCGCGTCCGGTCTCGCCGCCGACGGCTGTGCCCGTCGCACCGCCCGCATCGACACAGCCGCCCATCGCGGCGACGTTGCCGGTCGCCGTTTCGACCGCGATCGACGAGGACGACGACGTGTCCGAAACGATCATTCGCGCGCCACCGATGTCGCCGAGCGCGATTACCGTGCCGCCCGGCCCCCCGGGTGGAGGACGCTCGACAGTGATCGGCATGGTCCCGCCCGCGGCGCGACCCGCTGCACGCACCGCGGACGCCGACACCGAGCCCGCACGCCCGCGCGCCGAGGCGCTCGCCGCGGCAGGCGTGCCCGTCGCGATCCCCCAGGATCGCGACGAACCGATCGGTACGCCACCGCCACGCGAGCCCGCGCGCACCGAAGCTCCGGTCCACCAGCCGCCGACCTCGCGTCCTGCGGAGCCGCGGCCGCGTCTGGCCCCGACACCGTCGCGCGTACCTGTCGCGCCGCCACCCGCGGCCGAGCTCGAGCCGGACGAACGCCCGCCCTCGGGAATGTTCGGCGCCGTCATCCTCGTCATGCTGCTGCTGCTCTCCGTCGGCTTGACCGTGGTGAGCGTGCTGCAGAAGAACACGCCGGATCCGCGACCGCTGCTCGAGGATCTGTACCGGCAGTACATCAAGCCGTGAGATGATCGCGTGCGTGGGCGCGCACCCATCGACCGACCGCGCACCGAACGGATCGGCGGAGGCGCTCGACCCTCACGCGGTTGCGACCCGTCTGTCGCACCTTCCCGATCGCGCGATGCGGGCCGCTCGGCTCGGCGCGATGCTCGAGGCGGCCGATGCCGCGGATGCGGCGTGGCTGCTCGACGTGCTCGCGACGGCCGGCCGCGCCGGTGGGCCGCCGTTCTTCATCGGGTTGCTCGCCGCGGTGGATCTGCTCGGCATGGACAAGCTCGCCTACGACGCGCGCGCGAAGATCTACGCCGCCGCAGCGGCGCGTGGTCTCGCGGCGTGCATGGAGCTGTTGTTCGTCATCGACACACCTGCCGATGCGCGTGCCGCCGCTCCGCGTGCGCTCGTGCCCGGCACGCGACCGCTGACGCTCGGTGAGCGCAAGTCGTTGGCCCGATCGTGGCGACGCGACGTGCTGCAGCGACTCCTCACCGATCCGCATGAAGACGTCGTCGCGCTCTTGCTCGCGAACCCGCACCTCACCGAGGACGACGTGCTGCGGATCGCGACGGCACGCCGCAGCTCGGCCGCCGTGCTCGGACTGCTCTTGCGATCGCCGCGATGGAGCGCGAGCCCGCGGGTCCGCGTCGCGCTCGTCCGCAACCCGAGGCTGCCGTTGTCCTTCGCGCTGCAGCTCGTCGGGCTGCTCGACGGCACCCAGCTCGCCGAGCTCGCACGCGACGCTCGCCTACCGCTGCCTCTGCGCGCAGCGATGGAGCGACGGGTTCGTCCGCAGATGTAGCTCAGGTCTTGTGCTCGCCGGCGCCCTTGGGCGTCACGTCGATCTCGGGCCGGTCGTCGATCACACGCTCGCTGGCAGCGGCGGCGGCCGCTGCGGCTGCCTTGTCCTCGTCCATCGACTTCATTTCTTTTTTGAAGCCGCGGAGCATCTTGCCGATGCCCTCGCCGAGCGCAGGAAGCTTCGACGGTCCGAAGATCAGCAACACCACCAGCAAGATGATGAGCACCTCGGGGAGGCCGACCCCTATGCCGAGCATGGTGTGCATTGCCGAAAGGTAGTCGGCTTTGGCGGCCAATGCTAGCTTGGCACCCATGCCGGCCTCGCCGCGGGTCGCGCAGACGGGTCACCATGGCACGCGCACGCTCGTGGCGCGGTCGCGGATGCTCGGTCGGCTCGTCGTTGCCTGGTTGGCGCTTTGCGGATCCGTGGTGCAGGGAGCCCCCGGTGCGTCCGAAGATGGTCGTCGGCGCGTGCGTGGAGATCGGGCCGAGCGCGCGTCGATCCACGCCGCGTGGACCCCTCCGGCGTTCGATCCCGACCGAGAGGATCGCGACTCGCTCGCGGCATTCGAGGCGGATGTGCTCACGCCTGCGCAGACGATCGTCGCTGTCGCGCCCGAGCCGTGGATGAAGAAGCTGGCGCTGCCCGGCTTGCCGGTGCGGTGGAATCACGGCCTCGTCGAGTACCTGCGCTACTTCACGAAGGATCCGAAGGGCGTCGCGATGATGCGCGCGTGGCTGCGACGTGCGGGCCGCTACGAATCGAGCGTGCGGCGCATCTTGAAAGAGCACGACGTCCCGGAGGATCTCGTGTGGGTCGTGATGGCCGAGAGCGGCTTCAATCCCCGCGTGCGATCGGCGGTCGGCGCCGCGGGTCCGTGGCAGTTCATGGAAGGCACTGGCGGCGTGTACGGCCTGTCGAAGTCCTACTGGATCGACTGGCGCTTCGACATCGAGCGCTCGACGGTCGCCGCCGCGACGTACATGCAGGATCTGCGGGTCCGCTTCGGCTCGTGGGAGCTCGCGCTCGCGGCGTACAACGCCGGTTACGGGCTGGTGATGACCGCGATCGAGCGGCACAACACGAACAACTTCTGGGCGCTCGCCGATCTCGAGAGCGGCCTGCCGCACGCGACCGTAAACTACGTGCCGAAGATCGTCGCCGCAGCGATCATCGCGAACAACCGCGAGGCGCTCGGCTTCGGCAAGGCGGCGGTCGAGCCGTTGCCGACGATCGAGTGGACGTCGGTCGAGGTGAAGCGATCGACGCCGCTCGCCGAGATCGCGCGACTCGTCGACGTCGACCCCGATCTGCTCGCGGAGCTGAACGCTCACCTCTTGCGCGGTCGCACACCGCCCGGCGTGACGACGCGCGTGCGAGTGCCCAAGGCCGCACGCGAGCGCTTCGTCGGCGCGCAGGCACAGCTCGAGGTGCTGTGGTCCGGCGAGGGGAGTCACGTCGCGCGCGAGGGCGAGCGACTCGCCGAGATCGCTGCGCTGCACGGCATCAGCGAGAAGGATCTTCGCAAGAAAAACGGCATCCGCGACGCGGCCGAGGTCAGCGCCGGCGTCGCGCTCGTCGTGCCCGCCGGTCGGGCGACCGCCGTGCCGCCCGCCGAGGAGCGTCCGCTCGCCGCGGTGACTCCGCTCGACGTCGAGAGCGGGCAGCGTCGCGTGTTCTTCGAGGTCACGCGCGCGACGACGACGGCGTCGCTCGTGCGGGCGTTCGACGCGAAGTGGGAGCGCATCGTCGCGTGGAACGACCTCGATCCGCACGCACGACTGCAGCCCGGTCAGCTGCTGCAGATGATCGTGCCGCGAGGGTTCGACGCAAAGGCGCGTGGCATCGTGGTGCACGAGACCGACGAGGTGCAGCACGTAGTCCGCGGCTCGCGAGAGCACCTCGAGGCGAGCCTCGCGCGACGCGGCAAGCTGCGGCGCGCGATCAAGGCGCGAAAGGGCGACACACTCGAGTCGATCGGTCGGCGCAGCGATCTGACGACCGGTGATCTGGCGCGCATCAACGGCTATGCGCGCGAGCACGCCGTCGCACCCGGCGAGCTCGTGATCGTCTATGTCGACGAGCGCCATCGCAAAGGGACCGTCGACGCACCGGCACCGCGCGGCAGCGCCAATGGTCCGGCTGGCAGCGCCGATGGTTCGGCTGGCAGCGAGGATGCGAGCGGCAGCGCCGACCTCGGCAACGACGGCACCTCGGTCGAGGGGCTGCCCTCGGTCACGCCCGCCGGCGCCGCGCCGACGCGACCGACGAAAGCCACGAGCAAGCCCGAGGCGCGCACGCGATCGAAGCGTCACGATCCCTCGACGCCCGCCTCGAGCCGCGTGCCCTCGCGCCGTCGCGGTGCGCCGTGACGCTCGTCTCCGTCGACGACGCGCAGCGGCTCGCGATCGAGCTCGCGACGCCGCTGCGGACCGAGCTCGTCGTCCTGCGCGAGGGCGCGATGCGTCGCTCCGCAAAGCACATCCATGCCGGAATCGATCTGCCCGGTGACGACGTCAGCATCATGGACGGCTGGGCGTGCACGCTCCCGACGGCGCATGCCGGGACCGCGCGGGTCGTCGGCGAGAGCGCGGCCGGGCACCCGTTCGACGGCATGGTCGGCGTGGGTGAAGCGGTGCGGATCTCGACGGGCGCCGTCGTGCCTGCGGGTGCAGAGCTCGTGATCCTGCAAGAGGACACAGTGCGCACCGGAGATGCGCTCGCATTCGCAGCGACGGAGATCGCGAGCGCGACCGTCGGCCAACACATCCGTCCGCGAGCGTCGGACGTGCGTGCCGGCATGCCGCTCGTCCGACCGGGCGACGTCCTCGGGCCCGCTCGCCTCGCGCTCATCGCCGCCGTCGGTGCATCGCTGGTCGAGGTCTGTCGACGCCCGCGCGTCGCGATCCTCTGCACGGGCGACGAGCTCACCCCGATCGGCGAGCACCCGCCGCGTGGCGGCGTGATTGGCACGAACGATCTCATGCTCGCCGTCATGTGTGTGCAGGCCGGCGCCGAAGTCGTGGCGAGCGAGACCGTCGGCGACGATGCCGACGTGCTCGAAGCGGCGCTCGAGCGCGCGTTCGCGGCCGCCGACGTCGTGATCACGAGCGGTGGTGCGTCGGTCGGCGACCACGATCACGTGCGCGACGCCGCGAAGCGCCGTGACATCGTCTATTGGGGCGTTGCGTTGCGCCCCGGCAAGCCGACCGGGCTCGTGCGCACGAGCGGCGGTCTGTGGTTCGCGCTGCCGGGCAATCCCGCGAGCACGTTCGTGACGTTCGAGCTGTTCGTACGCCCGGTGCTCGCTAAACAGAGCGGTGCGCTCGGTGATCCGCGGCGACCGCTGGTCGAGATGGTCGCGCTCGCCGACTTCGCCGGTGATCGCACGCGCGAGCACTGGGCCCGCGCGGTCGTGCAGCCGGGCGGCGTCGCTCCGGCGCCCGACCAGCGCTCGGGGAGCCTCGGCTCGCTCGCCGCCGCCGATGCGCTCGTGCGGATCGAACGCGGCCGCGAGCGCGTCGCCGCCGGTGAGCGCGTGCAAGTGATGGCGACGGACTCGTGAAGACCTCGCGCTCGATCGAGTGGATCGCAAGAGCCGACGACGCCGGCGCGCGTGCGGACGTCGTGCTCGGCCGCCGGATCCCCGGACTCTCGCGCCGGATCGCGCGGCGCCTCGCGCACGCCGGTGCGCTGCACATCGACGATCGCGCTGCACCGCCGTCTCATCTCGTCGTCGCGGGCGAGCGTCTCGTGCTCGTGC